>Ga0105047_10001794_pt1 | contig 38622 bp, 41 predicted proteins | sample MAT04_FD_78384 | JGI IMG/M metagenome (GOLD analysis project Ga0105047, IMG submission 78384) | Freshwater microbial communities from Lake Fryxell liftoff mats and glacier meltwater in Antarctica - MAT-04 (megahit assembly) | ecosystem: Environmental > Aquatic > Freshwater > Ice > Liftoff...
CGAAGGTGGACGACATCGCCGACGGCGAAGCGGTGCGTGATGCCGCACTCGTCGACCACGATCAGCCGACCGTCGGGCTCGACGTCGAGCGCGCGACCGATGACATCGCTGGCGGCAAGTTCCACGCGCACGTTGCGGCCGAGGGTGCCCAGGTGCGCTCGGTACTCCAACCACACGTCGTCGGAGAGGGCGTCGTAGGCCTGTAGCAGTGCCGCCAGCACTCCAATTGGGTCAATGCCCTCCCCCAGTTTGGCGGCACCCTCCGGCGCCCATCCGACGTTGAGCCCGATGCCCACCACGACCGCCGGGTTCGCACCGAAGTGAGCCTGGGCGAGGACGCCGGCCAACTTCTGCCCGTGCAACAACAGATCGTTGGGCCACTTCAACACCGGCGACACCCCGGCCACCTTTTCGCAGGCGGTGATCGCGGCCAGGCCAACCCGCTGCGTCAGCACATGCGGGTGCTCGGGCACATCGCGCAACAGCAGCGACACGAGCAGGTTCGATCCCGCCGGAGCATCCCATCGGCGGTCCATGCGGCCACGGCCGGCGGACTGGTGGTGCGCCATCAGCACGGTGCGATCAGGCGCCCCGGCAGCAGCCGCTGTCAGGAGATCGGCGTTGGTGCTGCCGGTCTCGGCGACCACCGAAACCGACCATCCGGCGGGCCATTCGCTAGGGGCTTGCGGCAGCGGTGTGGCGCCGGGGGTGTCCATTCCGACAGTATTGCTGCCTGTGCTGAAAAAGATCCTGATCGCCAACCGTGGAGAGATCGCCGTTCGAGTCATCCGGGCTGCCCGTGAGCTCGGTATCAAGACCGTCGCGGTCTACAGCGAACTCGATCGCAACGCCCTCCATGTCCGACTCGCCGACGAGGCGTACGCACTCGGCGGGCAGACCGCCGCCGAGAGCTACCTAAACACCGAGGCCATCCTCGATGCCATCGAGAAGAGCGGCGCCGACGGTGTTCACCCCGGCTACGGCTTCTTCTCCGAGAATGCCGACTTCGCTCGCGCGATCATCGCCAAGGGCGTGGCCTTCATCGGCCCGCCGCCGGAAGCGATCGACGAGATGGGCGACAAGGTCAGCTCGCGCAAGGCCGCTCTGCGCGGCGGCGCCCCCATCGTTCCGGGCACCACCGAGTTCATCACCCGTGAGGAAGAGATCCTCGAGTTCGGCAACGCCCACGGCTGGCCGCTAGTCATCAAGGCCGCATACGGCGGCGGCGGACGCGGCATGAAGGTCATCCGCTCGGCCGACGAAGTGCACGAGGCCATGGAGAGCGCCAAGCGCGAGGCCAAGGCGTTCTTCGGTCGCGACGAGATCTACATCGAGCGCTACCTCACCTGGCCGCGCCACGTGGAAGTGCAGATCGTCGGCGACCAGTTCGGCGACGTCGTCTGGGTCAGCACCCGCGACTGTTCGGCACAACGCCGGCACCAGAAGCTCATCGAGGAAGCCCCCGCCACTCACATGGCGCCCGGCATCGAAGAAGCCATGGGCGAGGCCGCGATCAAGGCCGCCAAGGCAGTCGGCTACTACAACGCCGGCACCGTCGAGTTCATCTACCAGGACGACGAGTTCTTCTTCCTCGAGATGAACACCCGCCTGCAGGTCGAGCACCCGGTCACCGAGGTCATCACCGGCATCGACCTCGTCGAATGGCAGCTCAGAGTCGCCAGCGGCGAGCCGCTGCCGATGACCCAGGCCGAAGTCGCCGCCCGCCGCTACGGCCACGCCATCGAGATTCGTATCAATGCCGAGAATCCGGCCGGCGGCAAGTTCCTGCCCTCGCCCGGCACCATCACCAAGCTGGTTCCGCCGGACGGTTTCGGCATCCGCTTCGACGCCGGGTACGAGAGCGGCGACACCATCAGCCAGTACTACGACAACCTTGTCGGCAAGTTGATCGTGTGGGGCAAGGATCGCGACACGGCCATCGCCCGCACCATTCGTGCACTCGAGGAGATGGTCGTCGAGGGCGTTGCCACCACCATCCCGGCCGACCTCGCGATCCTGCGTCACCCCGACTTCCAGGCGTTCGAGCACAGCACCAAGTGGGTCGAGGAGAAGCTCGACCTCTCCGGCATCGAAGCGCCCAAGCCACCTGCGCCCACCGAAGCCGACGACGCGCCGCTCGTGCAGCGCAATACCATCGTCGAGGTCAACGGCAAGCGCTTCGACGTCAAGATGTGGGTGCCCGACATGCCGATGGTGGCCGCCGGCCCGGCCAAGGCAGCAAAAAAGCCAACCCGTTCCGCCGGTAGTGGCGCGGCGGCCGGCAGTGGCAGCGGCAACGTCGAGGTGCCGATGCAAGGCACCATTGTGAAGGTGCTCGTCGAGGTCGGCCAGGCAGTCGAAGCTGGTCAAGCCGTCGTTGTGCTGGAAGCTATGAAGATGGAGAACCAGATCACCGCCGAGAAGGCCGGCACCGTCAAGGAGATCAAGGTCAAGGCCGGCGACACCGTCGGCGCGGGCGACGTAGTCGTCGTCATCGCCTGACCGCCTGCGGTCGGCCGACGATCCGCTGGTGCTGTCGCCAAGCGCCCCACCCCAGCCAGCCCGCTTTCGCGTTCATGTCATGGCCTGACCGGCGCATCATCGGTGGATCGATGACGAGAACGGCCGGGGCCAGAGCCGAAATTCACGGTCGACAACCGCTCGCACGGCGCTGCACCAATTCCACACCATCAATGACCTGACCACGCTGCCCACTCACTAGCCTCGGCAGCCATGGCGGGTCTCGTCCACATCCGATTGCTGGTCCCCGCCGCCCGCGCCGACGAAACCACCGCGCTGCTGGTCGGGCGTATCGGCGTCACCAACGTCGTGCGCCTGCGTGGCGCTGCCGTGCAGCCGGTGGGCGACGTCATCATGTTCGATGTTGCCCGCGAAGCAGGCAACGACCTGCTCAGCGACTTGCGCGCAAGCGGACTGCACGACGACGGCTCGCTGAGCGTCACCCACTCGTCGCTGTCGTTTGGTACGGGCGTGGAGATCGCCCTCCACGAAGCACCAGGCGAGGCGGACTCGACCGTGCTGTGGGCCGAGGTCGAGACCATCGTCGTGCGCGGCGGCCAGACCACGCCGTTGTTGCAGGCGTACTTCGTCATTGCGGCCGTGATCGCGACCGCTGGCGTGCTCACCGATTCCAGCATCCTGATCGTCGGAGCCATGGTGGTCGGCCCCGAGTACGGGCCGATCGCCGCCATGTCGTGGTACCTGCAGCAACGGCGCCCGCGGTCGTTCGCCGCCAGCGCAATGGTGGGTGCAATGGGCTCATCTGCCGCGGTGGTCGCAGCGTTCGCGATGACAATGGTGTTGCGCTGGATCGACCGCATCCCGGATGACTTCGAGCTCGGCAACCAACTGAACGCCGGGTTCATCTCACACCCCGACGTCTTCAGCGCAATCGTTGCTGGCGTTGCCGCGGTGGCTGGTGTGCTGTCGCTGACGTTCGCCCACTCGAGCACGCTCGTCGGGGTACTCGTCTCGGTCACCACCATCCCTGCGATCGCCGCCATCGGCATCGGCGCCGCCGTGGGCGACTGGAGCGGCGTATGGGGCGCGTTCGGTCAGCTGTCGGTGAACCTCGGCTGCCTGGTGGTGGTCGGTGCGGTCACGCTCGCCGTGCTGCGCTGGCGAACCCCCCACGCCGTGCTGTTCAACGAGGGCGGCTGAACACCACGATGCTGGCGGCCGCCTTGTCGTGGATGCCCTGGCGCAACGGGTCGAAGAAGGCCCAGACATAGATGCCGATCCCGAAGAACATTCCAACCTGCGGGATTGCGCTGACGGTGGTGGGCACCAGCGAACGCTGGAACGCGCGGGTGAAACCCAAGCCGCCGCCGTCCTCGACGCGCACTACGCGAGTGCCGGTGATCAGCTTGCCGAGCGTTCGCCCCCAGCGCCACACACCCACCGTCTCGTACGCCAGGCCCAGCGTCGTGATCGCGATGGTGAACCAGATGGAGCGACCCTCGGCGAGAGCATCGGCCGGGTTGAAGCCAGCCAGGTAGAAGCCACCAAAGACTGGCGCAGCGATGAGCGCCTGATCGATGATAATGCCTCCGGCGCGGCGTCCCAGCGACGCCAGGTGCAGCCCTGCGGGCACGATCGGGCCGGCGGACTGCTCTTCGTCGGTGGAGAACATCAGTCGGCGGCTTCGGCGAGTGCCTCAGACAGCGCCGGGTGCACGAGCAGGCTTTCGACGATGTCGGTGACTTTCAGGTTGGCGGTGACCGCGAGCGCGATCACGCTGATCAGTTCGGCCGCATGACGACCGACGATGGAGCCACCGAGCACCACACCGGTGGCAGGGTCGGAGATGATCTTCACGAAGCCGCGCCAGTCGTTGTTGATGAGCGCCTTGGGCGTGCTGCTGAACGGCACCTTGGTGACACGGATCTTGCGGCCCACCGAGAACGCATCGGCTTCTGCCAGACCGACATCGGCAATCTCGGGCTCGGTGAAGATGGCGCTCGCGGCCTTGTCGTAATCGAGGTGACGGTGGGCCACCTTTTGCAGGCCCATCACGTGCTCGGCCACCTTGCGGCCCTGCATGCTGGCCACCGACGACAACGGCAGCTTGCCGCTCATGTCGCCTGCCGCGTAGATGTGGGGCACGGTGCTCTGGCAGTGGCGGTTGATGACGACATAGCCGCCGTCGAGCTGCACGCCGACGTCTTCCAAGCCGAGACCGTTGGTGTTGGGGACCGAGCCGATGGCCAGCACCGCGTGCGAGCTGTGCAGCACGCGCCCGTCGTCGCACCGCACGACCACCTCTTCGACACCGGCATCGTTGGTCACCCGTTCTATGGCCGTCGCCCGCGCACCCTTCAGTAGCGTGACGCCACGCTTGAGGAAGTCGTCCTCCAGCACCGCCGCGACTTCCGGGTCCTTGCTGGGCAAGACCTGCTGGCGACTAACTACCAGGTTCACCCTGGCGCCGAACGAGCTGAACATGTGCACGAACTCGACGCCGGTGACACCAGACCCGACGATGGTGACACTCTCGGGGAAGGTCTTGGGCGGGTAACAGTCGCGCGTGACGAGGATGCGCTCGCCATCGGGGTGACACCACTCGGGGATGCGCGGCCGGGTGCCGGTGGCGATGAGGATGGCGTCGGCCGGGATGACCTTGGCCGTGGCAACACCGGCATCGTCGACCGTGGTGACCTCGACCTCGTGCAACGACACGACACGCGCCGAGCCGTGCACGAGCGTGACGTTCTGGCTGGTGAGCAAATTGGTGGTGCTGCGCGACATGCGCATCTTGATGCTCTCGATGCGCTCCGTGAGCGCATCGACATCCACCTCTGGAGCCTGCTGTTCCAAGCCCATGCCTTCCAGGCGGCGGGTGAACGCGATGGCCCCACCGGTAGCGATCATCGTCTTGGACGGGATGCAGTCCCACAGGTGCGCCGCACCGCCGATGATGTCGCGCTCGATGAGCGTGACCTCCGCGCCGAGCCGGGCTGCATACGTTGCCGCAGTGTTGCCCGCGGGCCCACCGCCGATGATCACGAATCGAGTCGCCACACTGCTGAGGCTACCCCCGTGCGTGTTGGCGTTGCCGTTCTGGGTCAGGCCGGTGAGAGCGACCAGCGGATGAGACGCGTGACCACCGCGCCAGCGGGGCGCACGAGCACTGCCTCGCTCACGGGAAGATACGGCAGGCGCAACGGCCACCGGGCAGACATCGGCAGCAACGCCACCGCCGCTGAGGCGAGCAGCGCGTACGCCGGCCGGGCAGCCAATGGCAACGGCGGCTGGACCAGCAGGAACCGAGCTGCGTCGCGAGCGGCCTTCGTGCCCTGCAGTTCCGGGCGGAAGTCCTCGAACTCGCGACGCACTTGGGCGACCGTCGTCGGCGGGTGGTTCACACCCAGTGCTGTGGCCACGCGGGCCATGTCCTCGACGTACTCGTCGGCTTCTGCATCGGCGAAAGGCTGGGCACCGTAGCGGCGATACGCGGCGAGGAAGCTGTCCACCTCACAGATGTGTACCCAGCGCAGCAGGTGCGGGTCGCCGGCGGAGTACGCCCGACCGTCGGGGGCGACACCCTTCACCCGTCGGTGCACTTGGCGGACACGGGCGATGGACTCGTCGGCCAAGGTGGCGGGCCCGAAGGTGGTGGCAGCGAGGAAGTCAGCGGTGCGCTGTAGGCGCCCCCACGGGTCCGCACGAAAGTCAGAGTGACCCGCCACCCCGGCCATCGCCAGCGGGTGCAGCGACTGCAGCAGCAGGGCACGCAGACCACCGACGAACATCGATGCATCTGAATGGACCCGGCGGATGACACGGTCGTCGGCGAACCAGCGCTCGCCCGGCGCGTTCATCACCGCCGCCATCGCAGCCTGGGGATCGTCGCCGACAACACGCACACGGATCTGGTCGGCGAGCCACTGGCGTGCGGGTTCCAGCGTCGTTGCCATGCGCCCGAGTCTCGCGCCTGCCCCGACATCGAGGGTCGTCGTGCCTCGAGGTTTCTCAGCGACGGCCCTCACTCATCGACCATGCCGTCATCGGCGAAGAGCGTGTCCCTGCTGGCCGGTGGCGGCACACCGCCGCCCTCGATGCGGCCGTTGGTCAAGTTCGCGCAGTACTTCGACGGGTACGACAACGTGTGGCGCGGCTCGCCCACCCACTCGAAATGCATGCCGTCGGGGGTGAGGAAGTTCCCGCCCCACGCGAAGTTGTGCTTGCGGAAGATGCGCACGATGCAGCAATCCATCCTCGGTACACACCCCTGACAGTTGGCCACCGTACTGACGTCCAGTGGCTGCCCCCACGAATGCCGCGACACAGAGCCCAGGCTCTGCGTGATGCGCGACAGCCTGGCCTGGCCTGCCGAGCAACCGCCGTACTGATTGGCGTTGGCCACGTTGAGGCCGGTGGTCGACAACAACCCATTGGACCCGGTGTAGACCAGCGACGGATACGTGGCCAGTACTTCTGCAAGCGCTGCGGTGAGGTCGGCGTGAATCGTGTTGTTGCACCGCGTTCGGATGCCGGTGGGGTAGGTGCGCGCCGCAGGCAGGTATGCGTTCTTCCACGCCGTATCCACGGAGGTCCAGCCCAGGGTGGTGAGGTTGGCATAGTCCATCTGGAACTCGCCGAGCAACGACTTGGTGACGGCCATGCTGCGCGTGCCGTCAGGGTCTTTCGGGTCCCAGGTCTTGCGCACGCGCACCTTGCTGTTGCTGTACAGGCCCCGTGCGGTCAGGGCCTGGTCGAGCGCCGCGCGATCCGGCGGACCGTAGATCAGCACACGGGTGTCGATGGTGGCCCCCAGAAGCGCTGCCTGCTGGAAGCTGAGCACGATCTCGGTGCCCCCAACCTCGTCGTCGCTGGCGATCCGGCCGATCATGAACGAGCGCACACCACCGTTGGCCGCCATCAGATCGATGATGTCGCCCGCTTGCGCGCCGCGGATTGACGCACTCGTGCTGCCCATCACCACCATGCCCTGGCTGATGGGGCCCGAGATCGAGCGGCCCATGACCGCGCCGATGACATCGACCGGAAGCGCAGTGATGGCCATCGGGAACGCCCACCCCGGCCCTGAAGATTGCTGCACCACCGTCGCACCGCGACGCACGCGGGTCAGGCCGGCGCTGAACCCTCGGCCCACCACAGCCGGCGCACCGGCGTCGGAAGCAGCGGCGAAGGCGGCATCGCGCACCGACGCAGTGAGCTCGCCGGTCTGCGCGACCGAGACCGCATCGAGCAGCGGCACGCCCGGCACCGCAGGCGCCAGGGCACCGGCAGGACCGTCGAAGATGGTGCCGGAAGCGGCCTCACCAACCAGCACCTGACCGAACACGAGCAGGGCCAAGAGCGGGGCGACGAGCACCGGGCGGCGACGCTGCATCAGTTCCTCCGATTGCTGTAGCCCATCGCAAGAACCTAACACCGGCATGCCCGGGCACCCCCGGCAGCCCGGCCAGCCCAAACGAACCATGAAACCGGCACCCGACCCAGTACCGTCAAGGGACTGTGAGCAGCGACGACAACCTTCCCGAGGTGGGCACCGAACCAGCCCCCATCACCGAGCCCGGCACCGACATCACCGGTACCGACATCAGCGGTAGCGGGTTGGCGGCGGAGAAGGCAAAGCGGCTGCAGAAGCTCACCGACATGCGCGACGCGGGTGCCAACCCCTACCCGTATCGCTTCGATCGCACCCGCACCCTCACCGAGCTACGGGCCCAACACGGCGCTCTCGGGGCCGGCACGGAGACCGACACCGAAGTGGCCATCGCCGGACGGGTGATGCTGATGCGCGACTCGGGCAAGCTGATCTTCGCCACCATGCGCGACCGCGACGACGAAGTGCAGTTGTTCGTCTCCAAGGCCGTCATCGGCGACGATGCGTTCGCCGCGCTGCGCGACCTCGACCTGGGCGACTGGGTGGGCGTGTACGGCACGGTGATGACCACCCGCAAGGGTGAGCTGAGCGTGAAGGTGCACCGCTTCGAGCTGCTCTCCAAGGCCGTGCGCCCGCTGCCCGACAAGTGGCACGGCCTCACCGACACCGACACGCGCTTCCGCCAGCGCTACGCCGACCTCATCGTCAACGAAGAGGCCCGCCGCGCGTTCCGCATCCGCCACGAGATCATCGCCAGCTTCCGGCGCACGCTGCACGGCCGCGGGTTCATCGAGGTCGAGACGCCGGTACTGCACATGGAGGCCGGCGGCGCACATGCCCGCCCGTTCATCACCCATCACAACACGCTGGACATGCAGCTGTACCTGCGCATTGCGCTCGAGCTGCACCTGAAGCGGCTGATCGTGGGCGGCATGGAGCGCGTCTTCGAGATCGGCCGCATCTTCCGCAACGAGGGCATCAGCACCCGCCACAACCCCGAGTTCACGATGATGGAGCTCTACCAGGCATACGGCGACTACAGCGAGATGATCGCCATCACCGAGGCGCTCATCACCCAGGCTGCCATCGATGCCACCGCCACCTCGGTGGTCACCGTCTACGCGGCAAACGACGTCGAACTGGTCGTCGATCTCGCGCAGCCGTGGCGCAAGGCGCGCATGATCGACCTGATCGAGGAGGCCATCGGCGTGCCCGTGCACCCGTCGCAGCCGGTGGAGGAACTGCGCGCCCTCGCCACCACACACGGTGTGTCGTGCGCACCGCGGTGGGGCACCGGCAAGATCATCGAAGAGCTGTTCGAGGCCACCGCCGAGCACAAGCTCATCGCCCCGACGTTCGTCACCGGTCACCCGGTGGAGATCTCGCCGCTCGCCCGCGTCGATCGGAACGACCCGTTCCTCACCGAGCGCTTCGAGCTGTTCATCGGCGGCCGCGAGATCGCCAACGGCTACAGCGAGCTGAACGATCCCGTCGAGCAGCGGATGCGCTTCGAGGACGAGCAAAAGGCCAAAGACCTCGGCGACGACGAAGCCGCCACCGCCATCGACGAGGACTACCTACGCGCGCTGGAGTACGGCCTGCCGCCCACCGGCGGCCTCGGCGTCGGCATGGATCGGGTGGCCATGCTCATCGCCGGCGTTCACAGCATCAAGGAAGTCATCCTCTTCCCCACCCTGCGCCCAGAAGTGTTCTGAACCCACCACCCCCAAAGCTTTACGTAAAGGCTGTCGAACACCATGCTGCGTGTGGTCTCGCCAGTTCTTGACACAAAGGTCCTTGCTACCGAGAGGTGAAACGTTGTGACAATCGAGCGAGAGATCACCGCCCCGGTGGACCAGTGCGATGCGCGCGGGCGACTGAACCCGGCCGCACGCGGCTGGTCGCGGCAACCCATGTTGCGCGCCAATCTGCGCGGCCGCTGGGGCCGCAAGAAGCAGTGGGACTACTGGGCGGTGATCACCGACGAACTCGTCGTGTCGTTCGTGTACGCCGACATCGACTACGCCGGCCTCGCCAACGTGTGGATCATGGAGCACGCCACGGGCGCGCAGACCACCGCCGGCATGCTGCAGCCGTTCGGGCGCGGGCTGGATCTACCCGAGCAGGTGTGCACTGGCACCGCCGCCGTGCACCACAAGGCCATCGACCTTCGCATCGAGGAGACCACCGCGTCTACCCGCCTCGTTGCGAATGCGCCCACGGGCAAGGGTGCGCTGCGCGGCGCGATCGACATCGACATCACCGTCGCCAAGCCCGCCGGCCACGAGTCGCTCAACGTGATGATCCCGTGGAGCGAACGCACCTTCCAGTTCACTTCCAAGCAGAACACGCGACCAGCAACGGGCACGGTGCGCGTCGGCGAGCGCGAATGGCCAATCGATGCCGAACATGATGCTTGGGGTGCACAAGACCTGGGCCGCGGCATCTGGCCGTACAAGAACCGTTGGAACTGGGCGTCCGCCTCGGGCCACGCAGCCGACGACCGGCTGCTCGGGTTGCAGTTCGGCGGCAAGTGGACGGTGGGCACCGGCGCCACCGAGAACGCCCTGTGCATCGACGGCCGGCTCAGCAAGATCAGCGAAGAGCTGGAATGGACGTACGACTGGGAGCACCCGATGCGGCCCTGGACTGTGCGTACGCCCGGCTCGGACCAGGTGAACGCCACGCTCACGCCCACCTTCGACCGCTACGACGTCACCGACCTCAAGCTGTTGAAGATGGAAGTGCACCAGTGCTTCGGCACCTGGGCGGGCCGGGTCGTCGGCGAAGACGGCGTGCCCGTGGAGTTCGACGGCATTCGCGGCTTCGCCGAGGAGGCCCGTAACAAATGGTGACCTACACAGGAGACAGAACATGACAGCAGCATGGGGCCGCGGTCTGGCGACCATCAGCGACGACGGCACGGTGCTCGACACCTGGTTCCGCGAACTCGGCCTGGGCGAAGAACACCAGCCCGAGAAGTTCGAGGCGTACACCACTGCCCAGCGCCGCGACGACGTGCGGCGGGTGAGCGTTCGTGCCGTGCAGGTGCACATCGAAACCGACAGCCCGCCGGCGTCGGCCAGCGATGTCTACCTGCGGCTGCATCTACTGTCACATCGCCTGATGGTGCCGCGCACCATCAACCTGGAGGGCATCTTCGGTCTGCTTGCCAATGTTGCCTGGACCAACCTCGGCCCTGCGCCCGTAGAGGGCATCGAGGAACTGCGCTGGCGGGTGCGTCACGACGGTGGCGTGTTGACCGTGCACGGCCTCGACAAGTTCCCGCGCATGACCGACTACGTGGTACCCACCGGAGTGCGGATTGCCGACGCCGATCGCGTGCGCCTGGGCGCTCATCTCGCTGCCGGTACCACCGTCATGCACGAGGGTTTCGTCAACTTCAACGCCGGCACGCTCGGCACTTCGATGGTCGAAGGGCGCATTGGCCAAGGCATCCTCGTAGGTGACGGCAGCGACATCGGCGGCGGTGCCAGCATCATCGGCACGCTGTCAGGCGGCGGCAAGGAGCAGGTCACCATTGGCGAACGCTGCCTGCTCGGTGCCGAGGCCGGCATCGGCATCAGCCTCGGTGACGAGTGCGTGGTCGAGGCCGGCCTGTACGTCACCGCCGGCACGCTGGTGGCGGTACACGGCCCCGACGGTGTCGAGGTCGTCAAGGCCCGCCAGCTCAGCGGTAAGGGCGGCCTGCTGTACCGCCGCAACAGCCAGAGCGGTGCCGTCGAGGCGCTACCGCGCAGCGCCAAGTGGGACGGCCTCAACGCCGCCCTTCACGCCAACTGACCCACCGGCGCGACGTCAGGGTGCTTCGCGCTCGCAGCCTTCGATGTGATCGTTGACCAAGCCCATTGCCTGCATGAACGCATACATCGTGGTGGGGCCGACGAAGCTCCAACCGCGACGCTTGAGATCCTTCGACATCGCCACCGACTCCGGGCACGTGGCGAACAGTTCGCTGTGCGCCATGAGCCGCGTGGTGCGGCCGGGCCGGAACTGCGACACGTAGGCGTGGATGGAACCGAACTCGTCGCGCAGCGCGAGCGCCCGCCCGGCGTTGTTGATGGTGCTCTCGATCTTTCCGCGGTGGCGCACGATGCCCGCATCCGCGAGCAGGCGCTGCACGTCGCCATCGTCGAACGCGGCCACCCGTTCCAGCTCGAAGCCGGCGAATGCGGCCCGGAAGTGCTCGCGTTTGCGCAGGATCGTGATCCAGGCGAGGCCGGCCTGAAAGCCCTCCAAGCACAACTTCTCGAATAACCGGACATCGTTGGTGACCGGGTGACCCCACTCGTCGTCGTGGTACCGCACATACAACGGGTCGCCGCCGCACCACCAGCACCTGGTGATGCCGTCTGTCCCAACTCGAAGCCGATCGTCACTCACCCGAGTCAACGTACCCGCACCGCCAGACGTGGCGCACGACACACCTCATCGGCAATGATCAACCCCGTGATTCACCACTACCTCACCGCTCGCGCCGAACTCGACGCCCCTGGTTCACCCTTCGCCACCACCACCATCGAGGTGCGCGGTGTGCAGCTCAAGACGTTCGCGGCGGTGCCGCCCACCATGCGCGCACTGTGGGAGACCTCGGCACTGCAGGGCGACAAGGACTACCTGGTCTACGAAGATGAGCGCTACACCTACGCCCAGGTGCATGAGCAGGTACGCAAGCTGGCTGCCCACCTGGTCGAGCAGGGCGTCGAGCGCGGCGACCGCGTGGCCATCGCCATGCGCAACTACCCGGAATGGGTCACCGCCTACTGGGCGACGGTGTGTCTCGGCGCCGCCGCCGTGGGCATGAACGCCTGGTGGACACCCCCGGAGATGGAATACGCGCTCAACGACTCCGAGCCGAAGGTGCTCATCGCCGACGACGAGCGCCTCGAGCGGCTGATGCACATGCCGCCGCAGCGCCCGATGCACGTCATCGCCGTGCGCACCGACCGTGGCGCGGCCATCGGCGCCACCAATTGGGCCGACATCATGAGCGCCACCGACACGGGCAGCCTGCCCGTCGTCGAGATCGACCCCGACGACGACGCCACCATCTTCTACACCTCGGGCACCACCGGCTTCCCGAAGGGGGCACAGCTCACCCACCGCGGCTCGGTCGACAACATCTTCAACATCATCACCATGGGCGCCGCCACCGCAATGGCCGAGGCCAAGGCCATCGCCGCCGGCGACGTGCCCGCCCCCGACGCCCTACCGGCACCGGCACCCGCCCAGGGCGTGTTCATGGCCCCCACCCCGCTGTTCCACGTAACCGCCTGCAACTGCATCCTGCACCCCGGCACCGTGACCGGCGGCAAGGTCGTGCTGATGTACAAGTGGGATGCCGGCCGGGCGCTCGAACTGATCGAGCGCGAAGGCGTCACCAATTTCTCGGGCGTGCCCACCATGAGCCGCGAACTGCTGATGCACCCCGACTGGGCCACCCGCGACACCTCCACACTGCAGGGCATGGGCGGCGGCGGCGCCGCACTGCAGCCCGACCTCGTCGGCAAGATCGCCAGCGCCCTCAAGAAGGGCCAGCCGTCCACCGGCTACGGCATGACCGAGACCTGCGGCATCATCACCGCCAACTCGGCCCGCTGGTTCGTGGCCAAGCCAGCCTCGTGCGGGCCGGTGGTGCCCACCCTCGAGGCCAAGCTGGTCGACGAGGAGGGCAACGACCTGCCTGCCGGCACCGACACCGTCGGCGTGCTGTGCGTGCGTGGCTCCATCGTCATCAAGGGCTACCTCAACCGGGTCGAGGCCACGCACGACTCCATCCGTGACGGCTGGCTGAACACCGGCGACATCGCCCGCATCGACGACGATGGCTTCGTCTACATCGTCGATCGCGCCAAGGACATGGTGCTGCGTGGCGGCGAGAACGTGTTCTGCAGCGAGGTCGAGACCGCGATCTACCACCACGACGCCATCGCCGAGGCATGCGTCTTCGGCATCCCCGACGAGCGCCTGGGCGAGGACGTGGCAGCGGTCATCGTGCTGCGCGACGGCCACGAGCTGTCTGCAGAGGACCTGCGCCACTTCCTGTCCGCCAGCCTGGCGAAGCACAAGATCCCGGCCAAGATCTGGTTCCGCGACGAGGCCCTCCCGCGCAACGCCAACGGCAAGTTCCTCAAGCGCGAACTGCGCAAGGAACTGGTCGGCGAGTGACATGACGGCCCGTCACGGCGTCGCACACAACGGCTTCACCGAGATCCATTACGACGTCTTCGGTGATGCCGCACACCCCACCTTGCTGCTGGTCAACGGCCTCGGCAGCCAGTGCATCAACTACGCCGACGAATGGTGCCAGCTGTTCGTCGACGAAGGACTGCAGGTGGTGCGCTACGACAACCGCGACGTCGGCCTGAGCAGCAAGCTCGACGATGCGCCTACCGGGGTGCACGGCGAGGCCTGCCTGGTCAGTGACATGGTGGCCGACGGCATTGCCGTGCTCGACGAGCTGGGTGTGCAGCAGGCGCACGTGATGGGCCTCTCGATGGGCGGCATGATCGTGCAGAACATGGCGATCCTGCACCCGTCGCGCATGCTGACGATGACCTCGGTGATGAGCAGCACCGGCGAGCCCGACTACCGCAAGAGCACCCTCCGCGCAACGCAGTTGCTCACCGCTCCCCCGGCCGCCGACCGCGAGGGCTACGTGCAGCAGTGGATCGACGGGCTGCAAGAGTGGGGCAGCCCGGCGTTTGCCGACGAGGCAAGGTGGCGGACTCCTGCCGAGCATTCCTACGATCGCGGCTTCCACCCCGGTGGCTCCACACGCCAGTACCTGGCCATCCTCGCCAGCGGCTCGTGGGCCGATGCGCTCCCCCAGGTCACGGTGCCGTCGTTGGTGCTCCACGGCGATGCCGACACCCTCATCGACCAGATCGGCGGGCGCCGCACCGCCGAGCTCATCCCTGGCGCCCGCTTCGAGCTGATCGAGGGCATGGGACACGACTACCCACGCCAGCTGTGGCGCCAATGGACCGACCTGGTGGCAGGCCACATCCGGGCCAACTCGTGACGCCCGACGAGTTCAACGAGTTGGCACAGCGCCGGCGCACCAGCATGCTGGTCAACCGCGAGCGCCCGGTGGCCCGCGAACTGGTCGCTCAGCTGTGCGAGCTGGCGCAGTGGGCGCCAAACCACAAGCGCACGTGGCCGTGGCGATTCGCCAACGTCGAGGGCCAGGGCCGCCTCCGGCTGGGCCAAACCATCGCCGACGCGATGCACGAGCACGGCGACCCGCCCGAGAAGGTGGCCAAGGCACGCACGAAGTACACCCGCACGCCGGTCACACTCATCGTCGGCTCCGCCGCCGGGGACAGCGAACTGCGCACCGCCGAGAACCGCGACGCGGTAGCCGCCGGTGTACAGAACATCCTGTTGGGCGCGACGGCCGCCGGGCTCGCCAGCTACTGGGGATCGTGCCCGAAGGGAGCCAACGACCCGGTTGCCGAGCTGTGCGGCTTCGAGCCGGGCACCACCATCGTGGCCATCATCTACCTCGGTTGGGCCACGGAATCAGTCAGCGCACCCGAGCGGCCGCGGGTCGCGCTGCACGTCGTCGACTGAACCGCCACGGCGGACTGCGCACTAGTCCTGCTGGGCGCGTCCGGCAGCGGCCTGCGCCAGCGCCCGGGCGCTGGCGCGATCCGGTGTGGTGACGCTGAAGTAGCCGTTGGCCACCTTCACGTAGACCTCATACGTGTCGCCGCGGTCCACACCCATGGCCGTCTCGCCGATACCGGTGAGCGCCTCGGGGTCGAAGTCAGTGGTGGCCGGCTGCTCGAAGTCGGCGCCGCTGCGGGCACGCACGATGATGGTGTGGTCGTCGCCACCGGCGCGCACCAGATAGCCGCAGATGTCGTCGGCCAAGTCCTGCGTCTCGAGCAGGCGACCGCGGCCGGCACCCGCAATGGTGACAGCAGCGAAGTCTTCGACGACCAACGCCGTGCACGGATTGCCACCGAACAGAACGCCCGGCGGCAGCGTGTCGTCGGGCACGAAGGAGATGACCACCTCGGGCAGCAGCGTGGTGGCCGCGCTCTCGATGGGCAACGATCCCACGGTGTCGGGCGGCGCTTCGGAGCTGGCCTGGCATGCAGCCAGCAGCACCACGGCCACACTCGCGGCGACCGCGCTCGTCCACTTCATGATGCCGAAGCTACTGCGCCCACTCCGGTGCGGGGCTTCATCCCTTCGCCACCAGCTGCGGCTCCGGCTCGCAGGCGGAAATCAGCCGGTACCAGCGAGAGGACCGGGCGAGGAAGGTGGCCACGATGCCCAACAGCCCGGCCAGGGTGAAGATGAGTGCGATTCCACGCTCGGGACCGACGCCGAACCAACCACCCAGCAGGTCCACACCGCGGCCGCCTTCGCTCATGAACGGCATGAACACCAACTGTGCGAGCGGCCCGATGAGGAACGCAGTCAGCGGCGAGGCTGCGTTCTCCACCGTCTGGGCGAACCCGAACACGCGGCCCTGGTGGGCGAAGGGCACCACCCGCTGCAGCACCGTCTGCTCGGCTGCCTCGATCACCGGCATCATCGTCATCCACACCAACATGCCCGCCGCCAGCAGCACGACACTGGACTGCAACGTGAAGACGGCACACACCGTCCAGTTGACGAAGTTGCCGATGAGGATCAGCCGCATCGGGTGCTCGCCCAGCCCGCGCCGCGCCACCAGCGCGCCGCCCACGATGAACCCCACGCTGACCGCTGCGAACAGGAAACCCCAGGCCTCGACCGAGACCAACGACAACCCGTAGGCGTCCATCAGCGACATGAACACGCCACCGAGCAGGTTGTTGAACGCGGCGAAACCGATCAGCCCAGCCAAGCCGGGGATGGTGCGGATCGTGTGGCGCGCACCGCTCCAGTCGAAGAGGGGCGGGCGCTCGTCGTGAGCAAACGTCGGCCGCTCCTCTGGCACGCCGATGGTGAGCAGGTGCGCAAGTGCAGCCGTCGAGACGCCGACCGCGATGATGAGCGCCCATCCCATGCCGAGCTGGCCGATGACGAGGCCGCTGATCACGGAGGTGATGGTGAAGGCGACGCCCATCGCCGCGCCGACCATGCCGTTGGCTCGGGCGCGTTCGCCTTCAGGCACCAACAGCGTCACCGAGGTGGAAAGTGCGATCGCGCGCAGATTGCCCGTCACCGAACCGGCGAGGATCACGAAAACGAAGACCCAGAACAGCGGGCTGCCCAATCGGAGCAACGTGTCCTGGTCGACCAGCGCGTACTGCATCAACGCGACCGAGTAACAACCGACGGCCGCCACGGACGCGACAACCATCGCTGTGTGCTTGCGGTGGTGATCGACGAATGTGCCGAAGAACATGCCCACCATCGCTGAAACGACCGCGAACCCACCGCCGATCACCGAAGTGGCCACGACCGAACGCGTCTCGAGGTACACCCAGAACGTGAGCGCGAAGAACACGAAGCTGTTCATCACACTGCCGACGAGCGCATTCCACAGCAGGCGACGGAAGGTGGTCATGCGGCACCCATGAACGGTCAGCGTCCGGGTTGGTACACGCCGAACACGTCGCGTAGAGCGTCGCTGACCTCGCCCAGCGTCGCGTCGGCACGCAGTGCTTCCTTCATCGGGTACAGCACGTTCTGCGTGCCACGGGCGGCCTCGGAGATGTCGGCCAGACGGGCCTTCACCAGTTCCTGGTCGCGGTTGGCCTTGTACGCCTTCAGGCTGGCCAGTTGGCCGCGCTCGAGCGATGGGTCGTTAGGGGCGATCTCGAACTCGGGCTCTTCGATCGTGAACTTGTTGAGGCCGACGATCACGCGCTCGTCGTTGTCGATGCTCTTCGCGTACTCGTAGGCGGCCTGTTCGATCTCGTCCTGCTGGAACCCGCGCTCGATGGCCTCGACCGCGCCGCCCATCTCGTCGATGCGAGCGATGTACTCCAGCGCGAGCCGCTCGATCTCGTCGGTGAGCGTCTCCACGAAGTAGCTGCCGGCCAACGGGTCGGGGGTGTCGGCGATGCCGCTCTCGTAGCCGATGATCTGCTGCGTGCGCAACGCAATGCGAGCTGCCCGTTCGGTGGGCAGGCTGAGCGCCTCGTCGTAGCCGTTGGTGTGCAGGCTCTGCGTGCCGCCCATGATGGCAGCCATGCTCTGCACCGCAACACGCACGATGTTGTTTTCCGGCTGCTGTGCGGTGAGCGTGCTGCCGCCCACCTGGGTGTGGAAACGGAGCAGCTTGCTGCTCTCCTTCTTGGCCCCGTAACGCTCGGTCATCAATCGGTACCAAATGCGCCGCGACGCGCGGAACTTGGCAACCTCTTCGAAGAAGTTGTTGTGCGCGTTCCAGAAGAAGCTGAGGCGAGGGGCGAACGCATCGACGTCGAGGCCCGCAGCGATGGCCGCGTCGACATACGCGATGCCGTTGGCGATGGTGAAGGCGATCTCCTGCACGGCCGTGCTGCCGGCTTCGCGGATGTGGTACCCCGAGATGCTGATGGTGTTCCATTTCGGGACGTGCTCTGCGCAGTACTCGAAGATGTTGGTGATGACCCGCATGGATGGCTTGGGCGGGTACACGTACGTGCCGCGAGCGATGTACTCCTTGAGCAGATCGTTCTGGATGGTGCCGCTGATCGCGGTGGACGGCACACCCTGCTCCTCGGCAACCAGCTCGTACATCAGCAGCAGGATGGCCGCAGTCGAGTTGATGGTCATGCTGGTGCTGACCTTGTCGAGTGGCAGGTCGGCCAATAGCTGGCGCATGTCGGCCATGCACGAGATGGCCACGCCGACCTTGCCCACCTCGCCCTCGGCACGCGGGTGGTCGCTGTCGTAGCCCATCTGGGTGGGCAGGTCGAATGCACAGCTGAGCCCGGTCTGGCCGGCTCCGAGCAGGAACTTGAACCGCTCGTTGGTGCTGGCCGCGGTGCCGAAGCCTGCATACTGGCGCATGGTCCACAACTTGCCGCGGTACATCGTGGGGTAGACGCCGCGGGTGTACGGCGGCTGACCGGGCGCGCCCAGCTGCGTGGCAGGATCCCAACCCGCGAGGTCCGAGGCGTCGTACAACGCCTTCACTTCGATGCCGGAGTCGGTTCGCTTCTCGTCACTCATCGTTTTCTAGCGTAGGTCGCTTGCCGCTGCTGCGCACCAAGCGGAACAACGAGAGCGCGACGATCAACGTTGCGCTCGCACCGGCGTAGATCAGCTTGTCAAGTGGACGTTTGGACTCGAGCAGACCCTCGATGCCCTTGACCCCGACGAAGATGATGAGCACGTCGATGATGGACTTCTTCAGGTCGTCGAGCGAGGTGACCTCCAGCCAGCCGGGCACATCGAGGTCGCCCACGAACAGCTCGTACAGCCCGATCACCACGATCAGTTGGACGATGGCAAGCAGGTACAGGTCGATGACACCCAGCAGGTCCACCAGCGCGACATCGCCGCGCCAGCCGCCATCGAGCAGCTGACCGATCAGTTTGAGGGTCTTGGCGACCGCCCACACGAACGTCGCGCTGCTCATCACCAGCAGCCCGACGACCGCGACCATCACCAGGTACCTGGCCCGGCTCAGCAGGGCGCGCACGGCTCGTATCGGCATCGGCGCAACCTAGCAAGCCACCAGCAGCGCGCCCAACGAGCCCGCTACTTCGCCGCGACGAGGGCGAGCTCCATCTTCCCGCTCGCATAGATATTGAGCGACCGTGAAGGTGCCGACACGAGTGGCACGCCGATGCACCCGCATGGGAACCGTTCAAGACCCACTGAGTCAGCTCGCCATCCAGCGCCGTCGGCTCTCTGCCCAGCGGTCGTCGACCTGCCACTCGGTGGCCCATCGACTGATGTAGTCGGTGTCGAGTTGGGGACGGGTCGAGAGGATCGACGCGATGTCGTCCAGATCCTTTGCTCGCCATGCGATGAGCTTGTGGACCAGCACATCCTCAACGGTGAGCATTCCGTTCACGGCTCGCCGATGCGCTTCCGCGTGGTACTCCGTCTCCACAAGCAGTGCATCGACCTTCACACCGTCGCCGCGGATGAACACCACATACGGACTGGACTCGTCTGCGTCGCAGATCTCTCTGACGGTGTAGCCCTGACTGCGGAACTCCTCTGCCACACCACGTAACGAGGTGACCAGGAAGTCGACGTCGTTCGTGGCACGCGGTTCCGCTCGATAGAGCAGCGCAGCGAATGCCCCGATGCCGACTGGATCGGCACCGAGACGGACCAGCTGGTCACGAAAGTGGTCGAAGTAGGCCGAGGGCTCGGGCACGTCGATGCATCTCCGGTTCGGTGTCGAGATCGTCGAGGCCGAGTTGGACGCGACGCTCGTCGGCCCAGGCGTGCACCTGTGCACGCCACTCGGGCGTGCCTTCGTCGTCGTGGTCGGCTTCGCGGAGCGCGGCGACTTGACGCTCCCAACGATGTCGATCCTGCGCACTCACGGCCATGGTCGCAGCCTACGTCCGTCACCTGGCGGCGACGAGGGCGATCTCCATCTTCCACTCGGGCCGGGCCAGCGCCGGCACGGTCACCAACGTGCTCGCGACCTGCCGGCCGCCCAGCGCCACGTCGCGGGCAGCCATCACCTTGGCGAGCATCGGCACCTCCGTGGACACCACGTAGGTGGTGACACTCACCACGTCGCCGGCATCCATACCTGCCTCGGCCACGATGGCCAGCAGGTTGGCCCACACGACCTCGGCCTGCGTCTCGATGGCCGCCGGCACCGTGCCGTCAGGGCGGGTGGGCACGATGCCGCTCGTGTGCAGCCAGGTCGTCGCCCTTGTGCTCACGATCGCGTGGGCGTAGTTCGCGGCCGGCGGCGCGATGGTGGACGGGGAGACGATGCGGTTCATACCCTCAGTGTTGCAGCCGCGCCTGTTTACGACGCAGGGGGCACGGTTCCGAGCACGTCGGCGAGGCGGCGAGCGCGACCGAGACGAACCACGACCCGCCAGCCGTTCGGGAGCGTCACCACGAACGCGGCATCACCCGGGTTGCCATCGACCACGCCCACGACCGCCACCGCCCTGTTGGGACGCATCGCGAACGAGTCGAGTGGGCAGGTGTCGGGCACGTTCATCACCATGTGGTCGTCGAAGATCTCCAGCTTCCCCGAGACGGGCATGTCCTCGCCGCCGAGTGAACCGGCGACAGAGTCGTCGATGCCTCGGTCGTCGGCGAGGGATGCGACGCGTGCATCCTTCATCGACATCCTTGCGGAGCCCTTCCACAATGGCGTGCCCTGCGTGATGCGCGGGCGCGCCGGAAGGTCAACGCGATTGCCTACTCGCATCGCTTCCGTCCATGCCGACTTGAGTAGGTCGCTGCTCAACGCGACGGCGACACCGCGTACCTTGCCCAACCCGGTGGGCCTCTCGGCCGCGAGCGCCTGCGACTGCTCGTCGGCCAGCACGAACTGCAACATCCGGCGACCTTACCTCCATCGGTACGGGTGCCGCACCGTGTCGTAGTCTGGCACCATGACTGTGACCGAGACCGGTGTCCGCATGATCGACGGGGTGGAGCTCACCCCCAAGGCAGTGTCGCTCGAACTGCCGCAGCCGTTCGCCTCGGTGGAGGACGAGCGCCTGCACCGTAAGCAGAAGTTGGCCGGCGCGTTGCGCGTCTTCGGCCGCGTCGGCTTCGGTGAAGGCGTGGCCGGGCACATCACCGTGCGCGACCCTGAGTTCCCCGAACTGTTCTGGGTGAACCCGTTCGCCGTCAGCTTCCGCCACATCCGCGTCAGCGACCTCATCCTCGTCGACCACGAAGGCAACGTCGTCTATGGCAGCCGCCCGGTGAACCGCGCCGCCTTCGTCATCCACTCGGCAGTGCACGAGGCTCGTCCCGACGTGATCGCTGCGGCACACAGCCACAGCGTGCACGGCAAGGCATTCAGCTCGCTCGGCATTCCGCTGGCCCCGATCACGCAGGACTCCTGCATCTTCTACGAAGACCATGTCGTCGTCACCGCCCAGCGCGGCCGGGTGCAATTCGGGGTGGAGGACGGCCGCGAGCTGGTCGCCCAGTTCCCCGCCGGCAAGGCCGCCATCCACCAGAACCATGGCCTGTTCACCGTTGGCGGTTCGGTTGACGAAGCGGCGTTCTGGTTCCTCAGCATGGACCGCACCTGCCAGGCCCAGCTGCTGGCCATGGCCGCCGGCACGCCGCAGCCCATCCCCCACGACGATGCCGTGTACACCCGCGAGCAAACCGCTTCGCCCATCGCCGGCTGGCTCAGCTTCCAGCCGATGTGGCAGGAGATCTGCCGCACGGACCCCGATCTGTTCGACTGACCCGTAGTACCGGCCGGCGCCCAGCCGACCAGGTGCACCACCGAATGCGCTCACCGTCCGAATTCGTCCGCACCGCCTCACCCGAGGCGTTGTTCATCATCGCCGGCATCTCGCAGTACACCGGCGCAGTCGTCGCCGTGAACCTGTTCGAGGAGGTGCGCCCAGCCACCGTCGCCTGGTTTCGGGTGATGTCGGCCGCACTGTTGTTGATGGCCGTCTCGTGGCGCCAGTTGCGTGCCGGCTGGACACGCGCGGAGCTGAAGAGCGCCGCCGTGTTCGGCATTGCGACCGCGGTGATGAACCTGTTGTTCTACCTCGCGCTCGACCGGCTGCCGTTGGGCAAGAGCGTGGTCATCGAGTTCATCGGCCCGATCGCGGTCGCTGCTGTGTTCACTCGCACGGCGCGTAACTCGGCAGCGCTCGCGATGGCCGCGGTCGGCGTGATCACGCTGTCCGGCGTGGAACTGGGTGGCGAGCCGTGGGGAATCGTGTTCATCCTCGCCGCCTCGGCGATGTGGGCCGTGTACATCATCCTCGGCCGGCGCGTCGCCCATTTGGAACGCGGTGTGGCGGGCCTCGGTGTCGGTCTGGCCATCGGATCGTTCGCGATCATGCCATTTGGCGTGTCGGGCAGCGGTGCAGTGTTCGGCGATGCCCGGCTGCTACTGATGTGCGTAGTCGTCGGTGCTCTCTCCTCCGCCATCGGGTACGGCATCGATCAGGCGGTGATGCGCCGCATCCCTGTCCGCCGATTCGCACTGCTGCTGGCGTTGCTGCCGGTGTCGGCGCTCGTGCTCGGCTGGGTCGCCCTTGGCCAACAGCCATCGGTGGCAGACCTGTTCGGAGCCGCGTTTGTGATCGCGGGCGTGCTGCTGCAGGAGCGCGACGAGCTGCTCACCGTTGCGGAGGAACCACCGGGCTGATCGTTGCTGGCCCGCGGTGGTCGAGCCACCAGGCCCGCGCCAAGTTCCCACCGAGTCCGAGCCCGTCGGATCAGCCCGCAACCGGCGTGATGCCCAGCGTTGCGGCAACGTGCGGCCGGCGCAGCTTCCAGACGAGCCCGTCGTACAGGATGTGCAACGCCCCGAGGAACAGGATCGCGAACGCGTACAGGCGACCGCCGGCAACGTCGAAGGTACCCCACACGAACAGCGCGACGCCACCGAAGTAGGCCAGGTAGACGGCGGTGCGACGAAAGCTGCTGCGGGTAGCCCGGGCCACCGGAGCGGCGTCGGTGCGCGTGCGCAGGCTGCGGTGCACGACGGCGAAGTACTCGATGGAATGGGCCGCGACGTAGCCGGCGACGCCGGCGATCGGGTCGACCGTGACGGTGACGACAAGGCCAAGGGTACCCAGCGCGTACAGGTGCTTGGGCCGACTGGCTCGCGTCCCCAGCACCCGTTCGGCGCGCCACCAGCGCAGCGCGAGCCAGGCACCGAGACCGGCGGCCGCCCAGAACAGCCAACGGGCAGGCGACTGCAGCGAGTCGAGCGCGCGGATGCCGCGGGCGTTTGTGTCGTCGACACCGAGGCGCCAGACCAGGTCGTCCAGGTCCACGTAGGCGGCGATGTAGGCAAGCCCCGCCGCCAGCCACACGATCAGCATCGGCTTCTCCAGCCGGCCGTGGTCATCACCGGCCTTGCGGCCGTAGATGCGAAGCACACCGTACCGCTGCATCAGTGTGTGCTCCGCGTTCCACAATCCGGCCATGAGGGCCACCAAGGTGAGGCTGATGGAGAGACCGGCGAAGATGGCCGCCGCAGCCACCACCGGCGCCCACGTGTACAGACGGCGGTGCGCTGCACGCTGCACAGGGTCGGCGTAGACCAGCCCCAACGTCAGCGGCTGGTGGGCAAACGAGACAACGAAGATGACCGCCATCATCGTTCGCAGCAAGGTCAGGTTCTGTTCCGCCAGGTGCACAACGACGGCCACCGGCACAAAGCACCACCCGAGCAGGACGTCGCGGACCGGGCCATGCAACCATTGGTCGCGATGCCCGGCACGTGGCGGTGAGGGTGCCGTCGTCTGCAGTTGCACGCTGCGAATGTAGCCCGCGGTACTGGGCCTGTCAGCGGGCCGGGGTCAGGTGGAGATCAGTGGGCCAGGCCCGGCGCGCAGAGGCCTTCGAGCTCCTGAACGATGATGCGGTCGCGGTTCGCGTACGTGACCTCGTTGGCCGGGTCGGGGCGCAAGTTGAACGTGCGGAAGCTCATGTCGGTGGTATCGACTGACAGGATGCGACCGATCAGGCCCTCACCGAGACCGAGGATGACCTTGATCACCTCGAGCGCCTGGATGCTGCCGATGATGCCGGGCAGCACACCGAGCACGCCGGCCTCGGCGCAGCTGGGGGCCAGCTCGGCCGGCGGCGGCTCGGGCACCATGTCGCGGTAGGTGGGGCCCTGCAGCGGGTGGAAGACGCTGACCATGCCCTCGAAACGGAAGATGCTGCCGTGCACCACTGGAATGCCCAGCTTCACGCTGGCATCGTTGAGCAGGTAACGGCTGGGGAAGTTGTCGGCCCCGTCGACGATGACGTCGTAGCCGGCGATGATATCCATGATGTTGGAGGCATCGAGGCGGGTGTCGTAGGTGACGACGTTGACGTCGGGGTTGAGCAGGGTGAGCGTCTTCTTCGCGCTGTCCACCTTGCGGTCGCCGATGCGGTCCATGTTGTGCAGGATTTGGCGCTGCAGGTTGCTGGCATCCACTTCGTCCATGTCGACGATGCCGATGGTGCCCACGCCGGCCGCGGCGAGATACATCGCCGAGGGCGAGCCGAGACCACCGGCACCCAGCATCAGCACCTTGGCGCCGAGCAGCTTGGCCTGGCCCGCCACGCCCACCTCCGGCAGCAGCAGGTGGCGCTGGTACCGGTTGCGCTGTTCCGCGGTGAGGGTGACAGGCGTCTTCCACGGACGACCTTCGTCCTTCCACTTGCCGAAACCACCGGCGACCGACAGAACGTCGGTGTAGCCCAGCTCGGCGAGCGTCTTGGCGGCGAACGCGCTGCGTACGCCACCGGCGCAGTAGACGACGACCTGCGCGTGCTTGTCCAGCAGACGCCCTTCCACCTGGGCCTCGAGGTGGCCACGCGGGATGTGGATCGCGTCGGGCAGTGCACCCTGGTCGTATTCGTCGGGTTCACGCACGTCGAGCACCACGGCGCCCTTGGCGATGTGGTGCGCCGCGGCGGCCGTGTCGGCTTCGGTGATCTGCGCCTTGGCGGCGGAGAGGAGGTCGCGGAAGGTTGCCATGAACGAAATGCTACCGGATCAGTCAGGATTCACGACCGAGCGAATCGCTTCGTCGCGGAACCTCGGTGGGCCGCATGCGCTGGGGTCACATCCGGCTCACACAGAGCCCATCAAGTGTCGCGCGGTATGCCCGCCGCGGCAACGCCACCCGCTGCCGCTACCCGGTCGTACAGAGCACCGGCAGCAACTCCGACAGCTCCCCCAAGAGCAGGGCGTCGGCGAAGCGATCCATCTTCGTGGGTTCTCCGTTGGCGATGACGACGCGCGCGCCCGCCGCCTTCGCTCGCGGCACCACGTTGGCCGCCGGGAACACCGACAGCGTCGAGCCGACTGCCAGCACGAGATCGCTGCGCTCGGCGGCCACCATAGCGGCCTCGATCACGTGCGGCAACAACTGCTGCCCGAACAGGATCGTGTCGCTCTTGACGACACCACCGCACAGCTCGCACGAAGGGTCATCCTCGCCGGCGCGCACCCGGTCCAGCATCTGCTGCATCGGCCGGCGGTCGCTGCAACCCCAGCAACGCGACCAGTGCACCGTTCCGTGCACCTCGATCACCCGCTCAGGAGCGTTGCCGGCCGCCTGGTGCAGCCCGTCGATGTTCTGAGTGACGACGGCGAGCAACTGCCCGCGGCGCTCCAGCTCGACAATCGCGTGGTGCCCGGTGTTGGGCGTCGCTGCGAAGGCGGGCGCTCGCAACCGGTTCTGCCAGGCCAGTTTCCGCAGCGCAGTATCGGCCAGATAGTGCTGCAGGTGCGAGGCCTTCTCAGCTTCCGGGTTGCGCGTCCACAGCCCGTTGGGCCCACGGAAGTCGGGAATGCCCGAATCCGTCGACAGCCCCGCGCCGCTGAGCACCACGATGCGCTCGGCGGAGCGCACCCATTCGGCCGCAGCATGCACATCGATCATGCAGGCAGTCTTGCCCGCGATCCACCGATGCGGCCACTCGACTGCGCCAGCCGACGCGCTCGAGCGGGCACGGCAACTCGACGAGCTTTGCCGGTTCGGCCACCTCGCTGCACCCAGTAAGGGTGAGCGACTTCCCCCCGCTACCCACATCACCCACCGGGGGTCATCATGCCAATCGAACCACTGCTCACGCCCGAAGCCACCGTGATGGTGGTGCCCTGGCATGACCCGATCGTCGACGCCGTCGGCTTCGACGTGCGCTCGGAGTACGTCGAGCTGTTCTGGTTGAACGTGCTCGGTCCCACCGCGACGTGGGCGCTGCGACGGCTGGTGACTGGCCTGGACCGCTACCCACTGGGTTACGAACTGGACCTCGGCGAGACCGCCAGCATGCTTGGCCTGGCCTATTCGGCCGGCACGTCCAACTCGTTCGCCCGTGCCTTGCAGCGCTGCGTGCTGTTCGGCATGTCGCAACAGGTGCCCGGCGGCCTGGCCGTGCGCCGCCGGGTGCCACCGGTGGCCGCACGGCATCTCTCGCGCATGCCACCCCAGCTACAGGTGCTCCACGCCCAGTGGAAGGTGCGCGAGTACACGTTCAGCGATCTCGAGCGCGGTCTTGCGCTGGCCGCGGCGATGGTCGCCGCGGGCGACGAACCCGAGTTGGTGGAGCGCCAGTTGCTGGCCGTAGGGGTTCCCCCCGCTGCCGCCATCGAAGCCACGTCCGCTACCATCGCCCGCGGCATCGCACCACACCCGGCGAACGGGTGAGGCGCTACTTGGAGAACGTGGTGGCCAGCTCGATGAGCAGGCGCGTGCCGAAGCCGGTGGCGCCCTTGCTCAACCAACTGTCGTCGGCATCGACGGCCATCGGGCCGGCGATGTCGAGGTGCGCCCACGGCACATCGCCGACGAACTCACTGAGGAACAGCGACGCCGTGATGGCACCCCCATGTGGGCCGCCGATGTTGCGCATGTCGGCGACGTTGCTGTCGAGCAGCTTGCGGTACGCCTTCTCCAACGGCAACTGCCATACGTTCTCGTCGGTGCCGGCGGCGGCAGCGCGGACCCTGTCCACGAACGGCTGGTCATTGCCGATGACACCCGCGATCTTGGTGCCCAACGCAACCATGCACGCACCGGTGAGGGTAGCGATGTCGACGATGGCATCGGGGCCATCCTCCACCGCGAGCGACAGACCGTCGGCCAGCACCAGGCGGCCCTCGGCGTCGGTGTTGTGGATCTCGGAGGTCTTGCCGTTGCGGAAGGTCAGCACGTCGCCGAGCTTGACGGCGTTGCCGCCGGGCATGTTGTCGGTGCACATCAGGTACGCCGTGACCTTGCTCTTGCACTTCAGGGCCTTGAGCGTGCCCATCGTGGCCAGCACCGCCGCGGCGCCGCTCATGTCCATTTTCATTGCGATCTGGCCATCGCTGGGCTTCAGGCTGAGACCGCCGGAATCGAACATGACGCCCTTGCCGACCATCGCAAGGTGGCCGACCGGTTTGCGCGGGGTGTACGTGAGGCGCACCATGCGCGGCGGCTCGACGCTGCCGGCGTTGACGCCCAACATGCCGCCGCAGCCCATTTCGGCGAGCTGGTCGCGGTTGAACACCTCGACGATGAGGCCACCGTTGCGGCCGACTTCGACGGCCTTCTCGGCCATGTGGCGCGCCGTCATGTAGGCGGGGGGCGTGTTGGCCAGGTCGCGTGCCAGACAGGCTGCTGCGGCCGTCACCTCGCCACGCTCGCTGCCCACGTGGGCGCCGGTGGTGCGGCGTTCGCCGACGACCAGCACCAGTTCGGTGAGGCTGCCCTTGTTCGGGTCCTTCTTGATTCCGGCATACCGGTAGCCGGCGAGCAGTGCGCCTTCGACGACGGCCTGCGCGGCAGCGGCTGCATCGACACCGTCGAGATCGGCGAGGTTGGTGGCGACCACCGAGCGCTTGCCAGCGGCGCGCACCAGCGACGCGGCTGCGTTGCGCAACACATTGGCGGTGAGCGTTCCGGGCACGCCGATGCCGACCGCCACCATCGCCGGGCCAGACGCTGACGGGAACACGAGGGTTTGGCCAGGCTTGCCCTCGAAGCCGGCTGCGGCCAGCGCGACGCGGGTGAGGCCCAGCGAGCGGGGCACCGCACCGGTGGTGGCGACGGGTACGCCCACCGCCGCAGCGTGCTTCGGGGTGGCGCGGGAGATCAGCACAGTTGCAGTCATGCCCCAAGTCTGGCGCATGTGCCGCCGATCACCCTGCCACGGCCCACCGAACGTTCTGGGGGCGGGTGCCACCAACGGCTTCATTGCGTGTGCAATCATCCACATGAAACCAATCGGCCACGACCACCACAAGGATCCTCATGAAGAAGCACTGGAAGAAACTCGTCGTCGCCGTCATCGGATTGGGTGTGGTGGTCGTGGCCGCTTCCTTCATCTACGCCAAGGTCTGGAACCAGGCCGACGAGGAGTTCGATACAGGCGATGTGAAGGACCGGCTCACCACCACCATCGCGACCGAACCCATCGGCACAGACCCGGCCAGCACCAACCCGGCCGGCACCGCGGCGGGAACAACAACACCTGTGGTCGCCGGGGTGGACGGCGATTGGGTGGTCGCCGCCGGCTCCGAGGTCGGCTACCGCGTGGACGAGAGCATCAACGGCTTCGACACCACCGCCAACGGCCGCACGCAGGCCATCACCGGCGCCTTCACCATCGGCGGCACCGCCGCGCAGTCCGGCGACTTCACCGTCGACATGACCACGTTCAAGAGCGACGAGTCACGCCGCGACAGCCAGTTCGACGGACGCATCATGGATGTCGCCAACTCCCCCACCGCAGTATTCGTGCTCACCGCCCCGATCGACTTCCAGCAGATCCCTACCGAGGGCAGCACCATCACCGCCACGGCCACCGGCGATCTGACGTTGCGCGGCACCACAAACTCGGTCACCTTCGAGGTCGAGGCGACGTTCGCCAACGGCCGCGTTGGCGTGCTGGGCAAGATCCCGATCGTGTTCGCCGACTACGGCATCCCGAACCCCGGCATCGCCACCATCACTACCGAGGACAACGGACTGCTCGAGTTCATCCTCATCTTCGACCGCGCCTGACGGACGGGCGCGGCGGCCCAGGTCAGCGGCCGGCGGTGCCCTCTGCCGTCGGCTGCGAACTGGCCCATGCCTGGGCGAGCGCGGCGTAGCGGCCACCGCGGACGATCAGTTCGTCGTGGGTACCCAGTTCCACCAATCGGGCGTGGTCGATGACCGCGATGCGGTCTGCGCGACGCACAGTGGTGAGCCGGTGAGCAACGACGATCACGGTGCGCCCCTCCATCAGCCGTTCCAGCGCCTTTTCCACCACCGCTTCGGTTCCCGGGTCCAGGTTGCTGGTGGCTTCATCCAGCACCAGCACGGCCGGATCCACCAACGCCGCGCGGGCCAGCGACACCAGTTGCCGTTCGCCGGCCGACAGGCGCGACCCGCGCTCGCGGACCTCGGTGTCGAGCCCCTCGGGAAACTCGTCGAACCGTTCGAGCACACCGATTGCCTCCAGTGCCGCGGCCACAGCGTCGTCGGTGGCGCCGGGGCGGGCGATGCGGATGTTCTCGCGGATGGTGCCACCAAACAGGAAGCCTTCCTGGGGTACCACCACGACGCGTTCGCGCAGTGAGTGCATGGAGGCCACGCGCAGATCGATCTCGCCGAACGTGACGTAGCCGTCGGTCGGGTCGTAGAGGCGGCTGAGCAGCTTGGCGAGCGTGCTCTTACCGGCGCCCGTCGGCCCCACCAACGCCAACCGCTCGCCAGGAGCAACAGCAAGACTGACCTCGGTGAGCGCATGACGCTCACTGCCCTCGTACGCGAACGTGATGTGGTGCGCTTCCAGCACCCCGGTGGTCGGCAGCGTCACCGGCTTGGGGTGCTCGGACACATCGGGTGTGGTGTCCATCAGCGTGTACAACTTGTGCAGGGACGCGGCCGCGCTCTGCACCGTGTTGTAGAGCTGCGACAACTGCTGCACAGGATCGAACAGGTTGGCGAGCAGCAACACGAACGCGGCCACCGTTCCGAAGCCCACCGACCCGCGGTGCACCAGCGCACCACCGACGCCGACGACGAGCGCGATTGACACGATGCCGGACCACTCGACGAGCCCGAAGTACCACGTGCTGATCCGCACGCTGCGCAGGTGGCTGCCGTACAACGCTCGGTTCGACTGCTCGAAGCGGCGCTGCGTCTCGGCCTGGCGACCGTACGCCTGGATGACCCGGACGCCAGTGATGCCTTCCTGCAGGTTGGACAGGTTGGTCCCCACCCTCTCGCGCACGTCGAGGTAGGCGACGTTCGACAGCCGCTGAAACCGCATCGACGCCAGGCCCAACACCGGCGCCACGAACAGCACGACGACCAACGTCAGCTGCCAGCTGAGCGCAGTCATCAGCAGCAGCGTCATCACCAGTAGCAGACCGGCGGCGACGAACTGCAGCAGGCCCCACTGGATCAGCTCGCCCATGCTCTCGATGTCGGCGGTCATGCGCGAGACGAGCACACCGGCCTTGTTGCGATCGAAGAAGGCCATCGACTGGGCCTGCAGACGATCGAAGACAGCAACCCGCAAGTCGCGCAGAAAGCCTTCGCCGGCACGGTTGATGGTCACCTGTTGCCAGCGGGCGACCATGTACCCGATGGCCACGGTGGCAATGAAGCCGGCCACCGACAGGTTGAGCGCCGTGGCGTCGGTGCTGCCGATGCCCTGGTCGAGGCCTGTCTTGACGAACACCGGCCCGGCCACGGTGCACAGCGCCGAGATGGACACCAGCCCGACTGCCAGCCAGATTGTGCGGCGATACGGCTCGGCGAACTGCAGCGAACGACGTAGCACCCGGCCGGTCTCCGCGCGGTCGAGCTTGTCCTCGTCGCTGACTGCTCCTCCTGCCCACATGGTCAGCGCACCTCCGCCGTGTCGTCGACCTCTTCGGCAAGGGCCGACAGCACTGCCCGGTAGCGCTCGCTGGTGGCGAGCAGTTCCTCGTGCGTGCCGGTGGCCGCCACGCGACCGTCGTCGACCAGCACCACGGTGTCAGCGAGTGCGATGGTGCCCGGTCGGTGCGCGATCACGATGGTGGTGCGCCCCCGCATGACGGTGGTCATCGCCTCACGAATCTCGTGCTCCTTCGACGGGTCGACTGCGCTGGTGGCATCGTCGAGCACCAGGACGCGTGGGTCGGCGAGGATGGCTCTCGCGAGCGCGACACGCTGACGTTGGCCACCGCTGAGCGAGAAGCCACGCTCGCCGAGCATGGTGTCGTAGCGCTCGGGTAGTCGCAGGATGAAGTCGTGTGCCCCGGACAGCATCGCAGCTGCCTCGATGTCGGCCTCGGATGCATCGGGCCGCGAGAACGCGATGTTCGCGGCAACCGTGTCGTGGAACAGGAACGTGTCCTCGAACACGATGGCCACTGCGTGACGCAGGTCGGCCAGCGTCAGGTCGCGCACGTCGACACCGTCGATCGTGATGCCACCTTCGTCGACGTCGTAGAAGCGCACCAGCAGCCGGGCGGCCGTGGATTTGCCGCTACCGGTGGCTCCGACGATGGCCACCGACGCGCCAGCGGGGACGGTGAGATCGAAGTCGCGCAGCACCGGGTTTGCAGGGTCGTACCCGAAGCGAAGGTGGCGGAAACGAACGGCCCCCGTGTGCTCTCCCCCCGGCAGCGGCTTCGGCGCGAGCGGATCGGCGACGGCCGGCACTGTGGACAGCACCTCGTTGACGCGCAGCAGCGCAGCGGCCGCACGTTGCCCGAAGGCAACAGTCATGCCCAGGGTGCGCAACGGGAAGATGAGTAGCCCGATGTACTGCATGAACTCGAGCATCTCGCCGGGGGTCATCTGCCCGTCGAGCACGCGGTGGCCACCCAGCGCGAGCACCGCGATCAGCCCGAGGTTGGGCAGCAGGTCGAGCGCGGGCAGGAAAGCGCTGCGCACCTTCGCGGACTGCAGTGACACACGCCGGATGTCGTCGGCCTCCACCTGCAGGCGGGCGGCGGTCACGCCTTCGGCCCCGAAGCCCTTGATCACGCGTACGCCGCTGACGGCTTCCTCGACGACGGTGGCGAGCTGCGCCTGCTCGGCCTGCACCGCCAACACCGCCGGGTGGATGCGCCGCGAGAACCGAGTGGCCAGCACGTTCATCAGCGGCAGCGGGGCAAGAGCCACCAGCGCCAGTAGCGGTTGCTGCACGGCCAGGATCACCACGATGGTCGCGACCATCATCAGGTTGGAGGCCGTGATCGGGATCATGACCACGAAGCCCTGGATCTGCAGCAGGTCGCTGGACGCGCGGCTCATCAGCTGACCGGTCTGGGTGTGGTCGTGGAAAGCGACGTGCAGGCGAAGGATGTGGGCGAACAGTTGCTCGCGCAGCTTGGTCTCGGTGAGCCTGCTCTCGCGAAAGGCGAACCACCGACGCCATGCAGTGAAGATGCCGGCGATCACCGCGACCGCGGCGATGAGTAGCGACCAGAACCACAGCGAACCCGAGCCAAGCACTGCACGGTCGACCGCAAGGCTGGTGAGCTTGGGCACCGACACCTTGCCTGCGCTCCAGAGCAGGCCGACGCCAACGCCGGCGGCGAGCCCGGAGCGCTGCTCGCGCAGCATGGCCCGCAACAGGTGCCAACCACCGGCACCTGGCGTCTGCGATGGCTGCGCCCCGGCCCGTTTCCCCACGGCGTCGACACTACGCCCGAGCACACCGGGATCAAGAGCTGAATCGCCGCGCCGGTTCCTGGTCAGCCAATCGCGGAAATTCTGTGGGCTTTCACCGCCCATCCGATGAAAACTGGCGGCAGATGGCAACCACCGAACGACTCGAGATCGAACAGCTGTGCCACGACCACGCCGCCGGGCTGGTCGCCGCGCTCGGCGACCCGCAGGTGGGCGCATACCTCGGCGGTCCGGACGTCAGCACCGAGGCGGCAATGCACGATCGCATCGACCGGCTCGCCGAGGGCCCCGGCCCCGGCCATCCCGATGAGCGCTGGCACAACTTCGCCGTCCGGCGCGTGCCCGATGGCGCAGTGCTCGGCCGCATCGAGGCAACGACCTATGGCGACTGGGCGGAGATCGCCTACGTGTTCGGCCCCGCCACTTGGGGCCAGGGGTATGCGACCGAGGCCACGCAATGGCTACTCGTATGGCTGCACGACCGCGGCGTCACTGAGCTCTGGGCAGCAGTGCACCCCGACAACAATCGCTCCGTTCGGCTACTGCTGCGCCTGGGCTTTGAGCAGTTGGCGGTACCGACGCGACCGCTGGGTTCGTTCGACGACGGCGACCTCGTGTTCCGGTCCGCAGCGGCCGCCACGGCGCGGTCATCCGGTTAACGTGACCGCATGAACTTCCTCGCATGGATTGCCGTCGGGCTTCTGGCGGGCCTGCTGGCCCGGTGGATTGTACGCGACGACAAAAGCGGCTGCATCTACACCGTCGTGGTCGGCGTACTGGGTGCCCTCATCGGCGGTGCACTGATGCAAGCCGCCGGCAAGAAGGGCCTCGCCAACGAGTTCGACTTCCGCTCCGTGCTTGTGGCCGCAGTCGGCGCGGTGCTGCTGCTGCTGGTACTGCAGGCGCTGGGCGGGCGGGGCCGCAGGCGCTGACCAGCGGCCGGGTCGTCAGCTCAGTAGTTCTCGCACACGCTCTTTGGGGCGACCGATGATGGCCCTGTCATCGGTAACGACAACCGGGCGCTGCAGCAACTGCTTGTGGCGTACCAGCAGGTCGACCACCTGGTCCTCGGTGGCCGCGTCGGCCTCGGTGAGGCCCAGCTTTTGCCACATGCTGTCGCGGCGGACCAGGTCGGTGAAGGGGTCTTCCAGCTTGGCGATGATGCTGCGCAACGTGGCGGCATCGGGCGGCGTCTTGATGTAGATCACCACATCGGCGGCAACGCCGAGTTCCTCTGCAATGCGCACGGCATTGCTGGAGGAGTTTCAATTCGGGTTGTGGTAGATGGTCACGGCCATGCGCCGAGCCTACTCAACGCCGCCATCCGAAACCGTGTGAGACCCCCTGCGTACGGTGCGGCTCACGGCTTCCCCCGTTCATGACAACCAGTCGGCAGCTGCGCATCCGCTGCAGCCGCCGGCGCTGTCCCGGAGGTCACCCCATGCCCGAAACCCACCCACCCGATGCAGTGCTCCCCCGGCCTGCGCCCATCCGCTGCGGCGCCGATGCGCTGCGCATTCTGTTCCTGTCACTGTCGCAGCCGCTCGAACCCGAGACCATCGCGTTCCTGCTCGATCGCGACGGCAACGGTGGCGTCATCACCATCGTGTCGGGCACAGCGGAGGCCGATTCCGTGCTCGCCGTCACCGAGTGCCTGGCCACTGCCGCCGAGGGCGTGCCACATGCCGTCGCGCTCGTGCTTGCCACCGTGCGGCCTACCGGCTGCGTGCTCCCCGGCGACATCGATCGATGGCTGGAGGCCAGTTCCTTGGCCGCCGCTCACGGCATCCGCCTCATCGAGTGGTACGTCATCAGCAGCACTGGGGCACAGTGCCCTCGCGACCTGCTGGGCGAGCCCGAGCGGTGGCCGCGGGTGCGCCGATGACACGGCTGCGCTCCAGGTCAGGCGTGTTCGCGACGCTGGCTGGGGCTCAATCGCAGCCCTGCGTCGCGCAGCCGGCGCACCAGCTCGCGACTGGGCGTGGGCAACGCGCCCAGTGCCACCACCTGGTCGTAGAACTCTTGCGGTATATCGTAGTGGTCGCCGTGGAAGCCACGGCGCGGTATGCCCGCCAGTTCCGCAAACGTGTGCAGTTCGTGCAGCGACAGATCGCTCACCAGGTGCGCCCACATCCGGCCCTTGAACAGCCAGCGGGGCTCGTCGATCATCACGGCCATCGCCACATACGATCACACCATGACCTCACCCGAGGTGGAACTTCGCGCAGCGTGGCGTCAGATCGTCGGCGGCGAGCGCGAACCGGAGCACCACCACGAGCACGACCACCTCCTGGAGCTGGTGTTGGCCTGCCATCGCGAACCGCACCGCCAATACCACACCACGACGCACGTGATGTGGGTGTTGCGGCACGTCAACGATCTGGCAATCAAAGAGCCGATAGCCGGTGGTGCCGACCTCGCGGCCCTCGCGCTGGCATCGCTCTACCACGACCTCGTGTACGACCCGCAGGCCGCCGACAACGAGCAACGCAGCGCGTTCGCAGCCACCACGGCCGCCCGCGAGCTGGGTTGGCCGGCGCAGCGCTGCACTCTGGTGCACCGGCTGGTGATGGCCACTGCCGACCACCACCCCGCCAGTCCTGAGGAGGCGCTGCTGGTCGACGCAGACCTCGCGGTGCTGGGTGCCGAGCCGAACGACTACAGCGCCTATGCCCGGGGCGTGCGCGCCGAGTACCAGCACGTCAGCGACAACAACTGGCGTGTCGGGCGTTCAGCGGTGCTGCGCGGGTTCCTGGCACTCCCGCACCTGTACTCGACGGCCACAATGCGCTCCGAGCGCGGGGCCCGCGCGCGTGCCAACCTCACCGCCGAATTGGCAGCGCTGCAAGCCCTCTGACGACCACGATCTGGACCACCTGGACGACCTCGACGAGCGAGACGTGCGTCAGTGGGCGCAGGCGCAACCGCCGCCGCAACCACCGGCGGCACGTGGCGTCGCGGCCGGGGTGGGGGTGCCCGCAGCGCCAACGCTGGCAAACACCGAGAGCAGGCGCACCGCACCATCGTGGCCCTGCGGGCACGTGGCGGGGTCGCTGGATTCGCTCATCGGGCGACGCACCTCGAAGGTGTCGTCACAGGTACGGCAGCGGAACTCGTAGAGCGGCACGCCCGACATCGTAGCCACCTGCTGTGGTTGACTGTCATCGTGATACGCACTGCAACGACCACCATCGAGATGACCCCCGACACCGATGAAGAGCTGCAGACCGGCGAGCCGGCCTCGGCCCACATCGTCAAGACCGACCCGGGCGAGAACGCGGCTGCCAAGGTGCTCGAGGCTCGCATCTACGGCACCCCGCTGGAAGCCTTGTGCGGTCACGTCTGGGTGCCGTCGCGCGACCCGAAGCAGCTGCCGGTCTGCGAGAAGTGCAAGGGCATCTACGAGATGTACAAGGCCTTCAACGACGGCCTGCGCGACCAGCCCGACGAGTGAGCGCAACCCCCGATAATCCCGACAGTCCCGACACGACAGGGCTGCGGATCCGCGAGGCCGTCCGGGCACTGGTGCTCGACCCCGACGACCGGGTGCTGTTGGTGCGCTTCGAGTTCCCCAACAGCGGCACGCGGTGGGCGATGCCCGGCGGCGGGCTCGAGACCGGCGAGACCGACCACCAAGCGTTGCGGCGCGAACTTCACGAAGAGCTCGGCCTCATCGACGCGACGATCGGACCGCACCTGTGGACCCGTCTGCACGTCATCGCGTTCATCGATGGTTTGCACGACGGGCAGCGCGAGCGCATCTATCTGGTCCGCGCGGCGCACTTCCAACCCGCCCCGGCGCTGTCGTGGACCCAACTCCACGCGGAGTACGTGTTCGAGCTGCGCTGGTGGCGCCTCGACGAACTGGACGACGAGCTGCCGCTCGTGCCCGCGACGTTCCAACGGCACCTCGCCGACCTGCTGCGCGACGGCCCACCGGAACGACCCATCGATGTGGGCATCTGAGCGAATAGCGTCTACGTCCATGCCGAGCACGTCCACCATCGCGGCCTTTGCCGCTGCCTCACTCTTGCTCCTTCTCATTCCCGGACCGGCGGTGCTGTACATCGTCAACCGCAGCGTCAGCGATGGCCGCACGGCAGGTCTCGCCGCAGTGGCTGGCCTCAGCCTGGGCAACCTGGTGCACGTGCTGGCTGCCGCAGTCGGCTTGTCGGCGGTGCTCGCCACCTCGGCGACAGCGTTCAACACTGTCAAGTGGTTGGGTGCCGGCTACCTGATCTATGTCGGGGTGCGCACGCTCACCCGTCCGGCAGCTGCCCTCGACCCCGACCAGCCGGGCGTCAGCTCCCGCCGCTCGTTCACCCAAGGTGTGGTGGTCAATGTGCTGAACCCGAAGGTAGCGCTGTTCTTCCTGTCGTTTCTCCCCCAGTTCATCAAGCCTGCCGTTGGCCGCCCCGGCATGCAGGCGCTCGTGCTCGGCCTGGTGTTCGTAGCCATCGGCTGCTGTACCGACGGCACCTACTCGCTCGTCGCCAGCAGCCTGCGCACGGTGCTGCTGCGCGGTCGAACGCTGCCGTTCGTGCAGCGTTGGGTGGCCGGCAGCGTGTTCATCGGGCTCGGCCTGGCGGCGGCGACGGCGTCGGTCACGCACGCCAAGTCACCGGTCGCCCCGAGCAGGGCCTGACCGCATGTTGTTCAGCAAGTCCGCCTGGATCGGCCTGGCCGACGGGTCGAGCACCGTCACGTTCTGCACGTTGTCGACGCGCTCACCGACGACGACATCGCGGCGCTACGCACCCGCCTCGACCGGCCCGACCGCCATGGCCCCAAGCCGCGGACGCGCGCGACGTTGCTGCTGATCCAGAAGTACCCGGGCGTCGCCAGTACCGCGCTCGCCCGGCACACCGGCCAGGAGCGCACGGACTTCAAGATCAACGTCCGCAACAAGACGGTCTCGTTGATCGACAACGACCCGGATCTCCGTGACCCGCGGATCGTGTTCCCCAACATCCGGCAACGAACGGCGTGGCACACGCAATCGACCGGGTGCTGCTCCCGATCAACGTCTGATCACCTTCGCACGACATTCCACCTCTATGGCGCATGCGCTGCGTTCGGTCTGCCGGACGCAGCGCACGTGCCACTTTGCGCCTGGGTAAATACGGCCACATCCTTGGCCCGAACCTGGCGATGTTCACCGAGAACCCATGGTGTCAGAGGCCGACCGACGCTCCGAGCGCGATCAGTAGTCCGTCGTTCAGCGAGCGGTACTGACCGGTGCCACAGTTGCTGTCCAGCTGGAACGAGGTGCCGTCCGCCAGTTGGAACTCGACGGCGGTCGCCAGCTTGCCTGGCGTCGCAACTGCACGGACGTTACTGCGCAGCAGCGCCAACGCCAGCCCGGTGCTGACCGGTGCAGCACCCTTCAACTTGTACCCGAAGAACAACACGCGGGTCGCCGTCACCGCGACCACCACGTTCTGCGGCAGACCACCCGAGGTGCGCTTGTTGCTGCGGTTCATGATGTGCGACGCGATGCCACTGAACTGGGCGAGCAGCGTGTTGCTCATCGCCCCG
>Ga0105047_10001795_pt1 | contig 38593 bp, 41 predicted proteins | sample MAT04_FD_78384 | JGI IMG/M metagenome (GOLD analysis project Ga0105047, IMG submission 78384) | Freshwater microbial communities from Lake Fryxell liftoff mats and glacier meltwater in Antarctica - MAT-04 (megahit assembly) | ecosystem: Environmental > Aquatic > Freshwater > Ice > Liftoff...
CTCTTTTAATAATCTCTTTCCATTCATACGTCTCGTCCTTCTTTTGTAAATGCTCCATTTTCCGTCCTCCTAACTGCCTTAATAAAAGCTATATTTTATACTTTAAAATTGTAATTTTATACTTAATTACCAACTAAATAACTTACTGTAAATTATATATTATCAATAACTTTTTAATAACATTATAACTTAAACTCTACTCTAAGCAATCTTGCAATTACTTTAATATCTGTATGCTTAACTGTGTCCGTTCTTATAGATCCTCGATTGCTTATTAATAAAATTTTATTGCTATCTATTTTCTTTATTTGTCTTAATACTCTTTCTCCATTATAATCCACTAGTGAGATAGAATTATTTTCTATTTCATGAGTTAAATGAGCAAAAGCAATATCTCCACTACAAATTCTAAATCCAAGCATATCATCATTCTCTATTTCTAAAAACAATACTTTATCTTGAGCATATCCTTCAACTTTGTTAGATATTATAGGCATTTGTTTTATATCTACAACTTTATCTAAATCATATTTATAAATTGCAACATCTTTTAAAACTGAACTAAAAGCATCATTCCAAACCTCTTTTACTTTTTCTGTGCTAGGTCTTTCGAGTTTAGGTTGTGTCTCTTCTATTCTCTCATCAGATTGAAAGGAAACAGAGGTATCTTCAATTTCTTCTCCTAAGATTTTAGATATTTTTTCTAAAAACTTTTCATTTATAACTTTTTTACCCATTTCTACTTCATTAATAAAACTTTCAGATACTCCAATTTTTTTACCTAATTGTTTTTGACTTATTGCTTTTGACTCTCTTACTCCTTTGATCCTATCTCCTACTCTGCTCATAATTCTCCGCCCTTCCAATTGAATAATTATTTTAAAAACATTTTTAAATATTTAACCACGATTTTACACCATTAAGGATCTTTATTAAAATGACCTTATTATATTTTAACATAAAATATAAATCTTCTGCAATGAGCAGAAGATTTATATTCCCATGTATTTTATTCACTTTTTCTATAAGCTTCTCTTTCTTCCATTAGATGTTCTAACAAATAATTAACCGTCCAATTTATAGATGTTGGTGTTACAGCGGCTAGTATAGTCTCACTGCTTTTAATCCCTCTAATACTATCAATTAGATCATATAGTTCCTTGTCCTTGTAATTGTTAAATAAAAGAAATTTTTCATTGGGTAATTCCATATCAGACTTTTTATCATCTACGTTACATAATATTTCTTTAATTGTGATATTCCCCATATTTTTCTGAATTACTTTGCAAGGTAATATATTTTGTTTTAATAATAGACTATTAAGTTTTTCTACTTCCTTTTTATTTAATCCATATGCAAGGATAAGCTTTTCATTAATAAGCTCCATATCATATTCCCCCCACAATTTAATTTTTTTAGAATTAGCTGATTATATTTTTATTACATTTTTTGTGGCTGACTATACTCAATGTCAAAACAATCAACTGTCATGCTTTTTATTCTTTGCTCTTTCTTTGGCTTATCACTAAAATTTCTTTCTACCTTAGCTATTTCTAAAGCATTTTCCATGCCTTCTGTTATTTTTCCAAAAGCTGCATAGCTTCCATCTAAATGATAAGAATTAGCTACCATAATAAAAAACTGACTTCCTGCTGAATTTAAATCGCTAGATCTAGCCATTGATAAAACACCAGTTGAATGCTTTAAATCATTTTTGAATTTATTAGAAGAAAACTCTCCTTTTATTGAATATCCTGGTCCACCGACTCCTGTTCCTTGAGGACAGCCACCTTGTATCATAAAGCCTGGAATTACTCTATGAAAACCAATTCCATCGTAAAACCCCTTGTTTATAAGACTAATAAAATTATTTACTGTGTTAGGTGCAACCTCTGGATACAACTCTGCCTTTAAAACTTTTCCATTTTCCATATTAATTGTAACTATTGGATTCATATACCGATCTCTCCTTTTGTTATGTATTATTTATAAATTATATCACATTATATAATATATACTATTTTTTTAAAATTAGGCACCTTCAAAAAATAACTAATATACCTAAAAGTCATTTTTAAAGATACCTAAACTAGTAACTTGTAACTAAATAACTTGTTCTCCCAGGCTTATTTGAAAAATAATTTTTTCTTGAGGCTCTTCTAATTTAATATGAATATTTCCTCCAGGAAGTATTATTAAAAAATGCTCCTCTAATATGTCTACCTCTTGATTTTTATTAATACTAATTGTATCTATTTCTAAGTTTCCGGAAGCTTCTTCCCCTTCATATTCATATCCAACATTTAAACTACCAAAGGTCGTTATATCTTTTAACTGTTTTTCCTCACTTGCAATTATTAAATGTGCAGTGTTTTTACTTCCCACTGAATTACATACTATATGATTTACTACACATATACAATTACTTTGCAAAGGATTATTGATTAATATACAATTAATTTTTTCTCTTGCTTCAATTGTCAGATTAAATATAGCATGCCCTATATGATTCTCACTGTTGTTTTTAAATCTAAATACTCTCATTTCATCACCTTATTTTTGATGTTTGTTAGTATAATTCAGTTTATTCACCCAGTGATGATATTGCTATACTTAATTTAAATTAAGATAATTATTTAAATTGTGACACAACGTCGCTAATATGTTAGTTTGTTTTCATGAAACCTAATTAGTAAGGTTTGTTTATGATTTTAGTAATTTATAACTTAACTCTATCATGTTGCTATTTATAGATGAACAGCTATTTATAGATGAACTATATATAGTTACAGTACCCTTTGTTTTCTTTTCATTTAAAAGACTATTGGAAATAAGCTGCCTTTTCAACTGATTTACTGTACCTATACTCCCATCAATTATATTAGTTTTTTCTCCAACAATTTTAATTAGTTCATTTTCTATAAATGGATAATGAGTGCATCCGAGTACTATGGACGCTATATCTAAATGCATAAATCCCTTTAACTTATCTCTTAAATAACTTTCAATTTGATCTCCCTCTATAATTCCATTTTCTATTAGTTCAACAAGACCTGCACAGGGTAGCGGTATTAAATTCACTTCTTTATTGTATCGCTTCATTAAATTGCTAAACTTTTTTTCAGCTAAAGTCATAGGAGTAGCCATAATAATTATACTTTTACCTTTACTGATTTCTACGGCCGGCTTTAGTGCTGGTTCTATGCCAATTATAGGTATATCCTTATAATTATCTCTAAGATCATCTATAGCTGCACTAGTGGCAGTATTGCAAGCAATTACAACTACTTTCACCCCTTTATCTAAAAGAAAATCCACTGCATTAAATGTTAATTTTTTAACTTCATTTACATCTTTAGTTCCATAAGGCGCATTTAGTGAATCTCCAAAATACACAAAATCTTCGTTTGGAAGTATTTTTAAAGATTCCTTTAACACACTTATACCACCAACACCTGAGTCAAAAAAGCCTATTGGTTTTTCTTTGTTATTCACATTATCACCCCCATAATAAGATTGTATAATTTATAGCATAATTACACTAACTTCATTTTTTTAGTCACATATGCACTATACCTTAAATAATATATTAATAAGTCTATCCATTTAATTCAATAATAACATAAAAAGGAGGAAATAGTATGCCTTCATTACCTAATTTAAACAAAATAAAAGATTCAATAAGCAATGGTTTAGAAATTATTTCAAGCAAGTCTGAAAGTTTTGTTGAAATATCTAAACTTAGACATAAAATTCATTCTGAAGAAAATAGTATGGAAGAGCTCTACAAAGATATTGGTAAGGAGTTATACACAATTTTCAAAAACGATAAGCACATTGATGAATCCCTATTTGATTATTGTAACGCTTTAAAAAAAATAGAAGCTCGAATAAAAAAACTACAAAATCAACTTTATAAGATTGATAATAAAGAATAAAACATTTCAAACTTCATTTTTTATATAATATAAAAGATAGTAATATCTTTACTTACTATTTTTTATATTATTTTTTTGAATGTTTCTTGTATAATTATACCATCATCTTCACTATGTAATTTGTTTAGATGTTTAATTTCTACAAATAAAAATATGGCTGTTAAAATTGAAGCTATTACATCTGATACGGGTCCCGACATCCATACCCCATCTAGATCATAAAATCTTGGTAAAATAAATAGTAATGGTATTAGGATTATAACTTGTCTACTTAAGCCTAAAAATATGGATATCTTAGCTTTACCTATAGCTTGAAAATAGTTAGAACTAACTATTTGAAAGCCTATTACCGGAATCATAAATAGGTATATTCTCATACCATGAACACCTGCTTCTATTAGCTCTGGATCCTTATTAAATACACTTATAAGTTGTGTTGGAAAAATTTGTATTATTATAAACCCAGTGGTGGTAATTACTGTAGCTGCTATTATTGCGAGTTTTAAAGCATGCTTTACACGGTGGTATTTTTTCGCTCCGTAATTATATCCAATTATAGGTTGACAACCTTGATTTATTCCAAAGATAGGCATAAGTACCATCATTGCTATACTCATAATAACTCCCATGGCTCCCAGCGCTGAATCTCCTCCATATTTAACCAAACTTCTGTTTGAAATAATAGTTACTATACTTGCTGCTATTTGCATGGAAAATGGAGATATTCCTATAGCAAAAATACCCATTACAACTTTAGAATTTAGTTTCAAGTTTTTGTAACGTATTTTTAATAAACTTTTTCCACCAAAAAAATAAGCTAATACCCATATTGTATTTACAACTTGAGAAATAACAGTTGCAATAGCCGCTCCTCTAGTTCCCATGTGAAAAACGAAAATAAATATCGGGTCTAAAACTGTATTTAATATTCCACCAATTAACATGGTAAACATAGCTACTCGTGGATTACCTTCAGAACGTATAGTGTTATTTAATCCAAAACCTATATTTTGGAAGATTACGCCGATAAGTATTATTGTTATATATTCCTTGGCATAAGGCAAGGTCTCATTACTAGCTCCAAATTTTAATAACATAGGTTCTAAAAATATAAGGCCTAAAACAGTTACAATAATTGATATTATAATTATGAGGGTAAGTGCATTTCCTAAAATATGCTCCGCCTCAACTTTTTTTTGCTGTCCAAGTTTTATAGATATAAGTGCAGCTGTTCCAATTCCTACTAGCATTCCAAAAGCTAAGATTATATTAGCAATGGGAAATGTAACCGTAACTCCTGTTAGAGCAAGCTTCCCTACCCCTCGGCCTATAAATATTCTATCTACAACATTATATAGTGCATTGACTAACATGCCCACAATTGCTGGAATAGAAAATTTCATAAGTAGCTTACCTATATTTTCTTCGCCTAATTGTTTCGATTTATCCAAAAACTCACCCATTTCATATAATGCAAAGTAACCAACCTTATATTAAATCTAACGTTGGTTACTTTATATCTTATTTATTAATTAATTCTTTTAACTTTTCTTCTATGTATTCGCTAAGTTCAAGCTCTCCAATAAATGTTTTATCCTGTACAAAATCGGGTTTAACTCTAAAGAAATTAATTACTAATTTATTTCCTGTAATTATATACTCATCTGAATGTAGTGGTGAGAATATAACCTCTAATTCCTCATATTTATTAGCACCCAGTTTCGTTGAAAGTTTCCCTACCAGGTTATCTAAGTTAAGTCTTTTCACAGGCGCTGCCATGGCATTTGTATATTCGAAATCTTCCATCATCCACATATTGTTGTTCCAAAACACTCTTTCTTTCTTGTTTCCAACAAAAGGCTCCCTATTTTTAATTGCACTTAAAGCTCTTCTTACTGATTCCCCATTAAATTCTTCATCATAGGCACAAGATAAACCCGACATATCAGCTACATCATAGAAAAATTTTTCTGATACATTTTCTTTTTCACTTGCTGCCTGCCAAAAATAAAGCATAGCCTCTACTGCTTCTAAATTCACTTTAATTCTCTGTAACATTTTATTACTCCCTTCAAGATCAATGATCTATTAAATAAATTATTGATTTTACAAAACTACTTACATATTATTATTTCTACACTTAAAGCTTAAAACCTTTTGGATAAGATAAAATTTATAAGATTTCCATCTCTACTTTTTCCCAAACAGCATTAAATTTAATATTTAGGATATCCTGTTATTTCTTTAATGTCTTTATATAAATTCTTAAGACTAGGATAAATTTTTACATACACCTTTTTATATAGCTTTTCATAAATCTCAGCATTAGCTACATTAGGAATAAACTCCTTTGTTCTTTTAAACATATGTTTTATAGCCTCTTCATAAGAGCTATATACTCCCAAAGCTACATAACCTATAATAGAAGCTCCAAGACCTGATATTTCATAGGTCTGTCCTTTATATATTTTCCTATTTAACATGTCCGCAGTTATTTGGCAAATAGTATCACTTTGTGAACCTCCTCCACAAACTGCAATCTCTTTTATTTTTTTACCTGTTTTCTTTTCTATTTTTTCAATACCTTCAAGCAGTGCATAATTAATGCCCTCTATAATAGCTCTATATATATGCGCCCTAGTATGCACATCCCCAAAACCGATTATAGCGCCTTTAGCATCTGGTGTTTTTAATCCTGGCCCCCAATACGGTTGGAGAAGAAGTCCATGAGAGCCTGGTGGTATTTCATCTAATCTTTCATTTAAAAGAGCCTCTGGGGATATTCCCTTTTCCAAAGCTTCATGCATTTCTCGCATAGCAAATTCTTTCTTAAACCAACTTATCATCCAATATCCTCTGAATATTTCTACCTCTGGATTATAATATCCTTGCATAGCGGAAGGATAGGACGGCATGAATTTTATAGGTTCAATATATTTTTTTGAAGTAGTTTGAACGGTGGCAGTAGTCCCAAAACTTATACTTGCAGCTTCTTCATCTAAGCATCCATTTCCTAGAGTTTCACACCCCTTATCTGAAGCTCCAGCAATTAAAATTACCCCTGCCCTTATACCTGTAAGTTCCGCTGCTTGTTTTGTTATTTGCCCTATGATTTCACCTGGATTTACAAGTACAGGCAACTTTTCTCTTTCTACTCCAAAAAGAGTCCACTTATAGCTTCTATTGCTTTTTGGCCAACATTTATTTTTATAATCAAAAGGTATATGTGCTATTTGATTGCCTATTGAGTCTACAATTCTTCCAGTAAGCTTAAAATAAAAATATCCTGATATAAGGACATATTTTTCTGTTTTTTTCCATATTTCTGGTTCATGCTGCTTTATCCAATAAGCCTTTCCCTTCTTTTGAGAAATATTAATAGCTTCCTTCATACCTATAGCTCTAAATGCTAAATTTTCAATGTTAGAAAATTTATTAACCTTATCAGCTATTCTTTGGTCAAGCCAAAGAATAGCTGGTCTTAGTACATTACCATCTTTATCAAGATTAATGCACGTATCTCGCAAGGTTGTTATAACTACTGCTTCAACCTTTTCCCAAAAATCACTGTATTCTTCCTTAAGTTCCTTACATACTACACATAAATTTTCCCAATAAATTTCTGGATTTTGCTCTGCCCAGCCTGGATAATTTGAAAAATAAGGCTCAAATTCTCTTTTTTTCTTTCCAATTAATGTTCCAACTTTATCAAAGATAAGTGCCCTTATGCTTTGTGTCCCACAATCTATAGTAAGCACATATTTTTCATTCATTTTAATTCCCCTTTAATTTGATTATAAATTTGCAGCCTTTGTTTATATCACGAACTAGATATATATTTCCTCCATGCTTTTCTATTATAGACTTTGATATCGCAAGCCCAAGCCCCGTACCCCCACTTTTCGAGTTTCTTGTGGCATCTACTCGAACAAACGGCTCAAAAATATCTCCTTGAAATTCTTTAGCTATTCCCACTCCATCATCTTCAATAATAATTACAGCCTTTGTATCAGCTACTAAAAGCTTAATACTGATAGTAATCCCTGGGTTGTTATATTTAATACTATTTAGTATGACATTGCTTAAAGCCCTATCCAAGTTTTTCTTATCAAATGAAATCACCACTTCATCTTCGGTAATCTCAAATTCGTATTTCACACCCTTTTTCTCCATTATGGGAACGTAGCCTGCAATAAGTTCTCGTAAAAATTCACCTATGTCATGCTTACCCATATCTAATTTATATTCCGTACTTTCAATCCGAGAATATTCAAAAAGATCTTGAATTAAGTCATTTGCACGTCTACTATTATTATTAATAACTTTTAATAACTTATTTTTATCTTCTGGTAAAATGTCATTATTCTCTAATAAAAATTCTGAATATCCCAGTATACTTGTTAAGGGATTTTTTAAATCATGAGATATGTCAAGAATCATTCTTTTCCTGTTATCCTCTGCTTTTTTCTTTAGTAACTTTTCTTGCTGTATTTTTTCCGCCATTAAATTAAAAGCATCCTTTAGTTCACCTATTTCATTTAAAGAATCAATTTCAACCCGAGCAGAATATTCACCGTTTTTCACTGTATTAACCCCTTGCAAAAGTTTATTTAAGGGTTTAACAAAAATCCTTGATGTAAGTTTAGCATAAAGTACCATTGTAGATAGCAAAAATGCGAATATTATAAATGGAAATATATTCAAAAATGTAAATCCAGCCTTTTTATTATTATCGCTTCTTTCTAATTGTTCTTTATGTGCAATTCCCCAAGCATATGTGTCGAAAATGCTGTTAGGCATAGCCGTAATTAAAATAAATTCTTTCTTATCTCCATATTTACTAGAATAAAAATAACCGTCTTTTAAATTATTAGTAATCATATCCTGATAATATTTTACTGTATATTTAAAACCCACTTCATGTTTACTGCCATTTTGCATAACAATAACTAAGTTCTTATCAAGCACTTCAACATACCCTTTATATTTTATAAAATTCAAAGCCTTAATATCCTTATAACTTTGCTTTACAATATACTGTGCTGTAGTATTATCTTTTGTTGCGTCCTCAAAATTAACAGAAAAATAAAAAAGTAACGCTCCCAATGTTAGAATAAATATCCCAATCAAAATAATTAAAAATATAATATAATTCTTAAATAATTGAGTGGCCATTCTTTTGCTTTTAAAGAGTGATGACATTTTTTTTAATTTATTTCTATTAATCATGGTGTTGCTCCATTTTATACCCTATGCCTCTTATAGTTATTAAATATTTAGGGTTCTTAGGATCCTCTTCAATTTTTTCTCTAATGTGGCTTATGTGAACCATAATAGTATTAGAATCACCATAATACGGGTTTTCCCAAACCATTTCATATAGCTGTTTTTTAGTGTATACCTTTCCCGGATTTTCTAAAATAAACACAAGCAGTCTATATTCCTTTGGGTTTAACGCTAGCTGAATATCATTTTTATAAATACTACAACTCTCCTTGTCTAGCCTTAATTCCCCAATTATTATCTCAGTTTTATGAGTTTTATTAGAATATTTATAATAACGCCTAAGCTGAGCCTTAACCCTTGCAATTATTTCAATAGGACTAAAAGGTTTTATAACATAATCATCTGCCCCCAGTCCAAGCCCCAGGATTTTATCAGATTCTTCTTCTCTTGCTGTTATAAAAATTACTGGTATTTCACTAGTTTCTCTAATCTTCTTAAGAACCTTAAATCCATTAATTTTAGGAATCATAACATCAAGTAATGCAATATCTATATCTTTACTTTGGAATATATCCAAAGCTTGCATACCGTCTTCTGCTGTAAAAATATTATATCCCTCTTTTGATAAATGTATCTCAAGAAGTTCTCTTATATCCTGTTCATCTTCTACAATTAAAATGTTCATCATGTATATGCCTCCCATCTTATATACATTATAACCCAAATAAAGAATAGAAGGTATACCACCCCTATTCTTTATTAAATAAATATATAATTAAAACTTTGTTATACCATCTTTAGTAACAATACCTTTAATTAATGGTTTAGCAATTATTTTTTCTTTTACTATTTCATATGCATCCAATATCATTTTTGTAGATAACTTTTGTTTTTCATCATCGTTGGCATAAATAGTTGCAATAGCTTCGCCCTTGCATACAAAATCGCCGATTTTCTTATGAAGAACAATACCCACAGCTAAATCTATTATGCTTTCTTTAGTTTCACGACCAGCCCCTAAAACTAGTGCCGCTCTCCCTATATCATCAGCTTTTATTGCTTTTACATAGCCCTCATAACTTGATATAATAGGCTCTACAATAGCTGGCAATGGGAATTTTGATGGATCATCTACATAAGCTGGATCTCCACCTTGTGCTACTACAAGTTGTCTTAATTTTTGGAGACCTTTTCCTGATTTTATAATATCCATAAGTATTTTTCTTGCTTCATGCTCATCCTTTGCTTTTTTCCCTAGTACAAGCATATGTGCTCCTAATGTTAAACAAAGCTCCGTAAGGTCTTCTGGCCCTTCACCCTTTAATGTATCTATAGCTTCTTTTACTTCTAGTGCATTACCAACTGCGTAACCTAATGGTTGGTCCATATCAGTTATTACACCAATAGTATTTCTGGAAACATTAGTTCCTATATGAACCATTTCCCCAGCAAGCTCAAAAGCATCATCTTCACTTTTCATAAATGCACCACTGCCCGTTTTTATATCAAGTACTATAGCATCTGCTCCTGAAGCTATTTTTTTACTCATTATGCTTCCTGCAATTAAAGACATATTATCAACTGTTGCTGTAACATCACGAAGCGCATATAGCTTTTTATCCGCTGGTGCCAAATCAGCAGTTTGACCGCCTATAGCAATTTTAACGTCATTTACGTTTTGAATAAACTTTTCAATTGACATGGCAACTGAAAAGCCATCAAAAGACTCTAATTTATCAATAGTTCCACCAGTATGTCCAAGCCCTCTTCCTGACATTTTAGCAACCGGTACCCCTGCTGCTGCAACAATAGGTCCAAGTATTAGTGTAGTTGTATCTCCTACACCACCAGTACTATGTTTATCAACCTTTACACCCTCAATAGCAGATAAATCAATGGTTTCTCCACTGTTTACCATTGCCATTGTTAACTCTGCTGTTTCTCTCTTATTCATTTTTTGAAAATATATAGCCATAAGTAATGCCGATACCTGATAATCCGGTATACTTCCCTCTGTATATCCACCTATGAAAAAATCAATTTCTTCTTTAGTAAGTTCATTGCCATTTCTTTTTTTCATTATTAAATCATACATTCTCATAATACTCACCCCTAATTACTCATTTAATTCTATACTATATCATTTGTTTTATTGTTGTAATTATCATTCTTTATATCCTTTAACTATTGCTATAGAACTACTAGCTCCTATTCTACTAGCACCAGCCTCAATAACAGCTTTTGCATCTTCAGCTGTTCTTACTGCCCCTGAAGCCTTAACTCCCATGTCAGGTCCTACAGTTTTTCTCATTAACTTTATATCATGAACTGTTGCTCCGCCTGTTGAGAAACCTGTTGAAGTTTTTACGAAGTTTGCGTTAGCTTCTTTAGCTATTTCACATACCTTAACTTTTTCTTCGTCAGTTAAAAGGCAAGTTTCTATTATTACTTTAACTACTGCGCTTCCTTTAGCAACATGGACCACTGCTTTGATTTCATCTTTTACTACATCGTATTTTTTTGATTTTATAGCTCCAACATTAACTACCATGTCTATTTCCTGTGCACCATTTTCAATAGCTTGTTTTGCTTCAAAAGCTTTTACTTCTTTAGTAGTGGCTCCTAGTGGGAATCCAACAACAATACAAGTTTTTACGTTACTTCCTTGTAATTCTTTTCTCACTAATGAAGTATAATAAGCATTTGCACACACTGATGCAAATCCATATTCTTTAGCTTCACTACAAACCTTTATGATTTCTTCCTCACTTGCTCCTTGTTTTAATAATGTATGGTCTATATATTGCTCTATTTTCATATTAATCTTCTCCTTTATTTTTTGTAAATTATTTTATTTTTTTATATATTTTTCTGATCCTTTTAACAGAAGCTCTGGCAAAATGGTTTCTCTTTTGATTTCCATAGGCTCTTTACTATTTAAATTTTCTAATAGCATTTTCATACCAATTCTACCAAGTTCTATAGACGGACCATTAATAAAACTAATGTCCATCCCTATTATATTTAAAACGTCAACTCTATCAAAACCTATAATAGCCATATCCTTTGGTATATTTACCTTTTCTTCATAAAAAGCTTTTATACATCCTAAAATCGTGGTATTACTACTTACAAAAATAGCAGTAGGCCTATTATCCATTTTCAATATTATCTTTGTAATTTTATAAGCTGTCTGGTATGTATAATCACCATAAAAGATATATTCCTTGTTTATAGGAATATTATTATCTTCTAAAGCCTTTTCATAGCCTAGCAATCTTTCTTTTGCTGGTCTTGATTTCATATCTCCTGTAATTATGGCTATTTTTCTGTGCCCGGCTTCTATTAAAGCAACTGTTCCATCATAAGCACCTTTTATGTGGTCTATAAAAACTCCACTAAAGTCAAGATATTCAACATGACCATCAATTAAAATTATTGGAATACCTAAATTTTTAAGAGTATTTAAATTTTCACATTTACCGATATTCTTATAAAAAGTTGGAGTTATAAGTAAGCCCTGAATTCTCTGTTCTTTAAGAACATTAATAGCTTTTAGTTCCTTATCTTTATCCTCATCAGTGTCACAAAGAATTATATTTAAGTTATGTTCATCAGCAATTTCAGTAATTCCTTTAATAATCTCTCCAAAAAACAGATTGTTTATATCAGGAACTATAACACCAATAGTATTAGTTTTACTTGTGGATAGGCTTCTAGCTATAGCACTAGGTGTATAATTCAGATCTTTTATTACCTTTAGAATTTTTTTTCTTGTTTCATCTTTTACATAACCTGAATTATTTAAAACTCTTGATACAGTTGCGTGAGATACTCCGACCTTTACAGCAATATCATTTATTGTAACTGCCATTTTAATCCTCCTTATATTCGGGGAAACACTTACAGGCATCTGATTCAACCTACAAACTACTTATAAAAGTGGGCAATTGTAAACTACTAAAGTAGTACAATTCTCAATACATTATGTAGATATTAAATTGTCATTTAAACGAAGTGACATATTAAAGACTTAATTTTCTGAAATATGTTACCGCTTTCATATCTAGTATACTGCAAGGTTAAGTAAATTTCAATAGAATTTGTTAGCAATTTAACAATTAAACTCTTTAAAATTAATATGAAGTGAAAAATCCTATAATTTTTTATACTTTACTTGAAATTACTCTATAGAAATGTTATGATGAACACAGTTCACAAAAGAGGTGACCCCCCATGCCAAAAGTTATTGAACATTTAAGAGAAACTATAATTTTAGAAGCTAAAAATATTCTATTAACTCAAGGATTTAAAGATTTAAGCATAAGAGAACTTGCAAAGGGCTGTAATATTGGCACAGGTACTTTTTATAATTATTTTTCCACTAAAGAAGATCTTGTATCAGAAATATTTAGGGAAGATTGGAAGAAGATATCCAATCTAGTAGAACAGCTTAAACTTACAGAGGAGCCTTGCAAAGAAAAATTCAGAAAAATATATGGTTCCATTGAGATATTTGTAAGTAGCTACATATCAGTTTTTTATGAAATGGCTACGCTTAGTGGAAATCATAGCTGTAAAGAACCCGATAGATACTATGTTCTATACACTAAATTAAGTGAACTATTAGATATTGAAAAATCTAAGGGCAACGTAATTTCCACTCTTTCCTCTTATAAGCTTGCAGAACTTATTGTTTCTAACTTGATGTATATTAATAAAAATAAGTTTATAAGTTTTGATGAGCTATATGATAACTTGAAAATTTGATAGTAATACTTTATCTTATATTTTAAATTAATATAAGATATTTTTTAATGATTACTAATCTGATATATTTATGGAAGTTTATTCCCGGCTGCCCTATATATCTCATACCATTCCTGTCTTGTTAACTCAACTCTTGAAGCCTTGCAAATATCTACTAGGCGCTTTGCACTTGTTGTCCCCACTAATGGCTGAATTTTAGCAGGATGTCTTAGAATCCATGCAATTGCAATTGCTGAATTTGTTACACCTTTAGTAGCTGCAATTTCGTTTATTTTATTGTTTAACTCTGGAAATTTATCGTTATTTAAAAACACTCCATCAAAAAAACCGTACTGGAACGGTGACCATGCCTGTATAGTAATGTCCTTCAAACGGCAATACTCTAGAATACTTCCATCTCTATCAATGGATGGATCTATTTGCATATTTACATTCATTCCAGAATCAATCATACCCGTATTTGTTATACTTAGCTGCAATTGATTTATAATGATTTTGTTATTCAAATATTTGTTGAGTAGTTCAATTTGCATAGGATTTTGATTACAAACTCCAAAGTATTTAACTTTTCCACTGTTGTGGAGCTTTGTAAAAGCTTCTGCAACCTCTTCAGGATCCATAAGGGTATCAGGTCGGTGAAGTAACAGGATATCTAAATAATCCGTATTCAAACGCCTTAAGCTTCCTTCTACTGAATTTAAAATATGTTCCTTCGAAAAATCAAAATATCCTTTCCTTATTCCACATTTGCTCTGAATTATAATTTTTTCTCTGATGCTTGGTTTCATGCCAATAGCATTTGCAAAAACTTCCTCAGATTTACCAGCGCCATAAATGTCAGCATGATCAAAAAAATTAATACCCTCTTCTAATGCAGTACTTATAAGTATAGAAGCTTCACTCTTTGAAATATTATTTATTCTCATGCATCCTAAGGCTATCTCTGATGCACTTATTTTTCCATTTGCAATATTATTTTTTTTCATAATTTTAAACCTCCCTTATATGTTATTTCTTACTATAAATTTATAACTCTAATATTGGTTTACAAAATACTTAAAAAAATATTTTGTATATTCTATTTAAGTATATACTAAAAAATCTAACATAACCTAAATTCGTTCATATTTATTTAATTTATAAAAAACTGCCAAAGTAACAATTTCTATACTTTCTTATATCCTATAATGAAAGGTGGTTTTATATTATGGATGAAAAACTCTTATTTAAAAATATATGTAACAAAAGTAATAATGAAATCACTAAAAAATATGAATTTCTAGGTGAGGGTATAAGTAGAGAGGTATACGCTATTAATAAGGATTATGTAGTTAAAATAGCAAAGCTTGATGATGGTGAATATCAAAACAGAGTAGAAAACCATGTTTATACCCATGCGACTAAAAATTTAATTAAATATCTGTGCCCAATAGTATGGTTTGAGCCCGCTAGAATCATAATGAGAAGAGCAATTCCACTTTCTAGTTTAATTAGTGACAAATATATAAATCTTAAAACAATCCGTAAAGAAAAAGAATCCTATGATGAATTAAACAAATTAACAACCACTTTTATACTTTTACCTGATGATATCTGCTCTACAAGCTCTTGGGGAATTTATAATAATGAAATTGTATTGATTGATTACGGTTGCACTACCTATTTAGGTGATGCTTTTTATAATGCTTTATATAATTGGTAAACGCATTACCAGTTTATGACCTTTGGAAAAATTTTATACATATCATAAATATATTCCCTATTAAATCATATTATAAAAAAATCAGTATGGCAATATATGTAAATTGGTAGTATAATTAAAGTTGTACTACTATATTTAATAAAGTAATCATAAGCTTACTTTATGTAACACTAAAATTATGAGGTGATAATTATGCCTAGAGGAAGAAAGAAACTCGAAAATTCGAAAAGTGAATTAATTCATGTGAGAATAAGTGAAGAACTATCCATGGCATTAGAAAGTTTCTGTAAGGCAAGCAATATAAAAAAGAGTGAAGGGGTAAGGCTTCTCTTAGAAAGTGTTTTGAAATAACATCCGTACAAGTAAAAAGTAGTTAAGATAATTCTTAACTACTTTTTACTTGTGATAGCGCTTACCGTAACAATCATATTGTTTTGAAACTAATCATCTAGCATCTTACTATCTATTTCCTTTTCAATCCTTGAAATGAAGTCCTGCAGTAAGCAGCTACCTTCATCCCCGTTCTTTCTACTTCTAAGTGATATACTCTCTGAGTTTTGTTCTTTCTCCCCTATAATAATAATATATGGCAATCTCTCGCTTCGAGCCTCTCTAATTTTATAACCTATTTTTTCTGCTCTGAAATCTTTGCTAACCCTGATATTATTTTCTTCCAACTTATTTACTACAGCTTCTGCATAATCATTATACAATTCGGATATAGGTAATACTTTAACTTGAACAGGTGCTAGCCATGTTGGGAACTTGCCTGCAAAATGTTCTATCAAAATTCCAATGAATCTTTCTATACTACCAAAAATTACCCTGTGTATAACAATCGGTCTGTGCTTTTCTCCATCGCTTCCAATATATTGCAAGTTAAATCTTTGGGGAAGCTGTAGATCTAATTGTATAGTTCCACATTGCCATGTCCTACCTATGCTATCTTCTAAGTGAAAGTCAATTTTAGGTCCGTAGAATGCTCCATCTCCTTCGTTTATCTTAAAGTCCATGTTTATTTCCTCTAGGGCTCCCTGAAGCGCGCTTTCTGCTAATTGCCACTCTTCATCGCTTCCCATAGAATTTTCAGGTCTTGTTGAAAGCTCAACTTTATATTTAAATCCAAATCTTGCATAAACTTCATCTATAAGTCTAACAACGCCTTTTATCTCATCTTTTATCTGCTCTGGAAGCATGAATATGTGGGCATCATCCTGAGTGAAAGCTCTAACTCTCATAAGTCCATGTAGTGCTCCAGATAGTTCATGTCTATGAACCTTTCCTAGTTCTCCCGCTCTTATTGGTAAATCTCTGTAGGAATGAGTTTCTGCTTTATATACAAGCATTCCGCCTGGGCAATTCATTGGTTTTATTGCAAATTCTTCTTCATCTATATTAACTGTATACATATTTTCTTTATAGTGAGACCAATGCCCAGATGTTTCCCAAAGCTCTCTGTTTAATATCATAGGCGTTTCTATCTCAACATAACCTGCCTTCTTATGAAGTTCTCTCCAGTACTCAATTAACTTGTTTTTTAAAACTACGCCATTTGGAAGAAGAAATGGGAATCCAGGTCCCTCCTCCATTAAAGTAAATAGCTTTAGCTCTTTCCCCAGTTTTCTATGATCCCTTTTCTTCGCTTCTTCAAGCATATTTAAATATTCCTCAAGTTCACTCTTCTTACCAAAGGCTGTTCCGTATATTCTTTGAAGCATTTTATTTTTTTCACTGCCCCTCCAGTAAGCTCCAGCAACTGATAACAATTTAAAAGCTTTTACTTTTGAAGTTGACAATACATGTGGTCCGGCGCAGAGATCTATAAAATCTCCTTGTTTAAAGAAAGTTAGTTCTTCATCCTCAGGTAAATCATTAATAAGTTCTACTTTATAACTCTCTCCCTTTTCTTCCATAAACTTTAATGCTTCTTCTCTAGAAACCACTGACCTCTCTAATTTTAATTCTTCCTTTACTATTTCACTCATTTCTAATTCAATTTTCTCAAGTATCTCCCTTGTAAAAGTCTCTTCTACGTCAAAGTCGTAATAAAATCCATTATCTATTGTCGGACCTATAGCTAATTTAGCCTTTGGATATAATCTCTTTACTGCTTGAGCAAGTATGTGGGAAGCTGTGTGCCTTAATGCCCTTTTTCCTTCTTCATCGTTAGAATCCATTACACTACCATCTTTTACTACAACCTTTAACATAAATATTCCTCCTTCAAAAAATAAAATACTCGTCCCAAAAATAAGGGACGAGTTATATCGCGATTCCACCCAAATTACAGAAGGTATAATTTAAAATCACTTCTGTCACTCAATACCTCTAACGCCGGTTTGCGGAATTACCTACTTAAGTTCAGTAATCAACTCAGAGGTGGTTTTCAATAATACTTGCTTAAGAAACCTTTCAGCCGGTGAGTTTCTCTCTCTTTTAACAGTAAACTATCTACTTTTCCTCTTCACAGTTTTTAAATTAAAATAATTATATTCCAAAATATTATTTTTGTCAATATATGTTTTCTATTTTTTAATAATTACATTTTTTTACATGTTCAACGGTAAAACCTTTATCATAAAGGAGGCCTTAGGATAAAATTTTATCAGTATATATAATGGTTCTTTAATTAATGATATATATTATTAAAAATTATTACACTATAACATATTCTTAGGATATATAAAAAGGTATCTATATGGAAACACTTAAAAAATGTGTCTACCCTATAGATACCCTTTTAATGTTTATAATTTATTTATAAGTTCTTTTCGTAAGATTCAACCATTTTTTTAACCATTTGTCCGCCTACAGATCCATTCTCTCTTGAAGTTAAATCTCCATTGTATCCTTCTGAAAGATTAACTCCTACTTCTTTAGCAGCTTCCATTTTAAATTTGTTTAAACCTTCTCTTGCTTGTGGGACTAAATTTCTATTTGACATATAAATTACCTCCTTTTTATTTAATAATGATTTTCATTTGCATTGTTATATTGTGTATTATTATAAAATATACTCATAGTAATTTATGGTTGTTTTTATATAATAAAATAAACAAGGATTATTATGTTAAAACGATATACTTTATTTTATACAGTACTCAAAGATAAGGAGTCCAACCAACATTTACTACTTGTCAGCTGCACTCCTATATCATTATAACGTTTGATATTTTTGATATTTCTTGTTATGTATTACTTTAAGTTAACACTATCTATGTTAAGTGAATGTTTAGTACCAGTTTCCTGAGATGATTTTAAAATATTATATTATAAATAAAAATAGCCAATCTCATTAAGAGAATAGCTATTAACTATCGCTTACTTCATTCGCAAGCTATTTTATATATTATGCATAACATTTTAAAAAAGTCCCATATTCTAACTATATATTTATATTATATTTAAAATTAAAAGTATAAAACAGTAATTATATAGATATACTTAATCGTTAATCGGTTTCCATTTATTAATTTATATTTATTTTTGAATATAAATTAATAAATGTTAATAAAAGAATATACTTTAGTGTTAGTAGATTCTATATATATATGAGGAGGGTGAGGATTTTTTATGATAATAGAGTGGTTTGAAGGTTTTGATCCTATATCTCAAGCTCTTTTTGCTACAATATTTACTTGGGGTGTAACTGCTTTAGGAGCTGCGTTAGTATTTTTCTTTAAAACTATAAATAGAAAAATTTTAAATGGCATGCTTGGTTTTGCAGCAGGAGTTATGATTGCTGCGAGTTTTTGGTCTCTGCTCGCTCCTGCTATAGAGATGACGCGACAAACAGATACACCAGCATGGATACCTGCATCTCTAGGATTCTTATCAGGTGGAGCTTTCCTTTTTGGGGTAGATAAACTTTTACCACATGTACATCTTAATCAACCAATAGAACAGGCGGAAGGGATTAAAACTAGTTGGCAAAGAAGCGTCTTGTTGGTACTTGCTATAACTTTGCATAACATACCAGAAGGACTTGCAGTTGGAGTTGCATTTGGAGCAGTTGCAGCAAATTTTCCTTCAGCTTCCTTAGCAGGAGCTGTTGCGCTAGCAATAGGAATTGGTATTCAAAACTTTCCTGAAGGAGCTGCGGTTTCTATTCCATTAAGGCGAGAGGGTTTCACTCGCCTTAAAAGCTTTATATATGGTCAAGCGTCAGGCATAGTAGAACCTATAGCCGGCGTGATAGGTGCAGTTGCAGTAATAGTTATGAAACCTATTCTTCCTTATGCACTTTCTTTTGCTGCAGGAGCTATGATTTTTGTAGTTGTTGAAGAACTAATACCTGAATCACAACAGGATTCAAAAACAGATATTTCAACTATCGGCGCTATGATAGGTTTTGTAATTATGATGATATTAGATGTTTCATTAGGTTAATGTTAGAAATATTATAAAAGCACACTGAAAACTTATTAAAATTCAATGAGCTTTTAGTGTGCTTACTTGTAAATTTATTCAGTTTCCTAAATCAAAATAATGGCTACAGTAACCAGTTTTCAATACCTTTATAATTAATGCGATTCCTATACTATCGCCGGTTTAAAAGAAGGTCCTCGTTATTTGTGATAAGGTTCACCACTTATTATTCTAAACCCCCTATAAATCTGCTCTAGTAGCATAACTCTAAATAATTGATGCGGGAAAGTCATCTTTGAAAAGCATAATTTATAATTGGCTCTTTCTAAAACGCCCTTAGATAGCCCTAAGGAGCCACCAATAACAAAGGCGATATTACTCTCCCCCCTTATTCCTAAGTGCATTATGTAACTTGACAGCTCCTCTGAGGATAGCATGTTTCCCTTTAACTCTAGAGCAACTGCAAACATATTATCCTTTATGCTCCTAAGTATTGCCTCTCCTTCTTTTTCTTTTATTAAAATCTCTTCTTTTTCCGAGGCATTATCTGGAGTTTTTTCATCACTTAATTCAATTATGTAAAGCTTGCAGTATCGAGATAGTCGTTTTGTATATTCATCTATTGCACTTTTTAAATAATTCTCTTTTATTTTTCCTACACAAATTATAGTTATGTTCATTTTAGGTCTCCTTAATTTCAATTATATTGTGATTATCATACATATAATATACTATTGATAAGCTAAGAACAAATAACATTAAGTAAAATCTCATGTTATTTGTTTTTTTCTAGAATTACTAAATGCTCAAATCTCTTTTTTCATAAAATACATATGTGATGCAGAGCATTGTAAAAATAATAAATATCGATAATATTACAAAACTCCATTGAAGGCCGCCACCAAACATCAAATTTTCAGCTTCGTAATATTTAAACGGTGTAAAGTATTTAAGATTTTCAAACTTACTGTTCATGTCTATTGCCATTGATAGTATATACGTAATTAAAAGAACTGCTGTAGATATGGATGAAGCCGTTTTGGGATTTTTGCATGCTGCAGCTATGGCTGTACCAATAAGCATAAACATAAGTTGCAAAATAAACATTCCACACATTAAAATTACTATATCGGAACTTATCGCTTCCCCTTTACTATATTTTCCTACTACAATGATTGAAGATACCAATGTTATAATATTAAATATTATAATATTTGTTAAGGCTGCCAATAGTTTTGATGTTATAATTTTATTTCTTGAAATAGGTTTTGAAAGTAGAAACTCTACAGTCTTATCTCGTTCTTCCTTTGAAATTATATCAGCTCCAAGCATAGCAGCATGAATCGTTGCCATAAGCAATAAGTATAAAAATAGCATTCCAAAATAACCACTGGCTTTTGACAAATCAAAATTACCTATACCAAAAATTGCCAACATTGATTTTGGCATTTGCGCAAATATATCATTCATAGATTGACTTGTGGATGTTAATGCAACAAATTTTCCCATGCCAGCTGCAATCATAAATAGTATACCAAAAGCCCATATGATAAGGCTCTTCCTATAGGCCTTCATCTCTATAATAAATATGTTCATAAACTAACCTCCCTATAATCCTTAAATAACTATAAATTGTAATTACTAAATTACTATTAATTTTTAAACCGTATGGATATCCTTTTTAACATACAAAAGGTAACTTGCAGTAATTGCAACAATAATGAACACTACTTCTATTATAATAAATGCTCCTTCATAACTAGAATTTTTCATAATGTAGCTTGTGTCAAAATACTTAAAAGGAGTAATATAGCGTATAGCTGCATCTCCCGTGGCAGACGAAAACATACCCATAATAAAAAATGTAAATACCGTGCCAAGAGAAATCGGTAACACAGATTTTATCTTGGAAGCCACCACAGAAATTATAACTCCCAGGGATAGAAACATAAGCTGAACGAAAAATAATGTAATAGAAAGCATAAAGAATATTTTGTAACTATAGTCTTCTGTTTTTACAAAGGACGCCATAGTGCTAGCAACAGCTAAGTATACTATATTTGTAATTACAAGGCATGTTAATGCAGCTAAAAGCTTTGATGTCATAATCTTTGTACGCGTAACTGGTTTGGTTAAAAGGAAATCTGCTGTTTTGCCGCGAACTTCCTTTGATATAATGGAGGTGCCTAGATTCATAGCTTGAATTGCACCACAAAGGGTTAAATATAAAAATGTATAGGAGTAAAAGCCTAAAATAGAAGACATGCTATCTACAGAGAGTCCCAATGCTTTTCTTACTGGCTCCGGAAATCCTCCCATTAATTTTTTAAATACTTCAACTTCCTTTGAAAAAGTGGGATACATCGATAAGAAAAGTATAACAAGCGCAATTAAGGAAGCTGTCCATATAATAGTGGATTTTCTATAAGCCTTCAATTCATGTAGGAACATATTCATAGCTTTTAGTCCTCCTTTACATAATAGTGCATAAATATCTCTTCAAGATCTGGCTCTTCAATCCAAAGATTTGTTATTTCTATTTCCGAAATCTTTTTTATAATCAAATTAATATTGCCTTTAAATAAAAAACTTATTATGTTACCATTTACTTCTAAATTAGTGGCTCCAGCAATTTTAAAATAACTATCATCTATTTTTGATTTTACTTCAATTTTAAATTTTTTATGATTATCTTCTTGCAGAGTACTAATCTTATCAACCTTTATTATTTTTCCCTCTTTAATAATTGCAACCCGATTACAAAGCCTCTGAACTTCTCCCAAAATATGAGAAGACAGTAATATTGTTGCACCCTTCTTGTTCTCTTTCTCTAGGAGTTCAAAAAACTTTTGTTGCATAAGTGGGTCAAGTCCACTTGTAGGTTCATCAAGTATAATAAGTTTAGGTTCATGTAGCAGTCCTTGAACAATTCCAACTTTCTTTTTGTTACCAAAGGACAAATCATCAATTTTCTTATTTAGATCAAGGTCCATTATCTCAGCGAGTTCCACAATTCTCTTGCTGCAATCTTTCTTGTAAAAACTAGCTGAATACTTTAACAAATCAATAACTTTCATATTGTCATAATAAAAAACCTCTGAGGGTAGATATCCTATTTCTTTTTTTATCTCTTGTCCAAATTTCACGCAGTCCTTACCAAAAATTGTAGCACTGCCAGACGTGGGATAAATAAGAGATAATAGTATTCTTATTAGTGTTGATTTGCCGGCACCATTAGGTCCAATAAACCCAAAAATTTCTCCCTGCTCAACGTCAAAACTTACATCTATAATTCCTCTTGCCTTTCCGTAACTTTTAGTCAAATTTTTAATTTCAATAACATTCATTTTGTAACCCCCCATGTATTTTTTTTGTAATCACTTGAAAATGTTTTGGAAGCCTTATTACCTATTTATAAAAGCTATTTTTAAATATATCTATATAACTATCCATCTCATGAAAAACTTTTTCATAATCCATCTGTTTAGCTGCAGATTCCTTTGCCTTTTGTAGCTCACTTGTGCCAAACCCGTCAAGTGTCCACATTATAATATTGATGGCCCTACTTACATCAACACCATCACGGAATTTCGTTTTATCAATATTATTAAATACTTTACTGTAGTTACTCTCAGTAAGTTTCTTCTTTCTCTCTTCTATTTCACTTTTTACTTCACTACTTTCGTCACCAATAGCATTTTCTAAAAATTTAAAAATACTAGCATATTTGTGCAATAGTTCCAGTTTAAATGATGCTATTTGACGTAACTTCCCAAAAATGTCTTTTTCATCTTCATCAATTTTTTCATAAAATTTTTCCATACAGATTTCTACACAGTAATCAAACACAAATAAGAACAGCTTTTTCTTATTTTGGAAGTAATGAAATAGAATTCCCTTTGATATTCCAGCTACTTTTACAATCTGGTTTGTGGATGATTTTTCAAAGCCCTTATCTGCAAATTCTTTAATGGCTGCCTGTAATATTCTCTCTTGTTTTTCTGGCTTTAAATTTAAGAATTTTGAAAACATACTTTCACCACGCTTTCTAGTTTATAATTGTTTAAATGGTATTATAATACTTATTAAATATATTCTATCATCATTGACCATTTTGGTCAATATGCTTTTTATATATTTTCCCCTCCTGATTTATTAACATTACAAAAAAAGTAAAACCTCACACAAAAGTGCAAAGTTTTACTTTTAATAAATGTTCTACTTTAAAACATCCTACATGACAAACCTTCATGGGGTGCTTAAAACAGCCGCTAAATAGTTATGATTATACTAAGATTATTTTCCACAACATTTTTTATACTTTTTACCGCTTCCACAAGTACATAAGTCATTTCTTCCAATTTTTTCAGTATTAACTACTGTTTTAGAATCCTTATACTCTTTTTGAATTTCTTTTCTTTTTTCTTTAGAAAAAATTCCTTCCCATTGAGGAAGTTCATATAGATAATCTGCTTTTGCGTCTAACATATTGAAATAAAGTTTTTCATAGTCTACTTTAAAATCTACTTGTGTGTCAGCTTCAGTTTCTTCTAGCACTACAGTTTCTAAAAGACTGTCATTTATTCCATCAGTAAAGCCCATAAAATATATGTTAGATACATCAAAATATGTAGCAAGCTCTCCTAAGGTACCCTTAACCTCATCTTTATGGTTTGATAATAATTTGGTGTAAATACGTTTTTCTACTTCTCCATATTCTTGCCAAAATGCAGCTTCTCCTCTACGCTTAACATAGTCAACCACCATATCTGTCCACTCTTTATATAAACTCATTCTCTAGTCTCCTTCAAATCATAATGTATTTTGTTATATGCCATTATTATAATAAAAATTTCATTGTTTTTCAACATTTATGTTTAGAAATCTTAAATAAAATACATTTTAAGTATTTTATCACCAATTTCCCTCTATTTTTTTATTGGTTTTATCTCCCCTTTATTAAAGGGCTTTGATATATCAAAGTTTCCACCTATAGTATCGATATCTTTATTTTCCACTGTAATTTTCACTTTATCTACAGAAGGCAATTGAGTAAGTGATTCAACTACACCTTCTAAGCAGCTTTTTTCTTTTGCAACTGACATATCTTTTTGAACTTCTTTACTTACATTAACGTATGCAATATTATCTTTAATAGAAAAACTTAATAGCCTAGTTTCTTTAGGAAGTATAGGTTTTAGCTCACTTTTTAAGGTAGGCCCTTTTATAAGTTCTTGCATAATAATTTCCCCAATAACCTCTTCTTTATTTATAATTCTCTCTTCTTCAACTACTTTTACAGAACTATCATCTTTAGTACCATCAAAAAAAATACCTAGTTGGATAAAGTCATCTTTTTCTAAGGGAAGTTTTAGATTTTCAAGCTTTTCTTTATTTGTAACGCTTTTCTTATCTTTTTTCTCACACCCAGAAAATGATACTGTTGAAATAATTAGCAACGAACATAATAATACTTTTATTGCCTTTTTCATATTCGACCTCTCCTTTAAAAATCAATTACATCGCTTGGCATATCCCTTCTAGCTAAATTCAAAGAAATATCTCTCCCAATTTCAATGTAATTGTCTTTAAGTATATTAATTACTGTTTGATAGGCTAAATCAGGAAAATTATTTGTTTTACTTAAATGACCTAGAATAATATGCTTTTGTTTATCATTCATTATATCAACTATAGCTTTTCCACATGCTTCGTTTGATAAATGACCCACATCACTTAATATTCTTCTTTTTAAAGGATAAGGATAAGGACCAAATTTTACCATTTCAACGTCATGATTACTCTCAAGTAAAATTACATCTGCATCTTTTATTATATTCTTTACTTCATCAGAAAAATAGCCTAAATCTGTAGCTATGCAAGCCTTCTTGTTTCCACTATAGAATGCATATCCTATAGGAGCTGCAGCATCATGTGATATATTATAGTTTACTATATGCATGTCCTTTATATCCACAGATTCATTATTAATAATTTTTATATTATGTTCTTTTATATTACCTATTTTGCTTTCCATAGCTTTCCAAGTATTTTCATTGGCGTATATTGGTATGTTATATCTTCTCGATACAATTCCTGCACCTTTTATGTGGTCAGAATGCTCATGAGTAATAAAAATGCCATCAATATCATTAGGATTTTGATTAATAAGTTTAAGTGCACTTTCGATACTTTTTCCTGGCATACCAGCATCCACTAAAATTTTTGTGTCTTGTGAAGCTACAAACACACTATTTCCACTACTCCCGCTATATAATGGACAAAAAATCATAATTGTCTCCTTTAATTCTATATTGTTATACCGTTAGCCTACTTATATCTGCCCCTATACTTCTGAATTTTTCTTCAATATTTGGATATCCTCTATCAATATGTTCTATGCCTAAAATTTCAGTTGTACCTTCTGCTATAAGCCCAGCTATAACTAGTGCTGCTCCTGCTCTTAAATCTGATGCTATTACTACTGTGCCGATAAGTTTTTCTACCCCTTCCACTGTAGCAACGCTACCTTCAACTTTTATCTCAGCACCCATTTTTTTTAATTCATCTACGTGCTTAAATCTAGCTTCCCAAATGCTTTCATTTATTATACTTTTACCCTCCGAAATACATAACAATGTATTCATTGGTTGTTGCACATCCGTTGGAAATCCTGGATAAGGCAAGGTCTTGATGTTTACAGCTTTTAATCTACCTTTAGCTTTAACTGTAACACTATCTCCACCTTCATGTACCTCTGCTCCCATTTCCATAAGTTTTGCAGAAATTGATTCAAGATGTTTTGGAATAACATTATTTACAGTTACTTCTCCACCACAAGCAGCGGCTGCTATCATAAATGTACCCGCCTCAATTTGATCTGGAATTACGCTATAAGTACATCCTGTTAATTCTTTTACACCTATAATCCTTATAACATCCGTACCTGCACCTTTAACATTAGCTCCCATAGAGTTTAAGAAGTTAGCTACGTCAACAACATGAGGTTCTTTAGCAGAATTTTCTAAAATAGTTGTACCTTCTGCAAGAGTTGCAGCAGCCATTACATTTATTGTTGCACCTACACTAACAACATCAAAGTAAATACTAGTTCCAATTAGTCTATCTGCCTCAACATTTACCGCGCCATTCTCAATAGTCACAGTTGCTCCAAGTGCCTCAAACCCTTTTATATGTTGATCTATAGGTCTTACCCCTATAGGGCAACCCCCTGGAAGGTCTACTCTTGCTTTTTTAAACCTAGCTAAAAGTGCGCCAATCAAATAATATGATGCTCTCATTGCTCTTACATCTACCGAATTAGCATCCATGCTATTTATGGCTGTACTATCTATAGAGACTGAATCTTTTTCTCTTTTAATTTCACAACCTAAACCCTCCAATATTCTTTCAATACAGTTTACATCTTCTATATCAGGAATATTTTCAATGGTACATCTACCTTTACTTGCTATTATAGCTACTGGTAGAATTGCTACTGCTGCATTTTTTGCACCGCTTATTTCTACTTGACCAAGTAAATGTTGACCTCCGTTAATAACCAATTTATCCATATTTGTCTCATCCTCACTATATAATATTATATATTAATTTATTTTTATTTTATTTTTATTTTATTTTTAATTAATAATTTAATTTAATTTTCATTTCCATACACATGCCATTATAACATATTTAAAATATATTTAACATTTATTTTAAAAACACGAAAATTATTTTATTGAATGTATGTTTTTTATGTAATCTTATTTTGTTAATAATAATATAAAAATCACCCGCGGCATTTTAGCGGGTGATTTTTATATTATTATTAAGTTGTTTTGAAACTTCCACAATCTGTGCATTCTTGGTTTTTAGCAACCATTTCATGTTTTATAACTTCGATTTTGTTTAAAGTACAATAATTATCATCTTTACAATGGTGTTTACATTCATTCACTGTACATCCTATGCTTTTATTATGTTCCATATAAAAAAAACACCTCCTTTTATTAATCAAAATTATTATTAGCATAAACTATATTAATTATTCTAAAAAACACTCATACATAAATTTACACAGAAAATACAAAACTCAAAAATTATGTTATAATATAGTTATAATTTAATCAAAATAATGTTAACCAATCTTGGTTATTAATTTTATTCGGAGGAAAAATATGAAATATTTTTTAGTTGCTTTATTTGATGACGGATCTAATTCTACAATACAAAATATTCAAAGAGATATTTGTAGAAAATATAAACTATATAAAAGTTCCCCTAATCTTTATATATCAATATGTTCTATAACGAATCCTGATTTAGAAAAATTAGATGTGGTTGTTTCTAAAATTATGGTTCCTTATAAAAAATTCAAGATTAACATAAACAATAGTATCAATTTAAACGAAAATTTTAGTCAAGTTAATCTTAAGGTTGAAGATAAGGGATATATTTTTCGTTTAGCAAGAACTATTACTGACACTTTAGATTTGCATGGGTTTAATGTTAAAAGCGAAGACGATACTATTGATTTACGCATTATGCTCGCTAATGCCAATCACATCATTAAAAAGTCATATAATGGAGGATCAATTTGTATTGATTCTGCCTTAGATAAAGATGATTTTTTTAAATTTGCAAAGATTTCTAAGCTTGAATTATGGAAACAAGTTAGTAATAAAAAGGAAATGGTAGTTAAAACTTTTAATCTAAGGGAATACTAAAACGGTAAAATATGTTTAAAATTTAAGGGTGATGAAAATGATTTACTACTTAGTTGGCTTATTCAATAAAGTTTCTTATAAACATATAGAATCATTGCAAATGTCAATTTGTGAAAAGTATAGTCTATATAGCCCGGATACAGATTTACCCATGCTTCATGTAACTTTAGAAGTAATAACTGATCCGGATCTTGAAAATTTGGATGCTTGTTTAAAAAATATTCTTTTAGATTATTCTGAGTTTGAAGTTGAATTAAATGGTGTGATTTGTTTTGATCCTCCATATAAATCTGTAAACTTAAACATTCAAAATAAGGGCACTGTATATGAATTATCTAAAAACTTAAATTCTATTTTAAGTTCACAAGGCTTTGTGGTTAGAAAAAATATTGAAAATTGGAATTTACATATTTCACTAGCTAATACGAATTTCGCTGATAGGGAATGGTCTAATAGTGAATACTTAGCTGCTTGTAATTTAGCTAAGGGTAAAAATTTCTCTGAAACTATAACCGTCTGTGCTGTGGAACTCTGGAAACCTATAAATAATAATGATGAAATGGTAGTTAAAAAATACTCTTTATAAAATAAAATTACATAATTTAAGAAAAAGGCGGTTTAAGACATGAACTTACAAAGATTGTTTCAAATGCAAGATGCTTTAGATGAACGAATTAAAGCAGAACATAACCTTGCCGGTATCCCGTTATTACGAAAAAAAATACTATCTCTTCAAGTGGAACTTGGCGAACTAGCAAATGAAACTCGTTGTTTTAAATTTTGGAGTACGAAAAAGCCCTCAAGTAATGATGTAATTCTTGAAGAGTATGTTGATTGTCTACATTTTATCTTAAGCATTGGAATTGAAAAAAACTTTATGGATATTAGCTTGAACTTTAAAAATGATACAAGCGAATTATCTGAACAGTTTCTAAATTTATATGTAAATATTTCAGATTTTATAATTTGTTCTTCATTGGACAACTATTTAAATGTTTTTGTGAATTTTTTATGTTTAGGTGATAATTTAGGATTTTCCAAAGAAGATATTGAAAATGCATATTTACACAAAAACAACATAAATCACGAAAGGCAAGATAACGGCTACTAATCCTCACCTTTGAAAGAAGGCAATTATATTTTTTAATATTACAATACATTCTGGGTAAACTAACCTGGAGGAGTGTGATTGTAATTGGGTTTAATATTTTCTATAATTGCAGGCATCTGTATGAGTCTTCAAGGTGTTTTTAATACCAGAGTCAGTGAAAAAATTGGACTTTGGGAAACTAACGTTTTAGTTCAAGGTACCGGTTTAATTCTTACCTTAATGATACTCTTTTTAGTAGGTAATGGTAATTTTAAAGCAATAAAAGATGTAAATAAATTATATTTACTAGGTGGAGTTTTAGGAGCTATAATTATATTTTCTGTTATGCTGGGTATAACAAACTTGGGACCAACTTACTCCATTGCAAGTATACTAATTGCCCAACTTCTAACTGCTGGTATAATTGATAGCTTTGGCATGTTTGGTGCGGATCAAATTAAATTCACCATATCAAAGTTTATAGGCATTGGCGTAATGATTGTAGGTATAGTGGTATTTAAATGGAAAGGGTAATAAGCTCTTTCTATTTTTTTTGAGGAATTTGTGTTATTCTTTGATTTCCTATTGAAATAACCTATATATACCTCCATAATGATATATTAAAAGGATTAATATTAAATTTAAAAATAACTACTATTTATATATATATTGAAAATGCAAGGAGGACTCTTATGGATTTCAAACAGATTGAAGCCTTCATTAGTGTAGCCAGGTTTAAAAGTTTCTCTAAGGCAGCTAATACAATTTTTTTATCTCAACCTACAATAAGTTCCCATATAGCTAGCTTAGAAAGAGAATTAAATGTTCAACTTTTTGACAGAACTTCTAAGGAGGTTTACTTAACACCTGCTGGCAAGTCTTTTTTAGAATATGCAATTGATATAGTAAATACTCGTAATAATGCTATTTCTAATCTTTCTAATTTTAATACAATAATATCCGGCAAATTAAATTTATCAGCTAGCACCACTCCCTGTAACTCATTAGTTCCGGACCTTATTAAAAATTTTAGCCATCTTTACCCGGATGTTCGTTTTAATATTACGGAAGAAAGTTCTGGAAATATAATAAAAGATATTTTAGATCTTCGCTGTGAAATTGCTATAGTTGGAACTACAATTAAAAATCATAAAATTAAAAGTTATAAGCTCACGGAAGATAATTTAGTATTAATTTCCAGTACCGATATGAATATTCCTGATGAACTAACTTTAAAAGATTTATTAAAATATAAATTTATAATTAGAGAGAAAAATTCAGCAACTAGAACTACACTTGATGAGGCGCTTGAATCAAAGGGCATAAATCCTGATTTATTAAACGTATTTTGTGAAGTGAATACGCTGGATAACCTTCTTCAGTTTGTAAAACTAGGAACAGGAGTATCTATTATTTCCGAAAAAATATCTTTTGATTATATTGATAACAATAAAATCAAGATAAGTAGAATTAAAGATTTACTCTTAAAAAGAAATCTATATTTGATTGTTAACTCCAAGCGTACCCTAACGCCTATCGCTAATTCTTTTTTCAGCATGTGCAAAGATATGTTTTCACTAGTAGAATATGAAGAATAAAAATCTTTTTTCTAAACTCTATCCTTGAAATTATTAAGGAAAGTATATATTACGTTCTCACCTGATCAACTGTTTATAATTGGGGATGCTAAAATGTTATTAACATATTTTTTAAAATTACATATACTATAATAATGTAACAATAGATTTAGGAGGCATATATGTTTTCCTTTAAAAATAAATTAGACCCTATTTTAAGCCATGCTTTGTTAAGTAACCTATATGAAAACTATAGGGTTATAATATACTGTAAATCCCTTCAAGACAAAACTATTGATAAAATTAAATCCTTAAAATGTGATGTTATACGGTATATCCCTTCAATAAATTGTATTTGTTCTATTCTAACCTCTACTGCTATTGAACGATTACTAGAATATCCACAGGTATCATATATAACTTTTGATTCTTATGCACATTTATGTGGCAATAGCATTCTAGCGTCTAATGGTATATCCTTTCAAACCAACTATGACCTTACTGGAAAGGGAATTGGCGTTGGAATAGTTGATAGTGGTGTATATCCACATTCTGACTTGTTAACCCCTAACAATAAAATCAAAAAATTTGTAGATGTTATTAATTACTCAAGATATCCTTATGATGATAATGGACATGGTACCTTTATGAGTGGACTAATTTGTGGTAGCGGCCATGGTTCAAAGGGTATGTACAAAGGTGTTGCAAAAAATAGTCATCTTTATATGATTAAAGCCTTTAACAAACTAGGAAAAGGTTTTATTTCTGATATTTTATTTTCAATAGAAACTTTAATTAATGAAAGCGATGACTTCAATATTAAAATAATTCTCCTTCCTTTTGAAACACTGGAAAATGATGAATTTGTGCTTTCACTGTTTTCAAAGCTTTTTGACCTTGCAATATCAAAGAATCTTGTAGTAATAGTTCCTAGTGGAAGTAATAAAAATATTAGAAGTTCAATAAGAGGAATAGCTACACTTAGTAATTGTATAACTGTAGGTGGATATGATAGTACGGGGCTTCCAAAAATATACGACTATTCTTCATGTGGTCCTTTTAAAAAACAGGATAAACCAAATTTGATTTCTGCCTGTGTTGATATTTGTTCTTTGATAACAGACACGCAATTCGTCTCTGAAAAAAATGGTATGAAACTTTACCCTACTCATCTCACTAATCTATATACGACTTACACAGGAACTTCATGTTCTGCTGCTTTTATAAGTGGTATATGCGCTCTACTCTATGAGAACAATAAAAATTTATGTTTTAAAGATACACTGGCACTACTAAAGGTATCTTCAAGTTTAATAAATTCTCCAAAATATATGCAAGGTTCAGGAATTGTAAATTTAGAGAAATTATTACCTTAACTCCTGGTACCAAAATCATATATTAATATTATTTTAACATTAGGTAATAATATATACAGTATAATTTATTTAGTGTATAATACAGATATTAGTTAATATTGATAATTAATTAAAAACAATTGTCAATTCCTAAACAATATTATATACTATTATAAATTTAGTTTTAAAGGCATATATTTTTATGTGCCCAGATGAACACAAGGAGGATTATTATGATAAGCGAAAAATTATTCTATGAAATAAATAAACAAATAAACTTTGAGTTTTATTCTGCACACCTTTATTTAGCTATGGCTGCTTACTGTGCCGCAGAGGATTTTGATGGTTTTGCTAATTTCTTTAAAGTTCAAGCTGAAGAAGAAAAATTCCATGCTATGAAATTTTATAATTATGTAAATGAAATGAACGGAAGGATAGTCCTAGAAGGAATGCCTGACCCTCAAAATGATTATAAATCAATTCTTAATGCTTTTGAAATAGCATATTCTCATGAGAAAATTGTAACTAGTAAGATTTATAATCTTACTGACATTGCTACTGAAGAGAGAGAACATGCTACTATAAGCTTACTTAAATGGTTTATTGATGAGCAAGTAGAGGAAGAGGCTAATTTTAGCGGTCTTATAAAAAGACTTTCAAGAATTAAGGATGACCCTACAAGTCTTTATATGCTAGATAGCGAACTTGCAGCAAGAGTTTTTGTTCCACCTGTTACTACTAAATAAACCTTATAAATTACTAGAAGTAACATATATAACTAAACTAAATTAGTTAAGTTATTATTTAAGGCACATATCAATAATGATATGTGCCTTTCATTTTATAAGGGAATGTTAACCCTACTATTGCTATAGTTAATATAGCTCATATCGTAATTTATAGTAGCTCTCTTCTAACCCAGTCCAAAAGTTGCATAGTTGCTCCTTCTCTTATCTTCTGCCTATTTCCAGATAATTTAAGCATCTTTGTTTTAACCTCTCCGTTTATATATAAACCGACATATACAAGTCCCACTGGTTTTTCGACGCTTCCACCATCTGGGCCTGCAATTCCTGTAGTAGAAATTCCAATATTAGTGCCTGCAGTTTTTGCTATACCTTGTGCCATCTCTGCCGCCACTTCACTACTTACAGCGCCATATTTCTCTAAAGTTTCTATGGAAACTCCTAATCTATTAATTTTAGCCTCATTGCTATAAGTCACAACACCATCCATAAACGCAGATGATATCCCTGGGTAATTTATAAGCTTTGCAGCTACCATACCTCCTGTACATGATTCAGCAGTGGCTATGGTTAGCTTTTTATCTACAAGTATTTTTCCAAGTACATTCTCTAAGGTTATATCCCCTTCCCCATAAATGTTACTGCCTAGTCTGCTACGTATTTCTGCTTCCATAGGCTCCATAAGTTTTATGCCTTGTTCCTTCGTATTTGCCTTTGCTGTAATTCTGAAAATCATTTCTCCATTTTTAGCATACGGAGCAACAGTTGGATTACTTTGATTATCTAATAAATCTTCTATCATTTTTTCAGCGCTGCTCTCTCCAACTCCTATAACTCTAAGCACCTTTGAAACTAGTACCCCGTCCTGAAACTTTTGAAGATAAGGAACTACAGCCTCCTCAAACATAGGTTTCATTTCTCTAGGTGGTCCAGGTAAAAGCGCAACTATCTTTCCACTCTCCTCGATTATGCACCCTGGTGCTGTACCATTATTATTTGGAAGTATCAATGCATCTACTGGGAAATACGCCTGTTTCTCATTGCTTTTCACCATTATCCTATTCATAGCTTTAAAATAATCCTTTATAATTTTTAGAGAAGGTTCGTGAACCACACTCTGTTTCCCAAAATACTCAAAAGCTATTTCCTTAGTTAAATCATCCTTTGTTGGTCCAAGCCCCCCAGTAGTTATAACTAAGTCAGCTCTACTAAAAGCGAGTCTATATGCCTCTAATAGTCTTTGTGGATTATCCCCAACTACTGACTGATGGTAAACTGAAATCCCTAAATCCGCAAGTCTCTTTGAAAGATATTGCGCATTCGTATTGACTATATCACCTAATAATATTTCTGTTCCTACTGCTAATATTTCTGCTCTCATAATTTCCTCCTTTTGGTAACAAATACAGTAACATCCACGTGTCAAGTGGCAAATTTGAAATTTCAAATAAATGCCCCTACTGCCACGTAGAATTTAGTACCCTTTTTTTAGATTTACTACGTTTATTAACTCTTCACCTTGTACATATTTTCTCATATTTTTATAAATAAGATCAAATCTTCTCTCGTTTCTCATCTCTGAAATCCACGAATTGTGGGATGTTAATATAACATTATTTAAATCCCATAATGGGTTATGTTCCTTTAAAGGCTCTTCTTCAAACACATCTAAAGCGGCACCTGCTAGTTTACCACTTTTCAAGTTTTTAATTAGAGAAACTTCATCCACAATACTGCCTCTAGCTACATTTATGAAAAAAGCCCCAGGCTTCATTTCGATAAATCTATTTTCATTAATTAAATGATGTGTAGCTTTCGTATATGGTATTGTACCAACAACCACATCACTTAACTTAAGCATTTCATTTAACTCACTCATAGAATAACATTTATCAAAATATTGAATATCTCTCCCGTCCGTATTTACACCTACTAAGTTTACGCCGAAACCTTGAAATCTTTTAGCTGCTTCCACTGCTATAGTACCCGTTCCTACAAAACCTATAGTTTTACCATATAACTCCATAATACTTGTATCCATTTTCCATTTTCTATCAGTTTGATTTTCATACAGCCCCTTGCTGTTTTTAAAAAGTTCTAGCGTTTTTAATATAATCCATTCCCCCATAGGAATACTGTAGCCACCTTTATTATTTGTAATTATAATAGAAGTGTTTTTAACATATTCTACTGGCAATTGGTCAATGCCTATGCTAGACAATTGAATCCATTTTAACTTTTTCATTTTCTCTATCTCTAGAGTCTTAAAGGGATCATAACAAATTAAAACTTCTACATCTTCGAGTTCTTCATTATAAATTATATCTTGCTCTTTTATTACTTTTATATCATACCCAAAGGCTTCTATATCTTTAATCTTCTCTCCGCCGTAGTTATATGTGAACACCGCCTTAACCGCCATACAAATCCTCCTTTACATTAAATAATCTTTCCTTCTGAAATCTAGTTAAACTATCTATATATTTAATAATATACTACAAATACTCCAAACACTTGCTATATTTTAAGAAAATTAATATAAACTTATTATTTTTCATCTTAAAGGTGCCACTTGCCACGTGGGTGGCACCAGCTATAAAAAAGGTGCCACAGGGCACCTTTACATTATACAAATACATTATTTAAATACATTTACTAAATTAGTGAATATATCTTTGTTATCTTTAAGTTTTGTTTCATTTCCTAGCACACAAAAACAGTTCTCTTTTATAACGTCATCTAATAGTAATTTAAATGACTTAATATCCTCTGCATTTGTACTTAATACTTCGTTTCTTTCCACTTGTCTTTGCTCTTCTGAAATACCTCTTATATAATATCCTGTAGCTCTTTCACCCTTCATAGACGGTGATAATGGTGAATCAAGCTCACTGATTGTTCCTATAATATATTTGGTCATTTCCCTTTCAGAGGCTTCAAATGTTCCTATATAATCACGTATTCCATCATAAGCTGTCAATGTTTCTTTAATATTAGGATCCCTATAGGATACAAACACTATGTTACCACTTCTAGCTACGTTTGCGAACCCACCATAAGCACCACCTTGCACACGTACTCTATTCCATAAATAGTCTAAGCTTGCTATGGTTTTAAGTACTAACATCTTACCTGAATAGGAATAACCCTTCTTAATGAAGTTATAACCCTTAGCTACATATTGAACATCTGATGAAGATAATAATCCTTCATTATTTTTATTAAGCTCAAAATTATACTCTACATCTGGTAATTTTTCTTCTCCTAGTATGCTTATAATCTTAGGTAGTTCCCTAGCAAAAGCAGTATATACATCCTCTTCTCCTGTAACACTTATCATAAGATTGTTCTTATTAAATATAATCTTTGATACCTTAATTAAATTTTCAATAATTTCTTCCCATTTATTATCAAAATCTCTTTCAATTTCATTGATAAATTCATAGAAAGATATTCCTGAAGTTTTCTCTATATATGCTGAAGCTGGTGAAAAGTGGGAAGTAAGTCTTCCTGCTGCTGCCATATGGCCTCTATCAAGAATTTTCATTTCCTGTCTTGATTTTAATTGTTGAATTAACTCCTTTAAACGCTTCTTGTCATCGAACTTAGTAGTACTAATTATCTCTGCCATAATGTCAAATAGTTTCGGAAGTTTCGGAACTAGTGCCTTAGTTTTTACTACTAATTTAGGACTGTATTTTTCATAATTTTCACTATCTCCATACACCTCTGTTGTAAAATGAATCCCACCTGTATGGATATTGATTTCATTAGATAAATCGGAATAATTAGTATTCTGAGTACTTACCCTTCCTAAAAGAGTTGATAGTAATGTTAGATAAGGTAGTAACTTCATATCTACTTTTTTAGCATCAAATAATACATTTATATAGGCAATTTTATTAGTAAATATATCATGAGATAATATCTTTACTCCCTTTTCGTCCTTTTCTTTTAAAGGTAGATGTTCTACCTCAGCTTCAATATCTGAAAGTTCGAGTAGTGGTATAGTTTCAAGCACTTCCACCGTATCTGGTGTCATTTGTCTTTCTTTAAGTGCTTTCGCCTGTTGCATTATTGCCTCTATTTGTTTTTCTGAAAGGCTCGACTTATACTTAGCTAGTTTTTCTTCTGCTGTCTTAGATTTTTGCTCTGCTAAGCCTTTTTTACCATTCAAAATAACCATAGAACTATGATTATTATTTATTAGGTACTCTTCTATAAGTTTTTCAAAATAATTAGTAGTTAATGCAGCTTTTATTTTGCTTAAATAATTTTCATACTCTAAATGCATAGTTGGATCTTTATCATAAAGCCAACTGTCCATACTAGTTATATAATAGAATAACCCTTTTGGAAAACCTCCTAAATCAGCTTCCCTTAGCTTAAATTCCGTAATATTTATACATGCTTCTATTAGCTTTTTATCTAAGCCCTCTTTAACTAAATTCTTTAGGGTTGTAAACACAACTTCCTTAAATTTTTCCTTTTGGCTTTCATTAGAGTTTTTCACTACTATACTGAACACTGGTTGTAAGATGCTGTTATCAAAACTTCCAAATACATCTTTTCCAAGATCTGCTTCTACAAGTGCTCTCTTAAGTGGTGCTGCGGCACTTTCTAGCAATAAATACTCTAAAATTTCAAAAGCTAAATGAAGTTCAGGTTTGCTAATATTATCCCCTGATACAAAGTTCATACTTAAGAATGTTTTGCCACTCTCTTCCTCATCTGATGATATAGGATATTCTATCTTAAATTCTTTCATACTATTAAATGGTTTTTGAAGTTGTATAGCAGAATCTACTACAATTTTATCAAAATCATTCAAATATTTTTCACTAATAAATTGCAACTGTTTATTAATATCTCCGTCACCATATAGGAATATATAACTATTTGAAGGATGATAATACTTTTTATGAAACTCTAAAAACTCCTCTTGAGTTAAATCTGGTATAAACTCTGGATCTCCGCCAGATTCTACGCCATATGAGGTGTCTGGAAATAAGGATTCTTGAACCTTACGCATAAGGCATCCTTCAGGAGAAGAAAAAGCACCCTTCATTTCATTATAAACTACACCTTTATA
>Ga0105047_10001797_pt1 | contig 38587 bp, 33 predicted proteins | sample MAT04_FD_78384 | JGI IMG/M metagenome (GOLD analysis project Ga0105047, IMG submission 78384) | Freshwater microbial communities from Lake Fryxell liftoff mats and glacier meltwater in Antarctica - MAT-04 (megahit assembly) | ecosystem: Environmental > Aquatic > Freshwater > Ice > Liftoff...
GCGATGTACGTCACCCCCTGCCCCGCGGCCAGCAGAAGATTCTGCGTGCTGCTCCAATTCAGTACTTCACGCGTGTAATAAAAAATCCCCACCATCAATGCAGTCGATCCGAGCGCGCCAAACCCCTCGGCGAAAAACACCGGGAGAACGTGCGGAGATTTTTGATGAGGGCCTGACAAGGTGGCGACACTTCTAACGGGAGGTAGCGGGCGATGCCAGAGGAGGGAACTCCGCGGCTACACCTTTTGAGCGTGTGGTAATTGATCAACCTCCGAACCGGGCCTCAGACATTCGACATCCTGCCTCGGACATTTAACCTCTACTTTCAATCTCAGCTCATGCCCCTAAAATCAGAGCGTATGAATCCTGAGACCTATGAATCACCGCTGGCCACGCGCAACGCCAGCGCCGAAATGCTGCGATTGTTTTCGCCGCAGCATAAGTTTGGGCTTTGGCGGCGTATCTGGTTGGCGCTGGCGCGGGCGCAGCGGTCGCTGGGGATTACGCGCATCAGCGATGAAGCGATTCGTCAGATGGAATCTCATCTGGATGACATCGACTTCGCCCGGGCAGCCGACTGGGAGAAGCGCCTCCGTCATGACGTGATGGCCCATGTGCACACCTTCGAAGAAGCCGCGCCCGGAGCCAAGGGGATCATCCATCTGGGGGCGACATCGCAGACGGTGGTCGATAATGCCGACCTGATCATCCTGCGGGATGCCATGAAGCGCGTCGCGATTCTGCTCGCCAACGCCATCGACGCACTCGGCACATTCGCCATGCAATGGAAGGATCTGCCGACGCTGGGATATACGCACTTCCAGCCCGCCCAGTTGACCACCGTTGGCAAGCGGGCAACGCTTTGGGCGCAGGATCTGGTGCTCGATCTGGAAGAGCTGGAGTATCGCATCGACCGTCTGAGATTTCGTGGGGTCAAAGGGACGACCGGCACACAGGCGTCGTTTCTGTCTCTATTTGATGGGGATCATTCCAAATGCGACCAGCTTGACGCTTTACTCACCAAAGAGTTTGGCTTCGCCGAGTCCTTTGCCGTTACGGGGCAGACTTATCCGCGCAAAGTCGACGCCCAGGTCATCTCCTCGTTGGCAGGCGTCGCTGCCAGCGTGCATAAGTTCTGCAATGACATCCGTTTGCTAGCTGGGATGAAGCAGATTGAGGAGCCGTTCGAGGCCGAGCAGGTCGGCTCCAGCGCGATGGCCTATAAGCGCAATCCGATGCGTTGTGAACGAGCGACAGGCTTGGCCAGATTCGTTATCTCCTTATCCACCAGCCCTTTGCAGACCGCAGCGGAGCAGTGGTTTGAGCGGACGCTCGACGATTCATCCAACAAACGGCTGACCATCCCCGAGCCCTTCCTCGCGATCGACGGGTGCCTGAATATTCTGATCAACGTCGCCCGCGGGCTCGTCGTCTATCCAAAGGTTATTAATGCCTATGTGATGGCAGAGCTTCCGTTTATGGCGACGGAGGAGATCATTATGGCCGGTGTACAAGCGGGGGGTGATCGGCAGGTTTTACACGAGCGTATTCGGCAACATTCTGTGGATGCCAGCATCCAAGTGAAACAGCTCGGTCAGCCGAACGATCTCCTCACGCGCCTGCAAAGCGACCCGGCTTTGGGTGCGGTGCAACTTTCAACTGTTGTAGACGCAAAGGCTTACGTGGGTCGTGCGCCCCAGCAGACCGCGCGGTTTATCGAGGAAGTGGTCACGCCTATCCGTCTGCGATATGCAAAACATCTGGGGGCTGCTTCAGATCTCAAAGTTTGACCCAAATCGGCTTGGTAATTTCAACGTAGCGGGTCAGGCCACCAGTGAGAAGTTCTATGTTTGAACTTTCCTAAGCTCTGAACAATTTTTGATAATGGGCGATATTTCTCTGGCTTGCGCTGCAGGCCGGGTGTAGACTTCTACTGTCTTGGAAGGGCGATGATGCGCATATCGGTCGAATGTTTTTCGATTTGCGTCTGACACCTTCGTTTAGCGAAGCTTTCCAGACAAGTGACTCTCACCGGGATGGTTGTATGTCAGGAGCGGGAACCAATTCGTCAGACGTATTCGGCTTGGCCGACACCTATGTTGGTGATTCGCCAGCCATGAAAGACCTCAAGACGCTCGCGCAAAACGTGGCGTCGCGTCGGTCGACTGTCATGCTCTTGGGTGAGACGGGTAGCGGCAAGGAAATGCTCGCACGTTTCGTCCACACCTGCTCGCCTCGCTGTGCCAAGCCGTTCATCCCCGTTGACTGCTCATCCCTCACCGACAGCCTGTTTGAAAGCGAATTGTTCGGGCACGTCAAAGGCGCCTTCACTGGCGCGATGCGCGACAGCCTGGGTTTCATCCGCGCTGCCGACGGCGGAACGCTTTTCCTTGACGAAATTGGCGAACTGTCCGTCCACCTCCAGGCGAAGCTGCTGCGTGTGCTTCAGGAGCGTGCGGTGGTGCCCGTCGGCGATGTCCGTCCCCGCCCGGTCGACGTGCGTGTGGTGACAGCCACCAATCGTGACCTGCAGGCGATGGTGGAAGACGGCACCTTCCGTCAGGATTTGTACTTCCGATTAAACGTCGTCGCGTTGCGCGTCCCCCCACTGCGTGAGCGCATCTTCGATATCGTTCCCCTCGCCCGGCATTTCCTGCAAGTGCAGGCCGAGCTGTACGGCGAAACCACCAAGAAGCTCGCCCCGGAAGTTTCAGCGCTGCTCGAAACGTACAACTGGCCGGGCAATGTGCGAGAACTCGCCAACGTCATGGAGCACGCTCATGTGCTCGCGACCGGCGATGTCGTCAAAATCTCCGACCTCCCCCCGCGTCTGCAGATCGCCGAGGCCGAGGAACTCAACCCGGTCAATTCGGATCTCAGCCTCATCGATGTCGAGCGCTACACGATCACCAAGGCTCTCAAGCGCGCCGACTTTAACAAGGCCATGGCCGCCCGCCTGCTTGGGATCAACATCCAGAAACTCAACCGCCGTATTGAGCGCCTGGGTATCGTCGTCCCCGAGTGAGTTTGCTTGCAGATTTGCAACCGCGCAGCTGACAATTCAATTGTAGACTGCTTTAACCGCTGACTCCCTGCCATAAGCACTGCGCGTGATGTCAGTGCGAGGCACGAGATTATTCACGCTTGCCAGTTTTTTTCTTCGACTTGACAGCAGGGGCCGGTGCGACTTTCTCCTTGGGTAGTTTCTCGGCTGAGTCGACCAATCGGATCATCAGCTTCGTCGCTGTCTCCGGCGTATAACCGACGATGCCGTCCACCGGCGCGCCCGTCAGGCCGCAGGTGATATCGTCAGGGCTGAAGATCACTCCCCAGCGCCCGTCCATCTTCATCCCACGTACTCGCGGGGATTTGGATGAAGCACCGTTCGACTTGGTTGCGTAGCGACGATAGGCAGTCCCCGCGTCCTTCCACAGCCCGCCGAAAATGGCGTCGTCAGCGGGGATCGTCTCCAGCTTGATACCTTTGAACGCCTCGCTCAGCAGCGCCTCAACCGATGTCGAAAAATCGATCGATCCGCCTGCAGCATCGACGATCAGCGTGCCCCCGTTTTTAACGAACCTGGCAAGCTCGGGCATCGCAGCGTTCGATCCTGCCAGCGACGTCGTTCCAGTCAGATGTGCTATTTTTGCATTTTTAGCGATCGTCTCCTTTGCTGGATCGCAATCAGATACCTCCACATTCACCCCGCGGTTATGCAGGATGGCGCTCAGCCGTCGCCAGCCGCCCGGCTCGGGGTTGGGATTCGCGCCCATTCGCAATCGAGCGATCGTGATCGTCCGATCCGGCTTTACATTTTCATCCGCTTGCACGACGAATCGCTCGCCTCGCGCGAGCAGATTATTTTTATCGACCGCATATTGGAACACATCCGCACCGACTTGAAACAGTTCCTCGCGTCCCCCCGCGTTGCCCATCTGCCAGGTTTTGCCGGCATCTGCTTGTGGAATGAGCAGCATCAGCTCGCGACATCCGTTGCTCACGCCCAGTACGCCCGGCTTGGTTTTCCATTTATCCCTGCGAAATTGCTGCTCGGTATAAATCACATGCGTAGGCGGAAGTTCGCGCCATTCGTAGGGTGGGAATAGTCGTTCGCCGAGCTTCCGCATCGACGTTGCAAAACCTCGCCCCGCACAATCGGCATGGGCAAGAATCATGCCCCCTTCTTCGACATATCGCTTCAGCTTCGCGGCCTCATCGTCGGAAAAAACCACCTCATCCTTTCCGCTGATATACATCACGCGGGCGTCGTGCCAGTCTGCAACTGGCGAGTCGATGGTGACGATCTGCCAGTTCAGATCCGCTTCGATCTGCCTGCCGATCCAACGCGTTAGATTGGCGATGTCACGCGGGCGCTGATTCCAACCCGTGACTTTTTTCACCCCACCTGCGGTAGAATAATCGAGTTTATTAAACGCCACCGGCGCCCGCCCGCGCGACAAGAACAGCGTCGCAAAGCAGGTGTCGGCAACCGATCCGATGAAGCTTGCCCCGCCATACCACGACCCGTCGTTCTTTTGCTTTTTGATCAGCCAGGCAGCCCCGTGTTCGAACCAATCGACCTTGCCGAAATATTTCGCGCCACTGGCCACGCCAATACGCTCAATTGCGTAGAGAGTGGCCAGCGGATAGTCACGTTCATACTTCTCGTCGGATGCAACTTTCGCGATGTTGGACTCGATCCAATTCATCCCCTTTTCAATTGCCTGATTGGTGATATTGCCTTTGCAGTCGACACCCTTGTTACCATACAAAAAATCCTGCGTGATGAAGAGCGTGGCCACGCCCACCGCTGTCATGCCCGGCGTTTCCGGATGTTCCTGCTTGCCACCCGATTTATAATTCCATCCGCCGTCCGGCTTTTGCGCACCCAGCCACGCCTGTTCGACCGTCTCCCAATACTCACGTCGAATCTCCACGCCCGCCTGCGCACACGTCCACATCCCCAGCACCGCATATTGCGATCGACTCAGGCTGTAGCCCGAATCCTTGCTGAAGGTGTAATCATAAAAACCGTTGGCCTTGTCGGTCTTCATCATTCGAAAGAGCAGCTGCGCATCCTTAGCCAGCAGTTGCTTGATCTCTGGCGTGCGCGGCAGAAACGACCAGACCTGGCAACGCATCCCCAGCGCGTAGACCCCCACGATCTCCGCTTTCTTGAGAAACGCGATGGCCTTGGAAAGTTTCGGATCCTGATGTGATTCCCCGCTGGCAAGCAGCGCGTAGCACGCGATGGATGTGAGCCCGCCCCACTGCCCGCCTTCGGTATCGTTGCTGGTATCGGTCGTCTTTCGCTCGGCCCGGGTCTCCCAATTCCCGTCGGCATTTTGCTGGGAATAAAGGTACGCCTTCGCCCGCGCAATCGCCCCCGATACATCGGCCGGCGCCACGCGCATGGTCTCAGCGCGAACTGGGTGCACCAGGATCAGGCAAACCAACATCACAGCGAGATGGACTGAAAACCGCATCGCATCCATTCGGTGGAGAACTTTCACTCCAAACCACAGATGGTCACAATCAGGTCGAGTCGTGGTTTCGATCAACGCATTTTACGGACGATTGTTATCGCTCGATGAAGGCGGCTTCAAAAATCCAACCCGCCACGAAGTTTGGGACGCGGCTTCTTGGGCTTTTCGGGGGTCGGTGGTGTTGCGGGGATGACGGCTTTCACGGCTTCGGTGGCGCGCTTCAATGACAGTCCCATCCGACGATTTTCGTGGTCGATCTCGAGGATTCGCACCGTGACGCTCTGGTTCATCGTCACTACATCACCGACCGCCTTCACGCGCTGGGGAGATAGTTCGGAGATGTGGATCAACCCTTCCAGCCCCGGCTCCAGTTCGACAAACGCGCCAAAGTCCGCCAGCCTCGTGATCGTGCCGGTGACGTTCGTTCCCGTTGCGTATCGGTCATGAACACTCTTCCACGGATCAGGGCCAGCCTGTTTCAAGCTGAAGCTGATACGCCGCTGCACCGGGTCGACGCTTAGCACCACCACGCGAATGGTGTCCCCTTCCTTGATGACTTCCGACGGATGCCGGATCCGCTGATAACTGATCTCGCTGATCGGCAGCAAACCTTCGACGCCTTCCTCGGCTTCGATAAACGCGCCGAACGACTCGAGCTTCACCACACGCCCCGTCAAATCCGTGCCTGCCGAATAGCGTGTGCCCGCGTCCAGCCACGGATCGACCCCGCGTGCCTGCTTCAGGCTGAGCGACATTTTTCCGGTCTCGGGGTCGAGCTTAATGATCTTCACGTCGACGACATCGCCGACCTTCACAATTTCACCGGGACTGATGCCCCGCCGAAACGTCATCTCACTGACATGCAGCAAACCATCGATTCCACCCAAATCGACGAACGCGCCGAAATCGAGCACGCTGCGCACGGTCCCGCGACGCACCTGGCCCTCGGCGAGTTCGGCAATCAGCTTAACCTTGGCCTTTTCGCGCTCCTGCTCGAGGATATTGCGTCGCGACAGCACGATGTTCTTTGCATCGCGCTCGAACTGCGTGACCTCGGCAGTCACCTTCTGCCCGATCATCACCGCAAGGTCAGGCACGTGATACAGATCAACCTGGCCAGCAGGCATGAACGCGCGGATGCCTTTTACTTCGACTTCCAGCCCGCCTTTGTTTACGCCCGTGACTGTCCCTTCAACCACCTGCCCGACCTCGAGATTGGCAAGGGACACGTTCGACGCAACCGCACCCCGACGCGTGAGAATGAGCAGCCCTTCGCTGGTGTCATAACGCTCGACGAAGAAATCAAACTCCTCCCCGATCTTTGGCTCTGCCTCAAACTGCAACTGCGACGCGATCCCCTGACTTCGCCCGCCGAAATCGATAAAGACATCGTCCTTCGAGATCGACATGACGCGCCCGCGTTTCGCCTGCTTCTGCCCCGGCTGCTGGGGCGCGCCCGTCGATGCCGGCTTGGGTTTATCCGCAGCGTAGAGCGCATCAAGCGACACACCTTCCAGCGCCGCCTCCAGTTCGCGATCGAGCGCGCTGTCGGTGTCCTTACGAAACTTCGCCTTATAGTCGTCAGTAGCTTTGGCCATAGTCAAACCGCTCACTTTCCGGTCCAACATCGTAACCAAAATCGAGCAAGCCTTCGAGGCGCGGATCGAAGGATCAAGGCTCGTCCTCTTCTTCCGATGATTGTGTCGCTGGCACCGGACGGGGCTGAGTCAGTAGATCGACGACGAGGTCAAAACGTGCAATCGATCCATTGACATAACGCGCCGCGCGCGGCGGCTGCGGAGTTGCGCCGTCGTCGGACCCATCCTCCCATACGCTCCAGATCACGGGCCGATCGCCGGCGCGGTATTGGATTCGTTTGCCCGAAGCCATCAGATCCAAGGGCACCGCGGGCAGATATTCTGGAACGAGCGCGTCCAACGACGCCGGCCACTCATCCCCATGATCCAACCGATACATCCGCACCGCAAGCGCCACTGCTGCCAGGCGACGTTCGGTGAGGCATCGATAATGGACGGACGCGACCCGTTCCATCGATTGGCCGAGCAGGTTGACGAGGATGTCAATTTTCGAGCCGCGCGTCTTATCAATTTCCTTCAGAATTGGCTGGTACGCGCGCTTGAAGCCGGGATAGTTTTTCTCATTCGCGATTTCAATCGTGCGCGTTTGTCGCTTCACCAGCTTTAACTTTGCGCTGGATGACAGGGGTCGAAGCAAATACCGCGCGAATGTGTTGGGTGTGGGTGTCGCTGGCCCCCGGGTCGTTGTCATCGCACCCGTCAGGAAGTCAAGCGAGTCGAGCACGCCGAAACGCTCGCACTTAAGACCGTACACAAACTCGCGATCAATCGGCCCGTCCTCGAGGAGATCGCGAATCATCGCCTCGACCGCGTCACGATTCGCGGTTGTTGACAGCCAGTCCAACGTAAGCAGTGGCGCGATTTCGGTAAGTTGTAGCGCCGCCACGGATCTGCACCCCACGCCCACCAGCGAGCCGATAAGAGTCGGCTCTGAGCTTGCCGCCCGCGCGAGGGTCTTAATCAGCGACAGATTCTCCAGGGCAGGGGTGAGATCACCTGCTTCGGCATGAAGTTGTGCATCATACTTCAACGTATCGCACAACTCGCGCAGGCCTTTCAATTCGGGCATCTCGCGCATGATCAGGGGCGGGACCACTGGCTGGGTGGTGACAATGAAAGGCCTGGTCGACGCCCGAACAATCGGTTCGCGCGTGCTTGATCGCTCAGCAACGAATTTTTGCAGCAGATCGCGCTCGTTGTCGCGCAACGGGAGGCGAACGTCCTCTTCCATTTCTGTGGTGAGATCATTCAGTTGCCGTTCAATGTCTGAACTTTTTGGAAGCAGAGCAATCGCCTGCGACAACTCGATCCAACCATTCAGAGCGTTGCTGACCACACGTGGCGCAATAGCCTCCAGCGTGACCGGATCACCCACGCTGGCAAGTCGCTGAAGCTCGTTTCGCAAGCGCGATTCGGCCAGCTTCCCCCACAGCAGATGTCCAAGCACCAGCAGCACCGGGACAACCGCAAAAACCCACTTCGCGATGCGCAGCCAACGTCGATGCGAGTGACCATCCGGCGTTGATTGATGTTCATCAGACATCCCGATTGCCTCCGTAATCCTCGATTGCCGGTCATGACCGGCTATGGGTCGCGTAATGCTTCAGCAACGGCAGTTCCATCAATCAGTGCACGGACGATGGCGTCTACTTCGGCGGACTTAGTATCCAGATGCTCCGATGCCTCGACCTTGACGAATCGCCTGTGCCCGCCCCATAGCTGTTCCAGCAATTGCCCGGACCGAATCGCTGCCTGCGGATCTTCAAACCGGCAGATGTTCGATGCATCGCCGTCGTAAATCCCGAGAATCGCGCTGGTCTGCAGCCAGATGACCGCATCGTATCGTGACAGCTCGGTCGCGTGATCCGTTCCCAAATCTTTCCAATACGCATCAACCCCGTCCGGCCAATACGCAGCCCCATCGATGGTCCCCCGATCCAGAATCAACGCATGCTCCGGATGCGACCGATCGAGCGCATTTTCCTGATCGACCTGCAACGCGTAGATGCGTCGCTGCACCTCGCGACGGCCGGCGATATCTAGCTTGTCCCAGCGTGTCTGGAGATCGTGGTAGACCTGCGTGGCGGCTTCCGGCACGCGGAGCAGGCGCGCAGGATAGGCGAGCGCAAGCTGGCGGGAGATCACAGTCTTCCCCGCCCCCGGCCCGCCGGTCAAAACAATTCGCCGCATGGGAGTGTGATATCGGAAGGTCGGGGGAGGGGCTAGGGGTTGGGGGCAGCGGGGTTGGGAGTTAGCCGCATTTAGACATAGACAGAAGTGGCTAGGATTTGGACCGTTTGCATTCCACCTTCATTCGCCGAACATCGGTGAACCCTCATGCGAACGATCGCGCACATTTCTGATCTGCACTTTGGCAAGCTTGACCTTGCGGTCGCGGAGGGGCTGGTTGACGACCTCACCCGCGATCCGCCGAGCCTTGTGGTTGCGTCGGGTGATTTCACGCAGCGCGCTCGGGCGGGGCAATATCGCGAGGCTCGCGCGTTTCTTGATCGGCTGCCTCAGCCCATCCTTGCCATCCCGGGAAATCACGATATTCCGTTGTACGATATTTTCCGACGATTCTTTTTTCCGCTCGCAAACTATCGGCGACACATCACGCACGACCTTCGGCCTGTTTATCGCGATGACGAGATGCTTGTGATGGGGATGAACACCGCTCGCTCATTCACCCCGAGCTTCAGCGGCTTTTGGAAGGACGGTGCGATTTCGCCGGAGCAACTGCTGGAGGTCGAGCGACACGCCGCCGAGACTTCCCCCACGCTGGTGAAGATTCTGGTCACGCATCACCCGTTCATCCCCCCGCCCGGCGAACGCATCCACGGGATTGTGCGTGGCGCGACGACAGCCATGCAAACCCTGGAAGCGTGCGGGATCGACCTGCTGCTCGCCGGCCATTTGCACATGGGATATAGCGGGGACACACGCACGCACTTCGAAGCGGCCAAGCGGTCGATCCTCAGCATCCAGGCGGGGACCGCTACGTCGACACGTCGCCGAAGCGAACCGAATGCATATAACCGAATCACGATTGAAGACGGTCGCGTCACAGTCGACGTGCGCGAATGGCGAGGGAGCGCGTTTGTGTCGAGAATCGCGCGCACGTTTCTTCGTTCTGCAGACGGATGGCGCGAGGAACAGGCTTGACGCTCAACTGACGCGCATCGGGCGGCGATTCCAACGAGCACGTGATAGTTCCCCGTAACACGGGCTTCCGGCCCGTGCCAAGCGATGACATACATCGAAAATGGTGGTTTTTAAGATGATTGCGATACAACGCATGGGCTGGAAGCCCGTGTCACGGGAGCGCTTCTGGCAGATCCTTTTTGATCAATTCGGCGCGGGCAGCTTGCCCGCCAACTGGTCGGCCAGCGCGATCATGCGACCGAACTCGATCGTATCGAAGGGGCGAGTGGAGAAGTCGAGGATCAACCACCGATCGATCAACAGCAGGCCCACGTCGGGCGGAAGCAGGGCGCGTCCCATGGACTTTGACAGCACGCGCGCGGGTGTGCTGTCGGTGCCAAACACCACGAAGCGATCTGTCTCGCCCATCGATGGGAAACTGGACAGCGAGAAAAAATCCAGCGCGCTCACGCGATGCGACACCGGGCGCAGGCCGGTGGCCGGCCATTGCGATTCAATCTGACGGATCAGCAGGTTCCATCGAAACGGCCCCGACCCTTTTCCGGCTGGGGGATCAGTCGTTTGCAGCTGCACGATCTGAAGGAGTTCGCCTTTCACGATCAACAGCGTCTGTGAACCATGCGTGGTCACGGGCGTAAGGACTGCAGGCAAGGGCGCGTGATCCGGCGGCAAGTGCACCGTGAGCCGCCGCGGACGCGCCCACTCCGCCATCGCGGTGCGCCAGCGGTGCGATGTCCATCGACGCACCAGGACAACGAAGACGCCCCCCGACGCCACGAGAATGACCACCGCCACGGCAAGGACACGGAACGGGACCGACACTTGGATGACTTCCCCAATGGGCATGAGACCGACCATCTTATCAGCGAAGGCGGTTGATTGTGCAGCCAAGCCAGATCGCGCGAAATCCCGACCGGTCGAGGCTGACGGCAGCGGGATTATCGGTCTGAAAGATCGCGCGAGCCGGCCGCTCAGTATTTCCGTCGCGTCTGCCGATGTATCGCCCGAGCCCATGGCCGACTTCTCTGGCATCATCGAGCAGATTCAGCGCACCCACGATATCCGGGTGAAGCGCTGGCGCAAGAACATGACCGGCTGCGCGTGGCGGGTTTATTTTCACGATGGTCGAACCATCAATTGGATCGAATCGCCAGTCCCCCGCACGCCCATCAGCCTGTCGATCTTCCTGCATGAAGTCGGTCATCACGTCATTGGATTCAACACGTATCGCACACGCTGTGAAGAAGAATATCACGCCTGGAACTGGGCATTGAAGACCATGAAAGACCTTGGCGTGCAACCCGATATGCGCGTCGAGCGACGCGTCGCGCTCTCCATGCAATATGCAGTCGATAAGGCGATTCGCCGGGGTATCAAAAAGCTGCCGGAATCTCTGGCTCACTTCATCCCGCGCGCAGCGTAGATAGGCCCACAACCCATTCGCCAAGCATGAGATAGCTGCATCAGTGTAGGAATCGCTCCCGCTTATAATCTTCCTCCTCTTATCCCGGTCTCGCTCGAAACCATGCGGCTGAATGTCGAGCGACGCGGGCCTCATGCGCTTATCACGCGTGACAACCTGCGCGTCGATCTGTCGGCAGAGTTCTACATCAAGGTGCAGGCGAACGAGGATGACATTCGTCAGGCCGCCCGGTCGCTGGGTGGTCGCAACGTGCAATCCGATGCCGTGAGCGAACTTGTCCAGGAAAAGCTGGTGAGCGCGCTCCGCACGGTGGCAGCCACGAAGGATCTGGATGAGCTGCACAGCAAGCGCGACGAGTTCGCCAGTGCGGTGCAGCAGATCGTCACGCACGATTTAGCAAGCAACGGGTTGACGCTGGAATCGGTGACAATCTCCAGTCTCGACCAGACTGACCCCAGCGCCCTTCAGGAGCGCAACGTGTTTGATGCCCAGGGCCTTCGCAAAATTGCGGAGATCACCCAGCGGGCGCGCGTCGAGCGCAACGAAATCGAACGTGAGTCCGAGCGACAGGTGCAGGAAAAGAACGTCGCCACTGCGAAAAAGGTGCTCGATCTGCAGCGAGATCAGGCGGAGTTTGAAGCCGAGCAGAAGGCCAGGGTTGCCAACGTCCGCGCCGGACGCGAGCGCGAGGTGGCGGAATTCAAGATCACGCAGGACGAGGCGATCAGTCGTCGTGATATCGAAAAGATGAAGCTGATTGAAACGGCCGAGGTGGAGCGCACGCTGGCGGTGGAGCAGGCACAGATTGCCAAGAAGGTTGCGCTGGTAACCAAGCAACGCGAGCAGGAGACTGCCGAGATCCAGAAGCGACAGACGGTCGAGGTGGCCGAGCGCGCTAAAGAGGTGGCGGTTGCGCAGAAGGAGCAGGAACGCGCGACCGCGCAGTCGGCGATGCTGGAGGCCGAGTCGCAGCGTGAGGCGGCCAAGCAGAAGGTGATCACTGTGACTGTCACCACCGAAGCGCAGCGTGAAGCGGATAAAAAGCTCATCGCTGCCAAGCAGCAGATCAACGAGAAGAAGATTCGCGAGGAGACCGAGGCCGACGTGCTGGCCTACATGGCGGTGAAGAACGCCGATGCCGAGCGGCAGTCCGCGGAGCTGCAGTATGAAGCGCGCCTGAAGCTGGCCGAGGCCGATTCGCTGGCATCAGTGCGGCGGGCCGAGGGTGATCAGGCGGTAAAAATGGTGGACGTGAATGTCGAGAAGGAGCGAATCACTCTCGAGCGCACACGCGTCGAGATCGAGCGTCAAAGTCTCGCGAATAAGAGCGAGTTTAATGATGCCGCCTTGAAGTTCGAGTTGGAAAAACTGCGCATCGATGCCGACAAGGAAGTGCGCGTTCAGTCCGCGCAGGCGATGGGCAACATGCTCAGCAAGGCGAACATGCACATTTTCGCGGACCCTGAAACGATGGCGAAGATGAGCCAGCAATTCATGCGCGCTTCGTCATTGGGCGTGGCCGCCGACGGCTTGTTACGAAGCATGCCGGAGCAGGGCATCGAAGTCCTGACAAAAGTCGCCAGCGCGATCGCAACAGGTTTGTCGCCCAAGGCCGACGGGAATGGATCGAGCTTGCCGAATCCAGCGTATGTCGATCGGAAAGTGTGAGGGTGATGACGAGCCGCGCAACTCCCTCCGCCTCAGAGCCGAAGGGCGGAGGGCGACGGAACCGGATGGATATTATTTCGGGTGAAGATCATGTGGCGAGACGATCTCAATTTCGGCCTAGCAGCTTTCGGGATCCAGATCCCCGACCGATTCCCCATCGACGAATGGGCGAACAAGCTCACCAATAAACCGGCCGCCAACACGTTGTCCATCGTCGCGATCTCTGCGGGCATTTTTTTTGCTGCGGAGAAGAATCACAATCCGAAAGTGAATTCGATTTACGACGCGCTGGTGTATTGTTCGACGTGTTTGTCTGTTGGATATCACGACATCTTTCCCCGCACGCCCGTGGGGAAACTTGTCGGGACATTGCTGATGACCGTAGGCCCCGCGCTGGCGGCCAGGACGTTGGACGGGCCGAAGCGCGACGACGCGCAGGCCAAGATCGCTTCAAACCATGACGCGACTCCCACGCGCGACGATCGCAGCCAACACAGCGCTGATCAGCAGCAGATTCTCGATGCACTGGTGGATATCGCGAAGAAACTTCAGCCGTGATATCATCGCAGTTCTGTGAGCCAGCAACGCCCCCCCCGACAACCTCTCGTCTCTCCCGGCGCGATTGACTGTCACGTCGCCGACCTGACCGCCTGCTTCAGCGCGGACGTCACGCTTGCCGCTGCGCAGGGCGCGCTGGCGAGTCACGATCAGTTTTTGCCCGTCGATGGCGATCCCGAGGCGACGCTTGGCCGACTGGTCTCGATCAACTCGACCGGACCTTTGCGACTCGGATATGGCGCGTGGCGCGACTTGTTGCTCGGCGCACAATTTCTGAACGGCAGAGGCGAGCTCATCTCTGCTGGCGGACGCACCGTCAAAAATGTTGCCGGCTATGACCTGACGAAGTTTGCAGTCGGGCAGGGAGACGTGTGCGCCCGCGTCGTGACGCTGACGACGCGTACGTACAAGCGGCCTGCCGGCGCATTGCTCGCGCGATTTGCGCCCGATGCGGATGTCCTGCAATCCCTCGTCCCGTCGGTGCTTCGCCCGCAGTGGTCGCTCCTGACGCGCGAGGCGCTGCTGTGCGGATATCTGGGTGATGAGCGGTCGCTCGATTTCTGGATGGAGCGTCTGCCCGCACGATCACCCATCGACATAACGCGACGAAGCCTGGCCGACGACATCGCCCATCGCGCCGCGCTGTGGCGGGCCGGTTCCGAATCGCTCGCGCGCATCGCCATTCCTCCGGCCAAGCTGAATGAGTTTGCAAAGTCGCTCGGCGATCAAACTTGGGCAGCGGACGCAAACTTCGGCATCGTGATGGTGTCGGGAGACCTTGATATCGCGAGACTAAAATCGCTCGTCACTGAGGCGGGTGGATACCTCACGTTCATCGAAGCCGACGGCAGCGTGCGGGCACCTGCGTTTGGTGTTAATGAGCAGCAGATTCTGTCGCGTCTGAAGCATGCCTTCGACCCCGATGGAGCGCTTCGAGACATTCAATATGTGTGAGGGACGCGTAACCCGCGACACGGGCTTCGGGCGCGTGCCAGCGACGTGCCGCTTCTTGAACGAATACTGAATAGATTGGTGATCACCACAGTCGCTTGATTGAAACAACAAAGTTCCGATGCATTCATCTCTTCCTGTGATCGCTTCCTCCCCGACATCCTCTGCAGCCTTGCAGCTTGATCCACGCACTTATGCTCGCGGGCTTTCGTGTGTGCATTGCGGGCTTTGTCTGCCTGCGTGTCCCACCTATACCGAGACCGGGCACGAGGCTGACAGCCCGCGCGGGCGCATTCAGATCATGCTCGGGCTGGCCGACGGGAAGATCGACGTCACGCCCGGCGTCAAGGAGCACCTGGATCTCTGCCTCGACTGCCGCGCCTGTGAAACCGCCTGCCCGAGCGGCGTGGTCTATCACGAACTTATCGAAGAGACGCGCGCGCGGTTCATGGAACAGCAGAAGCTCTCGGCACAGGGTCGCTTCATGCAGTGGATATTCTTCAACGTATTCGTCCACCCGGCCCGGCTGAAGCTCGCGTTGTTGCCCGCGCGGATCATGCAGAAGATCGGGCTCTACGGGCTCCTGCGAAAATCCGGTGTGATGAAACTTCTGCCCTCACAATTGCGGAAAATGGAACAGATGCTTCCCGCAAAAGGGAGGCTCTGGCCGACTCGATTGCCGGAAAAAAGCGGCCCGGTGAATCCACCCAAGACGCGCGTCGGATTTTTTTCCGGCTGCATCGGCAGTGTGATGTTTGAGAAGGTCAACCGGCAGGCGGTCGAGTCGTTGGCAGCGAGCGGCGCGGGCGTAACGTGCCCGCGCGGCGAAAAATGTTGCGGGGCGATTCATCATCACAATGGGGATCATCACACGGCCCAGGATTTGGCCCGGGCGAACATCGACGCGTTTTGCCCGACAGAGGGTGAGCAGGTGGACTTTGTCGCGACAAACATTGCCGGCTGTGGCGCGATGTTGCGCGAATATGACGTGCTGCTGCGCGACGACCCCACCTACGCGGAGCGCGCTGCTGGTTTCGCGAAAAAAGTGCGTGATATCAGCGAAGTGTTGTCGATCGTGGATCTCCCTGAGATGAAGCACGCGGTCGATGCGAAGGTCACGTACCACGATGCGTGTCATCTGGCCCATGCACAGAAGATCACGACCCAGCCTCGGGCACTGCTCGCGAGGGTGCCCGGCTTAAAAATGGTGCATCTCCCTGAAAGCGACATGTGCTGCGGCGCTGCCGGGACCTACAATCTGACGCAACCGGAGATGGCGACGCGCCTGGCCGAGCGGAAGCTGAAGAATATTGAGACCACAGGATGCGGCACATGCGTCACCGGAAACGTGGGTTGCGCGATGCAGATTCAAAGCGAGGCGGACGCGAGAGGACAGGGATTAAAGGTGCTGCATCCCGTGGAAGTGTTGCATGCGGGGGTTTTTGGGAAGTCTTAATCCGTCGTCCGTAGCATTTGAAATGCGAATGTCGAAGGTTGATTGTCGAATGTCGCGCGCCGTGCAAGTCTTTTCGACAATCCACAATCGACGATCTACTGGCTACGGGCGCTCCCCGTGATCGCCCGCAGCTCTTCTTCACTCGCTTCACCAACGACGAATCTTCTGACGCGCGGATCGGTGCTCGATTGGATTTCTGCGGGCGTTCCGTCGGCGATCAGTTTTCCTTCGTAGATCATGACGATTCTGTCACCGACTTTGAAGGCGCTGTTCATGTCGTGGGTGACGACGATGCTGGTGACGTTCAACTCGCGTTGCAGTTTCAGAATCAACTCGTTGATGACATCGGATCGAATGGGATCCAGGCCTGTGGTCGGTTCGTCATAGACGATGACTTCCGGATCGAGCGCAATCGCCCGTGCCAACGCCACGCGCTTGCGCTGCCCGCCTGACAGTTCGCCCGGCATCTTTTTCTGAATGCCCGACAACCCGACCAGCCTTAACTTCTGCTCGACGATTCCTGCGATTTCCTCCGGCGACTTGCGGGTGTGCTCGGCCAGCGGGAAACCGATGTTCTCCCCAACCGTCAGCGAATCGAACAGGGCACTCATTTGAAACAAAAAGCCAAAGCGCTTGCGGATTTCCATCAGTTGCCGCTCGGGCAGTTCGTCCACACGCTGCCCCCCCACCCAGACCTCGCCTGCATCAGGCTTCAGCAGCCCGACGATGTGCTTCAGCAGGACGCTCTTCCCGCTGCCCGATGCGCCGATGATGACCACGCACATCCCGGCTTGGATATCCAGTGTCACATCATCCAGTACGACAAGCCGCCCGAAGCGCTTTTTGAGATTTTGGAGATGGATGAGGGGCATTGGGATTCAGTGGGCAGTCTTAAGTCGGCAGTGAATGCCGGCAGGGTATCAGCGCTCTTCGAAGTTGTTGCACTCTATCTGTCCGATCTGTCTCCAATACTGCCAACTGAAGACTGCCGACTATTCATCCAAACACACTTCGCGCACCGAAAATCGTCAGATACCACTCCTTCAGCAACTGGGCGAAGAAGAAGTTCAGCACGATGATGGTGAGGAAGCTGGTCACGAAGCTTTCTGTACACGCCCGGCCCACCCCGCTTGCGCCGCTGCCACAGGTGAAGCCCTTGTAGCAACTGATCAAGCCGATGGCACCGCCGAAAAAGACGCTCTTAAAGACCCCTTCCATGACCTGCCACATCTCGATGCCCTGCGCGCTGAATCGCCAGAAGGGTTCGTTGGGCACGCCCAGGAAATGGACGCTGATGAGCCATCCACCGAGTACACCAAGCAGATCGGAATAGAGCGTGAGGATGGGCGTGAGCAGCACGCAAGCGATGAAGCGCGGGACGACCAGGACACGGATTGGGTCTGCCCCCATGACGCGCAGGGCATCGAGCTGCTCGGTGACGTTCATCGTCCCCAGCTCTGCCGTCAGCGCGCCACCGACGCGCCCCGCCAGCATCACAGCTGCCAGCACCGGACCGATCTGCTTGACGACGCTCAGGCCGATCACACTGCCGATGCGCTCTTCCTGACCGATCACCTTGAACTGGGTGTGCGTCTCGATGGCCATGACCATCCCGATGAATGCACCGGTGACGGCAACCACCGGCACGGATTTCACGCCCACTTCAAACAGCTGCGGAAAGAGCGTGCGGATGCTCTTCCAACGGAACCATTCGCTGGCGAGAAACGCGAGCGTGCGACCGCAGAACGTGAAGAACTCGCCAAGGCTGGCAAAGCTATTCATCGTGTTCCGGCCAACCTGTTCAATCATCCGTACGGGCATGGTGCGGATCATACGGATCGGCGGCGGGATAGCCAAAACCGTGCGAAGGGCAATCATGGGCGTGCCTGCGACGGATGGGATGGCCGGGCGGGCAGAGCTACACAATTGCGCAACACGGGTATGCATACCCCGCTGATTTTATTTTGCTATCTATTATATCGGCTTAAACTCAATATGTCCCACATTTAATTGATCCAGATGTTACTTAAAGAGCTTGCTCTGTCAGCAGTTATCCAGCATTCTGTTACGTCGGTAATAATTCCTCAATCCGTTCGGAAATCTCTTGACCTCATGAAAATCGATGACCATACTACGTTCTCACTGGTCACAGTGCGGGATTTTTATCGGCTGTGCGGCGATAACCGGACTTGGACTTGAACATCAGAATTGTTCCTTTTTTGAACGGTCTCTGATGGATGTTTTCACCTGAGGGCAACGCAATGAATCGTCTTTCTCACCTTGCGCTATTCGCTGCTTCGGTCGCCGGCCTTGGGTCGATTTCCAATGGCGCTATCTACAATGCAACCGCTCCGGCTGGCATCAGCTACGCAACTGCCTCCAGCGTGGTTGATCTGGTCGCGGGAGATAACGGGATCGCCAACTACACGGCCTTCCTTAGCTTCACACTCCCGGCCGGCTTTCTTGCCGATGCCGGCAATGTGATGTCGGCAACGCTCACGCTTGAGGGGACCGATGTTACCGGTCTCGCCAACACCAGCATTGAGATGGCGCTGAACGGAACACAGGATGTCAATCAGTCCGGTAGCGTGTTGGGATCAATTCCCGGTACGCTGACGTTCGCCGCCGTGGACGTCACGTCCGCGGGCCAGACTTGGCAGGACAATCCCAGCGACAACTACGGCTTTATCCTTCGTCCCTTTTCCCCGGCCCCCAATGTGTCGCAATCGTTTTCGATTGGCTCAGCGACACTGCAACTCGTGACCGAAGTGACCGCTGCCCCGGAGCCGGCCACCATGCTTTCATTGATCGGAATCGGCGGACTGCTGACCATGCGTCGTCGCGCCTCGACTCGCTGAACGGCTTGATGCCTCCTATTGTTAAGTGTCGTTTATTCAGGCGTGCGGGCTTCAGCCGTTACGGTTGAAATCTGCCCGCCTGACTAACGTCGTTGATGCTTTGATGGGGTGGGCCGAAGTCCGACATCCTTGAGTGACCGTTGCCGAGCGTCAACCTTGAGTTCGTTATGTTGTTTCAACCGTCTCATCCCGTAACTCCGAAGGTTCGCGGTTTCACCCTCGTCGAACTGCTCATTGTGATCGGGATCATCGCGTTGCTTATCGCGATCATCCTTCCGGCTTTGACCAAAGCCCAGGCGTCGGCCCGTAACGCCCAGTGCCTTAGCAATCAACGCCAGGTCTTCACAGCCGTCACCATGTTTGCCGGGGAGAGGGGCAAAGGCTATGCACCCGGTGCCGCCAATCCGAATGTCGATCCTGTCTCAGGATACGGAACCGGTGCCGGCCAGTTGATCCCCGCATCGGACAACATCCCGGATATCGGCCCCACCATCCCGGACAGCATGATGGTCACCTACGGCTACCTGCGGAACCGCAAGGGATTCCGTTGCCCCGAGATGGACGCGAACAAGGAGTTTATCTCCATCAAGATGCAGACGCTGGCCAACATCCCAGCGCCGTGGCAGTATTCGTATCACTACAGCTACAACGAGAAGTTCGTGGGGCAGGGGTTCAACACCACCACGTTTGTAGGTCTGCGCCCTGCCCCGTGGACCGTTTACAAGATGCATCAGGCTAAACCGTCAGCCACAATGGTCTTCATCGCCGACATGTACAGCCCCGTTGAATGGCTTCGCGCCGACACCACCACCAACGCCGCCATCACCATCCCCGCCGGGACGTGGACATACGCCCTGCGCGTCTCACCTTTCCACAATCGTCGAAACAAGGTGATCGTCACCTATGCCGACGGACATGGCGAAATGATCGATGCCTTCAAAGGCACAAATCTCGAGCTTGGCTACAACTGGAAGTGGATCCCCACCTCTGACCTGCGCCCGTAAACCCCTCGCAGTTTTTTTTCATGCCGCTAAGATGCCTCGCGGAAGGAAAATACTGCCATGGTCTCCGATCGCGATATCTATTTCTTCGACCTCCTCGGTTACGTCATCATCCGCGGAGCGCTCAGCGCCGACGAGGTGAAGGCATGTAATGATGCGCTGAACGCTATCCCCATCAAAAAGCCGGGCGAATGGTATGGCGGGGTGCATGGGCACACCTATGGCACGAAAGATGGTCTGAACTTCCAGCAGGTTTATGAAGCCGGTGAGGCGTTTGAGAAGCTCATCGATCATCCGTCCTGGATCGAACGCGTGCAGACCTTCGTAGGCGGAGCGGGCACGTTTGATGGCAAGCACGGGCCGCTCTTCATCGATGAATGCATGGTGAACTTCCGTGACCCCGGTGAGGCCATCGGGATGCATTCCGGCGCGCACGCCCATACCAAGCGCAACGAATATCGCGTGATGAACGGGCACTTCATGGTCGGCCAGGTGAACGCGCTGACTGCACTCACCGACATCGGCCCCGGCGACGGCGCGACGATGATCGTCCCGGCAAGTCATAAAGAAAACTTCATGCATCCCGACCTCCTGAAGACCGTGATGCGTGATGGCGGTGCGTCCGGAGATGACTGTGAGGGGGCCATCGAAGTGCATCTGAAGGCCGGTGACACACTCATCTTCACGGATACTTTGATGCATGGCTCGGCCAAGCGCGTGAATCCCGGGCAACGTCGGATTTGTGTTTATCGATACGGCGCAAGCTGGGGATTTTTCCGTCACGGCTATCGCCCGACGAAAGAACTGCTCGCCCGCTTAAGCCCGGCAAGAAAGCAGATCGTCTGGCCGCACGTCCCCTTCGAACGCACCCCAAACCTTAAGCCAGGCTTTACCGACCTGAATGCAGCAGAAACCCCGACCATCAAGGCAACGGGATCGGGTGGGTGAGATAAGACTTGCTGGGTTGACGTACCAATCGACGCAACCTGATCAAACAGGCCGCCCTAATCTGTGGCACGGGCGAACGTGACAGTCCTCCTACGACAACAGGAGCGTACTCTGACACTGTCCGCCTGCCCGCACTTCGTCTACCGCTTAAAGACGGCGGTCGATTGCCAACCTTCTGCACTTTGCGTGGCCTTTAGGATGACTTCGAGCACGGCTCGGCCTTCTTCCACACTATGAATCGGGCGCGTTCCGTTCTGCAGCGCATCGGCAAAATGCGAGATCTCCGCTTCGAACGTTTCGACGGTTGGCAACTGTCGCTTGGCGGGTTCGGAATAACCGGCAGGCAGGTGGTAGAGCGTGTTTTCCGACCCGAAAATCTGACCCTTCTCCCCGACGATGTGAATCTGATGCGTGCCGTACGGGTTGTTGAAGGCCCAACTGGTCAGGATTTCACCGACCGCACCATTGGCAAAGCGAACCTGCACGGAAGCGGTATCGTCGCCTTCAATGTCCGTCCGGAAGCGACCCATCTGACCGTGGATGCTCACCACGTCCGACCCCGCCAGATAGAGCAGGCGATACGTCGGGTGATAGCCCGTGTCGATCAATTCCCCGCCGCCTTGCGTCTTGGCGTTGGATCGCCAGGAATTCCTGAACCAGTCGCCCGCCTGAAAACAGTCTTGTGAGCGAATATGGTAAATGCGACCAATCGCACCGCTTTCGATCAGCTTCTTGGCTTCCTGAACAACTGGCATGAACAGCTGGTTGTGTGCGGACATATACGTCACACCCGACTTCTTCACCGCATCGGCGATGCGATCGGCCTCGGCGAGGTCGGTGCACATGGGCTTCTCGCAAAGAATATGCTTGCCAGCGGCGGCGGCGTCCATGATGGCGGCGCCGTGCAGGTGATGCGGGAGGCAGATATCCACGGCATCCACATCGTTCCCCAGCTCCTTCAGCGCAACTTTCCAGTCGGAGTATTGCTTGTCCACGCCTCCCAGCTGCTCCGAACGCTTCTGCAGGTTCTCCTTCGAGACATCCACCAGCGCCACAACTTTGATCTTCGACGCGTTCTTCAAAAACCCAGCCGCATGCGCACCAGAAATGCCACCCGAACCGATCAAGGCAACCTTGACCACGCCGTTCACCTTATCAGCCATATGAATGTCCTTTGAAAAAACCGAGCGCGGCACATTACCGCAAACGCGCGCAAGTTCAAGGTACGCACTGTGCAAAGACGTCCACAGAGCACTCGATGCTTGATCAATCCTTGCTAATGATCGGGATGAGGTAAATCGGCGACGATCCCAACTTCACTGAGAGCACGCCCTTGTCTGGATCGACTCGGCCGTTCTCACCCATCATCGATACCGTCAGGCAAGCCGGCAGGCTTGGAATCTCGACGACGGCCTCACCGTTTGCCATCCAGCCGGCGTAGATTGCGTCCTCTTTTTCCTGGGATGCGAACTTCAGCACGTAGGTCGTTTCATCTTTCATATCAACGCGTTCGACAAATCGATACCCCTTGAGCGTCCCCACAAGCGTCTTAGCGGCCTGCAGGCTCGGCCGATCTGAACCGTCTACACGCAGCATTCCAAAGTGTGACCATACGTCGGTCGGGCTGTCTCCCGACTTCCACTGAAACCAGATGCTGATGCGCACATCCAGCCACGACTGGATCAGCCAAGTACGCGTGAGATACTCCGCCTGCTGCACAGGCGTCACACCCGCACCGTCGGGCAGCGACGTTTCGCTGTAGCCCCATTCGCTTTCGATCAACGGAAGCGTTTTGCCTGGCTGCCCGCGGGCCGCGAACCACACGCTCATGAGGTCTCGTATCTTCTGATAGTCTGCAATCACGGTCTCGGGTGAGCCCTTGCCGTTCGGGCCTGTTCGTCGATACGGATGCACGCTGAATCCATCGAGATGATCGAGAATGCCGAGCTCAATCGCACGGGTGATGAAGGGCGTCTTTGCACTCATGGTGGCCGGCCCGATGACCGCAGCACCGGGAGCAGCTGCGCGGATACGGGATGCGGTGGCTTTTACCAATTCGACATACGCTGCCACATCGGGCTTGGGTCGCCAGAAGAGCTGATAATCCGGCTCGTTCCAGATCTCATAGACGATATTGATATCGGGAAACTTCCCTGCCAGGTGTTTGGCTGCGGCCTCGGAGAATCTTGCGTAACCTTCCCGCGCTTCGGGCGTACTCGGACCCGTGAAAGCGTCGTCGGCGGGGTCGGCAGTCTTCTGATAGATCGGATTTCCGTAGTCGAGAATGATGAGGGGCTTCAACCCGTGTCGTACGAGCAGGTCGACATGCTTCTCAAGACCGGCAAAGTTGTACTCCCCCTGCTTCGGTTCAACAGTCGCCCAACCGGCTTCAATGCGCAGCCACTTCACGCCCAGCTCACCGCCAATGCGCTGGACGTCGGCCTCTCCCATGTCCCCGCCCCACTGCGTACCGAGGTTTTGTGGAATCTCGATGAAAGCCGGGATGGCTGGGTTACCAGCGTGCACCTGCGCAGCGTGCAATGCGAGGATAGAAGATACAACAACACAAGTGGCGATGACGGACGACGCGGACTTGATGATGCCTGCATGTGGGTGTCGGACGGCGCCGGGTATTTTCATAGCCATCACCGCATGGTACCTCCGGTTGAACTTGGGTAGCAGTAAGTGTCGGACGGCGCCGGGTATTTTCATAGCCATCACCGTATCGACGCCCGCGTTGCGTCGCAACGTTCATGCCGTCGGGGGTCGCCCTTGCTATTGAAATGACCTGTTCGTTTCAAAACAAACACATTGGTTGTTGTCGCCGTGCGTGACTGGACTTAGGTCTACGCGGCCTCAAAAACGATGGTTGAAATAACCGAAACGGGCATTTTGCGACGCGGGAAGACGCGAAAAATAGCTGGAATCGCAAACTCAGTAATCACAAGCCATTACGGCAATAATTTAACCCTTTTTTCCCCTGGCACGCCCCTCGCTTTATGGCTTTACGCGTTGCGAATCAGCCGCCGGCAAGTGACCGACGGGGTTTGCTCACAAGGGCTTTTACGAAGAGGTTTGTAATGTTCAAGACTACCCAGGAAGTTTCGGTACTTGGTATCTGCTTGCCGGATGCCGCCAGCGGGCTTGAGTCCGATGGACTCAATTTTGCCTCGGTCACATCAGGCCGTCGCGCTATCGACATGCTCCGCATGTTGCGCTTCGATCTGCTTCTCATCGGATCAAAGCTCCCCGACATCAACGTCTGGGAATTTGTCCGTCGCGCCCGTGTGGGCTGGCCGTGGCAGAAGTGGTGCCTGGTCTCCGAAGGCCTCACCGAACAGCAGGAAATCACCGCCCGCATGATGGGCGTCACCAAGATTTTTGAAGTCATGCCGACCAGCGACGAGCTGAATGAGCTGACCAGCCGTCTGCGTGAACGCGCTGAGCGGGCTGTGCTCAACGGCAAGTACGAAAATGTGTTCGAACCCATCAAGCTTCGCTCGGCTCTGTAATCCAGGATCAGCTCGGGAAGGCACGGGAGCTTTCGGCTCAAACGTCGTATCAGATTAGTCGTAAATTATACAATCACACTGTTATTTCCGCCAGTCTTTTTCGACGGTCGGAACGAGTCGCAAGACTCTCTGCAAAGGGAAAGAAAATGAAAACCACGACCTTAAAAACTCTCTCCGCTGTGACGCTGGTGGCTGGTTGCCTGATGGGAAGTCAGGCCTCACAGGCAAGCATCATCATCGACGACTTCAACAGCTTTCAGGTGGCGGTCGATGCCAACCCGACCGCGGGTTCAATCGATTCGGCCACACTTGCGGACGTGAATGTTTTGGGCGGGTATCGCGAGTTTATCGCGAATCGCACCAACCCCACGACCGGCACACTGCAGGTGCGGACATCGTCGAATGAGTTTGGCACCAACACGTTCATCTTTGATCAGACCAGCTCCACCACGCGTGGCATGGGTTCAATCATTTACGACGGCGACCCCACCCAGGTGCTGGGAGAGTCTGCCCTCAACACAACCGGGCTCGCACCGGGCGTGGATCTGACGGCCGGTGGAACCTTGACGTTCTTCACGTTCAAGGATCTGGCTGTGACAGGCAACGGTCTGGTTCTCACGGTTTCCCTTTACAACTCGCTGGGCGTGGCTTCGACGGCGACTGTCAATCTGGTTGATACCAACGGCACGTCCATCGACCTGCTCATCCCGTATGCAACGTTCAGCAATCCCGGCACGCCGTCGGCGGTGTATGCGGTCAAGATCGACATTGATGGTCGATCGACCGGTGCTCGTGGTTCGGATCTGACCTTCGACCTCGTGAGTTCAGAAGTACCTGAGCCCGCAAGCCTCGGCTTGCTCGGCGTGGGTGGGCTCCTGGCCTTGCGACGTCGTCGGGACTGAAGCAGCTTTCGATCAACTGGCCAACGCAGAGCTCTTTGCTGGCTCGCAACGCAACGTTGGCCGACTGATCGCACTCGCCTGATCCGGGGAAACCTGGATGAGGCGATTTTTTTGAGAACCCGATCGCGGCCAAGCGGGCAGATCGGGGAATGGACGAGGGGTCTGGCGAAGGAGAGAAAATGCTCGCGAGACTTTTGCACATAGTCGGGATCGGCACACTTGCACTTCTACCGGCTGGGCCCGCGCTGGCCAGCGTGGATGTCTCTGCGGCCAACACATCCATCAACCAGGGCTCTGCTTCCGTCGATAACAACGTCCAAGGCGCGGGCATCAATGTCTTTGGCACCACGCGTTTTTACAACGTCCACTTCAGTGGCGCGATCCACCAGGTTGATTCGATCGAAGCCGGCCCGGATACCTATCTCCCCACCCTCGTCGCCGACCAGATCAAAGTGCGTCGCTTCGCAACGGTGAACCCGCGTCAGAATAATTCGATCAACTGGTTCACAGGTGTGGGCGAAACGTCGGACACGGATATTTACCTTGCAGGCGAAAAGCCCACTGATTATGAAAGCACCTTCGCCACCAACAACCTTCTGGTTGGGATCGACAACCTGTTTGTAAATATCCCCGAAGGCTCCAACAACTATTCCAACGTCGAGCGGCTTGATTACATCTTCACAGGGGGGATTGTTGTCACCGAGAGCCTGGCCTTCACCATATTTGAGCGTGGCAACGCCAACCAGCACGACGGCTTTAAGATCGCCGGCATCACCGCACGCGATAACGCCGGCGACCCGAGCGCCTACGGAACGCTGAAGTCGTTTGGCGTTGGTCAATGGGGTGAGACGGACCTCATCGCCCCCACCAATCACATTGTCCTGCGCGACAACGTCAACACGGCTGCGATCGATTATCGTCCGTCACAGAACGTGGTGCAGTCAATCGGGGCTGTGTTGATCCAGGCATCGGACCTCGCCCCCATCGGTTCGACGATCTACGGTTATTCACTCTTCGGTGCGGATGTGCTGGCCACCGGGGCGCAGCTGGTGGACTATTCCAATCCAATCTGGTTCCCGCAGAATACGAATGGGATCAACGGGCATTCCAGGGGTGGCGGGCTGGATTTGATCGGCGCGAGCTCGGTCCTGTTTGAGCGCCTTGAAGTGTCGGCCCCCCTCCCAGAACCAACGGTGCTCGCCCCGCTGGCGCTGGTGGCCATGGCTGCCCTGCGTCGTCGCAAGTAACGTCATCCGACGAGGGTCGATTGATCGCCTAAGTCGTCATCGAAACCGTCCGAGCACCTTTAACTGTGTTATACCGAAGTAGAAATGTCACCCCAATAGCCAAAGTTGAAGTGTGACGTTTAACTGCGTGACGAATGCTCCTGTTGGAGCTACGCTTTGGGTCGAAGCATTGATGCCTTCGTTCACCCATGCAAACCACCGCCGTACCCAATACGCTGTATCCCAATCTCGATCATCACGTTCAGGAAATTATCGAACAGGGCTACACCGTCGTCCCCAATGTGCTGTCGTCGGATGAAGTCCGCGAGATCAACGAAATCATCGACGCGATCTTCGACAAGGAAAAAACCATCGCCGACGAGCGCAACTGGCATAACGCGACCTTCCGCGTGGCCTATATGCTGCCTCAGAAGCATCCGCTGTTTCGCACGCTTCCGTTCAACCCGAGAGTCTTACCTCTCATGCAGGCCGTGCTGGGGAATCGCTGCATTTTGAGCAGCCTCAACGCGTTGACAATGTCCCCGGGCGGGATAACGCAAAAGCTGCATCGGGATCATGGCGACCCCACACCCGGCGTGACAATGACCATCAACGCTCTTCAAACGCTGGACGCCTTCACGCGCGAGAACGGCGCGACACGTGTTATCCCCGGGACCCACAATGACTTGGCCACCCCACCGAAGGATACGTCCAACTGGGAATCAAGAACGGTGACGCTCGAAGCCCCCGCGGGCAGCCTAATCGCGTTCAACGGCGCACTCTTCCACGCTGGCAGCGCTAATACCACGACCAATCTGCGTCGCTGCCTGCACGCCTACTACGCCCGGGCATGGGTACGCCCGCAGTGGGATTATCCCGCGAGTCTCACAAGCGACGTGGCTGAAACGCTCACGGTCGAGCAGAAAAAGCTCTTCGGATATTATCCCCCCTCGCAGCGATATGATGTATCGACGGACCGGGTGATCTTCCCGCGTCCACCGGGCGACCGGTAGATACAAGGAAAAAGAAGGCAGGCCAGCACTATGTCATTGAGCAACGACGAGCTTCATCGTTACAGCACACAGGGTTTCATCCTCAAACGTGGGATTATCGCGCCTGAGCGGGCAACGTTGCTAGGGCAGGAGATTGAGAATCTGCACGAGTCGATGGCCCGTTCGACCCCGGCAGACGTGCATGCCTCCTGGGAGGAAGGTATCCCTGCCGACCATCCCAAGCGTATTCGTCAATTAATGAACAGCGAGAAGGTTTCGCCCGTACTCGATGCGATTTCCAAAAGCGACGAGGTGCTCAGCATCATGCGGCAGCTCATCGGGCCGGATGTGTATCTGTATCATTCGAAGCTGATGATGAAGGCTGCTCGGGATGGCACGTTTACGCCGTGGCATCAGGATTGGGGTTATTGGCGACACGCGATGCGCGAGCCATCGCAGGTAAATTGCATGCTGGCGATCGATCCAAACATTGCCGCCAACGGGGCGTTGCGCTTTGTGGAAGGGTCGCACAAACGCGGGCCGATCGATCACAAGGAGTTTGCCAGCGCATCATTCAACATCGGGTTGGATGGGGATATCAACCAATACGATTCGGTGATGGTCGAGATGCAGCCTGGCGATGCGGTGTTCTTCGGCCCGTTGGTGATTCACGGGTCGGCAGCCAACACATCCGACATGGATCGTCGAGCCAACACCTTTGCCTTTGACAAGCCCGCGAACCACCTCCGCCCGGAGCACGCATTGCCATCAGAAAACTGGCGATGTGGAATGCGCACGAATGGATGAAGTGAGCGCAGGGTCACTCAGCGGACGACCCTTCCTGCGCTCTGTCAGTGTGTGGCCTGAAGCACGGAAGACACCGCACCGTTCTCGCAATTCTCCACGGACGCAACGTGATCCTGCCAGAATGTTTCGAAGGTTTTCTCCTGTGAGAACCGACCGACGCGCGTAGGGGCTGTCCGGCTCATGCGCTGACGAAGGGGTTCGTCGGTGAGCAGTTGCTCGATGGCCTGCACCCAGCGCGCAACATCCGTCCCAGGAAGGACGAGTCCGGTCAGCCCGTCGTCGACCGTTTCTCGCGGACCACCTTCATTGCTGACTATGGCTGGCAGCCCGCTGGCCTGAGCTTCCATCACCACCTGGCCGAGCGTGTCGGTGCGACTGGGGAATACGAACAAATCGCTTGATGCGTACAGGGGACCAAGCTGCGTATCGTTTTGATATCCGAGAAAATAAACGGGCAGACCAGCAAGGGCAGCCTTCATCGTCTCGTGATACGGACCTTCACCGGCAATCACCAGTGCAGTGTCGTGACGCGATTTGCAGAGCGTCTTGAAGGCCTCAACAAGCAGCGGAAGATTTTTCTCGATGCTGATACGCCCGCAGTATAAAAGTCGCCGAGGCTCTCGCACGCGCAGGCGCTCCCACACGCGCACGTCGCGATGCTGAGCGCTGAACTTCAGGGTGTTGATACAGGGCAAAATCGTGCGCAGTTTTTCCTCGGCCACACCCAGATCAAGCAGATTGAATCGATACGCCTTCGATCGTGAAAACACCGCAGCCATCTGTTGATGGAACCATCTGAGATAGACGCTCGCCCCGCGCGTGAGGCGATGGTCACCAGTTAATTCATCGATATAGGCGGGAAAATCAGTGTGATACGTCCCCAGCAACGGGACGCGCAGCATCTTGCTGACTGCCCATCCACACAACCCCATCGGGCCGGGCGTGCTGACGTGGATCACATCAAATTGCTGTCGATCCGCATATTCCAAAACCTCCAGCAATGGCGGGAGTGTCAGGCGAAGCTCGTCGTAGTATGGCAAAGGTCGTGAAAGCAACGGAACGAAGTTTTTGCGATAAGGGAGATCAAACTTCGGTGCGTCGCTGCAGGTGTGAATGGTCAGCGATCGCCCGAGCCTGGCGGACTGCTCGCCCATGTCACGGATGAATCGACCGACGCCGTTGATATCGTCCAAAGTATCGGTGAAGAGCCCGATCTTCAGCGCCGAGCGATTCTGCGCGTGTCCGGTGATCTGGCGAAGCAGATGCCGTTCCTTATTCTGATGAAAACAGGCGAAGTAGTACGGCAGCATCACAAACTGCTGCGCGAGGATTGCGGAGATCGAATCGAACAAGCCCGTGAAGCTGGCGCGATCGATGGACTTGCTGATCGCGTTGGCAATGCCCCCCGACACGTCGCGGTTAATCTCGGAAATAAAACGGAAAATATCCTCGTGTTCACCCAGCGGCGGCAGGCCCCTGTCCAGGGCATCGGTCAGCCAGGCGTGCTGACCAAAGCGATCCTTCGCAGATGTAAGGAACAGATTTTTGAGAAGCCCAACTCCGCTGTCATGCTCCGGCTGAGGAGCAAGAGGCGCTTTCAACCGGCGAGTTATTTTGCGAACCTTGCCGCGCACATACGATTTTGCCAACTGAACTTTTGTCGGCTTCGGTCGCTCGCCCACAAGCGTTTGCAGGATCATCGTCGCGAGATTGGGCGTGCCCACCGGCGCGAGCAGATGTCGGCTGTAGTAACGCACCGCCACGCTGTAAAACGTGTGGGCGAGCTTCGCGCTTGATCCGGCCTCACCACCCGGCCTGCACGTGCCCTCGCGGATACAATCCAGCAACTCCGCGATGCTGTTCACCTCGGCGGGGAACTCCGTCCACGTGCGTCCAACATTCAGCAGGCCGTGATCGTCACTACCGGCCGTGCGCGCTTTAAACCACGGTTCCGGCCAGCGGGGGAGCATATTGTGCGTCTTGGATAGCTTGGCAATTTCCGCGCGGGTGAGATTGTTCAGGACCGGCTCAAACGCCTCGCGATGCAGCGAACTGTGTGCACCGTTGAGACATTCAAAGCCCTTGAACATCAGAATCAGCCGTTCCAGATGCCAGCGTTCCAGCTTGTCGTTCTGACGATAAATCGGGTGCGCCACCGCATGCGCGATGCGCTGCAGTTCGATGTACTCCGCAACCGCATAAATATCGTTGGCCCGCGATTGCAGTTCAGTGTGATGGGCCGGTTCAATGCCCCACACCAGGATGTGCATTTTGCAGCGATCTTCGGGGAAATAGCACGTAAGCTCCTCGCCGACGAGCATGTCGGGAAGATGCGAGATCGACCGCGCGCCGTCGATCGTGTCGTGGTCGGTCAGCACGACAAAGTCCATCCCCCGCCGCTTGGCCTGGGCATGCACATCTATCGGACGCGAATAGGATTCCGGGCAATGAATGGCGTTCAGAACCGCTTCGCCGGCAACGTTGGAAGCTTCAGAATGACAATGCAGGTCGATGCGTTTGGGGGTAGCCGACGAACGGTTAAAGCTGGCGGGCATGGGCAAGTCCTTCCCGAGGCGCGGATGCCTGTATCGTGGAGTGTACCCGAGGCATGTTTAAATGTCGCGCGTGCCAAAGGTTAACGTTGCGCGAATGTATGGTCTTGTCACGGGTGTGGGAAGGTCAAATTGTTTTGAATGTCAGATAGAGACGATGCCTAGGAGAGCCTTTTGGAGACTGTTCGAAGAACCTGTTTTTGTGATCGTCGCACAGCAGGCCCTGCAAAAACTTCCCTAAACGTCTGATAAAAATCCCGTACACGTTGTGACTTGACGTTGGCTGCCGATGCCGCGCAGGTCCGGACTACACGTCTAATAACAGCCGTGTACATCCAGTGACCTCCCCTCGCCACATAAATCACACAACCGTTCCCGTCGATACACCTTAGAGTCTGAAACCTTCAGGGATCATCGTCTGCACTTCGACGTGCGCGATGCTTGACAATGTTCATGACGCCAACGGTCTTGCATCATCCCGCCTTGCGAAAACGGATACTGATAACCGTTGCCATCCCGTTCGCGCTGTTCGCAGCCGCGTTCGCTTCGTCGATCTACGCTCGAAGCCTGCCGGGCATCATCTGCTGTACTGCTGGCCTGCTGGCAACGGGATTGACCACTGCCATCCTCGCGCGACGTGTGACCGAGATCGTGCGGGTCATCACGTCGCAATATGACGCGCTGCAAAACGCACAAAGCGGTCATCAGGAAGCTGAGGAACGACTGCGTGCAATCGCCTTCGAGCTGGAATCAGCAAGACAGCTGGCCGACGCTGCGTCGCAAGCCAAGAGTGATTTCCTTGCGCGGATGAGCCACGAAATCCGCACGCCGATGACAGCCATCCTTGGCTATGCAGACAAGATTCTGGATGTGGGTGATCAAACCGTTTCGCGCAATGACTGCGTGCGGGTCATCAAGCGATCAGGCGAGCACCTTCTTGCGCTGATCAACGATATTCTCGATCTATCAAAGGTCGAGGCCGGCAAGATGGAGATCGAATCGCTGAGCTGCGCACCCGCCAGCATCCTGTCAGATGTCGCGTCGATCATGCGCGTGCGCGCCCAGGAAAAGCAGCTTGATTTCATCGTCGAGCGCGAGGGGCCGCTGCCCGAACGCATCGTCACCGACCCCACGCGCTTGCGACAAATCCTGATTAACCTCATTGGGAATGCGGTCAAGTTCACCCAGCACGGACGCGTGAAAGTAATCGCACGCCTGACCGGACCCACGACGTTGGTGATTGAAGTCAGCGACACAGGCATCGGCCTTACGCCCGACCAGATTCGTCGGCTGTTCCGCGCGTTTGAGCAAGGCGACGCATCGACCGCGCGACGATTCGGGGGCAGCGGGCTGGGGTTGTGCGTCTCTCATCGGCTGGCCCAAATGCTTGGCGGGGAGATTGTCGCGCGCAGTGAGGAGGGCGCGGGGAGCGCCTTCACTTTGACAATCCCCACGGGTGATCTCACCGGCGTACGCATGATCGACTCCGATGCGGCCTTTGCACCGGTACCGGTGGCCGCGCCCCACATTCTGGATGCGACCACGCTGGCGGGTCGACGCGTGCTCCTGGCGGACGACACCGATCTCAATCGCGACCTGGTCAGCTATATCCTGCAGCGTTATGGCGCGACGGTGGACGAGGCCAGTGATGGGTTGCAGGCCGTTGCCCTGGCCCGCCAAGCCATGGCTGCCGGCGCGCCGTACGATGCGGTGCTGATGGATGTGGAAATGCCCGGTCTCGACGGATACAGCGCGACGTCGCGATTGCGTTTCAGCGGATACGACGCCCCCATCCTCGCCCTCACCGCCCACGCCATGAGCGACGTCCGCGACCGCTGCATCGACGCTGGTTGCAACGACTATCTGGCGAAACCAATCAACCCGGTTGACCTGGCGAAAGCAATCCTGAAACACGCCCGGTTGAAGGCGGCGTAATCAAGTGCAGAAGGCAGAAGCAGAAACGACTTGCGGGGAAACTCGTGGCATTCGGCTTGACCCGGCATCATACCGCCACCTCTAGTCTTCTCTTCTGCCCTCCGCCTTTGATTTCCCCCTCTCAATTCCTACAATCTCAAAAATGGCGGAAAATCGTGGGCCTTGGACCGTGCGACGGGTCCTCGAATGGATGCAGGGGTTCTTCACGCGCAAGGCTGTTGATTCTCCCCGACTGTCGGCTGAGTTGCTTGTCGCACATGTCCTTAAAATCCCGCGCATCAAGATTTATACCGATCACGAGCGCCCGCTTTCGGATACCGAATTGACGACGTTGCGGGCACTGGTGCAACGGGCAGGCGAGCATGAACCGATTGCCTACCTCACGGGGATTGCGCATTTTTTCAATCTCGAATTCCAGGTGACGCGCGACACGCTCATCCCCCGACCCGACACCGAAACCCTTGTCGAAAATGTCCTGCAGCTCTCGCGTAATGAACCGGGCTTCGCCTCGCCGCGCATCCTTGACCTCTGCACGGGAAGCGGATGCATCGCGCTGGCGATTCTGTCACGCTTAAAGAACGCCACTGCCGTCGCGACGGATCTGTCCCCCGAGGCCATCAACGTGGCGCAGGCAAACGCGACGCGACTTCAGTTGCAGGATCGCACGACTTTCCTCACTGGCGATTTGTTCGATGCGCTGGACGGGACCGCCCACGGTCAGCCGTTCGACCTGATCGTGAGCAATCCACCTTACATTCCCACCAGCACGATCGACACGCTTGATCGCAACGTGCGCGACTACGAACCCAGGCTCGCGTTGGATGGCGGACTCGATGGCCTGACCGTGGTCCGACGGATCCTCGCGGGCGCAGCCGAGCGCCTGACGCCCGTCGGACGGTTGTACATCGAGATCGCCTACGACGAGGGAGCCGCAACGTTGGGCGAAGCCAGGGGCATCCCCGGTCTGACTGATCCCCGCATCTTGAAGGACCACGCCGGTCATGACCGTGTCTTCACCGCCAAGCGTGGTTGATTCTGAGAATGGAACAACACGATTCACAGAGGCACAGAGGCACAGAGGCACAGAGGCACAGAGGACGCGGAGTTTGAAGAGATTTTGAACCTCCCATATCCCATGACGTATGAATCCCACGCATATATTTGTTGCAACGACTATTGTTTTAACATATAATGCGTATCAAGGAGTTTGTCATGTTTAAGATCATTCAGTCCGACAAGCGGCATTTGGGGGATCATGGTTGGCTGCAGGCGCGGTGGCATTTTTCCTTCAGCGACTATCACGATCCGGACAACATGAACTTTGGCGCGCTGCGCGTCTTTAATGACGACGTCGTCCAAGGGGGAGGAGGATTCCCCATGCACCCGCATCGCGATATGGAGATCGTCACCTACGTCATCGAAGGTGAGCTCGAGCATCGCGATCACATGGGACACGTCGGCAAGATCGGGCCTGGCGGGGTGCAGGTCATGACGGCAGGCAAGGGTGTCGTGCACTCCGAAGCCAATCCGTCAAAAACGGTGGCGACACGCCTGCTGCAAATGTGGGTTATGCCCGCCGCCCGGGGCACGCAGCCACGCTATGAAGATCGCGCATTCACAACGAAGGATCGGCTGAACCGCTTATTTCCGATCGTATCGTCCGGCGATCTCCCCGGGTCGTTAACAATCGGTCAGGACGCGCGATTCTATGTCTCCCGATTGGAGGCCGGTAAAACTCTCGAACATTCATTGTCACCCGGTCGTCTGGGATATTTCTTCGTCATCACCGGAAGTGTGTCGCTCAATGGCCAGGCGGTCAACGCGGGAGACCAGGCGCGCATCAGCGATGAAGTCAATCTGAAAATCGTTGCGTCGACCGATGCAGAATTGATCCTCATCGACTTGCCCCCGCTGTGATTTCGATAGACGATACAGACAGGGAGAAGCCTGATGGGTCCCCTTATTGTGGCATGGGCGACGCGCCAGTGTATTGCAAAACAATCTCGGGCGGATCGCGTGTGCCACAAGGTTTAGATAAGCCCGACCGGCTGCCGTCACAACGTATTTTTTTCTAAGGAGTTTTCTATGTCCTTCGTGTCGCTTCGTCGCCGTCTGATATTGCCCGCAATCGCCTTGCTGCTCGCTACCGGTACGGCACCGGCTGCTGAGACGTTCAAAATCGATCCCGTGCATACGTTCGTGTCGTTTCGGATCAAACACATGAATGTGAGCTACACCTATGGCCGATTCAACGCGCCCGAAGGGCAGGTCGTCGTCGACGAGGACCCCGCCAAGAGCAGCCTTGAAATCAAGGTGCAGGCCAGCAACATCGATACAGGCAATGAGGGTCGCGACAAGCATCTGAAGGGCCCGGACTTTTTCAATACCGAAGAGTTCCCCGAGGTCACCTTCAAAAGCACAGCCATCAAATCCGCGGGCGACAGCAAATGGGAAGTCACCGGCGATCTCACGTTGCATGGCGTGACCAAGAGCGTCACCCTCACCCTCGACCGCGTGGGCGCGGGCAAGGGAATGAAAGGCGAAGCCCTTGTCGGTTTTGAAGGTGCCCTCACGATCAAACGATCCGAGTACGGCATGACCGGCTACCTCGAAGGCATAGGTGACGAAGTCAATCTCTGGATCGCCATCGAAGCCAACCAGGGATAATCCCCTTTTTATGGCAGGCAATATCAGCCACAGATGAACACGGATAAGAAGCAAAACCTCAGATGAGTTTCTTATTTGTGTTCATCCGTGTCCCTCAGTCGTTGAGGTTTGGAGCGATCTATTCCCCTTACTCCGCTTGAATTATTTCTGGGTGGCGCGATTCCTGGTGGCGTGGCGCTTTTGGTCGCTTTGATCGTGGGAGGACTGCTCGCGATCAAGGGATTTACGCATGGCTGGGGGGTGGCAATTGCGGTGGGATTGGGCGCGGGGGTCGCGGTGGGGGTGCGGGTGGTGAATTGCTCGTGGCCGAAGTGGCCGCCCACCGGTTCGGTCGCGTGGTTGTTTTGGATCGCGCCGTTTGTCGGTGTGGTGATCGGACTGATCAGCCTCCCGAAGCTCCCGCGCACGATGTATGCGGTGCTCGTCTTTATCATCGGATTCTTCTCTGCCTATTGCCTCCTGAAGTTCCGCTTTCGACCCGGCGGGTGGGACGATCGGACTGGCCTGCTCTGGCTGATCGGCATTGCCCATGTGATCGTGGTTTGGCAATGGATGCTGTCACGCATTGCCGAGCGGCGCGGTCCTGTTGCGATGCACGTGACGACGCTGGCAGTCGGGTTGTGTGCAGCCATTTTGCTGACGATCACCGACTCCCTGGCCCGCGGGCGTTTTGCGGGCGCGGTGGTGGGATGTGCAGCCGCGGGGGTAGTGGTTTCCCTGATCTTCCGCCGGCGACCGCTCGCCCCAGGCTTCCCTACCGCCTTCTCGGTATTCACAGTCCTGCTGGTGGGACTCAGCGTCGCCGGCGCGTACATGTCACCACTCAGTGCAACCCTGTTGCTTTCATCTCCGGTGCTGGCTGCGCTGTGTGATGTCGGGGGGCTCGGTCGGATCACGGGCTGGAAACATCTGCTGCTTCGCCTGACTGTAACGCTTGTCCCACCAGGCCTTGCCATCGCGATGGCCTTACCGGCATTTCTAAAGTCAATCTGAAGCAGATTGCAGTTGATAGTTGCCCGCGATTCGCTCATAGTCATTGCCGCGCGATGGCGGGCGCGAAAGGCAGTCGGCGCGTTCCTTTTTCCGATCCAATACTCTTCAGATGTCGCGTCTCCTTCTCCTGCTTCCGTTCCTCATCTGGATGTCGCGCAACGCCCCCGCGCGTCACCCCGCTGAATTGCTTCGACCGACTCTCCTCTTTTTCGGATTCTATCTGCTGCTGATCGCCTGCATGGGCGCATGGGCGCGCCTGCTTGCGCGACAGGTCACCGACGACACGCTTCACCGCAACCTTCGGCGATTCAATCGCGTTATGATGTTCGCCCGGCTCGCTGTCCCGGCGTGGTTCGGGGCTGCGGTCTATTTCTTCTCTTGGGATGCAATCGTCAAGGCAACCTTCCCGACACTTGCAGCCTGGCCGGTGCTGACGCCCATTCTCCTGATCGGGACCGCACCCGCGTTCGTCGCGTGGGCAGGCCTCTGGTGGGCACAGTTCCCGGCTGATCTTGCCCTGAAAGAACAAGGCGTGCTCACGCAGCTCGAGAACGATATCCCAGTCTATCACCCGCAGCGCTTGCCTGCGTATCTGCTCACACAACTGCGGCTGCAGTTATTGTTTACTCTTCTGCCGGTGCTGTTGATCCTGGTCGTTCATGATGTGATTACCCTCGCGTTTAAGCTGCTGAGCCGGTCCGCGCAGATTCCCGAAACCGTGCAGGCGGTCGCGCTGTTTTCATCAACCGTCGTTGTATTTGTGATCGCGCCTGAATTGCTCCGGCGCATTCTCAAGACGCGCCCCCTGCCGGCGTCCGACCTGCGCAACAAGCTGCAGGCCATGTGCGTTATCAATGGCCTGAAATATCGCGAGATCCTCCTCTGGGAAACCAACAGCCAGATGGGCAACGCTGCCGTCATGGGCGTGCTCCCGCGCGTGCGATATATCCTCCTCAGCGACCTGCTCCTGGAGACGATGACTGACGAGCAGGTCGAGGCGGTCTTCGCGCACGAACTCGGTCATATCGTGCATCGACACATGGCCTGGTACGTGGTCCTCTTCCTGATCCTCTTTTGCATCGGCGCGATTTTTGAAGCGCAGATCACGCGGTTCGCACCGGCCCTCCCCAATCGCGACCTGTGGGTTTTGATGGGCGGCGTGGTGATGTTCATTTTCGGTTTCGGTTTTGTCAGCCGACGCTTTGAACGCCAAGCCGATGTCTTTGCCGCTCGCACCGTGCAGATGATCCAGACCCCGGCCACCCTCGCCTTGCCGATGCATTCTTTCGTCGGCCGCGTCGGAGCGCGCGTGATGGCCGGCACACTGCAGCGCGTCGCCATCATCAATAACATGCCCACGACGTCCGCGCGTTTGCGGAATCGTCGTAACTGGCCCCGCCCATCTGGGCTGATCGACTGGCTCGTCGACAACGCCAACCACTGGCTGCACGGCAGCATCGCCACACGCGTCCAAGCCCTGCACACGCTCAGCACCGACCCCGCCCACACCACCCAGTTCGACCGCAAAATGACCCGCCTCTACATTGCCCTGCTCTGCACCCTCTGCCTGGTGGCAACGTGGACGATCCGTCAGGAGATGTGAGGGATCGGGGATCGGGGGTCTGACTGTCGAACGTTGACTGTCGAAGCGTTTTCTCTTGACGTAGAACGTCCCCGCCACAGTTTCGCCGCGGGGCTCGCCCCGCGCTTCCATCGCGCAGCGTACTGTCTAACCAGCGGTTATCCGGGCTGACACAATTACCCCCCGGAACTAGACGTCGAACGCGCCATCTCACACTGCGTTCCATACCTGCATCCCGAAAGCGCGGGGCAAGCCCCGCGGCGAAACCTGGAGAAAGCGTTTACCGTTCAAACGAATGACCCCAGTA
>Ga0105047_10001798_pt1 | contig 38585 bp, 34 predicted proteins | sample MAT04_FD_78384 | JGI IMG/M metagenome (GOLD analysis project Ga0105047, IMG submission 78384) | Freshwater microbial communities from Lake Fryxell liftoff mats and glacier meltwater in Antarctica - MAT-04 (megahit assembly) | ecosystem: Environmental > Aquatic > Freshwater > Ice > Liftoff...
GCCGTAGCACGGTCAGATAGCATCTTCGGCGTAATGAACACCAACATCTCTTGTTTGTTGGCCACGCGGCCCTTGCTCTTGAACAAGTAGCCAACGCCTGGTAAATCCCCAAAGAATGGCACTTTGGTTTCATTGTCAGACAACGTCTCTTCAAAGATTCCACCAATAACCACCGTGCCGCCATTCTCAACCAGCACCTGCGTCTTGATGTGCTTGGTGTTAATGGCGAAGCCCGCTGCGGTGGATTGGCCTACGGTGTCCTTGGTAATGTCTAAATCCAGCAGGATATTGCCCTCTGGGGTGAGTTGCGGAGTCACTTCGAGTTTCAGATTGGCTTTACGGAACGCTATGGATGTTGCTCCGCTGGAAGATGCAACTTGGTAGGGCAACTCAGTTCCTTGCTCGATTAACGCCTTGACTTGGTCAGTGGTGACCACCCGCGGGCTGGACACGACTTTTCCCTTGCCGTCGGCTTCTAGCGCAGAAATCTCAAGATTCAGGAAGCGGTTAGCCGCTGCACTGAATATGGACAAGGCAACTGTTGCAGGGTTGTAGCCGCCTTGCCCAACCGCAGGAAGATTGACAAATGAACCTGACGTATCCACCGTTCCACCAGCGCCACTGCTGGCCACAGCATTGCCATAATTAGTACCAAACGCGACGCGATTTTCTCCGCTGAGTTGATAACCACCGTCACCCCCCTTTTGAGCCCGCAGGTCTGAACCGCCCAACTTGACACCCAACGACTTGCCAAAGGTGTCGGATGCTTCAACTATTCTGGCCTCAATCAAGACTTGGCGAACCGCAATATCCAGTTTGGCAATTAATTGCTGGACTTGCTCGAGCTTACTGGGAATATCTGTCACAAAGAGTTGGTTGGTCCGTGGCTCGGCAATGACACTGCCACGTGCGCTTAGCATGCGGGCGCCACCGGCACCGCTTCCGCCAGCAGTGAGCTGCGCCGCAATTTCAGGCGCTTTGGCATAGTTGATCTGAAAGGCTTGGGTACGCACCGGCTCCAGGCCCTGCGCCGCAGCTACGGACTCCAAATCCAGCTTTTCCTTGGCAGCGATCTCATCTTTGGGCGCAACCCACAGAACGTTGCCATTCTTGCGCACACCCAGACCTTTTGCCTGCAAAATGATGTCCAGCGCCTGGTCCCACGGTACATCCTGCAATCGCAAGGTAACCGAACCGGAAACCGAGTCGGACGTGACAATGTTGAAGTTGGTGAAGTCCGCAATGACTTGCAACAACGATCGGACCTCAATATTCTGGAAGTTCAACGACAGTTTTTGACCGCTGTAGCCGACACCTTGGGTAAGCTTTTTAGGATCCACCTTAAGCTCTTTGACCTCCACTACAAATTGCTCATCACTTTGATAGGCGCTGTGCTCCCATTGACCTTGGGGCTCTATGACCATGCGCACGCGATCCCCAATCTGCGAGGTGGAGACTGTCTTTACTGGCGTGCCGAAGTCAGCAACATCGAGCCTTCGACGCAGGCCCTCAGGCAGCGTCGACTTCATGAATTCCACCACCAGCGATTGCCCCTGCTGACGGATATCTACACCCACCTGATTATTCGGTAGCGTCACCACAATTCGGCCGGCACCATCTGCGGTCCGCCTAAAGTCCAAATCTTTCAAAGGCGCAGAATCTCTGCTACGGTTTTCCGCAAAAACAGGGGCAATGGCAACACTCGGTGCGCCGGCCACGACAGGCTCCAAAACTACCAATAGTGATTTGCCCTGAATTTCCACCTTGTACGCGGCAGGCTGCTTCAGGTTGAGAACTACACGCGTGCGCTCTCCAGCCTGAACGACACTCACAGACTTCAAATTACCTTGGTTGATTTCGACCGTGGAACGCCCCATGGCGTTCGCAACCCCCGGAAAATCCAGCGCAATCCGCGCCGGTGACTGAATGGCGAAACCGGTCGGAACGGCAGTCAAAGCCTGCGACAGGTCAATCCTGACGACCTCTGTGCCCCCTTGAACAGATCCAGTTACCGACTCAATCGCGGTCTGCGCATGCGCGGCAGAACCCAGCAATAAAGCTAACGAAAAAAGAATGCCTTGCCACATGCGCAATCCTATCTGCTTGTTCTGATATTTCATTTAGACCTCTCTTGCAACTGCAATGTTGCAATGCGTTCAATCCATTCGCCGACGGCGTCCTGCACGATTTCGCGCATAGTTACCTCAGACTCACTGATTTTGGTCACACGACCGTAGTTGTGCCCCAAGTAATTGCCAAGCTTCACCTGATACAGCAAGTTGTCCACCTTCACCAAGGCAACTGGTTGTCCGGCCTTGATGATGCTCCCCACCAAGTTCATGGTGTCGAGCGGAAACGCCTCTAGAGGCTCCTTGCGACGCGCAAGCTCAGGCGCCACCAAGGCACCATTGGCCGCCACTTGCGACGCATCCCGCTTCAAGGCTTGCGTTAGTTTCTGATTGCTGAAGGGCTCAATCGCCGTTGCATTGGTATACGCCTCAGGCTTGAACTGCTTGGGGGCAGGAATGGGAGCCACCTTGGGACGCGTCTGATTTCGCTCCTCGACCATCCATTGCCGAATATCGTCCTCACCCGAAGTTCCGCACCCCGCAAGAACACTCAGCACGCCGAGCACCGAAAAAAAGCTCAATCGCTTCATTTCTTGACTCCTTTACCGGCAGACGCCTGGCGCTGTGACGCGACTTCATCTACATCAAGATAACGGAACGTCTTGGCCGTTGAGTCAAGGACCAACGTACCGTCGGGTCTGGGTGCAATGGTCAAATTATTCAACGTGACAATTCGTGACAAGTTTGCGATATCCGAGGCAAATGCGCCTATATCGTGGTACTTACCGGTTACCCGAATAGCAATCGGTAACTCCGCATAATATTCCTTCACTGCAATTTGACCGGGGCGAAACAAATCGAACTGCAGACTTCGACCCAAGCCTGCCTGGTTGATATCGGAAAGTAGCGCATCCATCTCCGCTTTGCTGGGAAGCTGTTTCTCCAACTGGGTTACGTACTGTTGCACTTGCTCACGCTGCTTCTTGAGAACATCGAGATTCACGGCCTTGGTCAGCTTGGTCTTGTAGTCCTCCCGGAGCTTGACCTCCTTGTCCTGCTCCTGCTGAAGGATTTCCTGTGACCCATTCAACCAAACGAACCACAGCGCCACGACGATGACGATGGACGTACAAGCGAACAGGGCGTATCGCGGAAGCGACGGCCAAGCGGACGGGTCTTTGGGATCCAGATCACGAAACTGATTCGTCAGCTTCTGCTGGAATGCTGCAAAGTCAAAAGAAATGGGGGGTTTGGTTGCCATTTTGAATCCCGCTATTTCTTGCCGTCAACCAGTGCGACAGGTGCGGACGCCAATTCCGCAGGTTTGACCACCGCTTTTTCAGCTTCGGTTGCCCGCACCAGTCGCACCCGGATCGTGAAATTGGCCACTCGTCTTTGGTCACGCGCAGACAATGCCACGGTACCGGCCACAATCTCCACCAATTCAGGCTTGCTAAACCAAGGCGTGTTGCTGGAAAGGTTGCGCAACAACTCCGACACTCGCTCGTTGGATTGGGCCACTCCATTGATGGTCACCAACTGATCGACTTGCGTCATTTTGTTGATATAGATGCCGTCGGGTAGCTGATTTACCAGCTCGGTCAGCAAGTGAACCGGCAAATTGCGGTCGGATTGAAGGTCTTCCACCGCTTGTTGTCGCGCACGCAGCGCAGCAATTTCGGCTTCAAGGCCAACGATGTCCTTGATTTGCCCTTCGAGCTTCTTGATCTCGGTCTCCAGAACCACATTAGTGGTCTGTTGTGCAGTAATTGCCCCTTGGTACCACAAAAAAATTGCTCCGGCTATGAGGCCACCCAAAACAGCCGACGCCCCCAAAGACACATTAAAAAAATCACGGCGCCGTTTACGATCAGCTTCGCGATGGGGAAGCAGGTTGATAAGAATCACTGCGCGAACCTCCGCAAGGCCAAGCCACAAGACGTAAGGTACGAGGGCGCCTCACGCGTCATTCTCTTCAACCGGACGCCTTCACCAATTTCCATTCCATCAAATGGATTGAGCAAGCTGCAAGGAAAAGTGGTGTGCTGGGTCACTGCGGCGGTCAGGCCCGGCAACGCCGCCGATCCGCCTGCCAACATGATGTAGTCCACTTTGTTGTGAGGTGTACTGGTAAAGAAAAACTGCAGTGCACGCCCCAACTCTTGAACCATCGTCTCAATAAAAGGACGCAATACGGCCGACTCGTAGTCATCCGGGAGTTCTCCGCTGCGCTTTTTGCTTTCAGCCTCCTCCGGAGAAAAACCGTACTGACGAACAATCAACTGCGTAAGCTGTGCGCCGCCAAAGGCCTGATCGCGATCGTAGAGCACCTCATCGTCGCGAAGCACCTGCATGCTGGTAGTGAGGGCCCCCACTTCAAAAAGGGCCACGATCAAACCAGCACCCCGGTTGGGAAGATTCTCAATAAGCCGCCCTGCGGCTAGCCTGGCTGCGTACGACTCCACATCCACCACCACAGGTGTTAATCCGGCCGCCTCAGCGAGCCCCTGGATGTCTTGCACCTTTTCACGACGGGAAGCGGCGATCAGCACTTCCACATCGCCAGCAGAGGTGGCGCTCGGACCGATAACACAAAAGTCCAGACTGACCTCGTCGAGGGGGAAGGGAATGTACTGATTGGCTTCTGTCTCGACCTGCTGCTCAAGCTCCTGATCGGTCATGCCACCGGGCAAAATAATCTTTTTGGTGATCACGGCGGATGGCGGCAAAGCCATGGCGACGTTTTTTGTCTTGCTACCGCTTTTCTTGACGAGTCGTCGTAAGGCACCGGCCACTTCGTCAAACTTTTCAATATTGCCGTCCGTGATCCAACCTCGCTCCAGCGGCTCGATTGCACAACGCTCCAGCACCAAGTTGCCGGCCTTGTCACGGCCCAACTCCACCAGCTTGACGCTGGACGAACTGATATCCAACCCGAGCATGGGCGCGGGCTGACGACTAAAAAACGACCCCAATGAGATCAAAACTGTCCCCTGAAACAGACCGAACAAGCGCCGGTCAGACTTAAGAAATCACTTCAATGCTATCAGTAAGCACCTTGTTCGGCAAAGATATTTTCTGTTTCAAATGATTTCAAGCGTTGTCAAAAGCAGACGGTTTTTGTTCGCCGCCAAAAACAATATGCGGATCTGGCACCGTGAACAGGAAGCGGCAACAATCTATAAATTGCATAGTGTGCCGTCGCGAAAATGCACATTTTTATAATGCAGAGGCGACCCTTTTCATATTCTTATGCCAACCACCCCTCCCCCATCAAAAAATAATACAGATCAGCGCACCCGCTTGAGCACGCTGCCGTGGCCCATACGCCTGGTTCTATGGACTGCCGGAATCGCGGTCGCGGGCGTCTTTTCGCTTCTGATATTGATCGCATTGGCATTGGCGATGGCGTTTCCAAATCTGCCGGACATTTCCGACCTGTCCGACTACAGACCCAAGTTGCCATTGCGCGTCTTTTCTGCGGAAGGCGATTTATTAGGGGAATTTGGTGAAGAGCGACGCAACCTGACTCCTATCGCAGAAATTCCCAAGGTGATGACCAATGCAGTCCTGGCGATTGAGGACGCGCGGTTTTACCAGCACGGAGGAGTCGATTACTTAGGTGTGCTGCGTGCAGGGTTGGCGAATGTGGGAAAAGCCAAAAGTCAGGGTGCATCAACCATCACGATGCAGGTTGCACGCAACGTATACCTCTCAACTGAAAAGACGTTCACCCGAAAGATCTATGAAATTTTGCTGACCTTCAAGCTGGAACACCTGCTGAGCAAAGACCAGATTCTTGAAATTTACATGAATCAGATTTTTCTGGGAAATCGCGCCTACGGTTTTGCCGCCGCCTCCGAAATCTACTTCGGCAAGCCACTGAAAGACATCACCGTGGCCGAGGCCGCCATGCTCGCCGGTTTGCCCAAAGCGCCGTCCGCTTACAACCCGATCAGCAACCCCCAGCGCGCGCGCATCCGCCAAAGGCACATCATTGATCGCATGCTGGAAAACGGCTTCATTACAGCCCAAGAAGCCGAATCGGCGAAAAACCAGGAGCTCATCATCCGGAATGGACCCAACAATAACAAGGTGCATGCCGAGTACGTCGCAGAGATGGTCCGTCAACTGATATATGCGCAGTACGGCGACGAGACCTACACGCGCGGTCTGGACGTTCAAACCACATTGAGGACCGTGGACCAGAATGCCGCCTACAGGGCCTTGCGCAGGGGAATCATGGATTTCGAGCGGCGACAAATTTACCGTGGCCCTGAAAAATTCATTACCCTGACTACTAATGCACAAGAAGTTGAAGAATCCGTTGACGATGCGCTGGACGAGCACCCAGACAATGGCGACGTGATGTCTGCCGTGGTGATGGATGCAGATGCAAAGCGAATAAGAGCCATGCGCCAGGGAGGCGAGTTGCTTGAAATCACTGGGGACGGTCTAAAGCCGGCCCAGTCCGGTCTGTCAGACAAGGCGCAGCCCAACATCAAGATACGGCGCGGGGCGATCATCAGGGTCGCAAAGACGCAAAAAGGCACCTGGGAAATTACCCAATTGCCGGAAGTCGAAGGCGCGTTTGTGTCGGTTGATCCGCGCGATGGCTCCATCAAGGCACTGGTCGGAGGGTTCGACTTTGCAAAAAACAAGTTCAACCATGTGACGCAGGCCTGGCGGCAACCAGGATCCAGCTTTAAGCCGTTTATCTACTCAGCAGCCCTGGAAAAAGGCTTCACGCCCTCAACAGTCATCAACGACGCACCGCTGTTCTTTGACGCAGGCGTCACCGGTGGGCAACCGTGGGAGCCAAAAAATTACGATGGCACCTTTGAAGGCCCCATGACGCTGCGTCGCGGACTGGCGAAATCGAAAAACATGATCTCGATCCAGATTTTGCGCTCCGTCGGAACCCAATACGCGCAGGAATGGATTTCTCATTTTGGCTTCGATCCAGAAAAACATCCCCCTTATCTCACCATGGCGTTGGGTGCCGGGTCTGTAACGCCCATGCAAATGGCCGTCGGTTACTCCGTCTTCGCCAATGGCGGGTTTCGCGTTAATCCATGGCTGGTTTCCAGAGTCGTCGAGCAGCGGGGCAAAATGCTGATCGAAACAAAAGCGCCGGTACTGAGTGAATCACAACGCGCTATTGACGCCCGCAATGCGTTTCTGATGACCAGCCTACTGCAAGAAGTGACCCGCTCCGGTACCGCTGCGCGCGCGCAAGCAACACTGAAACGCCCCGATGTGTACGGAAAGACAGGCACAACCAACGACTCAATGGATGCGTGGTTTGCCGGCTACCAGCCTACTTTGACCGCCGTTACCTGGATCGGCTACGACACCCCTCGCAAGCTCGGCGACCGGGAGACCGGAGGCGGCCTTAGTCTGCCGGTCTGGATTAGCTACATGGAGACCGCACTCAGAAATGTGCCCGTCATGGAACCGGCTGCACCGGAAGGTGTGGTCCATGTGGGGGGTGAGTGGTATTTCGACGAGTTCGCCAAAGGGTCTGGAGTGGCAGGACTAGGGTTGGGGGTAGGCGCGGGAGCCACTCAGGAGGAAAAGAGTGATCTGACACCCAAGCCCCCCGCTCCCGAGGATGAGAAGAAAAAAATACTGGACTTCTTCAAAAACTGATCAAATTGAAAACTGCAGTTCCCGGCCCGTCTGGGCACTGGCATTGCGTGATAAAGCGGCAAAAAATTCACCCTGACGTTTAGTATCTTGCCATTGGCCTTCAATCCAGCGGTAGTGGTAGCCGCCGGACTTGGCCGCCATCCATATTTCCTGCAGGGGTTTTTGCAGATTAATAATGATCTGGCTCCGGTCGGCAAAGGTCAAGGTGACCATTGCACCCACCCGCTGATTGTCGACGTCTGCGTCCGTTTCATCGTTGATCTGATCGCAGCAGGCCTCTACGGCTTTCAGCAAAGTTTCTGCTCGGTCCATGAATTCAGGGTCGGTCATTACAATTTCACCATGTTGAGAACAAAGCAAATTCTAATCAGCGCGCTTGCCCTTGGTGCCAGTGTGCTGAATCTTTCCGGCTGTGGCCAAACCGGCCCACTGTATTTGCCTTCCACGGCCCAGCCAACCAAGCCGTCAGTGCCCGTACCCGTGCCGGCGCGCCTGCCCCCCACGTTTTCAGAATAGCCTTCCGTTTGCGCATTGAAAGCCTCTGGGCTTCGCCGCTCCAGGCAACAGCCGCTTGCTTTTGGCCCTGTTCAAAAACAGGGCGGTCCGCCCCAAACCCACATAGTGCATCTTTTTGCTATTATTTTTATAGCGACATACGTAGCGTGAGCGGGGGCTAAGCGGCTTTTTTTCTGAATTTTTGATTCACCCGCCAACCAAGCAATGCACCAAGAACCAGCGCATACACGGCGACTTCATTGAAGTTATTCTTGCCAGCGCGCATCCAGAAGAAATGCACCACGGCCAGCACCGCAACGGCGTAGACCGAACGGTGTAGCATCTGCCACCGACGCGCACCCAGCGCCCGAATGGCCCGGTTGAACGACGTCAAGGCTAACGGGGTCAAGAGCACCAACGCCAAGAATCCGACCAAGATGAAGGGCCGCTTTGGAATGTCTTTGGTAATAGCGGCAAGGTCAAAGCCCATGTCGAACCAGCTGTAGGCTGCGAAGTGTAAAAGCGCGTAGAAATAGACAAATAGTCCGAGCATGCGACGAAAGCGGGCCAAGGCTGGCAAGCGGGCTACCGTGCGCAATGGCGTCACCGCCAACACGATGCAGAGCATGCGCAGAGTCCAGTCACCGGTGGAGCGCTCCAGCGCCTCCGCTGGATTGGCCCCGAGCCAGTCCAGCACTGCAGCCAACACCAACCAGAGGAAGGGAAGTAATGCCAGAACAAAGACCAGGGGTTTGGCCAGGCGACTACCCAGCCATCGGTTCATGAATACACGCACAGCGGGGGTCAGTACAACTTCTTCAGGTCCATACCGGCGTACAACTGCCCCACTTGTGCTTCATATCCATTGAACATCAAAGTCTTGCGTTTTTTCGCAAACAACCCATCTTCGCCGATCCGCCGCTCAGTGCCCTGACTCCAGCGAGGATGGTCCACAGCCGGATTGACATTGGAAAAGAAGCCGTATTCATTGGCTGCCGCCTTGTTCCAAGCCGTAGCGGGCTGCTTGTCGGTGAATCGTATCTTGACAATGCTTTTGCCGCTTTTGAACCCGTATTTCCACGGCACCACGAGACGCACCGGGGCCCCACTCTGGTTGGGCAGCACCTCGCCATACATACCAAACGTCAGCAAAGTCAAAGGGTGCATGGCTTCGTCCAGCCGCAGGCCCTCGACATAGGGCCAATCGAGAACCCGGGAACCCACGAAAGGCATGGTCTTGGGGTCAGCCAAGGTCACAAACTCGACGTATTTGGCGCTACCCAGAGGCTCAACCCGCTTGATCAACTCCGCCAGCGAGTAGCCAACCCAAGGCACGACCATCGACCAACCCTCGACACAGCGCAAGCGATAGATGCGCTCTTCCATCGCACTGAGCTTGAGCAGTTCCTCAAGCCCCAGCTTGCCGGGCTTCTTGACCAAACCTTCAATCTCAACCGTCCAGGGACTGGTCTTGAGCGTATGGGCATTCACTGCAGGGTCTGCCTTGTCGGTGCCAAACTCATAGAAGTTGTTGTAGGTGCTGACGTCCTTGTACGCGGTCACCTTCTCTATGGTCGCGGCGCCCGCCACTGCCGACTGCCTTGCCGCCAAGGCGGGGAGCTTGCCGGGTCGCGGTATCTGAACTGCACCCTGGGCAAGCGCCCGGCGGGAAGCCCAAGTCGCCATTACCGACCCAGCGGCACCCGTCGCAATCATTTTCAACATGTCACGCCGACGCTCATAGACACCTCGGTCGGTGATCTCACTCGCAATGGCGTGGTTAAACCCGTTACGTTGGTCTTTGATAAGCATGCTGAAGTCCTCGTTTAGTGGTTAGTCATCTGAGGAGCGGTGTTCTTACAAGGTTCCGTAACTATGCAACCCGCTTAGAAACATGTTGACGCCAATAAATGCAAACGTGGTGACCGCCAACCCACCCAACGCCCACCATGCCGCGACCGTGCCGCGCAAGCCCTTCATCAGGCGCGTGTGCAACCAGGCCGCGTAGTTGAGCCACACGATCAGCGCCCAGGTTTCCTTGGGATCCCAACTCCAGTAGCCACCCCAGGCCTCGGCCGCCCACAAGGCACCCAGAACCGTGGCGATAGTAAAGAAGGCAAAGCCCACCGCGATGGATTTGTACATCACGTCATCGAGCACCTCGAACGAAGGCAAGCGCTCGGCTATACGACGCCGACCGAACACAATACTCGCAACGATCAAGGCTGAAATACCAAAATAAACTGCCCAGTAATCACTCATGCCCAGAACCGCTGATTTACGAAACACCACGGGTTCAAAACACAGCACCACGCCGAGCAGCCATAGTGGCGCCAGCTTGTACCAACGCGCCTCGCCGGCCTGCTGTTTGATAAGGTAGGCAAACGCCACCATGGCCGAAAGGGCAAACGTACCGTAACCAATAAAGTTGGCTGGCACGTGCAGCTTCATCCACCAGCTCTTCAAGGCGGGAACCAGCGGTTGAATTTCATGGGCCTGGCGCACCAGGGTGTACCACAGCAAAAATCCGACGGCGGCACTCACAACCAGCATGACGAATGCACCCAGAGAGCGGGTTTTGTATTGCGCCTCGAAGTACAAATAGAACGCAGCTGTGAGCCAACAAAACAAGACGAACACCTCGTACAGATTACTCACCGGGATATGGCCAATATCCGCTCCCAGCAGGTAGCTTTCATACCAGCGCACCATGGTGCCGACCAGAGCCATGGTTACGGCAACCCACAAGAGGCGCGATGCAACCAATTCCATTCCATCCGCACGGCCTTTGGCGAAAACGCCAATCCAGTAAAACGCAGTGCTGATAAAGAACAGCATGCTCATCCAGAGAATGGCCGACTGACTGGACAGAAAATACTTAAGCCAGAAAACCGTCTCTGCACGCTCCAGATTGCCCTGGTACGACACGATTCCCAGCACCGACAGCGCGGCCACCGCCAACATTAAGATCCGAAGGGGTCGCCAGAACCATCCAAGGGCGATCGCACTGGGCACCGCAGCCACGAGAATTCCTTTGTCATATACGTCCATCGCGCCGCTATACAGCGAAAAAACATACAGACCCCCACACACCACCGCCGCTGCAAACAACCAGTCCAGCCAATTGCGTTTCGAAAAGTAACCTTCGTTCAGCGTGATGTTCTGGACCGCAATGGGTCCATTGGATGTCATCGTATTCATGTCTTTACTCCTTCAAGCCCAGTAATTTGGACTTCAGTTGTTCAAATTCGCGATCCCCGTCCATCGTTTTACGATTGGTGGAAAGGGCCATCGTGGCTTGTGCCCTGGAGTTCGGCGCGGACCCTGTCGACTCATCGGGCGACAGCCAGATCCACAAACGGCGCTCACGAACATACAGCATGGCAAATACCCCCAGAATGAGTAAGGCGCACCCCAGATAGACCACCGTTTTCCCGGGAGCACGTGCAACCTGGAACACGCTGGCTTGAACCTGCGTAAAGTCCGTCAACTGCAAGACTACCGGCGCAGGGTAGAGAGGAGCGTCACTCAAAGCCAGAACGGCCAGCGTCATAAACGCCTGACTTTTATCATCAGGCACCAAGGGTTTCAGTCCGGCCTCTTCGTGCGCCAGTTGGGCCAACTCAAAAAGAGAGCCATTCAAAATACGGACCAGCACTTCCCCAGCCTTATCCCGCTCGGATTCGGGCACATTGGCTTCTATGAAATCCGCAACCGCCTGCAAACCTGCCGTTGGGGCTTCGGCCTTGCTCCCACTGGTTCCAGCAAAGAGGGACAGGGCCCGGGCGGCTGACACGCTGAGCTGCTGGGTCAATTCCGGACGCTTGACATCCACCGCTTTGCTGGCGTACCGCTTCACGGCCAAGTCACGCATGCGGGCGTCTGACAGCGCGGCACGTAGCCGCAAGAACTCGTCCATGGAACCCTGTGCATCAGCAGGAATGCGCAAATAGCGGAACGGTTGCGCAGGGGTGTCACGCGTCCCTAACAAGAAAACCGGCGCACCATCACCCATATCCACCGGAAGCATGTAGTTATTGAACTCACGCGCCTGTCCAGCCGTATCGCGCAGCTTGTAACTCACGCTAGGGCCGACATTGCGCAGATTTTTCTTGGTGGCATTTTTGTTGGCGGCACCCATGCGGGCATCGATGGACGCACGCAGATCCACTTTGCGCACATCCATCCCGGACACTCCGTCACCACCAAAATTCTCCACATTGATAACCCGCAGACCGGTGTATTCCACGGTAAGTTGCTCCGCACCCGGTGCGTTTCCACGCGTCAGATTTGCGGAGCCTCCGATGATTCCATCCAGTTCAAAGGCTTTGGTTTCCGCCCCCATTGGCACCGCACGTAAGCGAACGCTGGAGCCACCATCATCGAAACTCGATTGGTAGATTTCAATGCCCTTGTAACTCGCAGGATGGTTCACTTCCACGCGAGCCGGCAATTTCTCACCCGTCTCTTTGTCGTGGATCACGATATCGCTGGCAAACAATTTGGGCATACCCGTGGAGTAATACTCCACCACAAATTTCTTCAGCTCAATGGCAAATGGCAGTTCTTGCAGCAAAATTCCATCGGCCTGATTCAGAATGGCTGTGCTGGACTGGGTACCTTCCGCCACCAGCAAGTTTCCACGAAAAGTCGGATTGCGTTCACCTAAACGGTGCTCGGGTGCCACGTCCACAATCATCCCACCGCCCTTGTAGGGCGTTTTCCCGTTGAACAGCATTTGCGCCCGGACAATCAGGTCGCCGTCCAGTAGTCCACCAAGGCACACGAGAACAATCGCACTGTGTGCAGCGATATAGCCAATTTTGTTGACGCCCCCCGCCTTGGCCGCCACCATCCAGCCCGCACCCTTCGCCGTTTCACGCTGCTGAAGCTTGACCTTCCAGCCACCGCCGACTAGCTGCTGCCCGATCCGGCGTGCCGCGGTCTCAGGCGACTCATCCAGCGCTGCCTGTGCCCGGTGACCAAATGCCTTAAGACTTTGTTCACGGATATTTTCTTTGTACGACTTGAGGTCTACCAGTATTTTGGGGGTGTTGCGAGCCACACACAGCGAGGTGCTGACGACCAGAAAGCCCATGATGAGCAGAAACCACCAGGCGCTGTAGACGTTGTACAAACTGACCGCGGAAAACACCTCCGCCCAGAATGGACCAAACTGGTTGACGTAATTGCCCAAAGGCTCGCGCTGCTTGAGCACCGTGCCGATCACCGAAGCAATACAAATGACGGTCAACAGTGAAATTGAGAACCGCATGGAAGATAGCAGTTCCACCGCCGCACGCAGGGCGCGCGATCCGGACTTCAGTTCAATGCCGTGTGTAGTGACTGTCATGAATAGGCTTCGGGAAACTCAAAGAAAAAAGGGCAGACCATCCTGCGATGCGTCCGCCCCGATTAGGGTGTGCAGCCGTCGTTTGGTTCCCCAAAAGAACCAAATACCGGCACCCGTGCTACCGCAGCCCGGCCACGTAATCCGACACGGCCTTGATTTCACGATCATTCATCTTGGCCGCGACCTCCGTCATTTGCAGGCTGTTCTTGCGCACGCCGTCGCGAAATGCTGTCAATTGCGCAACGGCGTAGTCCGCATGCTGACCACTCAGACGAGGGTATTGCGCGGGGATGCCTGCGCCCGTAGGGCTGTGGCAACCAGCGCATGCCGGAACCTGACGGTCAGCAATGCCCCCACGGTAAATACGCTCACCCAGAGTCACCAGGCTCTTTTCGCTGGCGTATCCGTTCTTGGCCTTCTTGGAAGTCACCCAGAAAGCGATATTTTTCATATCTTCATCCGAGAGCGTAGAGGCAAAGCCTTTCATGATGGCGTTGTTACGCTTGTCGGATTTGAACTCCTGCAACTGCTTGACCAGATATTCGGGATGCTGCTGAGCGAGTTTGGGATAGGCGGGTGTTCCGGAGTTCCCGTCCACACCGTGGCATGCAGCGCACGCCGCGCCATAGCTTGCCTCGCCCTTCACCAGATCAGGCTTTACTGCCTTGGCAACGACCGCCTCGGAATGGGCAGCAGGCGCTGGTCCGGCGTCCGCAGCAAGAACAAATAGGGGTGACGCAAGGGCAGATGCGGCGAGGAGTAATTGGGCAATCAACTTCATATGGCTGTCGTGTTTGGTGAGCAAAACAGCATCATTCTACAATGGAGGCTCGGGACCCCCGCCTAAATTAATGACTACCAACACAATCCCACCCTCTGTTTCTCATCCGGCGCCTGCGTCTGGCCCCGCTGAAAAGTCCCCAGCAACTATCGCTTTGGGGTGGCTGCACACAGCCAAATTTTTGACCACTGCGCCAGAATTGCACTTTCTGCCACCGCTGGATTTGCCGGAAATCGCCTTTGTTGGTCGATCCAATGCCGGCAAATCCACCTGTATTAACACGCTGACCCAGCAAAAACAACTGGCCTACGCGTCCAAAAAGCCCGGACGAACCCAGCACATCAATCTGTTCAGCCTGGGCAAACAGGGCATCACGGACGCCATCCTGACCGACCTACCCGGTTATGGCTATGCAGCAGTGCCCAAGCAGGACAAGATCCGCTGGCAGCAAGTGATGGCCAACTACCTGATCACGCGCAAGAACCTGACGGGCATTGTGCTGATGTGCGATCCCCGCCACGGCCTGACCGAGTTGGACGAAATTCTGCTGGATGTGATCCGTCCACGGGTGCAGGAAGGTTTGAAATTCCTGATCATCTTGACCAAATCGGACAAATTGACCCGCAGCGAGGGCGCCAAAGTGCTGTCCATCACCAAACTGCAGGCCGGCGGAGGTGAAGTCATGCTATTTTCTGCCACCAAACGCAAAGGGGTCGATGACGTAGCCCAACTGTTGTGGAAGTGGGCACACCCGCACGGCGCAACGCCACCGGTTCAAACTCCAGCGCCAGCTTCAGTTCCTGAATCAGACTCAGACTCTGAATCAGAATCAGCCCCGTGATTGAAACTTACCTGCAGCCGCTCCCGCACGGGATCACCTTAAGTTGCAGGGCTGCAGGCTCTCGGGGACGGCCCGTACTTTTTTTCCTGCACGGCTTCCCAGAAGGCGCGTTCATATGGGACGAGATACTGGAGCATTTCGCAAAAGAACAAAACGGTGGCTACCGGTGTGTAGCACCCAACCTGCGGGGGTTCGAGCGATCATCCGCTCCGCCAGAAGTCTCCGCTTATCGCCCCAAGCATTTGGTGCAGGACATTGCCGCGCTGGTGTCCATCGAGACGCAGGGAGCGCAACCACTGGAGTGTCTGATCGCACATGACTGGGGTGGCGCCGTTGCATGGAATTTCGCCAACCAGCTTCCGCATCTCACCCGGAAACTGGCAATCATCAATTCACCGCATCCGGGCACATTCCTGCGGGAACTCAAAACCAATCCAGTCCAGCAGCGTGCCAGTGCCTACATGAACTTTCTGATCCGCGAGGACGCAGAACAACGATTGATTGAAGACGACTACCGCATGCTATGGTCGTTTTTGACGAACATGTTCGGGACTGGGCACAACACGACGTGGCTCACGGATGCAGTGAAGACGCAATACCGTGAGGTGTGGGGTTGCGGCATGCATGGCGGCTGCAATTACTACCGATCCTCTCCCCTGAGACCGCCTCGCCCAGAAGATCCGGCCGCAGCGGCAGTTGACTTACCGCCAAGCATGCTAACCATCTCCATGCCCACCCAGGTAATATGGGGCATGAATGACAAGGCACTTCCACCCGATTTGGTCGAAGGCTTGGAAGAATTTGTGCCACAGCTGACGTTGCACAAAATACCGGGCGCCACGCATTGGGTCCTTCACGAGGAGCCGGCCTTGGTAACGCAACTGCTACAGGAATTCCTGCAATCAAAACCAGACTGAAGCCGCATGCGATTGCGCGCCAGGCGGCGACTTTCAATATGGCGCCGGCACCCCGTCTGGCTGGTCCTTGAAGCGCTTGTGTACCCAATAATACTGTGAAGGCATGGTGTCAATGTAGCCCTGCAAACGCTGATTCATCAGCGCCGTGTCTGCGATGGCATCGTCGCTCGGGAAATTCTCCCAGGCGGGCATGACCTCAATCTCATACCCCGCATCGGTCATGCGCGAAACCACAGGAACCACTTGGGCCCGGCCCAGCCTGGCAAAACGCGACAACGAGGGAACGGTGGCCGCCGGCACACCATAAAAAGGCACAAAGACCGACTCATTGCGGCCAAAATTCATATCCGGCAGCAAATAGAAGAGATCACCCGCGCGCAAGGCGGAGACGACGGCCTTGACGCCGTCATTCCGGTGGAACAGGCGCAATCGACCAAAACGCCTGCGCCCGTCATGCAACCACTGGTCTACCGTCTGGTTGCGCTGCGGCGTGTAGATGCTGCACATGGGCCGATCGACCTGCTGGTTGAGCGCTGTTCCTCCCGCGTCGAGCCCGTAGAAATGCGGCGCGAAGATGATCGTTGGCTTGCGGCCTTCCAGCACATGCAAAGCCCCTGTGAGCTTCAGACGCTTGCGCACGGTGTGAGGGTTGCCATGCCAGAGCCAGGACCGGTCGAGCCAGGCTTGTGCAAAGTACACGAAAGTCTGGCGCGCCCAACGACGACGCTGCAAAAGGGGCTCCTGCGGAAAACACAGTGCCAGATTGATCATCGCCACCCGGCGGCGCGGGACGGCCACCCAGTACAGCAAGTACCCCAGCAGCGTGCCGATTGCCCGGACCCAAGCTAAAGGCAGCGGGGCGATCAGGCGCATGAAGAGAACACCCGGATGCTGCATCAGAGGCCTTCCTGGCGTGGTTGTTTGTAGCGCGCATAAGGCCACAGATACTGCTGCGGGCAATGGGCTATCAGTTGCTCCATGGCCTGATTGATGCGGGTTGCCGCCTGCACGGCATCCGCCGGCAGTGCGTCTGTCATAGGCATAACATGAACCTTGAAACCGCGCCCCCAGCTCAGGCGTTCACCCCACGCCACCAGCACCACCGCCCCCGTCTGTTGGGCCAATCTTGCGGACAGCGTCATGGTGTAGGCCGGTCGGCCAAAAAACGGGGACCAGACACCCAACCCGTGTGGCGGCACCTGATCGGGCAACAAGCCCACGGATTCGCCATGGCGCAAAGCCCTGAGCAGTTGCTTCACACCGGCCATCGTAGTAGGTGCCGTCTTCAAGTTGGGACGCGAGCGTGCCGAAGCAATGAGGTCGCGCAACCAGGGCTGGCGGGCTGGCCGAAACAGCACCGTCATAGGCTGGCGCACCCCAAAGCGCTGGGCATAGGCTTGGGCAGTGATCTCGAAACTGCCGAGATGGGGCGTCAGAAACACGATACCCCGCTTTTGTGCCAATGCCTCCTCGACATGCGGCGCACCATCCCACTGAATCCTGACGGGCCTTCCCAGCCACAGGCGAGGAAGCTCACTTACCAGGCGTCCGGCGGCGCCCACGGCCGGCAGCCAGTCAGCGAGCGAAAACCCGGCTTGCAACACATTCGCACGAAAACGTTGCCGATAAACCGGCGATGCCAGGAAAGCAATCCAGCCCAGCAACCATCCCAAACCGTGCAGAAGCCACAACGGCAGGAAGGACAGCATTTTGAACAGTGGGGTCATGAGTGGGATAAAATAGCAGGTGTCGCTGAGTTACGGAACTACTTGCAGGGCGACACCCACAGGGGCATTCTTCAACGGAATGCCATTGTGCCTTGTCATTATTGACAATGCTGCTAAAGCGTTCGCCGAAGCTCCAAAGCCCAAGCAACGCGACTTGATGTTTTTTTGGAGTGCATACATATGGCGAGCGATTTCCTCTTCACATCCGAGTCTGTTTCTGAAGGTCACCCCGACAAGGTGGCGGATCAGATTTCGGATGCGATTCTTGACGCGATTTTCAAACAGGATCCGCGTTCGCGCGTCGCCGCGGAAACCCTGACCAACACCGGTCTGGTGGTGCTGGCCGGCGAGATCACCACCAACGCCCATGTGGACTACATCCAGGTTGCGCGTGACACCATCAAGCGCATCGGTTACGACAACACCGAATACGGCATTGACTACAAAGGCTGCGCCGTGCTGGTGGCCTACGACAAGCAAAGCAACGACATCGCCCAGGGCGTGGACCACGCATCGGACGACCACTTGAACATCGGCGCTGGCGACCAGGGCCTGATGTTCGGCTACGCCTGCGATGAAACGCCCGAATTAATGCCTGCGCCTATTTACTACGCGCACCGCCTGATGGAGCGCCAGGCCCAGTTGCGCAAGGACGGCCGCCTGCCGTTTCTGCGCCCGGACGCAAAGAGCCAGGTGACGATGCGCTATGTGAACGGCAAGCCCCATAGCATCGACACCGTGGTGCTGTCCACCCAGCACAGCCCGGACCAGTCCGAGACCCAGCACACCATGAAGGCCAGCTTTACCGAAGCCATCATCGAAGAAATCATCAAGCCGGTGCTGCCCAAAGAATGGCTGCAAAACACGCGTTACCTGATCAACCCCACCGGCCGTTTTGTCATCGGCGGTCCGCAGGGCGATTGCGGGCTGACGGGCCGCAAGATCATTGTGGACACCTACGGCGGTGCCTGCCCCCACGGCGGCGGCGCGTTCTCGGGCAAAGACCCCAGCAAGGTCGATCGCTCGGCCGCCTACGCCGCACGCTATGTCGCCAAGAACATTGTGGCGGCCGGTCTGGCGACACAATGCCAGATTCAAGTCGCATACGCCATTGGTGTTGCCAAGCCGATGAACGTGACGGTCTACACCGAAGGCACAGGCGTGATTTCTGACGAGAAAATCGCGGCCTTGGTCCACGAACTCTTTGACTTGCGCCCCAAAGGCATCATCCAGATGCTCGACTTGCTGCGCCCGATCTATGAAAAGACCGCCGCTTACGGCCACTTTGGCCGCGAAGAGCCCGAGTTCACCTGGGAACGCACCGACAAGGCGCAAGCCCTGCGCGCAGCCGCAGGTCTGTAATCGAGGACGTTCACCCATGAAACTGCAGACACAACGTTTTATTGATCGCTGGGCAGGCCAGCTTCTGTGTGGCGTGGTGTCGCAGTGGGTGCGATTCACCGGTCTTTGGCGAACACCTGCCCGGCTTGCGAAAGAGCCGCGCCATGTCTTGGTGATTCTGTTGTCCGAGATGGGCAGCATCGTGCTGGCGGGGCCCATGTTTGCGGCTTTGCGGCGCACCTACCCGACAGCGAAAATTCATGTCTTGCAGCTCAAGAAGAACCAGGAAGTTTCCAAATTGCTGCAACTGACCTCGCCGGAGTGCATGCACAGTCTGGACGACAGCTCGGGCGGCTCCCTGGTGCGTGACATTCTCAAGGTCAGTATCGCGATGCGCCGTTTGGGACTGGACGCGGTCATCGACTGCGAATTGTTTTCCCGCGTCAGCGCCCTGCTCTCCTTTTCCACCGGTGCCCCGGTGCGCGTGGGCTTTACGCCGCACACCCAGGAAGGCCTGTACCGCGGCAGCTTTATCAACCACGCTATTCCCTACAACCCCTATCAGCACATCAGCAAACAGTTTTTGTCGCTGGTGGACGCCCTGGATTCGGCGGGGAGTGTGCCGCGCAACAAGGCCGCGCCCATTCGCAACACACCGGTCACGACCGAGCTCTCGGTCGCATTTGCCGACGGGGAGATTGCGGCCTACCGCGGCAAAGTGCAGTCGGACCACCCCGTCACCGCCAGCCGCAAGCTGGTGCTGATGTATGCCGGCGGAGGCATCCTGCCTGAGCGCGCCTGGCCGGCTGACCACTACGCACGGGTCGCACAGGGGCTATGCAATGCGGGCTTCGCGGTGGGACTGATTGGCCTGAAAGACGATGCGCAGCTGGCCAAAGACCTCATCGGCAAAATCCGCAGCGAGGCCTGCATTGATCTCACGGGATACACCCGCAGCATCCGCGAACTGCTGATGCTGTTCCATGCCGCCCATTTGTTGATCACCAACGACGGCGGCCCGGGTCACTTTGCCACGCTCACGCCCATCCAGACCATGGTCTTCTTCGGACCCGAAACAGGCAAGCTGTATGGCCCGCTGGGCACGCGCAACAAGGTGCTTGAATCCGGCATTGCCTGCTCGCCCTGTCTTTCAGCCTACAACCACCGTCTGACGTTTTGTGACGGTGACAACCAGTGCCTCAAACGCATTGCGCCCGACCCGGTGCTGGCCGATGCGCTGCAGTTTTTGAACGCCCCATGACACAAACCACCGGCTGGCAGCAGCGCGTATTTCAGTTGATCGAATGGCTCAAAGGGTTTCGCTATATCAAGTTCGGACTGGTCGGTGCCAGCGGTACCGTGGTCAACATGGTGGTGCTGTACCTGGGGCAAGAGTTTCTGTTTCTGGGCATTGAATCTCCGCGCAGTCGCCTGTACGCATCCCTTGCGTTCGCCATTGCCCTGGCCACCATCAACAACTTTACCTGGAACCGCCTGTGGACCTGGGCTGATCGCATTCGCGAGTTTGCCGCATTGAACGCCGCCAACGAGAATCCTTCTTCGCGCGCATTGGTCAGCCAGTTTGGCAAATACACTCTGGCCTCCTTGCTGGGCATCGCCCTGCAATATGGGTTGACTCTCTGGCTGGCACACGCCCTGCATTACCTGCTGGCCAATGTGATTGCCATCGTGATCGCCAGCGTCAGCAACTTTCTGGTCAACGACCGGCTGACCTTCCGCCGTCGCTAAAGTCCGCTGCACTCCGAACCCATGAACCCGCTGCCCACCCCTGGCGACAGCCCATTGGCCCAACGGGCATGGATGCTTTTGGTGCTGGTGGCCATGGGGGTTTACCTTTTTGGCCTGGGTGGCCCCTATGCCCCGACCAATGGCGACGAGATGGTGTATATCCATATCGCCCGCATGACAGCCGAATCGGGCCACTGGCTGCCGCTCCAGTCCGAGCTGATCGGCACCCGCAACACCAAGCCGCCTCTGCTGATCTGGCAGGCCATCGCGGCAGGTGATTGGGGCCAGCAGTGGTCCCTGTTTGCGCTGCGCCTGCCCAGCGTCATCTACACCTTTCTGACGACCGCCCTGCTGGCGTTCTTTACCTACCGCATCAGCGGGCGTCTGCGTACGGCGTGCCTGGCGGCAGCGCTGTACCTCCTGTTTTTTTCGACCTTCCGGTATGGCCGGGTTTATTTGACGTCCGCACCGGAGACCTTCTGGCTGGCGCTGCCCATGTGGTGGGTTCTGTGGCTGCAGCTTCGTGGCGGTGGCCCGCGAACTTTGGGATTTTTGGCCTACACGCTGTTTGGCATGGCGATCGGTCTGGGTTGCGCCTACAAATCATTTGCCTTGGCCGCGCCCGCTGCGGCCGCACTATGGTGCGCCGTCTTACTGATCGAGCGCCCCTTGCGCTGGCCTTTTGTTTTCAAAACAACGTTGGGCGTGATCTGGAGCACCGTCATCGCGGTGGGCATTTTTGCCCTGTGGTTTGTGCTGGATCCCTACCCTTCAGCGGTGTGGCAGGAGTTTGTGGTGGCCGAGAATGCCGGCAAGATGTCGGGCGGGCAAGGCTACTGGCACGCGGCACTGTACGGCGCCTATCCAATGTGGACGCAGCTCCTGGCTTATCCGGAAAACGCAGGACTGCTGTTTTTTGCAGTGCTGGGGCTGGGCTGGGTGGGGCTGGCGCGCGCCTTTAAGCGTGCAAGCTATGCGCAGCTCTCCCCGGCCTTGTGGATTCTGCTGGGCTGGCTGGCGGTGTGGCTGATCGTCTTCACCATTCCCAGCCAACGCTCGGCACGTTATGTGATTCCGGCCATGCCGGCACTGGCCATCGTCATGGCACTGGCATGGGAGAAGATTCCCAAACCCGGTTTCTGGATCACCCTTCTGATCGCCGTGCCCGCTCTGGTCATGCTGGCGCGCATCGGCTGGGTCATGGGTGAAATGCAGATTGCGACCCCAATCCAAACCGCTATGACTTTGATAGCTGCTTGCGCAGGATTGACGGGGGCTATCGCCGGATTGATGCATAAAAAGTGGTGTCGGGCGGCCACACTGGCGGCCTGCCTGGCCTTGTACGCCACCTTCGGCCTGATGGTCGAACCCCTGAGCACTTCCGGCGCCCACTACAGCGCCGCAGTGCAAAGCCAGCTGCAGGGCAAGCGCGTTGCGGTGCCCAACGGCTTCACCGGCCAATATGAGCGTTTTCACTTTGTGCTGCCGGGCGCGCGCATCACCCCCTATGACGCCGAGGGACGCAACACGGGCGCGCTCGCACCCGAGATGCCACCGGCCGAGCGCCTGGCCTACCTGCTAAACCTATTCGACGCCGTGGTGTGGCTGCAGGACGGCCTAAACCAGCCAGAACCCAGCTGTGTGCCCCAATGCCGGCTGATAGGCTCGCGCTGGCATGTCAAAAGCCGGCACAAGGAAGGTGAAGTCACCCTGGACAACCTGTGGTACCCGCAGGAGTGGTTGTTTCGCCGCCAGTGGCTGGTCGTTAAATCAGCCCCAGCAGGCAGCTGACTTTTTTCCCGGTTTTTTGATAATACGCAAAGCTGTTCACACGGGTTTTCACCATAGTGCAATTTTCGGCAGGTCCCTTACGGCAATGGTTGCGGTAGGTCCTGCTGATACGTCGCAGGAGTGACCACCATGGAGCCAATCTGGATCAAAAATTACCCGCAAGGCATCCCGGCCGAAGTGGATGTCAACGCGTTCGCATCGCTGCGCGAAGTGTTACTGACCAGTTGCGCACGATTTGCCGATTTGCCGGCCTACAGCAATATGGGCGCAACGCTCACCTACGCTGAACTGAATCTCCATAGCCGTGACTTTGCCGCCTATTTGCAAAACACGCTGGGGCTGCACAAAGGGGACCGCGTGGCCCTGATGATGCCCAATCTGCTGCAATATCCCGTGGCGCTCTTCGGCGTGTTGCGGGCGGGCCTTGTGGTCGTGAATGTCAATCCGCAGTACACCGTGCCGGAACTGGAGCACCAACTCACGGACTCGGGCGCCGTCGCCATCGTGGTGCTGGAGAATTTTGCGCACACCTTGCAGGAGGTGCTGGCAAAAAACCCCACTTTGAGCCTGAACGTCATCACCACCGAAGTCGGCGATATGCTGCCGGTGGTCAAGGAACTGGTCACCAACGTGGTGGTCAAGTACGTGAAGAAAATGGTTCCGTCCTGGGACATCGCCAACACCACGGAATTCAACGCCGCTTTGCGCACCGGCGCGAAAGAGACCCTGCAGCACATTGCGCTGGATCACAACGACATCGCGTTTTTGCAGTACACCGGTGGTACGACCGGAGTCGCCAAGGGCGGGGTGCTGACACACGGCAATATGGTGGCCAACCTGGAGCAGGTGGGAGCATGGATTGCCCATGACCTGCTGGATGGCAAAGAAGTGTTTGTTTGCCCCTTGCCGCTGTACCACGTCTATGCACTGAACTCCAGCCTGGTGTTCATGAAGATCGGGGCCCATACCATCCTGATCACCAACCCACGGGACATGCACGCATTCATCCACGACCTTAAAAAGTACCCGGTGACGGCCATGGTCGGTGTCAACACCCTGTACCGGGCGCTGCTGGATGCGCCTGAGTTTTCCGAGGTGGATCTGCACACACTGAAGGTGGTCAACGCGGGGGGTATGGCGGTGCAGCGCGTGGTGGCCGAGCGCTGGAAAAAGGCGACCGGCGTGCCCATTATCGAGGCCTATGGCTTGACCGAGACGTCACCCGGAGCCATCTGCAACCCGCTCAATATCGAAGAGTGGACGGGTACCATCGGCATGCCATTTCCGTCAACCCAGGCCATCATTTTTGACGATGATGACCAGGAGATGCCATTGGGAGAAGTGGGCGAGATCTGTATACGCGGGCCCCAGGTCATGGCCGGCTACTGGAACCGGCCGGATGAAACGGCCAAAGTCTTTACCCGTGGCGGCTGGCTGCGCACGGGCGACATGGGTTTCATGGATGAACGCGGCTACTTCAAGATCACCGACCGCAAGAAGGACATGATTGTGGTCTCCGGCTTCAAGGTTTTTCCGAACCAGATAGAAGATGCCGTGGCGTTACACCCGGGCGTGCAGGAGGTGGCCGCCATTGGCGTACCCGATGAGCGGTCGGGCGAAGTGGTGAAGATCTTCGTGGTCAAGGCCGACCCTGCGCTGACCGAGGCAGACTTGCTGGCGCATTGCCGAAAGCACCTGACGGACTACAAGATACCCAAGATCATTGAGTTCCGCACCGAACCCTTGCCTAAAACCAATCTGGGGAAAATTCTTCGTCGCCAGCTGCGGGGCACCCAAAGCGAAGTTTCAGCCGCGCACTGAACAGTGGCGCACGGCGACCACATGCAACGCAATCCACAGCCACGGATCCAGAACGGCGTCCCATAGATTGCCCGTGGGCAGGCGCAAGACCACGAACAACAGGATGGCAAGCGGTGCCACCCACACCGTGATGCCCGCGCTTCGTTCACCCCGGCCAATGACCCACGGAACCAAAACTACCAGCAACACCAGTGCGGAGGCAGCCGGGCTGAAGCCCCACTGGTAGAGCTCTACCGGCAACCAAGCGAAGGTATCGAGCAGCAGGGCCCAGCCCGCCAGCACGCCCAACGCAGCCAGCGCCAGAGGGACCCGCGGCGTGGGCTCTGCAGACCGGTTCGAAATCCGTGCAGAAAATAGCCGCTCACGTAAGTTCACGACACACAACAAAACAGTCACCAGGCTGGGCGCCTGGAACGCCAAACCCAGCCAGTGCACGGGAGCATACGGCCCCGGTATCCATGACCAGCATGCCAGCCCCAGCGCCAGACCCCATTGAAGCGGCTTGCGCTGCGACCAATACCCCACCACACGGGCACCCAGCCACGCCAACACCACACTCCAAGACAAGCGAAGTGCCCACTGCATCACCCAGGCTGTGGGCAAAAGCGGCGAGTCGCTGGACAGCAACGGGGTGACCCACCCCCAACCTGTCGCGCTCATGGCTTGGCTCCCGGGTGCGCAGGGCCCACTGCAAACCGCTGCCAGGCAATGCGCTGGCGATCCACGGTGTAGCTGATCCACAAACTGCTGTCGGCCCAGACCATGGCCGGGTAAGAAAACTCGTCTTCGGAAGCGCCGTGCTCCAGGGTCTTGACCCGCGTCCAGTGGCGTCCATCGCTTGATTGACTCAGATCCAGCCTGGCGCGTGAACCCGGCGACGAGTTGTGGGCCAACAGCATCTGGCCCGGCGCCATGCCGACAGCCGCAACCGCCGCATCCGGGTTGTCCAGTGCCAAATCGGGCAGATCACGCCAGTGCTGGCCACCGTCGATGGTACTTGCCGCACCGATCTTTCCGTTGGGCCGCCCGTCGCGCATCACGGCCAACCACTCGTGAGGAGACTGCATGATCAATGCCGGCTGCAACAGGTAGGGCCGTTGCGATATCCGCACCATGCCTTTGAACGTGCCTTCGCGGTCAAAACGCAGGGCTACCGGGTACTTGATTCCCAGTTCAAAATGCACCGGCAACACCATGCCGCCATCGGCCAAAGGCAGGGGCGCGTTGCGCACCAGAAAACTGGTGTTCCACAACCAGGACAGGGGCAACACCTGAACCGGCTCAAAGGCCAGCTGCTGCAAGCCGTTGCCGGTACGGGTCTGGCGCACATGCAGAATCCGCGCGGCGGCCCAGCCGCCCCACCCGGTTGCCACCACAAACAAATGGATTTGGCCCTTGCCATCCGTCCACGCCACCGGATTGCCCAGGCGACGCACACCGTAGCCCAGTTGTTTGCCCATTTCGTGCCGGTTGACCACAAAGCGCGGAAGCGACCATTGCTGCGTAGCCCTGTCGAATTGCGACGCCGCAATCTGCACCAGAGGGCCGCTCTCGCGCTCTCCCGAAAACCAGAAAATCGTCAAAGCAGCGGGATTTTCTTCGGGCATCACCAACATGGAGCTGGCATGTGCAGCGGCCGCACCGGCAGGCATGGGAATCCCGCCCCGGGCGGTCTCCTGCAACGTGCGTACGTCCGGCATGGCCGGGTTCATCCACACGGCAGCGGCAACCTCCGGAGTTGGCAAGCGCTGCAGGCTATCCAGTGCCAGAACGGAACCACCGGCCAGTACGGCAAAAAACAGGCGCGTATAAACAGAGCGAAGAGACGGCGTAAGTGACAAAAGAAGGAGACCTGCAACAGGAAAACATGCGAAAGAAACCTGCGTATCTTAGTGGCTGAGCGCAAGCGTCCAACGTTTCCCGGACAATGGACGTAGCGAAAACTTCTACCGAACACCACCATGTCCGCAAGCAGCGTCCTCAACGTGCAGCCGCTGGGCTTTCCCTGGCAAACACTGGACCCCTTTTTGTTTTGTGTGCACCACGACGATGCCTATCCGAAGGGCAACGCAGACATGGGGCCGGATGCTTCTCTGGCGGGCCGCACTATCGGCCAGGATTTTGCCCGCAAGGATGGCTGGAGCATGTACCACGGGTCCACTATTCCGGGATTCCCGTCGCACCCGCACCGGGGGTTTGAAACCGTCACCATCGTGCGTCAGGGCTTGATTGACCACTCCGACTCGGTGGGCGCCACGGCACGCTTCGGCGGTGGCGATGTGCAGTGGCTCACGGCCGGCAAAGGCATCGTGCACTGCGAGATGTTTCCTCTCACCCGGCAAGATCAAGCGAACCCGCTGGAACTATTCCAGATCTGGCTGAATCTGCCGGCGAAGAACAAGATGGTCGAGCCGAACTTCACCATGTTCTGGCACGAGAAAATCACCCGTGTGCACGCCACCGATGCGCAGGGCAAAACCTGCGATGTGGTGTGCATTGCCGGGTCACTGAACGGGGTCCGGGGGCTCCCTCCGCCGCCCGATTCATGGGCTTCCGAGGTGGATTCCGAAGTCGCCATCTTCACCATTCGCCTGGAAGCCGGCGCGCACTGGACGCTGCCGGCCGCCCAGCGATCTGACACACGCCGTCAACTCTATTTCTTCAAGGGATCACACCTCCACATTGACGGGCAGGACGTGCCCGCCAGCTCTGCGATTGAAGTAAAGGCCACCAAGTCCGTCGAGTTGATTGCGGGAGATACCGTGTGCGAACTGCTCATGCTGCAAGGCCGGCCGATCGCAGAGCCCGTTACGCAATACGGCCCTTTTGTCATGAATACGCAGGCCGAAGTCCACCAAGCCCTGGCCAAAAATCGACCCGGTGCACCCGCGCGACAAAGGCCGTTTTGCGTTGCACGCCAATGGCGAACGGGAGGACCGCTAGGCTCAATTGGCAGTTGACGGGCCGCAAGGTAGTCCTTGACCGCCACCCCGCGCTGCAACGCCAACGCCCGCAGGTCGTCCTGCGTCACGCCCATGCTGGTCATCAACAGCGACTCCATCTCGACCACGCTGATGTCTTTTTTTCAAGCCCACCAGATTGCGCGGTTTGGTGCTGTCGGCGCGCCGGTAAACGGCTTTGAGCAGAACGGGGTACTCCGCATCCGTTACCGCTGGTGTCGCTGCCGCATCCTGCCCGGCTACAAAGGGAACCGTTCCCAACTAATCCCCGCCCCCGCCCAATGCACTGGCGAGCAGGCTGAACGGTGCCGTGATCGCTTTCACAATCAGGTTCGTAATGAGCTTGAACGCCACAGGCCCCAGCTTGAACTGCGGGTCATTGATGGAGCCACTGACGGGCAGGACGGCGTGGTTCACATCCACGTCCGCCAGCTGCACGACGCCGCTAATGGCCAGGTCGGTTAGCGTGAGCTCCAGTGACCACGGTTTGAAATCGATCGCACCCAGGGTGAGCTTGTGCGACCCAGCGCCTCACTGCCTTTGGCCTCGACCTGGCTCTTGAGCCCTGGCGGAACCGCCATCAAGGCCAGTACCCAACCACAAAAACAGGTCGGTGCAGATAGCGCTGAAGTCCGCACCCGGAGTTAGACTGGTAAATCTACAACCGACCGGACCCTGATCATGAACCCATTGGTTACCTACAGCCTGCAGGATGGCGTGGCCACCCTGACCCTGAACAACGGCAAGGTGAATGCTGTTTCCCCCGACCTGATAGCCGACTTCAACCGTGCGCTGGACCAGTCCGTGCAGGATCGTGCGATCGTGATCGTGACCGGTCGGCCCGGCATTCTGAGCGGCGGCTATGACCTGAAGGTCATGGTGTCCGGCCCCCAGCAGGCCATGGACCTGGTGACTGCCGGCTCTACACTGGCGCGGCGCATGCTCGCGCACCCGTTTCCGGTGATCGTGGCGTGCCCGGGGCACGCCGTCGCCAAGGGGGCGTTTTTGCTGCTGTCGGCCGACTACCGTATCGGTGTCGAGGGGGCGTTCAACATTGGCCTCAATGAAGTCCGGATTGGCATGACCATGCACCACGTGGGTATTGCCCTGGCGCGTGACCGGCTAAGCACACCGGTTTTTCAGCGCAGCGTCATCAATGCCGAGATGTTCAACCCGCAGGGCGCACTGGCCGCAGGGTTTCTGGACAGGGTCGTGTCGGCGGAACAACTATTGCCGGCTGCCAACGAGGTGGCTGAGCAATTCAAAACGCTCAATATGTCGGCCCACAAGAACACGAAACTCAAGGTGCGCAAGGCCTTGCTGGATACCCTGGATAGCGCTATCGCGGTCGACAGGCTAGTCCCGCTGCAGACGGCAGGCTAGCCTACCGGAAAAGCAGTTGCGCAGTCGAGGTACCGGTGTACTGCACGAAATCGATGGACAGGGGCACGAGCGCGCCGGTCATGCTGATCCTGTAGCGGTCTTGCTGCGCCTTGTACAAGGTGTTTGCGTTGTCGTAGGATTTGTAGGTCAGATTCACCACCGCGGTGGAATCTGTCTCAGGTACAACAACATAAGACACTACGGTTGTTCCGAACTGTCCGAAGGGGGTTTTATTAAAATCGCTCGCGGTACCCACGGTGCCAGTGGCACCAACCACTACGGTTGACGGAATGGAAAATGCTACTGAGGTGGGCGTTGTCGTCGTCGCGTATGCACGATATGTGACAGACGTTTCGCTTCCAAATGGCGTGTAGTTGCTGTCGTAGTAGCCCGTTGCTGTTCCGGGTGCGGGACAGTTGGTGCCTGTAAATCCCAGCGTCTGTCGGACTGCGAACGATGCACTCGGGAAGGAAACGGATGCCGACGCACCGGTCGCCGCAACAGCCGGTGCGTAAGAGTCGACGGCGGTCCCTGTGCAATCGCGTGACATAGAGTAGTTCTTTGTGTAACCGTTTTGAACCATCGCGACGTAGGCGCTCTTGAAGGGGAACGACAGCGTCGAAATGACAGGGCCCACCGCCACTGGCGGGCTGCTGTCCCCGCCGCCGCCGCCGCCACCACACGCGCCCAGCAACGAAGTGAGGAACAAGCCTGTGACTGTTTGGTGGATTTTCATTGGATGACCCCTGTTTCAAATGCTGACGTAAGGTAGGGTTCTCTTTCGGTATGGCTCTCTTTTCTACTTGAGCTGCATGTCGTTCTTGACAGAGGTAACGCCCGTAACACCTTGTGTCACGGCAACCGCCCGGTTGATAGCGGCCTGGGAATTCACAAAACCACTGAGCTGAACCCGGCCCTTGAATGTCTCCACGTTGATTTCGGCGGACTTCAGATACGGGTCATTGAAGATCGTCGTCTTCACCCTCGCAGTAATGGCACTGTCGTCAACATATTGGCCCGCGCTTTCCTGTTTGTTGGTGGATGCGCAACCGACTATGGTGGTCAGTGCGATGGCGCCCAACAAGATGGAAACTAGCTTGAGTTGGTTCATGGTGTGGTTGTCCTGTGAGAAAAATAAGCCTGCAAAGATCTGATTCCTGAACTGCAGCTTATGGAGACCCTCATCAATCGTCTGTTCGATAGCGCACGTAGCGAATCACCCCCCCACCGGCATGGGTGCAAAAAGCAGAGGCGCTCAATGAAAATCCCGGCTGCTGGTGGCCAGCTCACCCAGCATCGGGGTCAGGTCCACCAGGCGTTTGGCAATCACGTGGCACACCTCACCGCCGCTCTCCACATCCCGCTGCCACACGCCGTATACCGCCATCAAGCGTGCGCGAAAGACCTCCTGGCGAAAACGCTCCTTGACGGATTTCCAGACGATCACATTCACACTGCCGGTCTCATCTTCCAGCGTGATGAAAACCACACCCTTTGCCGTTTGGGGTTGCTGGCGCATGGTGACAATTCCGCAGGCGCGCACCAGGCGACCACTGGGCATGGTCGCCATTTGCACAGCTGTCAGCAGCTTCTGTTTTGAGAGTTGCTCACGCAGCAGGGCCAACGGGTGGCGGCGCAAAGTGAGACCCACCGCGGCGTAATCAAACACCACTTCTTCGCCCTCTTCGGCGGGAATAAACAGCAAATCATCTTCGTCCACCGGCACCCCTTTGAGAAGCTCGGGGGCGGGTTTGAGGGCCGATGCGTCCCATGCCTGCTGGCGGCGGTGGCCGGAAAGGGACCGCAGTGCGTCCGCACTGGCCAGTGCTTTGAGATCACCCTCGTTCAAGTTGCAGCGCAGGGCCAGGTTCTGGGTGCTGGTGAAGGGTGCCTGGGCACGCTCCGCTGCAATGCCTTCAGCCACCGTCTGGCGCAAGCCGCTGACCATGCGAAGGCCCAGGCGAACGGCGGGCTGGGCATGGCCACCGGGCTCCAGCGTGCAATCCCAATCGCTGTGGGCTACATCCACGGCACGCACGTCCACGCCATGTCGCTGGGCGTCCTGCACCAGTTGCGCAGGGCCATAAAAACCGAGCGGCTGGCTGTTGAGCATGGCGGCCAAAAAGCACGCGGGCTCATGGTGCTTGAGCCAGCAACTCACATACACCAGTAAAGCAAAGCTGGCGGCGTGGCTCTCGGGAAAGCCATATTCACCAAAGCCTTCTATCTGCTTGAACAGCGTGTCGGCAAACTCCTGCGTGTAGCCATTCTTGCGCATGCCGCCCACCAGCCGGTCGTAGAACTTGTGCACCCCGCCCTTGCGCTTCCAGGCGGCCATGGAGCGGCGCAACTGGTCCGCCTCTCCGGCAGAAAAATCGGCGGCGGCCATGGCCACCTGCATCACCTGCTCCTGAAAAATCGGCACGCCCAGGGTACGTTTCAACGCCTCCTTGAGTGCGGGACTGGCGTACTCCACGGCTTCGGGGTTGGCACGGGCCTTCAGATACGGATGCACCATGCCGCCCTGAATGGGGCCCGGTCGCACGATGGCCACTTCCACCACCAGGTCATAAAAGCAGCGTGGCTTGAGGCGCGGCAGCATGCTCATCTGCGCGCGGCTTTCGATCTGAAACACGCCCACGGTATCGGCCTTGCAAATCATGTCGTAGGTAGCCTGGTCCTCAGCCGGAATGTCCTGCATGCGCATCGTCTTGCCGCGCCACTGGCTGATGAGCGCCAGACAGCGGCGGATGGCGCTGAGCATGCCCAGGGCCAGCACATCGACTTTCAACAGGCCCACGGCGTCCAGGTCATCCTTGTCCCACTGGATGATGGAGCGATCCGGCATGGCTGCGTTCTCTACCGGAACCAAGCGGGTGAGTGGGCCGTGGGTCAGCACAAAGCCGCCCACATGCTGGCTCAGGTGCCGCGGAAAACGCTGCAACTGGGTGCTCAGGTTCACCCACAGTTCCAGCCTCTCGGAAGGTGGCACCTGGAACGCGGGCCCCAGCCGGTCAATGGCTGATTGCAAACGCTCCGCCAGCACCGCCCGGCTGTACATGCCCGGATGCTCCTTGGCCAGTGCCACTATCAGGTCGTCTGGAATCTCGAGTGCACGTCCCACATCGCGCAGTGCGCTGCGCGGGCGGTAGCTGGTCACCACCGCAGTGATGGCGGCACGCTCACGGCCGTATTTGGCATAGATGTATTGAATGACCTCTTCGCGCCGCTGATGCTCAAAGTCCACATCAATATCGGGCGGCTCATCGCGTTCCCGGCTGATAAAGCGCTCAAACAGGACGCTACTGCGCGACGGGTCCACCTCGGTCACCCCCAGGCAGTAGCACACCGCCGAGTTGGCCGCCGAGCCCCGGCCTTGGCACAAGATGCCCTGGCTGCGGGCAAAGCGCACGATGTCGTGCACGGTCAAAAAATACATTTCGTATTTCAGCTCGGCAATCAGCGCCAGCTCATGCTCCAACTGCCCTTGTACCGAGGCAGGAACGCCCTGCGGGTAACGTATCTGCGCGCCCTCCTGTGTGTACTGGAGCAGCGTCTGCGCCGGGGTGTGGCCGGGCAGCACCGCTTCGAGCGGATAGTGGTAACGCAGCTCTTCCAGACCAAAGTTGCACCGCTCAGCCACCACCAGGGTATTGGCCAGCAAGGCCGGTGGGTAAATCGCCGCCAAGCGCGCGCGGGAGCGCAGGTGGGACTCGGCATTGGGCTGCAGCGCAAAGCCGCATTCGGCGACCGGTTTGCCCAGGCGTACGGCCGTGAGCACATCGTGCAAGGGCTTGCGCGAGCGCACATGCATGCGCACATCGCCTGCCGCCACCAGCGGCACGCCGGTAAGCTGCGCAAGCTGCTGCAAACGGTGCAACTGCAAAGCATCGTCCGGACCCAGGCGCGCTGGAACCGCCAACCAAAAATTCAAGCCAAACAGGGCTCTAGCCCCCGTAGTTATTGCGCAAGCCGCTTCTATATTGATAGCAGGCGGCAAGGACAAGAGAATCTCACACCCCTGCAGCCGCGCCCACAATGCCTGGTTCTCCGGGCCGCTCCAGCCCACCTGGTATTCGCCTTTGGGCGCCGCCCGCCGCGCCACGGTGATGAATTCACACAAGTTGCCCCAGCCCTGCAGATGGTGCGCCAGCGCGATGACGGTGAAGCACGAATCCGTGCCGGCGCGGCTCACCCGGAACTCGGCCCCCAGCAACAGTTTCAAACCCCGCGAGCCCGGTTTTCGCGCCTCGCCATGCGCGCGCACCACGCCGGCCACCGAGCATTCGTCGGTAATGGCCAGCGCGCTGTAGCCCAGCGCAGCCGCACGCTCCACCAGTTCTTCAGGCTGCGAAGCACCCCGCTGAAAGCTGAAATTGCTCAGGCAATGCAGCTCGGCGTAGGCAGGATGGGGGTCGACAATCTCCATATAAATACTGTATAAAAATACAGTATAACCAAGAAGACCTTTTTACAAAAATCCATCCATCCCCGGCGTGGGACTCTTTATTCGGCCGCCGCATCCTGCCGCGTGGTTGCGTAAAGGTGCCACACCGCGATAAACATCGCGGCTATCGTGGGCCCCACCACGAAGCCATTAATCCCCAGAACGGCCATTCCGCCCAGGGTGGTGATCAGCACCACGTAATCGGGCATGCGCGTGTCCTTGCCGACCAGCATGGGGCGCAGCAGGTTGTCAATCAGCCCAATCACCAACACGCCCCAGGCCGTCAGCACCAGCCCTTGCCAGATGGCACCCGTCAAGAAAAAATAAATGGCAACCGGTACCCAAACCAGCCCGGCCCCCACCGCTGGCAACAGCGAAGAAAAGGCCATCAGCACGGCCCACAACACCGCAGCACGAATCCCCAAATACCAGAAAGCGAGACCACCCAGCGCCCCCTGAACCGCAGCCACCAGCAAATTGCCCTTGACGGTTGCACGGATTACGGTGGTGAACTTGCTGCGCAGTTCCCGCTTGTGCGTTGCTGTCAACGGGATCGCATGCAGCATGGTGCGTGCGACGGTATCGCCATCGCGAATCAGGAAGAAAGCAAGATACAGCGTGATGAAAACACTGGCAACAAAATCAAATGTGTTCTGGCCCACGTTGAAAGCCTGCGTGGCAATGAATTGGCTACCCTGGGTCAGGGCAGCGCTCACGCGGCGCTGCAGTACTTCGAAATTGGCCAGTCCGAAGCTGTCCAGCAGCGACTTCACCCACGCGGGCAGCGTATCAAACACGCCATGCAGGTAAAGCGTCGGATTCAGCTCGCCCGATTGCACCCGCTGATAGACCGACGTGGCCTCGCGCGCCAGTGAGGCGGCAATCAAAATCAACGGCAAAACAACCACCAGCAACACGGCCAGCATGGTCAGCAGCGCAGCCGTGTTGCGCCTGAATTTCAGGCGTGGCAGCAACCAGCGGTACAGGGGCGTGAACAGCAGTGCAACGATGAAGCCCCACAAAATCGCCCCATAGAACGGCAGCAGAATCCACCCCAGCGCCAGTGAAACGGCAACCAGCAACACCAGCAAAGACCGCTTCTCCAGATACGTAGCGGCATGGTCGTCGGAAGGGGTCATAGTGGGTCACGCGGGATTGGCATGGAGAGCGCCGGTATCAGCAGCCCCCGTGCCACTGCAGGGCGGGCCACAAAAGCCGCCAGCGCGCGCTGCACATGCGCAAAATCGTCAATGCCCACCAGTTCAGCAGCATGGTAGCGTTCGATCAGGTTACGCACCCAGGGAAAGATGGCGATGTCGGCAATGGTGTAGTCGTCCCCCATCATCCAGGTGCGACTGGCCAGCCGCTGATTCAGCACCCCCAGCAGGCGGCGGCTTTCAGCGGCATAGCGATCGCGGGGGCGTTTGTCTTCATAGTCCTTGCCCGCAAAAATCTGGAAGAAGCCCAGCTGTCCGAACATGGGTCCAATGCCACCCATCTGCAACATCAGCCACTGGATGGTCTCGTAGCGGCCTGACGCATCCTTCGGCAAGAACTGCCCCGTCTTCTCGGCCAGATACAGCAGGATGGCGCCGGATTCAAACAATGCCAGCGGCTTTCCATCGGGACCATCAGGGTCCACGATGGCCGGAATTTTGTTGTTGGGGTTGAGCGACAGAAATTCGGGCGACATCTGGTCATTGCTCTCAAAGCTGACCCGATGCGGCTCATAAAGCAGGCCCGTTTCTTCCAGCATGATTGACACCTTCACGCCATTGGGCGTGGGCAGCGAATACAACTGAAGCCGCTCAGGATGCTGCGCGGGCCATTTATGGGCAATGGGGAAGGTAGAGAGTGCGTTCATGCCCATATTCTGGCCGCAAAAACGGCTGCGTGCGTCGCTTTGGTGTTCTCATCTACCACGGCTTGATGGCTACTTTCAGCACCCCGTCCCGTTGGTGGGAGAACAAGTCGTAGGCCGCCACAATGTCGTCCAGCTGGTAATGGTGCGTCACCATCACACCGAGGTCCAGCCGTCCAGAGGACACAATATTCATGAGCCGACGCATGCGCTCTTTGCCGCCAGGACACAGCGCGGTGTTGATGCGGTGGTCGCCCAAGCCTGCGGCAAAAGCACCCAGCGGAATGCTCAGGTCCGTGGAATACACGCCCAGACTCGACAACGTGCCACCAGGCTTGAGCACCCGCAGGGCCGACTCAAACGTGCCCTGCGTTCCCAGCGCCTCGATGGCGGAATCCGCACCGCGCCCGCCGGTGAGTTTCATCACCTCGGCAACCACGTCACAGTTGTTGAAATTGAGCGTGATATCAGCCCCCAACTTTTTGGCAATGCCCAAGCGGTGGTCGTTGCCGTCCACGCCGATGATGGTGGAGGCACCCAGCAAGCGCGCGCCAGCCGTGGCGCACAAGCCAATGGGCCCCTGCGCAAACACCACCACGGTGTCGCCGATGCGGATGTTGGCGTTTTCCGCGCCCTTGAACCCGGTGGACATGATGTCGGGGCACATCAGCACCTGCTCATCGGTCAATCCGTCGGGAATGGGGGCCAGGTTACCCTGCGCATCGGGCACCAGCACGTACTGCGCCTGGGTGCCATCAATCAGGTTACCAAAGCGCCATCCCGCCGTGGCCTTGTAGCCATGGCAACCGCACAGGCCCTGGCCAACCAGGTAGCTGCCGTCCTGCGACGGCACACCGTCCTGCGCGGCATAGGAGTTGAAGTTGGGGCAAATGGCCCCGGCAATCACGCGCTGGCCTTCGGTGTAGCCCTGCACGGCGCTGCCCAGCTTTTCAATCACGCCCACCGGTTCGTGGCCCACGGTCAGGCCCTTGGCCACCGGGTACTCGCCTTTGAGAATGTGCACATCGGTGCCGCAAATGGTGGTGGTGGTGATGCGCACCAACGCGTCGTTGGGTCCCACATCGGGAATCGGCTTGTCGGCCAGCTCAATGCGACCCGGAGAAATAAATACGGCGGCTTTCATCATGGCGGTCATCTGCAACTCCTTTGAAAAAACGGCTGGTGGTTCAATGGCGTCAATTAGGCTCGATTGCCAGCCCTTCGTCTCTGCTGAATGGGCCGCGCTTGACAACTGTCAAATGCCTGGAACACGCGCAGGGGGCCCGGCACCTTGTACGCTTGACAAGTGCACTCATGTGGTGCAGATCGTTCTATTTACTTCGCAAGGCTTTACCGTGTCTGACTCCATCATCATCCAGCAACCCTCCCAAACAGCGCAACAGCTCCTGGTTTTGCACCATGGCGTAGGCGGTGGCGCGCAAGACATGGTCCCCCTGGGGCAGCACCTGGCGGGGCAATTTCCCAATGCGTTTATCGTCAGCGTGCACGCGCCCTATGCCTATGACGCCAGTGATACGACCGATGCCAGCGATGTCGGCGCCCAATGGTTTTCGGTGCAAGGGATTACCGAAGAAAACCGCCCCGCGCGGGTGCTCGAAGCCATGCCCGCCTTCATTCACAACCTGCGCTATTGGCAGCAACACAGCGGCGTGGAGCCGACCGCAACCGCGATATTGGGGTTTTCGCAAGGGGCCATCATGGCGCTGGAATCGGCGCAGGCTGAGGCGGGGCTGGCCGCCCGCATTGTTGCGTTATCGGGGCGCTATGCCCAGCTGCCCACCCAAGCGCCTGAGAAGACCACGCTGCACTTCATCCATGGCAAATCAGACCCGGTTATTCACTACGGCCACTGTGTGTCTGCAGCAGAGCGTCTGGTGGGACTGGGGGGCGACGTCACCGCTGACGTCATCCCCTTCCTCGCCCATCAAATCAATGCCGAAGTGATGGCCATGGTGGTGGAGCGCTTTACTGGCCACATCCCCAAGCACCAATGGGAAGAAGTGCAAAAGGCTGCGGCCCAGTAGCCAGGCCAGACAAACGCTGGTGCGCCGCGTCGTCCATGTCGGCGGGCAGCTGGCGCTTGGCTTGCAGGTAGTGGTGGGTGAAGACATCCAGATACGCCTCCAGCGTTTGGGCTGCATGGCTTTCACCGGCCAGATCCAGGCACAGCGCCGCGACTTCAGACGTGCAAAAGTGGTCATCGCGCCGGGAGCGGCGCAGCTGGTAGCGTGAGAGCTGATCGGGGTGCAGGCTGAGCACGGGCAGATGGTTCAGGTAAGGGCTTTTGCGGAACATCTTGCGCGCCTCGGGCCAGGTGGCGTCCAGCAAAATAAACAAGGGACGCCTGGCCAAAAGGCTGTCTGTGGCGTTGTCGTCGTCCGACGTTTTCACTGCGGTAACCACTCGCTCGGACGCCACAAACTCCCCCGGAAACACCACATACGGCTGCCACTGCGGATCGGCCAGCAGGGCCAGCAGCGCCGGGTCTACTTCCGTGCGCGCCCAGCCAAAGGCAAAGGTATCGGCCACCACATCGGCAATCAGCCAGCCCGTGTTGCTGGGCTTGAGCGGCTCGATGTCGGCCATCAGCAGGCACACCCCGGCGCGCGTGGGCACAGAGGGACGCAGGGCACACATGCAATGGCTGGGCACCAGGCGGCAGCCTGCGCAGCGCTCACCACGCGGGCCACCACGGGCCAGAAAGGGTTTAACGCTGCGCGCCAGGCGCTCGGTGCGCAGGCGCGAAACAGCATGCGGCAGGGCCTGGATCTTCACGCTGCGCGGTGCAGCGCGCAGATCTTGTTGCCGTCCGGGTCTCGCACATAGGCCAGGTAAAGCCTGCCCACCGAGCCGTCGCGCCATCCTGGTGGGTCTTCGCAGGTGGTGCCACCATTGGCGATGCCGGCTGCATGGAAGGCATCGGCCTGCTCGGGCGACTGCATGGCGAAGCCAATGGTGCCCCCGTTGGCATGGGTGGGCGGCTCTCCATTGATGGGCGTGGTGATGCCAAAAGTGCCGGTGGGGCTGCGGTAGAAATAGCGGTTTTTGTTGGCAACGCCCGGGGCAATGCCCAGCGTGCCGAGCAGCGCGTCGTAAAACTTTCTGGAAACCTCAAGGTCGTTTGCACCAACCATCACATGACTGAACATCGCTTTATCCTTTGTAGGGCTTGTTATGGGGAATGAAGATAGTAATGGAATGCTGATGTAGCCTTGGCACCGTGACCACCGACCTTTTTGATAACTTGCCACCCGACGCCGACGCGCCCCCAACCCCCATGGCTCCCAGCGCGCCACTGCGCAAGCGGGCTATGCCCACTTTGCGCCCATCGTCTCGGTATCACTGGGCCTGCCGGCCGTCTTCTTGTTTGGCACCC
>Ga0105047_10001800_pt1 | contig 38552 bp, 34 predicted proteins | sample MAT04_FD_78384 | JGI IMG/M metagenome (GOLD analysis project Ga0105047, IMG submission 78384) | Freshwater microbial communities from Lake Fryxell liftoff mats and glacier meltwater in Antarctica - MAT-04 (megahit assembly) | ecosystem: Environmental > Aquatic > Freshwater > Ice > Liftoff...
CAGTCGAACGCGGCGGACCAATTGGGGTACTGGTGATGGGAACAGGAATTGCGCCGGTCGTTTGCAGGACCGTGTACGTGGGCGTCGGTTTCGGCGAACGGGGCTCGGCCATGGCGCGGGTCTCGGGGAAGAGCGTGCCGGGTTAGCATACTTGACGCGCTTGACAAGGAGTAGATCTTTTCGTTTGAGCACGTTGGGAAACGCGCTGCACGTGAGGAGGGACCTCGCCTCACCCCTTCGGGAAGAAGAACTTCTCCGCCGCCTTACGCAACATCCACTCTTTATCGTCTGAGGGCAGTTACGCGCTTCGATGTTCAATCACGACGCGCTCGATATATCAAGGATAAAGAGATTTCCGGGGAGGGTGGCACATGGATTTGGCGGAACGTTTCATGGGACAGCAGGGGTTGCCGGGCGAACTGACGGCCAACGCGGCACTACAGAACCCGCCCAGTTATCAGATGTTGATCCTCGGCCCGCTCGACCTCAATGCCGACGCCCTGACGCTGGCTTTGCGTGCCTACCATCCCTCACTGGCGAAGGCCCAGGCCGAGCTTATGGATGTTAAACTTGAAGACGCCCCGGAGAACGAGTCCAGTTCAGTGCTCGGCCTGGCGGGGTGGGGGAAGCATGTCGTCAAACTCGTCGGTTTCAACATGCCGATCCCGCAACCGGTGTTCGATACTTGCGTGCGCCCGGCCCATTTCAGCGAGCAACTGAAGGAAGACGCCCGCGCTCACAAAAGCCACGTCATCCTTTATTACGCGGGCTTCGAAACCGATCCGCTCGAACAATTCGTCGCCCTCACCGTCATGGCCTCGGCCCTGGCCCGGTTCGACGGCATTTTGCTTCTGAACGAGTCAGCCCGCTCCGCCTTCCCGGCCGAGGCGTTGCTGACCGAAGAGCCTGATGGCGATCCGCTCGATATTCTCCGCGCCATGCCGATCCCGCTGCTCTTTGGCGGCTTCGTGAAGATCGAGATCGAAGACGAGCCCGGCGTCTGGATGCGCACCTTCGGCAACAGCTACCTGAATCTCCCCGATGTCTCCTTCAAGGCCGAGGGACACCATCAGGGGAATGAGACGTTCGACCTGTTCGCCAACGTGTTGTCGTACTTACTGGAAAGCAAAAGCACCCTGGAGCCCGGCCACACGATGCAGGTGGGCGACGAACTCTACATCCGCGTGCGCGAACGCACCAAGGAAGAGTGGTATCTCGAAAGCGAAGGGGAGATGCTCATCATCGAACGGATCAGCAAGGCGGAAGTGAATCGGCCGGCGCCGGGGTAGGTTGGCGCTCTACCTTGTCGTCCACTCAGCGGCAAACGAGATGACAAAATGGACTCGCCCCTCGCTCGCTTCGAATGCCTAACACTTCAAGCTTGAGGTGATAACGGCTCTCCGTACTTTGATCGACGCCGCGCCGAGCGGTCTATACCACACGCGATCGAAATGGAGAGATTGCCCAGCGCGAGGGTCTTCCGAGCCCGACGCGTTAGCGAGGGAGCTTCCCATATTCCCTCGCTAACGCGTCGGGCTCGGAATTTCCGCTCATTCCTGGGCTTGATCGCCTGCGGATCGCATTCACAAGCCGGGGGAGCGCACGCGAATGACGCGGGCCGTCACAAACTAACGAGGCTCACCGAGATGGGTGCGATTTCACCACTCCATTTCACATGCGAAACCTCTTCAAAACTCCTCATACGACCTCACCTCTTTGATATAAATGTATATTTAAGTCGCTAGTTTATGCGTATAAATGTCTATTTAGCACGTCTAGTCGAACACAAATAGCCATATTTATCAACATTATTCAAAATAAACGTTCTTTTTCCCTTGACATATATAGTGAACATATATATACTTCTTCCATCAGGCCCTACTGAGGAGTTTTGGCCCATCTTCGGGCTCAGGTGCGACGGGAACGGGAGATCGATCATGGAAAGCTGGCGCATGGTTTGGCGGGAAGGATTCGCCCCGGAGTTCTCGACGGCGGGGCTCGAAGCCCTGTGGCACGCCCTCCGGTCGGACGACCCACGGCTGATGCAGGGGGCGTCGACCTCGCCGCCGCCGCTGTCGTGTCACCACGATGACGCCATAAATGGCTGTTGCTCGATCGGCTGGTGCGGCTTCCAGGGGGAGAACCTCGAAACCGTCGGCGAGGTCGAGGAATACTTCGCCCGCGCCTGTTTCGAGGCCGACCAGCGCCTCGGCGAGGCCGGGGCCAGCCGTTGGTTCCTCAACTGGTACGACGACGCGCCGCGCACCGCGATGCGGCTTGAACTCCAGGCTGAGGTCGAACGCATTCTCGATCAACGCTTCGGCCAGGCCATCGCCAACCGGGCCGCCAGCGCCCGCCGCCGGGCACGCGTGCGGGTGAAGAGTGTTGCCGCGGCTTGATCCAAACGAGACTTGTTCCACAAACTAACAGGGGGGAGTGAACGATGCTGGGAACCATTTGCATTCGTTCCGCAAACGCGGAAGTTGTGATCGGCAAGAACATCTGCCGCCATTGTGGGAAGTCAAAAGTGAATCGTCCGCGCGGGCTCTGCTGGTCGTGCTACTATCGGCCGGGGGTGCGCGAGACCTATCCCTCCACGAGCAAGTTCGCCCGCCGAGGGAACGGAAACTTCAGCGGCAAGGGGGCGCTGCCGACACACTCGACTTCGGCCGCGCCGGGGTCGGCCGAGAAACTGGCCGTCCTCGCCGAGCGGGTTCGCCTCAAGCAATCCCTCTGGCATCCGGACGACGCCCCCAACGAAAATGGCCGCCTCGAAGAAACTGTTGAACTCGCCTTGGCCGGTTAGCGATTCGCCCGTCGCCGTTTCCCAACGCTTCCTGCCCGAACCGTGATGAGTCGCGGTTCGGGCAGGAAGCGTTTTTTATTGGGCCGAATGCACCGGCTCAACGAGTTCTTTTTTCTCGAAAGCGGGCTCCCGCAACCGCTTGTTGAGAAGTGACAGCAGCGGCGAGGTGGCGATCGTCGTCACCAGCGCCATGATCACCAGCATGGCAAAGAGCTTGGGCGAGATGATGCCCAGGTCGAGGCCGATATTCAGGACGATCAATTCCATCAGGCCCCGCGTGTTCATCAGCACGCCCAGCTTCGCTGAGTCGTTCCAGGTCATGCCGGTCCAGCGGGCGGCCAGGGCCGTGCCGCCGAACTTACCCAGTGTCGCCACCAGAATTATCAGCCCGCAAAGCAACCATTCGTCCGCGGTTTCGACGAAGCCGATCTGCGTGCGCAACCCCGTGAAGGCGAAGAAGGCGGGCAGGAAGACGATCGTCACCAGATCTTCCAGCTTGGCCGTGAAACTCTTGGCGATGGCACTGTCGTGCGGAATGATCGCCCCGAGCAGGAACGCGCCGAAGAGGGCATGAATGCCGATCCACTCGGCCACGAGGGCCGAGACCAGCATGGCGGTGAAGAGCAAAGTGGCTCGGCCGCGAGTCGTTTCCGGCTCGTCGGTCGGCGCGAGAGCGCGGATCGCGAGCGGCCGCACGACGAAGAACATGACGGCCAAGAACGCCAGGGCGCCGCCAAATACCATCAAGGCGCTGCCGACATCCGCCTGGGCGACGCCGACCACGAGTGCGAGCAAACACCAGGCGATGACGTCATTCATGGCCGCGCAGGAAAGGGCCGTGACGCCCAGCGGCGTCTTGCTCAAGCCGCGATCGGTCAGGATGCGGGCGAGGACGGGAAAGGCCGTCACCGCCAGCGCGACGCCGAGAAAGAATGCGAAGCTGACGAACGGCACTGCGGAGGTCGAAAGAATGGGATAGAGCAAAAACGCTAGACCGATGCCCAGCAGGAACGGCAGCAGGATACTAGCCTTGGCGATCACGAGCAACGAGTTCGCCCGCCGCCGCAGGGCGTTGGCATCAAGTTCCAGGCCCAGGATGAACATGTAGAGAATAACGCCGAACTGCGCGATCATCCCCAGGTGCGGCACGGCCGACGGCGGGAAAAGAAAATGTTGTGCATCCGGCGCCAGTCGCCCCAGCAACGACGGCCCGAGCATGATGCCGGCTAACACTTCGCCGATGACGGGCGGCTGACCGAGATACCGGCAGACGCGACCAAGGATGTACCCCGCGATGATGACGGCCGACAGGGCGAGGAGGACATGGAAGAGCACGTGCATCTACTCCGGCGGGGATCAAAAAATGGCGAGCCGAGCGGCGTAAGCCGCCGGGTTACCACCTTCAGGCGGCCGAACGCGAAAGGCCTTTACCCGGCGGCTTACGCCGCGCGGCTCGCCAATAGCAGCCTCACGGCCTCTTCCCTTCCGGCAGAAACAACTCGTTCACCTTCGACGGCATCGCCTCCTGAGCCGTCCCCTCGGTCCAGACCGGGATGGCCTTCTTGTCTTCTTCGTAAGTGGTGGCCATCGGTTCCCAGACTTTGTCGACACGCTCCGTGAACAGGTCGCCGATGAGCAGATCGGTGACGGTGTTCTTGAGGTCGGGGAAGTTCTTGATGAACTTGCCGAAGTTGAAGCCGTCGTAGTATTCACACACAAGCCGGCGCATGCGGTCGACGCCCTGGTTGAATGCCGGACCCCAAGCGCCGATCTTGGCGCCGGATGTGTCGCCGGCCGCCAGGCCTTCAGCGATCGCGTCGGCCGCCAGTTGACCGGACTTCAACGCCAGCAACACACCGGAGGAGTAGAGCGGATCGAGGAAGCCGAAGGCGTCCCCCACGAGAACCCAGCCGTCGCCCGCACATTCCGATGAACGATACGAGTAGTCCTTGGTCGCGAAGTATCCGGTGGTGCGTGTCGCGTTCGCGGTTCGCTCCTGGATGGCGGGGGTCAGAGCCATCTCTTCCTGATAAATCTGCTCGTGGCTGCCACGGCCCTTGAACAGATAGTCGAACGGGGCCACCACGCCTAGGCTGACGACGTTGTTGTGCAAGGGGATGTACCACCACCAGCCCTTCTTGTTCGGCGTCTGGATGACAATCGTCGCGCCTTCGTTCTTACCGGTGTCGCGATACGCGTTCTCCCAGTAGGTCCAGACCGCGCCTTTGTTGAGCACCGGGTCCCAGACACGCAGTTTCAGGCGGTTTTGTAGCATCGTGCTCTGTCCGCTGGCGTCGACCACGACGGACGCTCGAATCTCCTGGGGCGGCCCGTCCTTTGGTTGAATCTTCACGCCAACCGCGCGGTCGCCTTCGAACAGCACTTCCAGCACGCGTGTTTCCTCATTCACTTCGACGCCCTGCTCGGCCGCGTTGCGGAGCATCATCACGTCGAACTCGCTGCGGACGACCTGCCAGGTCTGCGAGCATTCGTGCGGCTTGTTATCGTAGAAGTAGAACGGGGCCGACTGCTTCCCCTGCGAGTTGACGAACTGCACGCTGTGCTTTTTCACGAAGTGGCTGTTGCGCATCTTGTCGAGCATCTTGAGGCGCTCGAGCACCCAGTAGGTTTCCGGGATCAGCGATTCGCCGATGTGAAAGCGCGGTAACTTCTCACGCTCGAAGAGCTTGACCTTCACGCCCTTCTGAGCGAGAAGCGTCGAGGTCGTCGCGCCCCCGGGGCCGCCGCCGATAACGATTACGTCGGTTTTTTCTGGTGTCATTTTTATCTGCTCCTTAGCGCTCCGCTGCGGAGACCCTCCGCGTCGCGGCTTCACATACTCATGACGTTGATTTCCAAGAACTCCCATCACCTTCATGCGGGCCACGGGCTGCCCTCAGCAGGGCGACCAGGTCTTGCAACTGCCCGCGTGAGAGATGGCCCAATTGCCGGGTGTGGCACTCCAGAAGCGGTTCGTGCATTTCTTCAAGCAGTGCCGACCCCGCGGTCGTGATGCCGATGCGGACTACCCGGCGGTTCTCGGCCCGGCGTTCCCGTTCAATCAACCCGCGTTGCTCCAACTTGTCGAGCAGCCGGGTGATGTCCGGCGCTCGCGACACCAGGCGTTCGGCCAATTCGAGCGTGGCGATCGTCTCCGGATGGGCGCTCTTCAACAACCGCAACGTGTTGTACTGCTGCGGTGTCAGGTCGAAGCGGGCGAACAGGTCATCCTCAAACGCCCGCAGGCGGTCGTAGGTGCGCCAAAGGTTCAGAAAAACCTCTTGCTCCAGGGAATCAAAATGCCGGCTGGCGCGAACCGGCCGGGTGAGAGTGCTCGACATACTTCCATAATAATCGGCTGAACGATAGTTGTCCAAACAATTATTCGGAAAAATCATCTACCACTCGACATGGCGGGTCACGGCTGAAATGCGTATCAATGAGCGTGGCTTCTTCCCCGTCGTTGCGAGGATACTCCCATGCCACGCGGCCTCTTGTTGTTCGTGCTGCTCGCCTTCCCCGCTGGGGCTCAGGCCGAGATTCTGGCGCGGACGATCGAATACAAACACGACACGGCTACGCTGGAAGGCGTGCTGGTTCTCGACACGGCCAAGACGGGAAAACGGCCGGGCATCTTGATCGCGCATGAACTCGGGGCCAACAGCACGGCGGCGCGGATCCGCGCGGGGCAGTTCGCCCAGCAGGGGTATCTCTGCTTGATCGCCGATCTCTATGGGAAGGGTATCACGCCGAAGGACGCGAAAGATGCGGCCGCCAAGGTCGGCTTCGGCGACAAGGATCGCCACTTGATCCGCGGGCGAATGAACGCGGCCCTCGAACTTCTCGCCAAGCAAACACAGGCGGACAAACTCTTCGCGGCCGTTGGCTATGGCGTCGGCGGCTCGGCCCTTCTTGAACTGGCGCGGAGCGGGACCGACCTAGAAGGCATCGTCTGCATTCACGGTGATCTCAGCACGCCGGACCTCAAAGATGCCAAGAAGATCGTTGCCTCGATCCTGGTCATCACCGGCGGCGACGATCCATTCATTCCGCCCGCTCAGGTGACGACGTTCGAAAGCGAGATGAACGGCGGCGGCGTCGATTGGCAAGTGCTGAAGCTCGGCGGCGTCGCGCACGACTTCACCAACCCGCAGGCGGGCCGCAACATCAAGTCGGGCTCGGCCTACGATGCCGATGCCGACAAACGAGCGGCCGAGTCGGTACGCACGTTCTTTCAGGAATGTTTCCCGCACAAGACGCAGGCCAAGCCGCCGGCCATGGTCGAACCGAGCGTGCCGAAAGGGGTGCCCGAAAAGGCTCTCAAGATTCTGAAGCACGTCGATGAGCGTGGCGAAGCGATGGACGATTACGAAGGCGGCCGAACCTTCGGCAACTTTGAAAAGCGCCTGGCGCAGAACGACGACAAGGGCCGGCGGATCCGGTATCGCGAGTGGGATGTCAACCCTCTCCGACAGGGCGTCAATCGCGGGCCGGAGCGTCTGGTCACCGGTTCAAATGGCACGGCGTGGTTCACCAGCGATCACTATCAGACATTCATCAAGGTGCGTGGGCCGCATGCGGAGGGCAAGCCATGAAGACGATTCATATTGATTGTAAGTTGATCAAAGATAAGGAGTCGCTCCACGACATCTTCGCGGCCGCCTGCGAGTTTCCGGAAGACTATGGCCGAAATTGGGACGCGTGGATCGACAGCCTGAGCGATTTGAAACCGCACGGCAAGCTCACTCTCATCCAGCTTGACCATGCAGAAGATCTGGCTGGCCGCAAACCGAAACTGTTCCGCAAAATTGTCGACGGCATCGCCTTTATCAACTGGCGTCAGATCGAAGATGGTCGCGCGCCGTTGTTGGCGTTGGCGTATGAGCGCCAAGGATAGGAAGAGAACTTCGCGGTTCGATCGCCTAAATCACAACTCTTCGTTTCTTCCGAGTCGGCGTTGAAGTGGATCCGTTCGCGCGCCCATTGGATTGGACGACCGTCTCGATCATGTCACGGATTTCATCATGATGATCCGGCGAGGAAGTTGCTCGCAATGCAAACAGGAACTCTTCCGCCTCATGTTTTCTTCCAAGGTCCAGAAGCTCCATCCAGTAAGCCTCCGCTCTCGTCAGATAAGAATGATCTTGGGGATCGGTGAAGCGAAACGACGTCTCAAGCAAGTGCAATCGTTGCTCATCGTCGCCAAGATAGCCGTGGATCATGCTCATCAAGAATGAATAATGGGCAGGATCGCTCGACACATACCCAATGGCAAACTGCGCGGCTGCGTGGAGCAAGATGGCATGTTCGACCAGATGTTTGTCGTGAATATCGGGAAGTACGAAAAGGATTGCCGCCTGAAACGCGAGCGATTGAAGATCAACCAAGAATTCTGTTCCCCCGATGACCTCCGCGTGAAGGTTCAAGGTCAAAACGACCGCTAACTGATTCGCATGCCACACACCGGCAGGCCGTTTTTTTGACGCGGCATATCCCGTTGGCAATTCCGGAAATCGAGCCCAACGGATCAGCTTTGAACCTTCGCGAATGCGCATGACGCAAGAACTAAACCGTTCGGCAGACAGCAGGTGATTCGAGGCGGGGTTCAACAAGTTCAGCAATGACTGATCACCCTCTGTTATGTGATTCATCGAATTCCAGAGTAAGCCGATAACTTCGTCGGGAAGTGAATCGGTCCACTCTGAAAGTAGCAAGCGTTTGTAACCTGCCACGACCTTCGGTTTAGTCTGGATGGTCAGCATCTCAGTCGGTGCCTCAATGAGCCCGTTTCGCTTTCTCTCTCGAAATTTCGTTGGCTCGATTGAGCTTCTTGGTTCGTTCTTTCTTGTTCTTGCCGTCGAGCAATTTGCGAGCTTCCTCGCGCAGCTTCTTCTCTTCGCGATCTTTCTCTTCCGGCGTCAGATCATGCGAGGGATCGTTTCCACCCAGTGTTGATGCCACGAGTGATCACTCCCCCAGCGCCGGCCGGAACACAATCGTACACTGCACCGCCTGATAGCAGGAACACCCCGAGCTCGCCTCGGCTTGCACGACGACACCGCCGGCGGGGATCATGTTAATGAAGCAACCCGGCCGCATGCCCACGAAGGCGCCGCCGGCGGAGCCCATGGGATTAACGGTGACATCGCGCCAGACGGAGTACCCGCCCCGGCCGAAGACCATGCATTCGGACGCAGAAAGCGAGCCGCAGCCACCGGTCCGCGGACCCATCGACCAGGCCACCATTTTGGTACCGACCTTCTTCAAGATTTTCTCGCCTGTTGATAGGTCTAGAAAATACGGCTCCGCCAGGAGCGAGCCTTGCATGATGACCGGCCGCGAGCGGTTGGCGATGGAAGTTGACCAGACCTGCGTACCGTCTTTGGTCGCCAGAGCGACGGCGTACCGCGGATTCTCCTCGGTCGCCTTGCTGCCGGCATAAATCGTGTATGCCCCCGCGAGGATCAGGACGTCGTCCTTCACGAGCATTTGGAGCGTGCCCCACACGCCTTTGTCCCACCCGCCGCAGTGGGTCAAGTCCGTTTCTTTTTCCCAGGCGAGCTTGCCGGTTGCCGCATCACGGGCGACCACGGTCCGCTTGTAAGATGCTGGTTCCGTCAGTTTCAGAAGTTTCTTCGGCGGCACCGGCGGGTTGCGATTTTCGACGTAGAAGAACCGGCCTCCACTGACGGAGAGTGTGGTGTCGCGAACTTCCTTCGTGCGTTCCGACCATTTCAATTTGCCGGTCTTGATGTCGTGGGCAAAAAGGGTGTCGCTGAAATTGGCCCGGCCTTCCATCAGCGAACTGCCGAAGACCAGGCCATCCGCCACGGCGAGAAACTCCCAATCGGGCCGGCCGCCGTCATCATTGGCCGGCGTTTCGAACATCGAAAGGTTCTTTCCCGTCGCGGCGTCGAAATGATAACACTTCGAACCGGCCGCCATGAAGACGCCGTCGGCGCCGCACGCCAGGTTGCCGCTGGCTGCCGGGAGATTGAGACGGATCTGGCCCTCAATGTCTCGTTTCCACAGGCGCTGGCCGTTGTAGGCGTCGAAGCAGAAGAGCGTCGTCTGTTTCTTGAGGAAGTTCCAACCCTGGCAGAAGACCTTGCCGTCATACACCAACGGCGCGGCCCCGCGCAAATGACGATCGGGGAACTCGTCTGCCCCCGGTTCGCCGAACCAGAGCACGTCGAGCCGGCCCTTGATGCGCAAATCGGCCGAGGAACCACTGTTGCCCGAATCGGCAAACTGATGCGTCCACCAGCCGGAGCCCTTGAGTTCGCCGCGAATGAGCTTCAACCACGAGCCGCGAGTCAGAGTCCCCGCGGCCTTGAGGGCCGTTTCATCGGCTATCTCTTGAATCGGCGCGAGCAGCACGCCGCCGCACGGTTTCAGGATGCGCAGCAACTCTTTCGTCGGCGGGATGCTGGCGGCGTCCAGCACGACCACGAGATTCGCGCCATAATCGGGGAACGGCAGGCGATCGAGCGAACCATGCTCGACGATGACTCGCGATCCGTAGAGGCCGGCCGCCGCCGTGTTGCGGCGCGCGTCGGGAAGATTCTTGGCATCCAATTCGATCGCGTGGATCGTCAACTCGGTCAGCTTTGCTAATTCGCAGGCGTAACGAGCCGAGCCGGGCCCGACGATCAGCGCGAAGCCGGACGTGACACCCGCTTCCTTGACGGCTCCCTTAGCGAGTGTCGCATCCTTCTCGTTAGTCGGAACCTTCGCCGGCACTTCCACTTTCTTCGCTTCACCGACACCGAAGTAGTGGATGATGCCCTTGGTGGTGCTGACGATCAGACCCTGATGAGCGACGCTCAGGCCTACGGCCAGGCCATCGACTTTGAGCTTCGCGACTTCCTTGCCGGTCGCCGCTTCCAGAATGATGACTTCATCTTCACCACCCGCAATCAGGTGCGGCCCGGCCAGGATCATCGATGCCAGGTTCGCTCGCGGAAAACGCCATCGTGTTACTTTCTTCAATCCCTCGGCATCCTTCTTCTCCAATTTGCGATAGGCGTCGCGATTGATGCAGGTGATGTCGTTGGCCGCTCCGCCATTCGCGCCTTTTCGGCCATAGGCGGGGGCGGGCGGACCTTTCAGCAGGAAGACATGTTCCGGCGTGGTCAGCATTTTCTCGGCCGCGAGCCATTTGCCACTGGGAGTTCCGTCGGCTCCTTTGAATCCGTAAAGCGTGTTCTGCGTGCCGACGAAGAGCGTGTCGTCGGCAACGATGCCGTAGCAACCGGTGGCCGCTCCCTTCTCCGTGGCATGCGGAATCTCGTAGAGCAGTTTGCCGTCGGCGCGGCTGACACAGACAGGCGCGGTACGACCCGACGGCACGATGATGCCTGCCGACGTTGAGAGTAAATAGCCCTGGGGAGAGAAGCCGCCATAGGCGGTGACGGCGTCGCTCTTCCATACCAATTCGCCAGTGCCCGCCTTCAGCGAGATCAGCGACGGCTTGTAGTAAGGGAAGATACCCGCGCCGAAGTAGACTTGCCCGCCTTCAACCAGCACGCCCGTCCGCACCGGCCATAGCGAGATGGCATGGCCGTTGCCGAAGACCTTTCGCGTGTTCGCAGCGGCATCGTGGGTCCAGACTTGGGAACCGTCTTCACGTTTCAAGCAGTAGACTTTGCCGTCATCCGAGCCCGCGTAGAGTTTGCCGTTCGCCAGGGTCGGGGCGTTGCGCACCGGGCCGGCGGTGAAGAACGACCAGCGTTCCCGGCCGGTCGCGGCATCCAGGGCGTGGATCTGATGATCGACGGAAGAGCCGAAATAAACGGCGTCCTTATCGGCGACGGTGTAGAAGGCATCGTCGAAATCGACCTTGGGAAGTTCCGTCCAACCCGGCTGAGGCGGCGGCCATGCGGGCGTGGGCGCCGTCGAAGGCCGATAAACCCAACGCTCGTTCAGGGGAAGAGTGAGCGCCGCCGAAGTCACGCCGCCGCGGGCGTTATCGAACATATGGGCGGGCCAGTCGTCCGCTCGGACTCCGCCCACCGCGACGAAAAGAGACAAACCGGCGAATAACATACGAATAGTCGATTGCGTAGCGAACATCGAAAGGCACCCTGAATAGATAAGGGGAGGCGGGAACGAATAGTTTACCAGGAAGCGGGCGAGTTTGCGAGCCGATGGCCCCTCCTGGTTAACCGCTCGTAACGATCCAACGCGGCATTCACGGAGGTTGAGTACGAGCAACCTTAAGCCGCGACCCCTAGCAGGCCGTTGCGGCGTTTCGCCAACAACGTTAGAATGCAGACATGGAAACAACCACCTAGTGGAAGTACCTGGTTCGCAAACCCAAATCGAACTACCAGCAGCTTTTTCATCAAAGATCGCTGGATTGCGGCACGAACTCTTTTTGGGCAGACCGTGGGTGAAGACGCACGAACTCCGGACCAATTGGCCGCGGACTATCGATTGCCCTTGGAAGCCGTCCTCGAAGCGATCGCTTACTGTGAATCGGACCCCATGGAGATTCGCGAAGATTGGCAGCGCGAACAGTCAGTGTTCGACGCCAATGGCATGAATGGGCCGCCTCCGCTTCCACCCAGCGTTTCGATGGATTTCCGCGAAACAGCGAGCTCGGAATAATCGGCAATGCGACTCTATCTCGACGACGATTCCGCCGAGGCTCTTTTGATTGCTCTCTTGCAGCAGGCAGGCCACGACGTGCAAATTCCGGCTGACGCCGGCATGATTGGCCAACATGACTCCATTCACCTGGCGGCGATGCTCCGGACGCGACATCAGCCGCGCAGCCTGCCGGTCTTTACCATCTCCGATTGTGCACCGAAAAAGTATACGGCCAGACGCTCGTAGCGAAGTTGCTGGAATACCTTATGGATGCCGAGAAACTGCGTGGGGTGGCTTTATTTGGCGTAAGTTCGAGTTCTGTCCTGGTTTGATCGCACGGCTTCACTTTAAATTAGCGATCTGAATAAGTTCTTGTGCAGCCGTGCGCACGCCATGCTGGATGTTGACTAGATCTGGCGCATGCGCGACGAATCGCCTGCTGTGGGCAGACTTGTCACCCAATGCCTTAACCTCTTCAAGATTCTTCTTGGCATCGCGCCCCAAGTTCAACCCAGAATGTGGAGGTTTCCCGCTTGCCCGTTCGACAAGGTGCTTGAGCATGAAGTAATTGCCCTCTGTATCTTTGATTTCGCCTTCGCGTTTGAGATGTTCGTACGCCTCGATAATCAATGTCTCCATAAGGCGCCGAAGCATCACAGACGCGGCATCATAGTAGGCCGCCCCGAAGCAACCGTTCAATTGCTTGCATACGCTTTCGATATAGCCGCGTGTCCTGCTCCAAATGGCATCGGGCAAATAACCGGCAGAATGGTCCATCGGCGGTTGAATTCCGTCAATGTCGTGAGGCAGCCATTTCTGAATGATACTCCGTGACCCTGGCTTTAGGACAAATCCCGACCTCGTCATATTGGCGAGTTTAGTCCGCCGAAGAGCCTCGCCGAGTTGAGTCGAGTTTGCCGTACCCACGTGATGGTCGGCCATAATCTTGGTCAAGCCACCGGAAGTGAGCGAGATATCCGGCTACTTTTGGTCATGGTACCAAAGCAAAACCAACGCTTTTTCGGCGTTGGTCCGTTCGAGCGTCTTGACGATCTCGCAGAATCTTTGAAGATTCAAGTGCATGACTAATTGGTCCCGTTCTTACCTGACTTTCGGGGGAGTTCATGTTCGACTTGGTTTTCCCCCTCAGTCGTTAACTTTACCTTGCTGATGTCTGTAAATGTAACCCAGTTTTTCTTGAGCTTCATGTTGCGAATCGTCTGGCGAAGATCGGCAGGAACTGGCTTTCCGACGTGCTTGAACGCTGTGAGCAGGTGAGCTGGCCCGAATTCGCCCAGTCCGACAACGCACTGAAGGTAGTGTGCGAAAACCAACATTTGTCCCATGTGATTCGTAGGAGATTTTTCCCCAAAGAACGCCTTAAGCGCTAATTTGCCGCTCGGAACGAAATTAAGGTTGGGAACGAGCGCGATCCCGGTGTTGTGATCGGACTTCGGGCCATCTCCCCTCTTCCGTCGCGGTAAAGTGTTCTGGTTTTCGTCAACCTTCTCTTCGTTGGTTTGCTCTTCTACAGCACTTTCGGAATCATCTTCCGGACCAAATAACGTCGGTACCAGCGGTGCGAGTGGCGGCCCCCCGTCGGATATCGCGTTATTGGCTTTTGGTGGTAATGCGATTTGACTGGATCGGGCCAACATCGGACCGATCGCTTTCACTAATTCCTGAAGCGTCTGGTTGCTTCCCTCAACTTCGGCGATGATGAAGCGAATCTTGCCCTTGTCTGTTCCGTGATCCTGATCGGTAAATCGCCGTGCCATTTTATGACTCCGTTGTTAGCCTGGAGTTACGGGAGAAGCAATCTTCGAGCCAAAAAAATCAACGTCGGATTGCATGATCTGTGAATCAAAAACCCAACATTTTTCTGCCAAATTGGCAAACGGCAAGCATATATGCCTGCCAAATTGACTCGATACGCGAGAGATCGCCAAACTAATGATCTTAGGACATGATATAAGGACTGAAGGTTCGACTTTAGATAACTTCGTGAGACAGAAGCATTCAAGTTGGGCACACCGATACGATCGGTGCTTCAAAGTCACGATTACGAATGTTGAAGTGCGAACCGGAATAGCCTGTTTCAGTAAATCCGAATCGGCAAAAACCGAGTCGAACCAAGAGAACGCCTGCAAATGGGCGGGCCCCGTGGCTGAAAGTTCAGTGCGCAACAGCGACGCCGACCGGCGGAGGCTGAACGCTTTGCGTCCCCGGGTTCCCGGCGACTGCCCGCCTCGTTTCGTCGGCACTCCATTCGTCCACCAGCCAACCTTTGACGAGTTTCAGGGTGAGTTCAACGCTCTCATGTTTGGGTTCCAGCGCGTCTCGAAAACAGGCAACGAGCAGCGGCTGTTCATCCAACTGTTGCCAGAGAGCCCACTCGACTCCGTCGAATTCCGATTTCCCTCTTCGAAGCAGCCGTTTGAGCGTGACAAATCGATTTCCCAACGTCGTGACAGAGCGCAGACTTCCCATTCCGTACACATCAAATGTCGGCAATTCAAAACCCTGTTCCTTGGCTGCCTCGGCCAGTGCACTGAGCCAAGTTTGCTTCTGCCGACCATCATTCATCGTTGTCATCGTCAACACCTTCTGAAAACGCGACGCCTTCGACGATACCTTCAACCAAGTATTCGTCCTCGCCTGCCAAGCCTTCAAAAACGCGGGAATCATCAATGGAGTCAATCCGTACCCGAAAAATCACGATCGCTCCGCTCAGACCCGCCTGCTCACTCGCAAACCGAGCAAGCTCTTCTGCAATGCCCCGGTCAATGGTCCAACTCGTGTATCCGGTATCGGTCATTTCGTTGATGCTGTGGCAATACCGAGCATACTCTCCGACATTGCCAGGGCGGCGGGGCCGGACTTCGCCGTTCTCCACGACATCACGCAATTCTGGCGACTCTTCGGGTACACCTCGGTAGAACCACGTAAAGTCTTGAAGGGAGTCAATCAAGTTGGCCTCAGCGAGCATGCTACCACAAGGAGCACCGGTTTTCACTATATTGGTGATCGCCTCGGGTTATCAAGACCGCATGGTCACAACCGCCAACGCCCTTTCCATCTCCCCCCTCAACCGCCCCACCAGCTCCCCCGCCCCCATTGCCCGCGCCAGCGGCGCTCCCTGACTCGCCCGCATCGCTTCGTAGCCGAATTCCCCGAACGCCTTAGCCGCAGTGTTCAGTGGTTCGCCCGCGTCGACGGCGCTCGGGTAGTCCGGGACCGTTCCCGGATCAATTGCATTGCCCAGGGCGGTGACCTCTCGAAAATTCGTAACCCCGCCCCCGATTTGACTTCCCCGAAATCGATCGTAGCCTTGGGGTTGGTTCGGACTCCTTGGAACCGGTCGCCCGATCGTCGGAATGGCACGAAATGGCACGTTTTGGCACGCTGGGTGAAAAAAAAGGCCCGCCGTTGGCCGCTCGATTCCGTCGCACTCAAATCTGTTTGTGCGACAGAATGTTGCACTTTGAGGCATCTGGCAAAAAATCTCGGCGCGATGGCCACGCTCCCCTTTGGAGACTCACCAGATCGCAACTTCACGGGAAAGCGATTTCCTTCGGATCGCGGTCTCGCCATTGATCCACGTGAGTAATACCACATCTGGACATGACCCTCGCTCCACTTCCCCTCATCGAGATCGACCATGCTACCCTGCGCCGGCCGGGTGGCCCGATTGTGCTGCGCGATTTGTCATGGACGATCCGCGAGGGCGAAACCTGGGCCTTTGTTGGCTCCAACGGGTCCGGGAAGACGTCGCTGGCCGAGGCTTTGGCCGGGCGGATGACCGTGGATGCGGGTTCGATCACCTGGCCGTTCATCGAGCGCCTGAAGGCCGCGGGCCGTGTGGTCAATTGGCCATCGCAGGTGATCCATCGTGTTTCCTTCAAGGAAGAATCACGGCTATTCTCGTATTCACGCCACTACTATCAGCAACGATTCAACTTCATCGAGCCTGAAGACGACCTGACGCTCGACCAGTTCATCCGGGCCGGAGCCAACGCCCCGGACGACGAGATTGAGCGGGTCTGCACGGCGCTCGGCTTGCAAACGCTGCGCGAACTTTCCCTGATCAAACTGTCGAACGGCCAGACCCGGCGAGCGCGGCTGGCGCGGGCCTTGCTCTCCCGGCCGGAGATGCTCCTCCTTGATGAGCCGTTCATGGGGCTCGATACCGAAGGCCGTGCGGAAGTGGCCGACATGCTCGGCCGTCTGGTTCGCCATGGGTTGCGGCTGATCCTGATCACCCCGCGCGAAATGATTCCCGATTGGGTAACGAACGTTCTCGATCTCGACGTCGTCGGCGAGCGAAGTCGCTCCGAGATTCCCATTGAGCGTCCGCTCGACGATCGGACCACGGCGTCGGCGAAGATGCGCGACCCGGCCCGGCTGGTCGAACTGCGCAACATCAGCGTTGCCTACGGCGAGCGCAACATCCTGAAGAACGTGTCTTGGACGGTGCGCGAAGGCGAACGCTGGGCTCTCGTCGGCCCGAACGGTTCGGGGAAAACCACGCTCCTCAGCCTGATCGCGGGCGACCATCCGCAGGCCTATAGCAACGACGTGACTCTCTTCGGCCGCAAACGCGGCACGGGTGAATCGATCTGGGACGTCAAGCGTTCCATCGGGCTCCTCTCACCCGAGATTCACCTCTATTTCACTGAACCGCTCTCGGCTTTCCGGGCCGCGGCCACCGGCTATTTCGATGTCCTCGCCCCGCGCCCGACGACTCCCGAGCAAGACGCCCGATTGCGTGAATACTTCGATCATTTCGGCATCGCGGAAAAAGCGGAGCAACTTTTCGTTCGGCTCTCGACGGGCGAACAACGGCTGGTGCTGCTCATCCGGGCACTGGTGAAAGAACCGCCCCTCTTGATTCTCGACGAACCATTCCAGGGCCTCGACGCCCGCAGCATCGACCGCCTCCGTCACTGGCTCGACGAACGGCTACGCCCCGACCAGGCCTTGATCTTCGTCAGCCACCTGCCGAACGAAATTCCGAGCCGGGTCGATCGTGTCTTGCGGTTGCGCAACGGTTGTGTTGTGGAGTGACTTTCAATTCGAGGAAGAATGAATGAGTAGGGCGTCCTTTTTTCGACCACCTTTTAAGGCAATTGATCCGGATCAATTCCGAGTTTGCGAAGATGCTCAGCGAATTTCTCGACCTGCTTCTTGGCATCGTCCGCTCGTTGTTGGGCCTGAATGCGGGCCAATCGCTCTTCTTCCGCCAGCCGATGCTTCTCGCCCACTTTGCGTTGCAGTTCCCGGTAGGTGAGAAATCGCTCCCCGTCGGGACGATAGATCACCATCTCCGGTCCGCTGAGATCGAATCGAATACCCAAGCGTGGCGAGACCCATCCGTGTGGTTCCGCGATCTTTTCTAGTCGTCCCCCCCGCCGTAGATAGCCTGTTAGTTCCGGATCATCGGGGTCGTAGATGTAACACTCTTCGACGCCGTAGCGCTCGTATAACTCAAACTTACGGGTCATCTCACCGGCGCGATTTCCAGGCGAAAGAACCTCGAATACCACTTGCGGCGCGATGCCGGCTTCTTCCCACTGACGATACGAACCACGTTCGCCTTTTGGACGCCCGAACGCGACCAATGTGTCGGGCGCACAACGAATCAGATTGTTGCCTTCGACTGGATACCAGAGCAGATCACCCGCCACGAAGACATTCGGGTCATCGTCGAACACGCTGTCGATGCCACCCTCGATCGTGACAATCCACTTGAACTGCAACGTGTTGTCTGACATGGGTTGCCCGTCGCTGTCGGGGTAGTCGATCTGCCGCGTCGGAGGTGTCAGGGATGGTGTCATGGCTCTATTTCAACCGACAAATGTGGGGGACACAAGTTCAATTTATCGTCTGAGAATTCTCAGGGACGGAAGGAAGACATTTTATTCGTCCGTACGGCTACGTCTTTCCCAAGCGAAGCGCATGACGAGCGGAAGACGGGACGTTCGTTGCCTGGGTTCCAACGGAAGGCTAGCGATACAATGTTTCTCGCGATTCTTCTGTTTTTTCTTCGCGAGAATGGGTCCCAGGCCTCTATACTTCTAGTGATTCCCTGGAAGACATTAACGGAGCCAACCATGAAGAAAGTCATGATCGCGGCCGTGTTCGCCTGTTTGTGGGCGGCCCCGGTTCGCGCGGAAGACAGCCACGAATCGGTCGCGGAGGACGCCATCAAGGCACTCGGCACCTTCAACGACATCCTTGCCACCATCAAGGACAAGGCCTCGGCCGACGACGCCAAGCCGAAGCTCAAGGATGCCGGCGGCAAGCTGGCCGACCTCAAGGTTCGCTTCGATAAACTCGGCGAACCGAAGGGCGAACAGAAGGAAGAACTCGACAAGAAGTTCAAGCCGAAGATGGAAGAAGTGACCAAGAAACTGCAGAACGAAATGATCCGCATCGCCACGCAGATCGAAGGCGGGCAGGACATTCTCAAGGACATCACCTCGCACCTGGCTCCGCTGGGGAAGAAGTAACGTTACGATCAACCGCCGAGGCGTCCGCGATCACGCGATCCGGACGCCTCGCGTCATTTGAAGCGGGCTATTCATGCGGATTCTCGTTACAGGCGGCACGGGTCTCGTCGGTCGGCATCTGTTGCCTCGCCTCGTCGAGGCCGGGCACACCGCGCTGGTGTTGAGCCGGCAAGCCAACCCGCCGCTGCCTGCGGGTTGCACGGCCCTATCGGGCGATCCGACCCAGGATGGGCCCTGGCTGGATCAGATCGGTGATTGCGATGCGGTCATCAATCTCGCGGGTGAAAACTTGCTGGGCCGGCGCTGGCGCCGAAGTTTCAAGCAGCGACTTATTTCCAGCCGGATCGAGAGCACGCGCCGCGTGGCCGAGGCTCTGGCGCGGAACCCCCACCGGACGGGTGGTGCCCCCAAGATCTTGGTGAGCGCGTCAGCCATCGGCTATTACGGCCCCACCGACCGCGAGGAGCTAGACGAGGAATCGCCGGCGGGCAACGACTTCCTGGCGACGCTTTGTGTCGATTGGGAGAAGGCGGCTCAACCGGCCCGGGATGCCGGAGTGCGGGTCGTGCATCCACGCATCGGCATGGTATGTGATCGCAAAGAGGGGGCGCTCCCCAAGCTGGCACGCCCCTTCCGCTGGTTCGTGGGCGGCCCGGTCGGCGACGGCAAGCAGTGGATCAGTTGGATCCACATTGAAGACTTGGTCGGTTTGATTATGTTCGCGCTCGAGCGTCCCGAAGTCAGCGGGCCGATCAACGCCACAGCCCCGGAACCGCTGACCAACTGGGGCATCAGCGCTCTCCTGGCCCACATTCTTCATCGGCCGAACTGGATGCGTGTCCCCAAATTCATGTTGCGTATCTTGCTGGGGGAAGCCGCGACCGTGGTCGTGAACGGCCAGCGCGTGATCCCACGACAGGCGCTCAAACTGGGTTACGTGTTCCGTTATGCCGAGCCGGAACCGGCCCTGCGCGATTTACTCAATCGCCCGAAGCCGGCGGACCCGGCAGCTGGGTGAGGGCATACAAGTTAAAAAAATGCCGTCACTTCGCCGCCTTCGGAAGCTGCTGTTCGTTCTCTTCCTTACCTACGTATTCGTGATCGTCATGCTCGTTTTTCTCGAAAACCGGATGGTCTATCCCCTTGAATCGGCTGCCGGTCACTGGGAGAATCCGCCCGATCCCGCCATCGAGGAAGTGACGTTCCCCTCGGCCGATGGGGTGACGATTCACGGCTGGTATCTCGCCCAACCGGGGGCGGCCGAGGTGTTGGTGATTTGTCATGGCAACGGCGGCAATCTCAGTTATCGCGGGCACACTCTGCTTCGTTTTCGTGAAGTGCTCGGCTGTTCCGTGTTGATCTTTGATTACCCCGGTTACGGCAAGAGTAGCGGCAAGCCGAGCGAAGAAGGTTGCTACGCCTCGGCCGAGGCGGCCTTGCGCTGGCTCAACGATTTCAAGAGTTATCCGAGCCGGCAGGTCATCCTGTTCGGCGAATCGCTGGGCGGCGGCATCGCGACCGAGATCGCCAAGCGGCAACCGTGTCGAGCGCTGGTCTTGTTCAAGACCTTCACGACGCTGCCCGCCGTCGGCCAGCGCCGTTATCGCTGGCTACCCGTCCGCTGGCTGATGCGTAACAAGTTCGACAGCCTGGCGAAGATTCGCGACATTCATGTTCCCACGTTCATCGCCAGCGCGACGCTGGACGAGATCGTTCCCTTCGAGATGGGCAAGGAACTCCATGCCGCCGCACTGGGGCCGAAGGAGTTTATGGCACTCGAAGGTGAACATCACAATGATCGCCTATCAGACGACTTCATGATGAGATTGAAGAGATTTTTGGAGCAGATACGGTAGGGTCTTGGCGATTGGCAAATCACTGCACGGCCAGCGGGGCCTCTGGGAAATAACGTGCCGGCCCTTACGGACACGTTGGAAAACGTGTTCCACGACATGTGCTACCTCCGCTTCACGAAAGGAAGACCGCCTAAAGGCGGGACTCCAACGAAGAGAGATTCGTCAACGCTCTCGGTTCTCTTCGTTGGAGTCCCGCCTTTAGGCGGATCCGCCTGACAAACAATGAGTGGCCATCGCCTTATGACTAAGCCTCCGCGTCCCTTCCGCCCTCTTAATCCCGAAGGGATGACAGCCAATAGCCAGGGGCGCAAGCCCCTGGTACGACAACCACCCCGGCTTCAAGCTCCGAAGGAGCGACAGTATCGGCCACGCTCAACCAGCTATCGCTCCTTCGGAGCTTCGTTGAAAGTGGAATCCGTTCCAGGGGCTTGCGCCCCTGGCTATTGGCTGACACTGCTTCGCAGTTAAATCCGAAGAGAGGAGAACGCGTCTTTCCCCCCCTCGTTCACACGGTCCGCCGTGGGAACGCACGTCTTCGACGCTCCGCGTCGAGCTTTCCTCTACTCGAGTGTTAATTCTGTTTTGGCGGCAGCGACCGAGTTATCCGTCATTCGGAAAAACTCGTCGCCCGGTGTGGGGCGATAAGCAACCGCCTTGATCTCTTCAAACCTGCGACAGAGCGATTTCAAAACGTAACCCGGGAGAACAACGGGCCAGGGGCCGTCGCCTCCTAAATTCATGCGTTCCCGCAGTTTTGGGTTTCTCAACGAAGATTCTTGGTCTGGATAAGCACGGACAAGAGTTTCCAGATCGACGGGAGGGAGAGTGCCTTCATCTTCATCAATGAGGTCGATTTCTGCTTCGCGATACGCCCCGATCACGAAGCCGGCGCAGCTAAATCGCGTCCGAATTACCGTACCATCTGTCGCTCGATCGGGTTGAATCGATGGCAAGATGGCATACTGCAATAGCCGACTCGCGCTCTGGGCCGCGTATTCGTTGCGATGCTCATCGTAAAATAGGCTTATAGCCGACGTCTCGTCAATCGTCGGTGGAACCGAACCGACTACATGAACCGAACCCGGCTCCGCTTCTGTTTCCAATGGCGGCTTCATGTGGAGCAATCGCGACAAAGTTTTAGGAGCGAACGACGCCACTATCTCTGGCATTAAACCCACGTGCCGAATGAATTCGGAAAGCGTCGCGGAATCACGGCCAGCCACGTCAAACTGCGAAATGGAAATCGATTGCTGGTCAAGGCGCTGTGCGGGCACGGACGATCTCCGTTCAACCTGCTTCTTCAGTCACGCTCGCCGCCAATTCATGAAGACTTTTCCCGCATGGCCATTCGGCCTTATCTGCCTCTTGCAATGCCGGTTCGCTCAGGAGTCGGTTAGTTCGACGGGCAATCTGCTGTTTGAACCAAACAACTCGCAGGTTCCGGAGTTGTTCGAACAATTCCGGCAAATGGCTCGCCGCCAGCAACGTCAGGCCAAGAATCGCGTTGAGAGCCGTCGCGCCGTAATTCGTGCGCGGCAGCAACCGAGCGTTCAGATACGTTCGACAAATCTCCATCAGCCTGTCGGCCAATTCCGGGAAGGGATTGGCGGACGAACTCGGCACTGCCGTTAGCTTTCGGACTACCATCTTCGCGATTTCGAGTTCGATCTCTAACGAAACCGGCGTTCGATGCTCCGCTTCGAGCAAGGTCGCGATCGAGCCCAACTCCGTTCCATCGAGAATGGCAACGTACTGGCGAATCGCGGATCCGACGGCAATGGCATCCAGCGGGTCGGAACTATTGCGTTGAGATTGGATGAATTCGAATAGAACCGGCTCCAGCATGCCGGCTTGTGACTTGTCGAAAGAGGTGCCTTCGAGATCGAGAATCCATTGACACTTCTTCTTCGGGCTGGCGTGCGGATCTAGCAGCGAAGTAAGAATTTGCTGCGTCTGCGCCGCTTCGGAAAGCGGCGCCGCGTCGACTATTCCGACTTCCGTTTCAGACAGCATATCCGGAAGGTCGTCGACCTCCAGAGATTCTTCCTCTGTGAGATTCTGCGTCTGCGTAGGCATAGCGATCTGTTCTCATTCATGACACCTTCGGTTCGGCTCACATCAAACATTTTCCCAGATTAGTCATCGGTCGACAACTTCATTTCCCCCTCGTTCCCACGGTCCTCCGTGGGAACGCACTTCTTCGACGCTCCGCGTCGAGAGAGGCCGAACGCGATGCGGAAGAGCCGGAGGTCTTTGCTGCAGTCCCGCCTTTAGGCGGATTCTTCGCGAAGCGAAGACCGGCTAAAGCCGGGACTCCAACGAAAACGAGAACGAAATCACGGCGATGGAAGCATCCTAGGCACCCGAACTCGGCTCGCGACGCAGAGCGTCGAAGACGTGCGTTCCCACGCGGAGCGTGGGAACGAGTAAACTCACTTCGCCTTGTTCTGTTTCAGAATTACGCACTCATCAAAAATTAAATCTCCGGAGAATCCCAAACACTTGCCGCGAATCGTTACTACATCATCCTTGTTGAGAGGCGCCACGTCTTTGGGATCAGTAAATAATAACTTTATGCTCCTCAGATGAGCTGATATTACGACAGAGGAGTAAACGTAGTACTTGTTTTCGTCCTTGCCGGCCTTCACCCTACTCACGCCCTTGACCTGGACGGTTACAGTCAAAGTTTTATTTAGGTAGGCCAAATCTGCTCGCGCCTCATTCTTGTCAAATTCGGCTATCAGTCCATCCAAGGGGAGTATTTCTTCATTGCCTTCAACGGCGAGGGCTACACATGGATTCGACAGTCTCACAATGCGGCTATAACAATAAGCAGAATGATACGGCCAGTGCTTGCCAAATTATTGATGTTATTCATGATGATTTCTCGCTTCATTACAAACTAATGGATCGTTGCTCGGTAGAGACGCATTTTATCGAAATGAAGAGCTAAGTGTCACCCCAAGATCCCCAAATACGGCTCCCCTTCATTCAGCGTCGGCCGCTCGGGTCTTCCCTTGTATTTGTAGATCAGGTCCATGTGCCCCAGCCCTAGCAGATGCAGGATGGTGGCGTGGAAGTCGTGGACGTGTAGCCTTGTGTCGACGGCTTTTAATCCCAGGTCGTCCGTGGCGCCGATGGTTCGGCCGCCTTGGACGCCGCCGCCGGCTAGCCACATGGTAAATCCGTTGGCGTTGTGGTCGCGGCCGTCGCCTTTTTCGCTCATGGGGGTGCGGCCGAATTCGCCGCCCCAGATGACGAGCGTCGATTCCAATAAGCCCCGGCTCTTCAGATCGCGCAGCAGGCCGGCGACGGGGAGGTCCATCGCCCGGCAGAGTTGCGAGTGGTTCTCTTCCAGTTTGCTGTGGGCGTCCCACTTACTGCCTGAGCCGTGGTAGATCTGCACGAAGCGCGTGCCGCGTTCGACGAACCGTCTCGCCAGCAGGCAGAGCCGGCCCATCGACGCGGTTTCCTTGCGGTCCATGCCGTAGAGCCGTTGGGTCGCTTCCGTTTCCTTGGCGAGGTCGACGACCTGCGGGGCCTCCGCCTGCATCCGGAACGCCAGTTCGTAGCTGGCGATGCGGGCTTCGAGTTCCGTCTGTTCGGGATGGGCGCTGGCGTACTTCTGATTCATGCGGCTGAGGAAGTCGAGCTTGCCGCGCTGTTGGGTGTCGGTGACGCCTTCGGGCGTGTTCAAATTGGGGATCGGTTCGTTGCCGCCCTGGATGCGAATGCCCTGATAGACCGCGGGCATGAAACCGGCGCTCCAGTTGCGCGGGCCGTTCACGACTTGGCCCTGGCCGTCTTGCATGACGACGAACGACGGCAAGTTCGCGTTCTCCGTGCCGAGCCCGTACGAGACCCAGGAGCCCAGGCTGGGCCGGCCGCCCAGGATCGAGCCCGTGTTCATCTGGCAGACGCCGGCCGAGTGGTTGATGCCGTCGGCCACGCACGAGCGGATGACGGCGATGTCGTCCACCATCTCGGCCGTGTGCGGCAGCCAGTCGGAAACCCAGGTGCCGGCCTGGCCGTGCTGGGCCCACTTGCGTTTCGAAGCGAGCAGCGGCGCCCCGGACTCGCCCATCGACGTGATGACCTTGCCGAAACTCGCGGGCAGCGGCTTGCCGGCCAGCTTCTGCAAGAGCGGCTTGGGATCGAACAGGTCCATGTGGCTGGGGCCGCCTTCCATGAACAGGAAGATGACGTTCTTGGCCGTGGCCTTCTTCTGCGCGATCTTGGCGTTCAACGGCGCGACGACCGGCGTTTGCGCGGCCAGCAGGCCTTGAAGCGCGATCGACCCGAAGCCCGCGCCGGCGGACGCGAGCCAATCGCGGCGCGAGAAGACCGGCGAGGTTCGATGGCAGCGGTAGTCGTTATTCGACATAGAGGAACTCGTTGGCGTTCAGGAGCACATGGCAGAAATCGACCCAGGCGGCGTTGCGGACATCGCGGTTCGAACCGCCGATCGCGCCGTTGGGCTTGATGTCGAGCCCATGGCCGGCCGCGTCGCGGAAGACGTTCGGCTTGGCCTCGAACTGCCAGTAGCCGACCGTGTGTTTGTTGGTGCCTTCGTTCGTGAAGAGCAACTGCTCGACGCCGAGAGCGCTCTCCGAATAGCGAACGTCGTCGATCAGGCCGTCGAAGCTGCCGAGGGCTTTCTCGCCCCGGCTGCCGATGGTGAACGGTTGCTGGTTGTCAAACCCGCCGACGATATCGTGTTCGATCTTCGCGGTCAACAATGGTTCGTCGTCGTTCGAAAGGTCCTTGAGGTAGAAGCGAACTTCGCCCGGTTGCTTCTCGGTCGCCAGTTGGACGGCCGCACACAAGTAGTAGGGCTTGTTCAGTTGAATGTGCTGATCGGAGAAGACCGCCTCTTCGCCGAAGGTTCCGTCGCGTTGTTTGCCGGCAAATTGCATGACGACCGTCTGCGGCTTGCGGCGCGACTTCTTCCCCGTGACGCCGAAGGCCCAGCCGGGATGTTTGAGGTCGCCATCCCACTTGGCGGCGATCGTCCGCACCGCGCCGGTCTCGGCCACCGACCAGGCGTAGACGAAGGCTTCAATGGTGAAGTCGGCCGACGGCATCATCTTGGCGTGGGGCACCTGGAAACCGTGGTGGCTGCTATCGAGCTTGACCTCCGCGGCCTGGCCGTCGCGGAAGGGGATCTTTCCGGGGACGAACTCGGCAGACGCCGTGGCGGATTTACGCGGGTCGATACGGTTCGATTGTTCCGCCAGAAACGCCTTCGCGGCGGTGATCTCTTCCGTGCTGGGCGAGCGGCCGAACGTCAGCCGGTAGGCCTGCGCGATCCGTTCGTCGTCGGATTCGGCCTTGGCGATGCGAGCGGCGAGCGTGCGGGCGCGGTGCAGCATTTGCGAACTGTTGATGAGGAAGAGCGATTGCACCGGCGTGGTGGTGGTGTCGCGCGACGAGGCGCTGTTGAACCAGAGCGGCGCGTCGAACACATCGAGCAAGGGATCACGGGCGTTGCGCATGATGCGGCTGTAGATCGAGCGACGAGTCTCGGTCGCGGGGGTCGGCGGCCCGCCAGCACTGAGGGTTAAATCGCCGGTGACAGCCAGAAGCGAATCACGAATCTGCTCGGCATCGAGGCGGCGGACGTTGCCGCGCCAGAGCAAGCGATTCTCCGGGTCGGCCAGCTTGCCCGCTTCCGGCTGCGGATGCGTCGAACTCTGCCGGTAGGTGGCTGAGGTGACGATCAGGCGGTGCAGTTTCTTCAGGCTCCAACCATCTTGCACGAACCTCAGTGAGAGCCAGTCGAGCAGTTCGGGATGCGACGGCGGCTCCCCGAGCCGGCCGAAATCGCTGGCGTTGGCGGCGAGGCCACGGCCGAAATGCTGCTGCCACATGCGGTTGACCATCACGCGGGCGGTCAGCGGGTTATCGGGCTGCGTGATCCAGCGAGCGAGTTCGGCACGCCGGCCGGTCGAGTTCGCCAGCGGCTTCGGAATCGCGGAATTCGGATCGAGCAACGTCAGATAACCGGGTTCGACCGGTGTGTTCCCCTTCTTGGGGATGAATACCTCCGGCGCCTTGGGGCCGACATCGGTCGCTGAGAAGGCGAGCGGAAGGGCCGACGGTTTGATCTTGTCGAAGTCGGCCAGTTGCCGGCGCAGGGCGAGAATCTTCTCCTTGTCGTCCCCCTTGAACGCTCGTTCGAGACGGTCGTATTCGAAGTAGACCTGCCGATAGGCAAGCTCCGCCAATTGATGATCGAGCGGCTCGCGCTCGGCCACTGGTTTACGAATCATGGCCTGGATGTCGTCGGGGAACTTCTCGACAGCCGCCTTGGCCGCCTTGATGCGATAGGGCGCTTCGAGCTTGTCGAGTTCCTGCCGAATGGCCGCGGTCTTTTCCTGCCAGGCCTTCATCTTTTCGGCGTGCTCCGCCTTTTCGCGGTCGGTCGCGGCGTGCTGGTCGTCGCGCGGCAGGAAGTTCGCGAAGAACGCTTGCAGCCGGTAGTAGTCCTTCTGCAGAATGGGGTCGAACTTGTGATCGTGACAGCGGGCGCACTGGAAGCCGAGGCCGAGGAAGACGTCGCCCGTGGTGTCCGTGATGTCGTTGAGGATGACGGTCCACTGGCCGCGGACGTCGCGGGCGTTGTACTCGTAGATCCAATGCCGTAGGTAACCGGTGGCCACGCGGGCCTCCGGGCTTTCGGGGAAGAGTTCGTCGCCGGCAAGTTGCTCCTGAACGAAGCGGTCATACGGCTTGTCGTCGTTCATCGCCTTGATGATATAGTCGCGATAGCGCCAGACGTTCGGCCGGAAGTCATCAATGCGGTAGCCGTCGGAGTCGGCGTAGCGGACAAGATCGAGCCAGTGGCGAGCCCAGCGTTCGCCGTAGCGCGGCGACGCGAGCAGGCGATCGACCAGCTTCTCATAAGCGTCGGTTGATGCATCGCGTTCAAACGCGGCCACGTCTTCCGGGGTCGGCGGCAGGCCCCAGAGGTCGTAGGTCAGACGGCGTATCAGCACGGCTCGGTTCGCTTCCGGCGCGGCCGTCAGGCCGTTCCACTTGGCGGCAATGAAGCGATCAATCTCGTTCTTGGCCCAGTTCTGACCGGCAGCGGGCGGGGCGACGCGCTTCATCGGCTGGAACGCCCACCACTGGCGTTCGACATCGGAAATGCGGCCGGGAATATACTTGGTCGCCTTGGCGACCTCCGCGGGCCAGGGGGCGCCCATCTTGATCCAGGTTGCGAGAATCTCGATCTGTTTGTCGGTGAGCTTTTCCTTGGGCGGCATCTTCAGTTCTTCATCGCCATGTCGAATCGCCGTGATCAACAAGCTCTTTTCGGGCGAACCCGGCACGATCGCCGCCCCGCGTTCGCCGCCTTCCAGCAACGCCTTTCGCGAATCGAGGAGCAAGCCGCCCTTCTGCTTGCCTTCCGCGCTGTGGCACGAATAGCACTTTTCAACCAGGATCGGCCGTACGTTCTTTTCGAAGAACTCGACCTGTTCTTTGGGCGGCTCGGCATGGAGTGGCGCGAGAATGCCAAGGATAGCCGAGACGGTGATCATCCAGCACGTTGAGGTCGAGTACAGCATCGAAAAGACTCGGATTGTTCGAAGAGATTCAACATGAAAATTGTAACGATCCGCCAAGGGGAAGTCACTCACAACATTGCCGTTATGGGGTCATCAAGGCCCGAATGGCAGAAAGGTCTCGGAACAGATTGGGGACGTCTGTTGTGATCATGCTCCACAACGTGTCGTTGTCGAGTCCGAGATAGCCGTGGATTAGGCGATTGCGCGTGGCGATGATGAGCCGCCACGGGATTTGACAATAGGAAAGCCGGACATCTTCCGGAATGTGCGTCGCCGCCTCGCCGATTAGTTCCAAATTTCGAATTGTCGCGTCGAAGACGAGGTCGTTTGCGATAAAAGCATCTTGTGTCATACCCTTCGATTAGGTCAGGACCTTATTGGCGAACTGGATCATGTCGTCGACGTAGAATCGCCACTCGCGCACCGGTCGCTCAGACATGCACGGCCTCGCGTTCAATGAAGGGTCTTAGCTCGGGCCGCAAGGCTTTTTCCGTTACCAGATCAACCGGACGTCCAAGTTGATCTTCGAGATTGAACAACACGCCGAAATAGCGTTCCGAAGTGGCAGGGCCGTCAAAAGCAACCAGGATATCGATGTCGCTTTCCGGCCGAGCTTCGTCGCGGATTGTCGAACCGAACAACGCCAATCGCGTCACGCCGTAGCGCTCGGTGAGTTTCGGTTTGATCTGTCGGAGAAGATCGAGAATTTGCGTACGATTCATCCGCGCACCTCTTTCCTCAACAATTCTACCACAGTCTATTGGCTCGTGACAATTTCTTCATGGAGAACTCTCTTCGCGCGCGGTAGATTATTCCCTACCTACCTGGAGGATCTCTCCGATGCGACGATTCACGTTCTGCCTGCTGCCCGCGTTGTTCGCCATGAGCGTTCTCGGCGTAACGAGCGCCGACGCTCAATCCAATCAGGAACAAAAGTTCCTGGCGCCGCTGAAGACCGAAATCCCACCCATCGCGACCGACAACTCGGTCAAGTACGATTACGACATCGTCTACGTTCGCGCCCAGCGGGCCGGCGATCAGGTGCATAAGCGGTTCTATTCCGATTTCTCGTCGCCCGTGACCTTCGAGGCGGGGGCCGACTTGATGCTGCTTCATCCGGACGGCTCCGAAGAGGTGCTCGTCGAAGGCGGCAACGGGTCCGTGACCGATCCGTTCGTCTCGTTCGACGGCCAATGGGTCTATTACTCGCACGTTCACTACTTGAAGAAGTACAGCCAGTGGAACCCGCCGCGCGAGGGGGCGGACCTCTTTAAGATCCACGTGAAGAGCAAGAAGATCGTCAAACTCACCAACCAGAAGTTCACGCCGAACCTGGGGGCGGCCAAGTGGAGCCGTGACCTGCGCACGCCCGAACAGGGCAGATCGCACTACGAGTACGGCGTCTTCAACATGAGCCCCTGCCCGCTCCCGGGCGGCCGGCTCGCCTTCACCAGCAACCGCGATGGCTTCCGGCCCGCCAAGGGCTACCCGGCCATCGCGTTGCAACTATTCACCATGGACGACCGCGATACGGACATCGGCGATGACGAGATTCCCACCAACCTCGAAAAGATCGGCCACCTCAACATTTCCGGAGCGTTGCACCCCGTTACGCTCATGGACGGCCGCATCATGTATAGCTCGCTTGAGTCGCAAGGCCTGCGCAGTTCGATCCTCTGGGGCATCTGGACCATTCATCCGGACGGCACGAACTGGAACCCGCTGGTTAGCGCCTTCGACCCCGTCAGTGCTCCCAGTGGCTTTCACTTTCAAACGCAACTGAGCGACGGCCAAATCGTCGTCGAGGAGTACTACAACCAGAACAACAGCGGCTTCGGCGCCTATGTCAAGCTGCCGCCGTCGCCGCCGGACGGGTACGCCGGCTTCGGGCCAGGCTACATGAACGACCCGCGCAACATGCCCTGGCGCTACGGCCGACACGATAACGGCAACGCGGTCAACTATCGCAAGCCGTTCATGCCCACCGGTTCCGTCTCGCTCACGCCGTTCAGCCACGGCCTGGAAGGACCGGCCAACCATGCCGAGATTGGCAAGAAAGATTCCCCGGCCGTCGGCAAGTTCACGCACCCTTCAGGCGCGCCCGACAATCACCTGCTGACGGTCTATTCACCTGGTCCGGTCAATCATCAGTACACGCATCTGCCGCAACTCGACGGCGGCATTTACATGATCAAGAAGGGCGCCGTCGTTGATGAGCCGGCGCAGATGCTCCTGATCAAGAACGACCCCAAGTACAACGAATGTTGGCCGCGGGCGCTCGTTCCCTACAAGCAGATCTACGGCCTCGCGGAACCGAAAAATTTGCCGCGCCTGGTCAACGACGGTAAGACGTCGAAGCTATTGCCGGAAGGCACGCCCTTCGGCCTCGTCGGTACGTCGAGCTTCTACAAACGCGAGAGCTACCCCAACGGCGTCGTCAAGGAAGGTTCGGTGACCGCGACCTATGTGGGCAAGGATCCCTGGAAGGGTCTCGACGCCTTCACCAGCCACGGCAACGGGCCGCCGCTCAACTGGCACAACCAGGGCGCCGACGCGGGGCTGTACACGAACGACCAGATCCACGCTGTCCGCATGCTGGTGATGGAGCCGACCACGGACCGCAAGGGAGCGAATGCCGGCCGGCGTTTCTACAACCACGCCAGCGAACGCCTGCGGATCATCGGCGAGATCCCGCTGCGAAAATTCTCAACTAACCCTCCTTCCGCTTCGGGGGGAGGGCAGGGTGGGGGCGGCGACCAGCCCCTCGATCCCGACGGCAACCCGGACACCAGCTTCCTCACCCGGTTGCCCGCCGATACCGTCTTCACGTTCCAGACGATCGACAAGCACGGCATGATTTTGAACATGGCCCAAACCTGGCACCAACTTCGCCCGGGCGAGATGCGCGTCAACTGCGGCGGCTGCCATGCCCACAGCCAGAAGCCGACGGAGTTCAAGGACACGTTGGCCGCCAAGGCCGACTACCCAACCTGGGATCTCGTGAACACGACGCCGCTCGTGACCGACAAGGCCCACGATGAATCGAAGAAGAAGTGGGACGCCAAAGAAGAAACCGGCCTGCGCTATGCCAAGACCGGCCCGGTGAATGTCGAATACTTCCGCGACATTCAGCCGATCCTTCAGCGCAGTTGCATCTCGTGTCACCATGGCGACAACGCGGCCGGGAATTTGGACCTCGACGCCGACGGCGTCTGGGAGTCAATTGAGAACGACGGCAAATTCCCCGGCACCTACATGCGGCTGGCACACGATGAACGCGCCAAGTTCGGCCACAAGCCGGTCGGCTACGATAGTTGGGGCACGCCCAACGCCTCACGTTACATTCGTCAATTCCAGTCGCGGCGCAGCCTGTTGGTCTGGAAGATCTTTGGCGAACGACTCGACGGCTTCAGTAACGACGATCATCCCTCGGAGGCCAAGCCGGGCGATCGCGAGAACCTGATGCAGAAGGGTGAGAAGGTCGACCTGGCCAAGAACAAATCGCACTGGGACCTCGACTATGTCGGCGGCATCATGCCGCCGCCCGGGGCCGTCAAATCCGGGAAAGCCGTGGCTCTAACGGATGAGGACCGCCGCACCATCGTCCGCTGGATCGATCTCGGCTGCCCGATCGATCTCGACTACGACCCGAAGATGCCGGAGCGACTTGGCTACGGCTGGATGCTCGACGACAACCGGCCGATCGTGGCCCTGTCGCTGCCGGCCGCCGGCAAGAACACCGAGCTTTCGCGCATCCTCATCGGCCTGCACGACGACAACTCGGGCCTGAACCTCGACACGCTAAGGATCACGGCCGACTTCGTCATCGACGACGTCAAACCCGGCATCAACCTGGCCGACCTGTTCAAGGAGAAATCGCAAGGCGTGTGGGAGATGACGCTGAAGAAGCCGTTGACGGCGCTCGTGCGCGGCAAGCTGGTTGTCAGCGTCACCGATAAGCAGGGCAGCGGGCACCGGGTGGAGCGGACGATTGCGGTGGGGAAGTGAGGACATTGGAAATGAGTCTTCAACAGATCGAACAAGCGGTGCGCGAGTTGAAGCCGCAAGACTTAAAAGCCTTTCGCGATTGGTTCGCCGAATACGATGCCGCAAATTGGGATCAGCAGATCGAAGAAGATGAAGCGGCCGGTAGGCTCGACCACCTCGCGGACGAGGCGATTCGGCACTTCCGCGAAGGCCGTTGAATTTTTTTCTTAGGACGTGCAATCTGCGAAACGCATTCCGCTTGTGATAGGCGCCATGTGATGCCGTCTTGAACTGAGGAAATCATGGGCAAGGCGGCCAAGCGATAAAATCCTTGGATTCCCCTTGCAGTTACGCTCCTGGAACTGAAAATATGACAGGATCATCGACCAAAGCAGAGAGCGGTGTAATCCCCATGTTCGCAAAACTCAACATTCAAAATTGGCGACAATTCGAGAGTGTGGACATCGATTTCCACCCTCGACTGACGGTGCTGACTGGAGCCAACGGAAGTGGCAAAACGACGCTGCTGCACTTGCTAAATCGTCATTGGGGTTGGAATGTGCATTTCGTCAGCAGTCCGCACCCGAGTCGAAAATTGCTAAAGGAATATTGGGCGGGATTCTGGGGTGATGGGGAGAACGGCAACGGACAAGCGAGTATTAATCCGCGAGCGAAGCATCTTATCGGCGAAGTGACCTACCGAAGTGGTCGGAAAGCGAAACTCGAAATCCCAAAAGCAGTCAAAGAAGTCTTTGACGTAACGATCTCTCCGTTGGAGAGGATCAGTGGCGTTTTTGTTCCGTCGCACCGCGCACCCTACGTCTTTCGGAAGATCGATCAGATTCCCATTAAGCTCGATGCCAAGGAGCGGATTTTCGAGGTTTATTTAAGTGAACTGAAGTCGCATTACACTGGTTCCGGGCGAGATTTTTCGCCAAACTATCAGATAAAACGATCGCTAATTTCGCTCGCTACTTTCGGCTACGGAAACGAAGCTGTGGAACGGGACGAAGAGGCAGTAAACACTTACGAAGGGTTCGAGAAAATACTTCGGATTATGCTGCCTTCCTCTCTCGGCTTCAACGATTTGAAAATCAAAGTGCCGGATGTGCTGTTATCAACGAATACCGGAGATATTGCTTTCGACGCCGTTTCTGGTGGTGTCGCAGCCATTATTGATATGGCATGGCAAATTCATATGTACTCGCGGATCCACGAAGAATTCGTCGTTGTGATCGACGAACCGGAGGCCCATCTCCATCCGGCACTGCAGCAGCGCCTCGTACCCGATCTGCTGAGGGCGTTTCCACGATCTCAATTCATCATTGCCACCCACAGCCCGTTCATGGTTACTTCCGAGGTCGATTCCAACGTCTATGTTCTCAGATATAACGAGTCGAATCGTGTCGAGAGCACATTACTTCGAAGAGTTAACAAGGCAGGAACGGTTGATGAGATCCTGATGGACGTTTTAGGCGTACCTTCTACCCTTCCGCAATGGGCAGCAACTAAAATCGAAACCGTACTCGGCAGATTTATCAAAGTTCCGATTTCTGCGGAATCCATCGAGTCGCTTAGAACGGAGTTGACCGCGCTAGGAATGCAACACATGTTTCCCGAAATGCTGGCGAGGGTCGCGGAGGGTCAACGGTGATCCGACTACATAAGGGTCCAGCGCCTGATATTTTGGTGCAAAAGGCTGATGATTGGACTCGTGAATACATTGAAGCCATAAATGACAACAGCAGGATGACAAGGGAAGTGCGTTTTCGATATCGGCATCGCGATATCAAGGCCGCACTTCGCCGTGACTCACAAAATAAGTGCATTTATTGCGAAGGACTGATTGGATTTGGCGAATCAGACCACATTGATCCGGTCAGCGCCCGCCCCGAATTGGTTGTCGCTTGGAACAATTTGGGGCTCGTCTGTAAAGAGTGCAATACGCATAAGAGCAATTATTATGTGCCCGCTGAGCCGCTTATTAATCCGTATGTGGATGAGCCGTCCAACCACCTCATTTTTCTTGGCGCCACCGTCGTCCCGATGCCTGGCGATGGCACGGGACTTCGTACCTATTTGCTGCTCAAACTCAATCGTATCGACTTGATTCAGCGGCGAAATCTTCGAATTGACCGTCTCACACCGCTCGTCGAACAGTGGAAGAGTTTCCCGGATCCGGCTACGAAAGATCTGCTACAACAGGCTGTTCTCGACGAAGGGGCCGATGGCAAAGAATATGCCGCCACAATCCGAGGGTATTTGTACCACGTCCTAGGCTGGATCTGGCCAAGTGGCCATCGGCAAGGCGATGTGGCAAGTTAGGATTCTCGGCTAACGGAGAATCAGGCGCCACGCCTCACGGATTTGTTTGAGCAAACGTGAGGCGAGTGCCCCCGTGCATACAAAACTGTGATCTGAAGCTCTTCAGCATCGTCCCCGAACAGATCGAGTACGCCTGCCACCATTATCGACCCATGTCACCCCATACGACCGGCATCGTTCAGAGTTTGATCGACATGTACCGGAAGGAGGACCCGAAGATGGCAACGACATTGGAAGAGATCAATCGCAAGATCAAAAAGGAAGCACTTGAAGAGGCGACGGTCGACGAACTCCTCAAGAAACTAACGATCGATGACCGGCTTAAAGGCCTGCCGGTCGAGGACCGACTCAAAGGCTTGCCGGCCGAAGAGCGGTTGAGGGGGTTGTCGGCGGAGGAAATCGAGGCGTATTTGCGCGTGATTCGGAAAGACAATCCCCAAGGGAAATGACTTGTGGCCGATCACTGGCCGAAGTGATTGTATGAGTGACCATGATCGTCCCTCCTTTATCCTACCCGGAACGCCAAGATCATGCGAGTAAACTTCACCCCAACACCTCCGTCACGGCCTTCGCATTCTTGTCCACCAGGCGCATGGGTCGTTCGCCGGGTGCCAAAACCTCTTTGGCGGGGTCGATGCCGAGGGCTTTGCAGATGGTGGCGCAGAAGTCGGCCGAGGTGATGGGGCGATCGATGACGGTGCTGCCCGGGTTCTTTTCCTTGTCGTCGGTCTTGCCGACAACCTGGCCGGTCTTGATGCCGCCGCCGGCGAGGAACGTGGTCCAGGCGCGGGCGTAGTGGCCGGTGCCGTTGACCGGCGAACGGCCGAACTCGCCCATCCAGACGATCAGCGTGTTATCGAGCAGGCCGCGGACTTTGAGATCGGTGATCAGGGTGGCGATGGCCGGGTCCATCCACTCGCTGCGTTTCTTGATCTCCTTGGCCGCGCCGCCGTGATCGTCCCAGCCGCGGTGGAAGATCTCGATGAACGAGGTGCCGGTCTCGATCAGCCGGCGCGCCAGCAGGCAGGAACGGCCGAACTTGTGGTTGCCGTAGGAATCGCGGAGTTTGGCGGGTTCCGCGTTCAGGTCAAACGCCTTCACCTTGTTCGAGCGCATCAGCGTCAGGGCGCGTTTGAAGGCGTCTTGCTTCGCTTGGACCGGGGAGACGCCGAAGTCGTCGTTGAAGCGTTTCTCGGACTTCATCAAGAGTTCAAGTTGAGCGGTGAACTCCTGATCGTCGCCGCCGGCTCCGAGGTTCTCGAGGCCCTTATCCGGGTCGGCCACGGCCAGGGGTGCGTGTCGCACGCCGAGATACGAAGGGACGGACCGGTAGAAACGGCCGCCGTTGTTCTTGTCGTAACCCGCGTCGATCGTCACGAAGTTCGGCATCTCCGGATTCTTGAGGCCGATCTCGGACGAAGCGATGCAGCCGATGGCGGGGTAGTCGAATGACCCGAGACGCGGATAGCCCGTGTGCATCAGATACTTGGCGCGGTAGTGCTCGCCTTCGGTGGTGCTCATGCCGCGAAACAGCGCGATGTCGTTCATGACTCCCGCGATCTTCGGGAATTGCTCCGTGACCTGAATGCCCGGAACAGCGGTCGAGATGATCGGAAACTCGCCGCCCGGCTTGGGGTCGAACGTGTGTGCCTGACTCGGTCCGCCGTCCATCCACAGGAGGATGCATGCTTTCGGTTTACTCGCCTGCTTGGCGCCGTCGGCGGCCAGGGCGTGGAACCAGGGCACCCCGGCGGTGGTGACCGCGCCAGCGGCGGCGAGGTTGAAGAGTTCGCGGCGGGAAATGGCGGATGGCATGTCAAAACCTCAAATCGATTCGTTCATCAACGTACCAAGATAAACTCACTGCGGTTCACCAACATCCACAGGACGCCGTTGTAGCTCTTGACGGGGTCCTTGCTCTTGCCGACGAACGTCTGCGCTTCCGTGGCTTCCTCACTCGTCGGCCGGCGGGAGAGAGTCGACAGATAGAGGGCCTCCACAGTTTGCTCCGGCGTCGATTTTGCTTTCATCAGCCCTTCCACGGTCTTGCCGCCCGTTCGCAGGCGCGGGTGGTTGATGAGCGCCAAAAACTGCGGAATGCCGTGGGTGAAGTCGGTCGCGTCGTCTTCGTTGGTGGTGAAGAGTTTTACAAATTCGTCATACGGCGAGCCGACGGGCGAACTCTCGCCGAAACGCCCGGCGTCCTTGGCGTCGTAGTTTCGCAGATCGAGCCCTGGGTCGGTCATGGCCAATTTCAGCGAATCGTACAGAATTTCAGCGGACATCAGCTTGACCGGCATGCGCCCGAAGAGGGCGACCGATTCGCCTGACTTCTTTTGACTGGGCCGGCTCGAACGCTGGTAGGCCTGCGTGTTGGTGATGCAGCGCATCAGCCGGCGGACGTCATAGTTCGAAGCGACGAAGTCATCGGTGAGTTTCTGGAGTGTTTCAGGAAGCAACGGCACGTTTTCGTCGCGCATGTCGTCGACCGGGTTGACGATGCCGCGCGCGAAGAAGTAGGCCCAGGTGCGGTTGACGAAGGCCTTGGCGAAGTAGGGGTTCTCCTTCGCGGTCAGCCACTCGGCGAAGACGGGCCGTAGCGGTTGCTTCTCCTTGGCCGAGTAGGGCGCGGTGTTGCCGACGAACTTGGCGGGGATGATCGTTCCGGAGTTCTTGAACGCTTCCTTCGGGATCGTGATCGACCCATTGGGAGACTTATCGTTGATGGCTGTCGCCTTCTTGCCATCTGGGCCGGGGACGTCGAAGGCCTCGCCGATGCCGTCGAAATAACGGCCGTTGAACTTCCAACTCATGTTGCGGAAGAAGGCGGCCGTGCCCCAGAAGTCGGCCTGCTTCCATTCCTTGAAGGGATCGTTGTGGCACTCGGCACATTGCAGTTGCACACCCATGAAGAGCGAACTGATGTTGCGGGCCGCGCCGGCGGGCAGCGGTTTGCCCTGATCGTCGCCCACCAGTGAGTAGTAAATGCCTTGCGGAGCGTCCTTCAGCGTTCCATTCACGGTCAGGACGTCGCGGACGATCTTGTCCCACCCGTCGCCGGCGTTGAAGCGCTGGGCGAACCACTTGCTCAGGTTCTGCGTGGCGACCAGCGGCTGATTGCCGCCATTGCCTTCAGAGGGGAGTTCCGCGGGGGCGATCCACTCGCGCCAAACCCGGCCCATTTGCTCACCGTAGTTCGCGCTCGCCAACAATTCATTGATGAGCTTGGCCCGCTTGTCGGCCTCGGTACTGTCAAGAAACGCCGCGGCCTGCTTGGCGGTGGGGATGCGGCCGGTGATATCGAGATAGGCCCGCCGCAGAAACTCCGCGTCGTCGCTGAGCGCAGCGGGGGTAAGTTTCGCGTCCTTCAGCTTGCGATCAATCTCGGCATCAATCGACTGAACCAGCGGCTTGATTTCCGCCGAACGAACGGCCGCTGGTTGAATCACCAGTAGCGAAGTCAAAACGCAGAGCATCCGCAGGGTAGGCAAGAAGAATCGGCGCATCGGATTATCCGAAATTGAGAAGCGGGCTGGCGGGGAGGTCCACGACATTAAAGCCAATCGAGTGGGCAAAAGCAACTGTTAGTTCGAACTTCTGAGGGCGTATTGAGTCAGAAGTGGAGGCTTCTTCGACCATGGATTAGGCAAAAAAATAATGGAATAGGCAGGTGTCAACGAATGAACATGAAACGACAACTCCCGGAGCCGAGCAACCGCCCAGGGTAGGACGCTGCGCGTCCAACCCTGGGCTTCGGGATGTAACGCCTTCGGCGTAGAAAGCCTGGGTCTTTACCGCAACGCGGTTGCATCGCGAAGGCCAGGGTTGACCGCGTAGCCGCCCAGGGTAGGACGCTGCGCGTCCAACCCTGGGCTTCGGGATGTAACGCCTTCGGCGTAGA
>Ga0105047_10001804_pt1 | contig 38510 bp, 35 predicted proteins | sample MAT04_FD_78384 | JGI IMG/M metagenome (GOLD analysis project Ga0105047, IMG submission 78384) | Freshwater microbial communities from Lake Fryxell liftoff mats and glacier meltwater in Antarctica - MAT-04 (megahit assembly) | ecosystem: Environmental > Aquatic > Freshwater > Ice > Liftoff...
ACGCCGCCCCCGGGTCGGCTGCGGTCGCGGCCGCGCTCGAGCTGGAGAACACCCTCGTCACCAGCTACATCAAGGCACCCGGCCCGAAGGGACTGATCCTGACGCGCCTGGAGGACGAGAACAGCGTCGGCATCACGCTCTCCCTCCTGCGCCTGCAAGGGGGTCACCCCTATCGTCTCGTGGGCAGCACCGCTCCGTGTGCGTCGGCCCACGCGTCGAGCGCGAAGGTGTTCTCCGTGGGCGTCACCGGGGGCACGCGGACCGCTACCGCGTTCGATGCGTTCCTGGACATCGACGGCGTCGTCGCGAAGACGCCCTCCGCCCTTCGGTCGCTGCGCCTGATCCGCGGCCCCGGCACCAGCGACCAGGTGGAGTGCCGGGGCATCATCGCGATCCTCATCGGGCTCTAGCGGCCGCGCCGACGGGGTCGGCGACCGCCTGGCTCAACGCGTTCGTGAACGCGACATTGACCCCGGGATGACAGGGCGTTGACGCAGAGCATCGAACGTGCGGCTGTTGGACGCTTCCCCACTCATCCAGGAGGTCTCGATGGCGCTTGCACCATCCCCCGGTGATCGCCGGTCCCTGCCTATGGTCGACGCGACCGGCATCGACACGCTGCAGCACTGCCGCTGGAGCTGCGGCTACGAATGCTTCCACGCGGCTCCCAACGAAGGGACCGACCGGACGTTCCGGGGCGTCATGGAGCGCGCCGTCAGCCGGCGGGCCGTGCTCCAGGGTGCGGTCGCCACGCTGGGCGCGGCGGTCGTCGTGGGCTCCCGCCCGGGCCTCGTCGGCGCGCAGTCCGCGGACCCCTCCCCGGCCCTTTCGGCGGCCCCATCGCATTCCCCCAGCACCCTCACCTTCGAGCCCATCACGATCCCGGCGGCGGACGTGGATGAGCTGGTCGTCGCCCAGGGCTACGCGACGGGTGTCGTCGCCGCCTGGGGCGATCCGCTCTTCTCCGACGCGCCCGCCTTCGATCCCATGGCCCAGACCGCGGCGGCGCAGGAGCAGCAGTTCGGTTACAACGCGGACTACACCGCCTTCCTGCCGGATGATCCGGCGAACCCCGGCGTGGGCGTGATGTGGGTCAACCACGAGTACACCAACCCGGAGCTGATGTTCCCCGCCTGGACGCCGGAGACCACCACCGCCGAGCATGTGGCCATCGAGCTGGCGGCCCACGGCGGGTCCGTCATCGAGATCGCGCGCGGCGCCGACGGCAGCTGGACGTACGCCAAGGACGGCCGCAACCGGCGCATCACGGCGACCACGCCCATCGCCCTCAGCGGCCCGGCCGCGGGCCACGCCCTGCTCCAGACCTCCACGGACCCGACCGGCACCATGGTCGAGGGGATGCTCAACAACTGCGCGGGCGGCTGGACGCCCTGGGGCACGATCCTCACCGCGGAGGAGAACTTCAACCAGTACTTCGCGAACCGGGACCTGCTCGAGGACGGGCCGGTGAAGGATGCTCACCGACGCCTGGGCCTCACGGCGGAGGGCACCGAGCGCGGCTGGGAGCGGTTCGTCGACCGGTTCGACCTGACCAAGGAGCCCAACGAGCCCTTCCGGTTCGGCTGGATCGTGGAGATCGACCCGCGGGACCCCACGTCGACCCCCAGGAAGCGGACGGCGATGGGACGCTTCAAGCACGAGGGTGCCACGATCAGCCAGGCCGCTGACGGACGCATCGTCGCCTACATGGGCGACGACGAGCGCTTCGACTACGTCTACAAGTTCGTGAGCGACGCGACCTGGATGAAGGGCCAGCCCGGTGGCGACCTCCTTGACGCGGGCACGCTGTACGTGGCCCGCTTCGCGGATGACGGTACGGGCGAGTGGCTGCCGATGATCGCGGGCGAGGGCCCCCTCACGGCGGAGAACGGCTTCCCGACGCAGGCTGAGGTGCTCATCAACACCCGCCTCGCGGCGGACCTCCTCGAGCCCACCAGGATGGACCGCCCGGAGGACATCGAGCGGTCCCCCGAGACGGGCATCGTGTATCTCGCGATGACCAACAACACGCGCCGCGGCGTGGGCGCCAACTTCGGCATCGACGCCGCCAACCCGCGCGCCGAGAACCGCTTCGGCCACATCGTCGAGCTCACCGAGATGAACGGCGACGCCGGGGCCACCACCTTCGGCTGGGACCTGTTCCTGATCGCGGGTGACCCGACCGACCAGACCACCTACTTCGGCGGCCAGGACGTGGCCAACATCGTGAGCCCCATCTCCTGCCCGGACAACCTCGCCTTCGACGGGCGCGGCAACCTGTGGATCGTCACGGACGGCCAGCCGGGCACCATCAAGCGCAACGACGCGATGTTCGCCGTTGCCACGGAGGGCGACGGGCGGGGCGCGGTGCTGCCGTTCCTGTCCGTGCCCGTGGGCGCCGAGTCAGCGTCGCTGTTCTTCTCGCCGGATCACCAGACCGCGTTCGTGGCGGTCCAGCATCCCGGCGAAGGCGGCACCTTCGAGGCCCCGGCCGGGCGCTGGCCGGACTTCGACCCGGCGATGCCGCCGCGGCCGGGCGTCGTGGCGGCCTGGCGCACCGCGGAGGGTGACAAGACCATCGGCGTCTGACTTGACACGGCGGGCCATCGGGCCCGCATCACCTCGCGGCGGCGTCCGGTCCGGGCGCCGCCGTTCGGATTCCGGGCGTGCCGCCCGCCGTCGCCGGCTCCCAGCGCTGCGCGACATCCTCCGCCGCCGCGCGGCTCCAGGTGTTGCCCACGATGACACTCAGGAAGGCAGGCGCATCCAGGCGCCATCCCGAGACCGACGTCACGGCTTCCACGGTGGCGGTCCGGGGCACGCCGCGCAGCAGAGCGATCTCACCGAAGGACGAGCCGGGCCCCAGCCGTCGCAGCTCGCGGTCGCCCTGGACCACCCGGACCTCACCATCGGTGACCAGGTAGAAGCCGTCCCCGGGGTCCCCCTCACGCACGATGAAGGCGCCCACCGGGTAGCGGACCGGCGTCATCCGGGCCGCCAGGTGCTCGAGCTGCGTGAGCGTCAGGGGCGTGAAGACCGGGCAACCTCGCAGGAGGTCCACCTGGGCCTCCGGCACCAGGATGCCCTCGTCGAGCCGGCGCCAGCGGGGCCAGAGCGCGATGGCGAGCAAGGGCAGCATGAGGCCCACGATCGCGATGGCGGCTTGCTGGCCCACGACGACGAGCAGCACGGAGGCGCCGAGCACGCCCGCGATGTGCCCGAGCGACACCAGCGCGGACATCGCGCCCAGTGCTCCGGAACGATCGCGATCGGGCACGGTGCCCTGGACGAGTCCCATCGCGGACACGTCCACCAGGGCATTGGCGATGCCGACGATGGCAAGGAGCGCGATGGCCACCGGGACCGCCGAGGTGAAGGCCAGGAGTGCGAACATCAATCCGCACGCGAGGAGCGCGACCGCCAGCAGCCGACCCAGGCGTCCCGTCCGTACGATGCTGGCCGTGAGCATCAGGCTCATCAGACCGCCCAGCCCCATCGCGGCGTTGAGCGTCCCGACGCCCGCCTGCCCGATGCCCAGGATGTCGATGGCGAGCACCACGAGGAACACACGGCGCGCGCCGCGGCTGAGGGTCTGGCCGAACACGCCCAGGCTGATGAGCCTGGTGGCAGGAAGGCCGAGGAGGGTCCGCAGCCCGGCGGCGGACTCGGAGACAAGCCCGCGCGCACCGATGGACCGACGACGGATGGCGCCCGGGAGCGAGGGCGGTGGCCGGACGCCCCATGCCATCACGGTGCCCCCGCCCAGGACGAGCACGGTCACCCAGGCCGTCACCGCCGGTCCCCCGATGAGCACCAGGGCCGCAGCCGCCAGTGGCCCGACCAGAGCACCGAGGCCATCCGAGACCGTGCTCGTCACGTTGCTGCCGATGAGCTCCTGTGGGGAGCGGGCCAGGGACGGAACCGCGGATCCGCGCGTGGCCCACGTGGTCCCTGCGGCGGTCGTGCCGACGCCAGCCAGGATGAGCACCAGCCAAGGGGGACCGCCGAAGGAGAGGATCGTCGCGGTGGCCGCGACGCTGCAGGCGTACACCGCGATCGAGCCCACCAGGAGTCCTCGTCGCGAGACCCGATCGCCCAAGCCGGCCAGCACGGGCACGAGGACCATGGCGGGCACCATCTGGGCGAGCGTCAGGAGCGCGATGCCCCCTGCACCGAACGCATCGAATGCGACCACCACGAGCGCGACCTGGAGCATGCCCGTCGCCGTGACGCCAGCCAGGTACGCACCCTCGAGACGGAGGATGGAGCGGTTGCCGGCGATCGATCGCAGCGCGCCCGAGAGGGAGCGCGCCCACGCACGCAGCGGTTCCACGGTCCGGATCACCTTCTGGCAGCTGGGCAGGGGCGGCAGGCGGCGGCGCGGTCCGGCGCGCAGACCCCAGGCAGCGTGTCGTCAGGCACCATGCCGTCAGGTGGGTGCGCGGTGATCGCGACGCGGTGGCCTGGTCGCAGGATACCGGTCCGCCATCGAAGCTGGTGACGCCATCCAGGACCCTTGCTGCCCCGGAGCCGAGCGGCGGCGGCCATGCGGCCGCCCGTCACGGACCCGGATCCGGACGTGCCACCAGCAGAAGCGCATCCCGGTCGGTGCCGGCGCCCGACGGGTCGGCCGTCCCGTCACGACCGTTGCGTGCCTGCGGGTCAGCGAAGCTCAGGTCGCGCGCGATGGCGGCGAGCGCCGCCGTTCCGTCAAGTACCAGGCCCCGGGTGACGTCCACGGTCGGGGAGTGCTCGATCATGGACGTCACGATCACCAGCTGGTCGCCGGCGTCCACGAGCTCGATCAGCCTGGACTCCTGTGGCCATTCGATGTGGGAGGCCGTGACGATCTCCCAGAAGCCGCCCGGTGTGCCTGCACCCTCCGGTCGGTGCGCGACGATCCGATTGCGGTGCTCATGTCCGGTCACGAGGGCGACCACGCTGTGGTGGCGGAGCAGCAGGCAGCGGACGGATTCATCGGGCGCGACCGGGTCGATGGCGGGGGTACGGGGACATCGGGCCGGTCTGCCATCGACGTCGCCACCCAGGTGAGCGCCGCGCGCCTGCTGGGTCATGGATGCCAGCGAGTGGTGCCCGTATGCCACCACCGCATCCCCTGCCGCATCCGCGGCGAGCAACTGGGCGTGGAGCCAGGCGAACTGGGCCGCATCGAGATTGCCCTGGTGGCCGCCCGCCTCGTTGACCGTGTCCAGCGCGATGAGTCGAACACCGGGCGCCGCCATCAGGGCGTAGTACCCCTCTCCCGCCCGCAGGTTCCACTCGCCGAACCCATGACCGCTCGGCGAGCCCCGCGTTCGGAAGTGCTCGGCGATGAAGCCCTGCTTGGTCAGCGGGATCCGTGCTGGGTCACCCGGCACGCGGCGGACCAGTGATGCCGCCGCCGGATCGCCCCCAAGGACGGCCATGGACGAGAAGGCCACCTCCAGCATCGCGTCGCGGCCACCTGACGCACCCGCCTCCGCGGCTGCCGAGCGGATCGGTGTCGGAAGATCCAGGGTCTTCACGCACCCGCTGGCGAGATCGATGAGCTCGGCTGACAACGGGGCATTGCCCTGGACCAGCGCGTCGTGGTTGCCGAAGCTCGCGTACCAGGGCAGGCCCAGGCCGGAGGCGACGAACGGCCGGTTCATGGCCGCACGAAGGCCCGGGTGGTCCATGAGCGCCGACGGCCGGCCTCCGGCGGCCAGGTTCGCCGCCGCGTTCGCGGCGTAGCCCGGGCCATCAACGGACGGCGGCGCAGCGCCGAGCGGCGTCGCACCCCGGCCAGCGAGCTGCGGCCCGGACTCGGGGTCATAGCCCCGGCCTTCGCCCGGCCACGCCACGGAGCGGGGGCCGGCCGGATCGGTGCCGCAGGTGCCTGGCAGGCCGGAGTCCGGGTCGATGACGCCGCCATCCAGCAGGTCGATGAACCAGCGGACCTCGTTCTGCTGCCCGGTGTCGGTGTTGTCCCCGGTCGTGATGACCAGCTCCGGTGCGTGCCCGCTCAGCGGGCTGCGTGCCGCTCGAACGGCAACCGTCATCCGCTCCAGCACCTGGGGCGTCAGCGCCTCCTGGGGTCGGTAGGCCGTGCCCATCCAGGGGTCCAGGAACTCGGTCCGCAGGGGCGAGCCCTCATCGACCAGGTGGATGTCGCTCAGCTGGGCGAACGTCAGCAGCCGGCGACCCGTCGTGGGCACCGACACGGCATCGGACACCAGATCCGTGCGGATCGCTATGCCGGGCAGATCGAGGCGGATGTCGACCGTGCCGTCAGCGGCGGATCCTCCCGCTGCCAGGTTGGCCGCCGGCGCTCGCTCCGGGAGGAGCATGGAGACGGACACCATCATCGTGATGCCCGCCACGATCACGATGAGGCTGAGCTGACCTGGCCGACGACCCCGGTGTGCCACGCAGTGATCGTCGTGAACGACCGTGGTCGGTCCGTGATGCTGCCGTCAACCCGTGTTGCCACCGCGTCAACGATGGGCACGCGACGATGTCGGCGTGCGTCGGGTCCGTCGGCTTCGGCCGCGGCGGCGGCTCGGGACCGGGGCTCAGGGACGCTCCCCGCGGGCCAGCCACTCCTCGATGGAGTCGACCGCAGCCGGCAGGTCGGCGACCGAACGGATCGTCAGGTGTGCGCCCGCAGCGCGGAGTCGCGCGGCCGCGGCATCCCCGCGCGCCCCACGCTCCGCCGCGGGGAGCGCCCACAGATCGTCCACCGACATGCCCAGCTCATTGCCGGTCTCGGTCACACCGATGGCCCACGTCCCGGCGTTGCGACCCTCCGCCATGTCGACGCCGGTGTCACCCACCTTGATCACCGCCCCAGGCGGGAAGACGCGCAGGGCCTCCATGGCGCGAAGCAGCATCCAGGGTGCCGGGCGTCCGGCCGGTACGTCGTCCACCGCGATGAGCACGTCCGGGGCATACCCCTGGTCCGCTGCCAGCGCAGCAGCCGCCTCCGCGGCGGGCCGAACGTACCCCGTCGTGGAGCCGACCACGATGCCCCGCGCGCGCAGCTCGTCCATCGCTTCCGGCACGCCCGGGATCACGTCCCCATGCTCCGTGATCGCGGTCACCTGGACATCCCCGAAGGCCGCGTAGAGGTCGATCACGTCCGTCTCATCGGGGTCGCGGCCGGTCGCCGCGCGCCACGCGCCCGCCACGTCCGGAACCGCCAGCAGCATCCGGATGTGGTCCCGCTTGGCGACACCCATGGGGCCCCTGGCATCCACCTCTGACAAGGCCACCCCACGGTCAGCGAACACGCGCGTGACCGCCGTCACCGGGGCCAGTGAGCCATGATCGACCGTCGTGCCGGCCCAGTCCAGGACCACCGCGCGGATCCGGTCCGCGGGCGTCCAGGCGGTCATGCCGGCACCGCCATCAGGATCGTCTCGAGCTCGGCGATGAACGGGCGCAGCGCGTCAACCGTGATGGCGCCCAGGGCGCACACCCGGAACTGCTCCGCCGCGGCGGACCCCTGCCCGGCGTAGATCACGTAGCCCGCGGCCCGCAACCGGTCGTGGAGGGCCTGGTACTCGATCCCCGGCGGCAACGGCACGGCGCGCACGGAGGCAGACCGGTGCGCCTGTGGCACGGCCGGTTCCAGGCCCAACCGCCGCAGCTCACCGTCCAGCCAGTCGATCCGCTCGCGGTACGTCGCCCGGCGCTGGGCGACGCCTTCGTCGAGCAGCTCCTCGAGCGCCGCCAGCAGGCCGTACACCGCGGGCACCGACGGCGTGAACGGCACGCTACCTCGCTCCGCCGCCTCAAGGTATCCGGCGAGGTCGAGATACAGCGAGTGCGGCGCGACCGCCCGGACGCGGGCCAGCGCGGCGGGCGACAGGAGCACGAAGGACACGCCTGGCAGCCCGTGGAGGCACTTGTTGGCCGTGCCGGCAACCATGTCGATGCCGCCGCCCCGGAGCGGCAGCTCCTCCGACCCGAACGCGCTGATCGCGTCCACCGCGAGCACCACCCCGTGCGACCGTGCGACGGCGGCGACCTCGGCCAGCGGGTTGATCAGCCCCGTCGTGGTCTCATGCTGGACCATCGAGATGGCATCGATGCTGTCGTCCGCTGCCAGCGCCGCGGCGATCGCGGCGGGGTCAGCAGGTTCGACATGTCCGAAGACCAGGTCGGTATGGAGGATCCCGGCGCGGTCGGCCATCGTGGCCATCCGGTCGCCGTAGGTGCCGTTTCGGATCGCCAGGAGGCGGCGGCCCGGGCGGACGCTGCCGCCGATCATGGCCTCCATCGCGGCCGTGCCGCTGCCCGCCAGCAGCACCGCCCGCCATCCGACGGGGGCGTCTGCCACCTTCAGCAGCAGCTCCTCGACGCGCTCCGCGATGGCCCGGTATTCAGGTTCGCGGTGGCACAGGTCCGGGCCGCCGATGGCGCGGTGGACCCGGTCGGACACCACGGTGGGCCCGGGGTTGAGCAGGATCCGCTCGCGATGCGCGCGATCACGACCCCACCGCTCCGTCAACGCGGCGTCGAGACCCTCGACGGTCACGATCAGGTCCGGCTGGCCTGGCACCAGCGGACGCCGGTCCGCGTCATGTGTCTCCACGACGCCCACGATCGCCCCGACGCCCGCCCGATGACCGGCGGCGAGCGCGGCGCGCGTCAGGCCCACCACGCCGACCTTGCGCAGGTCCTCCACGCCGGACGCGAACGCTGCCTCCACGATGCCTCGCGGGGACGGTGCAGGCGGGCCCACGACCACCCGCGTCTCCACGGCGAGCGTCCCCGGTGCCAGCGACTCCATGGAGGCCACCACGAGCGCCACCTGCGAGCCACGCGCCGCGAGGCGCTGGAGTGCGGCGCCGAGCGGCCCAGACACGGTCGGTTCGGAGCCATCCGCGACCACGACCCAGAGGTCGATGGCGGCGCTGGTGTTCCACTCGTGGGCGGTCGATGCGGAATCGGCGAAGGGCATCCGGGTTGGCCTCGGCTGGCGGGTGCGGGACACCCGGACCCTCCACCCGGCGTGTCAACAGACCATTACCACGTCATTCACGGAACGCAAACCTGTTGTTGACCGGACGCGGCCATCGTCCGCCTTCGAGGCGACCCCGGCCATCGATGCCCGGACCGGAGGTGCCACATCGAACACGAGGTGCCATCCGTGGCTTCCACCCGATCCCGCACCCTTGCCCTCCTTGGTGCGGGCCTTCTGGCGCTGGGCGCGTCGCCGGTGCTCGCGCAGGATCCCGCAGCCGATTGGGCCGCCCCTGTCGACCTGGCGAAGGCGGCCGAGCAGGCGGCAGACTTCCAGACCTACGGCATGCCCGATAGCTGGGCGAACTACGGCGAGTCCATCGCCCGGTTCTGCGCCGCGAACGCGTTCGACCCCTGCAGCCGGATCGACACGGACATGTCGTCGCTGCAGGAGATCACGCAGTTCGATTCGGAGAAGAACAACCCGGTGGCCGCGTTCGCGGACATCGGCATCATGTTCGGCCCCATCGCGGAGGAACTGGGCGTGGTGCCCGCATTCCTGCCGCCGAACGCGGACGTGCTGCCAGAGGGCTTCAAGGCTGCCAACGGCGGCTGGATCGCCACCTTCACGGGCGTGCCGGGCTACAACGTCAATGTCGATGTGCTGACGGAGAAGGGCCTCGCGGTCCCGACCACCTGGGCGGACCTCATCAAGCCCGAGTACCAGGGCCTCATCGGCCTGGGCGTCATCGGCGAGTCGGGCACGGCCACCACGTCGTTCATGGCCATGAACATCGCCGCGGGCGGGTCCATGGACGACTTCGCTCCCGGCGTCGAGTACGGCAAGGCGTTGCTGGCGAACATCGAAGGTGTGCCGGAGGGCAAGGACCCTGAGATGGAGCGTGGCGAGGTCCCCATCCAGATCAAGTACGACTTCAACCTCATCGCGCAGGCGGCAGCGCTGGCCGAGAAAGGCATCAACGTCCAGACGGTCATCCCGGCCGATGGCTCGCTCTACGCCCCGTCGGCACTGATGCTCAATGGCTACAACACCGGCGAGATGGACCTCATCAAGGCCTTCGCCGAGTGGGTCCTGACCGATGAGGGCCAGACGGTGTTCGCGGAGTTCGGCGCCCGCCCGGTCCGCTACGTTCTGGGCGACCTGGAACTGCCGGACGCGGCCAAGGCCAAGTGGCTGTCGGACGACCTGTACGCGAACGTCCAGACCGTCGACCTGACCACCATGAAGATCGAGGACATCAAGACCATCTGGGAGTCCGAGGTCCTGGGCCAGTAATCATCCCCTCGCAGTCCACAGGGACCATCGCGACCTCCTCCGCGGTGACCACCCTCTCCCCTGCGCAGGTCGAGAACGCCGAGGCCGGGCACCCTCCCCGGCCTCGGCCGTTCCTCGTCCGTCTGGCGCACGCCGTCGGCCTCTGGCTGCCGGCCGTGCCGCTGCTCCTGCTCATCGCCGTGGCACTCGTCGGACCGGCGGTGATGCTCATCCTGGGCAGCATCACCGATGAGCATGGGTTCACCCTCGAAAGCTGGGTGAAGGTCCTCACGCGCCGTGGGGACCAGACCGCGATCCTCACGTCCATCGGCCTCGGTGCGACCGTTGCGACCATCGCAGCGCTCGTCGGCGTGCCGATCGCCTGGATGGTCAGCCGGATGCTGCCGATCTCCCGGGCGGGCTGGCTGGCCCTGCTGACGGTCGGCGGCAACTTCGGCGGCATCGGCCTCGGGTTCGCGTATTTCTCTGTCCTGGGCACCGTGGGCATGGTCACGCTCGCCATCCAGGGCCTTGGCATCGATTGGGCGCCGCCCCGGCCTTCCTCGTTCCAGGGGCTCGTCATCGGCTACCTCTACACCAACGTGCCGCTGTTCGTGCTGCTCACCATCCCGGCCATGGGCGCCGTCCGCGACGACTGGTGGGAGGCGGCGCAGGTGGCGTCCGCGACCCGGACCCAGTTCTGGCGACGCGTGGGCGTCCCGATCCTGACACCCTTCATCGCCGCCGGATGGCTGCTCATCTTCACGTGGTCCATCGGCATCTACGGCCTGGCGTATGCCCTGGCGGGCGCGGGCGCGGCGATGACGACGCAGCTCATCACGCTGCGCATCGGCGACATCCTGACCACCGACCTCACCGAGACCTGGCGGGCGAACGTGCTGTCCGTGATCCTGATGCTCATGGCCATCGTGTCGCTGCTCGCCTACCGGGCGTTCCTGCGTCGCGGGCTGCGGTGGTTCCGGTGAGCCGTGTCGCGCGCTGGATCCTGTTCGGGGCGGTCGCGACCTACCTGCTGCTGCCGGTGCTCGCCGTGTTCCTGTACTCCGTGGCGACCGTGTGGCGGGCGCGCATCCTGCCCGACGGGTACACCCTGGACCACTACCTGGCGGTTGTCAGCGACGAGCGCATCCTGGGCGCGTTCGGCCGTTCGATGGTGCTCGCGACGATGGTCACGGTCGTGGTCATCGTCGTCGTCGTACCGGCGGCCTATTGGGCACGCATCCGTAATCCGCGCATCAAGCCGCTCATCGAGGTGGGTGCGGCGATCCCCTTCGCCCTGCCCTTCGTGGTCATCGCCTTCGGCATCGACCGCATCGTGGGCATGCTCATCCCCGGCGTCCAGAACACGTTCGGCGTGTTGCTCGTCGGCTCCGCGGCCATCGCCTTCCCCTTCTTCTACTGGGCCGTGGACGGTGCGATGTCCGCGGCGGGCATCGAGCGCCTGTCGGAGGCAGCAGAGACATGCGGCGCGAGACCCCACCAGACGGTCGTGCGGGTGATCCTGCCGGCGGTGCGCACGGGGGTCATCACGGGCGCCATCCTCGTCTTCGCCACCAGCTTCGGCGAGTTCGCGCTGGCCCAGATCCTGGTCGGAGCAGCCTTTGAGACCCTGCCCTTGTGGCAGGCTGACGCACTGCTCCAGACCACGGGCCGCTTCAACGACCTGGCCGTGACCACCGTCGTGAGCTTCGTGCTCCTGTTCCTGCTCGCCGCGTTGCTCGTGATCTGGGGCCGCGGCCAGACCCTGCGCCTCGTGCCAGGCGCGACCGCGGACGTGAAAGGACCCTGAATGAGTGCCGTGACCCTGCGTGACGTGACCCGCCGGTTCGGGTCGGTCACCGCCCTCGACTCGGTGTCCGTCCACGTCATGTCGGGTGAGCTGCTGGCCCTCCTGGGTCCCTCAGGCTGCGGCAAGACCACGTTGCTGCGCTCGGTCGCCGGGCTGGAGCAGCCCGACTCGGGCACCATCCTCATCGACGGCGAAGATGTCTCCCGCGTGCCCACGCGCCAGCGGCCCATCGGCATGGTGTTCCAGAGCTATGCGCTGTTCCCCAACCTCACCGTGCGCCAGAACATCGCCTTCCCCCTGGAGGTTCGCGGCGTCGAGCGCGGGGAGGTGCGCCGGCGGGTCGCGGAGATGCTCGACCTGTGCCGGCTGGATGCGCAGGCGGATCGCTACCCCAACCAGATCTCGGGCGGCCAGGCGCAGCGCTGCGCACTCGGCCGGGCACTCGCGCCGTCCCCCGCGGTGCTGCTCCTGGACGAGCCTCTGTCCGCGCTGGATGCCCTGGTGCGTGTCCGGCTTCGAGATGAGATCCGCCGCGTCCAGCAGCAGGTCCGGATCACGGCGCTCTATGTGACGCACGACCAGAGCGAGGCGATGGCCATCGCAGACCGGGTCGCGGTCATGAACCACGGCAGGATCGAGCAGCTGGCCAGCCCAGCCGATCTGTACGACGACCCGCACACGGAGTTCACCGCGTCGTTCGTGGGCAGCCGGAACGCGGTCGAGCTGCCGATCGTGGACGGGCGCGTCTCGCTCGGGCGCGCCTTCACGCTCCGGGCACCGGATGGCCCATACGCCCGGGCGACCGCCTTCTTCCGGCCGGAGGACGTGGTCGTGGGCGCCGGTGCGGACGGCGGTCACCCGGCGACGCTGGAGATGAAGGTGTTCCTCGGGTCGACGACACGCCTCCACCTCCGCGCCGAGACGCGCAGCGGCCCGGTGATGCTGCACGCGGACGTGAACAGCCGGACGGCGAGCCGATTCAGCGACGGCGACCAGCTCGCATTCGTGGTCGACACGGACCATGTCCGGGTCTTCCCGACACCTGGTTCGACCGTCGCATGACACGCGACGACGGGGAGCTCCGCGTCCTGCTGCTCGCGCTCGACGGGTTCCCCCACCGGATGGTCGGCCCGGAGCTGACACCCACCCTGTGGCAGCTGGCGCTCGGCGGCGGCCGAGCACCCGACGGCGGCCGAGCACCCCTGCCATCCACGACCTACCCGGGGTTCGCGTCGCTGCTCACGGGCGCCTCGACCGAGATCCACCGGGTGCGCACCACGTTCGGCCGCGAGGGCGCCGCGCCCGGCTGGGCGAGCGATCGGCAGGTCGCCGTGCCGACGATCCTGGACGCGTGTCGTGCCGCGGGGATGGGAGCGGTCGCGGTCATGGGCGACCAGAAGCTTGTCGGGGTGCTGCGGACCGGAGACGTGGCGCTGCCGTGGCCGGTGGGCGCGCTTCTCCCGGACAGCGCCGCGCTCGATGCCTTCGGGTACCTCCGCAACGACGCTGCGTGGCCGGCGATGATCGAGGCCATCCGCGATCCGGGCAACCGGCTGCTCTTCTGCCACCTGAACGAGGCTGACACCGTTGGCCACCTCCATGGCCCGGAGAGCGGCGAGGCCCGCGACTGCTACCGCAGCACAGACCGCGTCGTGCAGCGCCTCCTGGACACCATCCGGACCACATGGTCGCGCTGGCTCGTCATCGTCGTCTCCGACCACGACATGGAGGAACGGAGCGCCGCTGAGGGCGTCGACCCGATGTCCCTGCCCGGCATCGATGCCATCGCCGAGGACTGGATGGAGGATGGGGGCAGCTGCTGGTTGAAGCTGCGGCCCGGGGTGGACGCAGCTGACGTCGATCGGGTCCTGAGCACCCGTCCGGAGGCGACCGGCTGGCGGTTGTATCGCGATCGCGTCCTGCTGATGGGACATCCCGGGGTGGCATGGCATGCCGGCGCGGTGCCCCTCCTGGGCATCCATGGTGGGCCAGCGACGCGACGGACCGTCGCCATCGTGGGAGGCGGCCACACATCAGTCGGCCCGCTCGCACGGCGCGTCAACGGCAGTGCTCCGGAGCTGCGGGACTGGTCGCCCACCATCGCCGCGCTGCTCGGCATCCAGCTGCCCTCCGCGGACGGTTTGGACCTCCTCTCCGAGCCCTCCGATCCCGGATGAGCGCGGGGCTGTCAGAATCCCGGCGATGAGCACCTTCACCACCGGCGGCGAGTACCTGGTCCCCGTCCGGATCCATGCCGACCGGGCGGCGCGCGAACTCCAGATCGGCTGGGCGGACGGCCACGAGACCCGCTATGACTTCGTGACCCTGCGCTGGCTCTGCCCGTGCGCCTTCTGCCGGGGAGAGATGGGGATGCCCGGCTGGCTCGACTCCAAGCCGACGCTGTCGGAGGCCCAGACCACGCTGTCGAGCATGGAGCTCGTGGGATCGTATGCGGTGGCACCCACCTGGGCGGACGGCCACCACACCGGTTTCTACACGTTCCAGCGGCTGCGCGAGGAGTGCCCCTGCCCGGAGGACACGGCGAAGCGCGCCGCCGCGCCGCACGCGCGTCACGCGTTGGGCTGACCACCGGTCGGGCTGACCACCGGCCCTCCCGGCGCGTGCCATGATGGAAGTCCTCGGCGGCCCTCCCAGACGTCGCCCCCCAGGAGATGCCGATGACCCGTCGAACATCCCTGGTCTCGACCCTGATCGCCGGTCTGACCCTTGCGATCGCCGCGCCGGTGGCCGCGGGCGGATCGTTCGGGCCGCCCACCGTCGTCGTCGGCACGGACCTCAGCGCGACGCTCCGGGTCGGCGATGTCGCGGCGGCCGGGGACACCGTGATCGTCGCCTTCGTCCGGGAGAGGCCCACGGACAACGAGGTGCCCGACCGCGCGTCCTTGTTCAGCCGAAGCTTCGACGGCGGCGGGACGTTCGACGCCGAGGACGTGGACGACCTCCAGGCCCTGCGCGTCGAGGCCTGCCCGGATGGCTCGCTCCCGCCCGAGTCGATCCTGCTCGCGGCCACGACCCTGTCGGGTGGCGACCGCAGGATCACCGCCTCCAACGGCTCGACGAGCACCCAGTTCGGGGTCGAGGGCGCGGATTCGTCGCGGCCGGGCATCGCCTGCGTGCCCGGCAAGCGGGTCGCCGTGGTCTACCTCCGGACGCAGGGTGGCACGACCACAGCGCGCCTGCGGACGTTCCGGCTGGGCACCCCCACGATCAGTCTCGTGACGGACGTCAGCCTCGGCGCCGCCAACAAGGGCAGCACCCCGGCCGTCGCGGCCGTCGGTGACCGGATCTACGTCGCCTGGACCGGCGGCAACCAGCTGCGCTTCAAGCGCTTCGTCGTGGGTGGCGCGCCGAGCTTCTCCCTGACGGCCAAGCCGACGGTCACCATCGAGACCTCGAACTCGCAGCGGGCGCCCCGACTGGCCGCGGACGGCAGCGGGTGCTGCTCGCATGGGAGCGCTCGTCAGACGTCGTGGCCCGGGTGAGCACCAACAAGGGCGCCGGATTCGGCGCCCGGTCGACCATCTTCGACGGCCAGCCGAGTTCCGCCAAGGTGGCGTTCCTGACCAACGCGGACGTGGCGGGCGCCACGCTCCTGGTCTCCGGGACCGTCGTCAGTGAAGGCATCAGCACGCGCGGCAGCATCAAGCGCTCCACGAATAACGGCGGGACGTGGCCGAAGATGGCGGGCTCCGAGCGGACCAGCGGCTTCGTGGCGGGTGCCCTCAGTGGATCGGGTGCCGCACTCGTGACCCACCTGGTCGTCGATAGCGGCCTGGGCCCGACCGACGATGCGTCCATCACGCATCAGCGGACGCCCTGACCCTCAGCTCATCGCGCCGGGCGCCTCCCCCCGCAGGTATCGATAGACGATCGCCGCCGCGACGGCCCCGATGACAGGCCCCACGAGGTAGATGCCGATCGTCTGGAGGTCGCCCGCGACGATCGCCGGCCCCAGGGAGCGAGCGGGGTTCATGGACGCACCGGTGATAGGCCCACCGACCAGTGCGCCCAGCGCCACGGTGCCCCCGATGGCGAGCGCGGCTGCCTCTCCCACGGCCCGGGTGTCCGTCGCGACGGCCGTGATGACGAGCATCAGGAAGAACGTCAGGAGCGCCTCCCAGGCCAGCGCCTGGAGGTCCGAGCCACTCGGTCGGGTCAGCCCCAGGTCGGCATCCGCGCCGAGCGTGATCCGGAGCGCGGCCGCACCCAGCAGGGCACCCGCCACCTGGGCGACGCTGTAGGTGGCCGCGCGTGACCAAGGGAAGTGCCTGCCCACCGCGAACCCGATGGACACGGCCGGGTTGAAGTGGGCGCCGCTGACGTGACCCAGCGCGTAGATCATCACCGCGATGACGAGACCGAACGCGAGCGCGATGCCCGTCTGCCCGAGGGTTCCACCCTGGGCGTCGACCGCGATCGCGCCGCATCCCAGAAAGACCAGGGCGAAGGTGCCCAGCGCCTCAGCGATGTGTACCCTCACCCTCCGATGACGCTCGCCATCGGGAGTCCCGCGGTACGGCGCGCGATCTCGATGAAGGGTCGCAGCCGGAGCGTGAGCTCTTGGCGGGTGACCCGGAAGGCGGCGAGCTTCGCCTCGTCGGTGCCCTCGACCTCCGCCGGATCCTCGAGGCCCCAGTGGAGCGAGTTGCCCGACCCCGGGAACACCGGGCAGGCCTGGCGCGCCCGGTCGCACACGGTGATGACATAGTCGAACGGCTGGCCCAGGAACCCCTCCAGCGCCTTGCTGCCGGCCGCGGACCAGTCGATGCCGACCTCACCGAGCACACGGATCGCGTACGGGTTGACGCCCTTGGGCGCGGTCCCCGCGGACTCGACCGCGAAGTCGGTGCCGCCGAAGCGTTCCAGGAGTGCCTCGCCGATCTGGCTCCGGGCGGAGTTGCCCGTGCACACGAGCAGGACCCGGATGGGGTGGTCGGTCATGGTGGTCTCCTTGCGTGTACCCCGGACCCGTCCGGCGGCCTCGATGGTCAGCTCCAGGTCCGTCAACTCCGCGTCCAGGCGGTCCAGCTCGTCGCGTTGACGCGCGATCGCGCTGCGCTGGGAGGCGATGAGCGGCGCCAGATCGAGATCCACGCCGCCACGTTCCAGGCACAGCCGAGCCAGCCGGCCGGCGTCCTCCGGGCCGAGGCCGAGGCGCCGCAGGCTGACCACGAGCCGGACACGGACGAGGTCCGGCTCAGCGTAATCGCGGTAGCCGTTGGGGCCGCGTCCGGGCGCCGGCAGGATGCCCTCCTGCTCGTACCAGCGGACCGCCGAGGGTGCGACGCCGGCGCGGCTGGCCAACTCGGAGATGCGCATGCCCCGACCCTACACCTTCAAGTCGCTCGAAGGTCAAGCAGTCATCGCCAGCATGCGCCACCGGCGGGCTGTTGACACGGCGATGACCCGCCGTTGATGGCGGGACCGGATGGTGTGCTGGTCCTTGCTATCCATCCGTCGCCGAGGGAGGCACATGTCCGTCCACCGATCGCCGCGCCGGCGCGCGTCCACGGCTCTTGTGACCGGGGCTGCGCTGCTCACCTCCGCCCTGGTGCTGCCGGGCGTGGCCGCCGCGCAGGATGCCCCGGGCCTGTCACACGTGGGCACGTTCTTCGTGCCCCAGAACCTCCCGGAGGGTGCGGAGCCGCTGACGCCGACCTCCGCCGAGATCCTGGACATCACGGCTGATGGCCGCACGCTCGTCTACACGGACGCGCTGAGCGGGAGCCTGGGGTTCGTGGACCTGAGCGACCCGGCCGCGCCCGCGGCGCTCGGTGCCCTGAAGCTCGACGGCGGGGCCACGAGCGTGGCGATCCACGGCGATCTAGCGCTCGTATCCATCAACACGAGGGAGGACCCCGACGGGGATGGCCCCAGAACGCCTTCGACGTCCCGACGGGCGAACTGCTGGTGCTGGACCTCGCCACCCGCGAGGTCGTGCGCACGCTTGAGCTGGCGGGTCAGCCTGACTCGATCGCGGTCGCGCCCAGCGGCAACCATGCCGCGATCATCATCGAGAACGAGCGCGACGAGGAGCAGGACGGTGGCCTGATCCCCCAGCTGCCTGCGGGCGCCCTCCAGATCCTGGACCTCGCTGGAGCACCCGCGGACTGGACGCTGCGGACGGTCGATCTGACCGGGCTCGCAGACGTGGCGGCGGACGATCCCGAGCCAGAGTTCGTGGACATCAACGCCGCCGACCAGGCGGTCGTCACGCTCCTGGAGAACAACCACCTGGTGATCGTGGATCTGCCCACGGGTGAGGTGGTCACCCACTTCAGCGCCGGCACGGTCGACCTCGAGGGTGTGGACACCGAAGAGGAGGAGCTCGGGCCGCAGGGCAACGGGCTGATCGAGCTGACCGGTTCGCTGAGCGGCATCCGCCGCGAGCCGGATGCCGTCACGTGGATCGACGAGCAGCGCTTCGCGACCGCCAACGAAGGCGACTACGAGGACGCCGACGGCATCGAGGGTGGCAGCCGCAGCTTCACCATCTTCAACGTGGACGGCACCCTGGAATACGAGGCCGCCGAGTCGATGGAGCACCTGCTGGTCAGCGCGGGGCACTTCCCCCAGGCGCGCGCGGCGAACAAGGGCGTGGAGCCGGAGGGCCTGGAGGCGGGCGTCATCGACGGACGCGAGGTCCTGTTCGTGGCTGCCGAGCGGGCCAACGTGGTCGCGGTCTACGACGTGTCCGGCACGGAGCCTTCGTTGCTGCAGGTGCTGCCGACGGGCATCGGGCCGGAGGGCCTGAAACTGAGCGCGGACGGGCTGCTCGCGGTCACGGCGGAGGTCGACGGTCCGGCGGACGAGTTCGCGGTCCGCTCGCTCATCACCTTCTACGGGCCGGGCGAGAGCGACTGGTCCTATCCGCAGCTGGTCAGCGCGGACGACGCCGATGGGCTGCCCATCCCCTGGGTGGCCATCTCGGGCCTCGCCGGCGACCCCACTGATCCCGCGACGGTGTGGGCGGTCAGCGACTCGTACCTTGCCCAGTCGTGGCTCTACCGCGTCGACGTCTCGTCGCAACCGGCCGTGATCACGGAGCGGATCGCCATCGGTGGTGTCGGTGTGGACGACCAGCTGACCGGTGACTTCGACCTGGAGGGCGTCGCGGCGCGCGCAGAGGGCGGCTTCTGGTTCGCGTCGGAGGGCCGTGTGAACGAGGGCAGCTCACGCCCCAACCTCATCATCCGCACGGACGCCGCGGGCGAGGTGCTCGCGGCGGTGCCGCTGCCGGAGTCGCTCACGGCCGGTGCCACGAGCAGCGGCTTCGAGGGCGTCGCGGTCACGGGCACGGAGGCTGCCGGCGACGAGGTCGTCTGGGTCGCCCTCCAGCGCGAGTGGGCGGACGACACGGAAGGAACGGTCAAGATCGGCCGCTACGACGTCACGACCGACGCCTGGACCTTCGCGATCTACCCGCTCGATGCGGTCGAGTCACCGGCCGGCGGCTGGGTGGGGCTGTCCGAGATCACGGCGCTGGCCGACGGCCGCGTCGCGATCGTGGAGCGCGACAACCAGCTGGGCATGGAGGCCCGCGTCAAGCGGATCACGACCATCGATCCCGCGTCGGTCACCTTCGCGGCCCATGGCGCGGAGCTGCCGGTGCTGGAGAAGACGCTCCTGCGGGATGTGCTCGCAGACCTGGATGCGGCGAGCATCTCGGTCCCCGACAAGCTCGAGGGCTTCGCGGTGACGGCAGACGGGGACGTGTGGCTCGCGACCGACAACGACGGCGTGGACGAGAACTACGGCGAGACCGTCTTCCTGGGCCTGGGGTCCATGGAGGCACTCGCTCCCTGACGGCTTCCGCCGCTCACCTGCCTCCCCGTTCTGGCCGAGGGTCCCGGGTACACGCTCGGGACCCTCGTCGCTGTCCGGTGATCGCAGTGGCAGGGTTGACGGTCTGACCATCGACCGTTGATGCGTGGGGCCCACGCTCCCGCCATGACAGCTGTCCTGGGCGTGCGGGTCACCATGAGCCTGGTCGCCAGTCTCTTCGGTCTCGCGCTCCTGCTCCCCTGGTCGCGCCGTCGGTCCATCCCGACGGCGCGACCCCACCTTCCCGGCGACGCCTGGGCCACCCAGGACGTGGATCCGTGCGATCCCTATCCCCTCGCGCTGCTCGGGCTCGGCAGCGACGCCCAACAGACTGTTGACGCGATGTTCACCGAGGGCGGTGACTCCCGCCCTGGCGGCCGTGCGAGGATGCCGGTGGCCCGGACACCCCACGACCGCCGGGCCGCGCTGGAGATCCCTATCGACTGAACGGGAGTCACCCATGGAATGCGAGTCCTGCGGCCGATACCGGCCGTCCTCGGAGATCCTGCCGATGCCCGGCCCTGCAGGCGTCACGGTGATGGCCTGTGCGATGTGTCGAGGCCCCATGTCCGTGAACGACCCGATGGCCGTGGTCGTGCCCCACGTCGAGGCACTGAGTCACCCGTCGACACGCATCAGCCCCGGAGCCTGAACCAGGATGGAGACGCGTTCCCCTGCACCGAGCGGGGCCAGAGGAACACCTGCCTTGCTGGCGCTGGACATCGACGGCACCATCCTCGACGGAGCCGGCGTCCTGCGGCCCGTGGTGCGGGATGCCATCCGCCACGTCGCCGCATCCGGGGTCCACGTGATCCTGGCCACCGGGCGCTCTCCCTGGTACGGAATCGAGCGGCTGGTTCGTGACCTTGGGCTCGGCGGCCCGCAGATCATGATGCAGGGCGCCCTCATCGGAGACCCGACGACGGGCAGCACGCAGCGCATCCGGTCGCTGTGGCCGGACGTGTACCAGGAGGTCCTGTGGTTCGCCGATGAGCTGGGCCTCGATCCGGTGGTCGCCACGCTTGAGGGTCATCGCGTCACGAGCGTGCCGCGGGATGTGGCGTTCGTGTCGCCCGGACCGGACCCCTCGACCGTTCGCTGCCTGCCCGACCTGTCCGACCTCGACGGGGAGCGCCCGATGCGTGTGTACCTGCCCACCGGCCCGGCATCCCACCGGAGTGTCCGGGTTGAGGCCATGGCGCGGTTCCTGGGACGCGCGGCCGTGGTCTGGAGCGACCTGACGGGCATCGAGCTCATCGCGCCGGGCGTGAACAAGGGCGAGGCCATCGAGGGGTTCGTCCGGGATCTCGGGTATGACCTGACGCAGGTGGCGGCCGTCGGGGATGCCATGAACGACACCGAGATGCTGCGCGTGGCCGGGCGCTCGGCAGCCATGGGTGGCGCACCCGCCGAGGTCCGGGCGGCGGCGGACATCGTCGTTCCCTCGTCGGAGGAGGACGGCGTCCTCGATGCGCTGGCGTGGTTCTACCCTCACCTGGTCCAGGTGTTCGGCAGGGCGCCTCGGGCCGGTACGGTCGAGGTGCCGGCGTAGCGACGCCCGGACCTCCAGCGTGAGGGGGTCCGGCCGGTGGCCTACAATGCCCGCATCCCGCTTCAGGAGCCCTCGATCGTGACCGCCGTCCGACCGTCGACGTCCCGCAAGGCCGCGCGGCACGCCCGGATCCCGTACATCAACCGCGAGCTGTCCTGGCTGGAGTTCAACGCGCGCGTCCTCCACGAGGCGCAGGATGAGCGGAACCCGCTCCTGGAGCGGACGCGGTTCCTGGCCATCTTCACCAGCAACCTCGATGAGTTCTTCCAGATCCGGGTGGCGGGTCTCAAGCAGCAGGTCGCCGCGGGTCATTCGAAGCCGTCCCCCGACGGGCTGTCCGCCCAGGAGGTCCTGGACCGTTCGCGAGCGCGTGTGCTCCAGCTCCAGGCGGCCCTGTCCGCGACGTACCTCGCGATCGCCGACGAGCTGGCCGACGAGAAGATCCGCATCGTGCGCTACCAGGACCGGCCGGAGCGGCAGCGGGAGCTGCGCCAGCAGTTCCTGGACCAGGTCTATCCGGTGCTGACGCCGCTCGCCGTCGATCCGGCGCACCCGTTCCCCTACATCAGCGACCTGTCGCTGTCCATGGCCGTCACGGTACGCGACCCGGCCACCGGCGAGCGCCGCTTCGCGCGCATCAAGGTGCCCCCGGTGCTGCCCCGGCTGTGGGAGGTGGGCACCCGCACCTACATCCTGCTGGAGCAGATCATCGCCAACAACCTGGACATCCTGTTCCCGGGCATGGAGGTCCTGGAGCACCACCTGTTCCGGGTGACGCGCAACGCGGACCTGTCCATCGAGGAGGACGAGGCGGACGACCTGCTGCTGGCCATCGAGGAGGAGCTGCGCAAGCGCCGATTCGGCAAGGTGGTGCGCCTGGAGGTGGAACGCTCCATGCCGCCCGCGACCCGGGCGCTGCTTCAGCAGGGCCTGGGCCTCGAGACGGCGGATGTCTACGAGATCGCGGGGATGCTGGACCTGACGGCACTGACCGCGCTCGCCGACCTGGACGTGCCGGCCCTGCAGCCCACCCCCTGGCAGCCGGTGACGCCGCCGCGCCTCGTGCCGCCCGATGACGACGAGGACATCGACGTCTTCGCGGCGGTGCGCGCGGGCGACATCCTGGTCCACCACCCGTACGAGTCGTTCACGTTGTCCGTGCAGCGCTTCATCGAGCAGGCCGCCGTGGACCCGGACGTGCTGACCATCAAGATGACGCTCTACCGTACCAGCGGCGATTCGCCCATCGTGCGCGCGCTCATCGACGCGGCGGAGCGCGGCAAGCAGGTCGTGGTCACCGTGGAGATCAAGGCCCGCTTCGACGAGCGCGCGAACATCGTCTGGGCGCGCGCGCTGGAGCGTGCGGGGGCGCACGTCGCGTACGGCGTCGTGGGCCTCAAGACCCACTGCAAGGCGGCGCTCGTCATCCGCCGCGAGGGTCGCGGCCTGCGCTCGTACGTCCACCTGGGCACCGGCAACTACAACCCCAAGACCGCGCGCATCTACACGGACCTGGGCCTGTTCACGGATGACCTGACCATCTGCGCGGACGTGACGGACCTGTTCAACGTGCTCACGGGCGTCGCGCGCAAGGACCGCTACCGCCGACTGCTGGTGGCGCCCATGGGCATCCGGCCCGGCATCACGGACCTCATCGCCGAGGAGGCGGAGCGCCAGCGGGACCATGGCGACGGGCTCATCGTGATGAAGATGAACTCGCTCGTGGACCCGGCCATCACCGCGGCGCTGTATGAGGCCAGCCGGGCAGGCGTGGAGATCGACCTCATCATCCGGGGCATGTGCTCGGTGCTGCCGGGCAAGCCGGGTTGGTCCACCACGATGCGCGTGCGCTCGGTGGTCGGCCGCTTCCTGGAGCACTCGCGCATCTACGCCTTCGGGCGTGGTGATCGGGAACGGTTCTGGATCGGCTCCGCGGACATGATGGAACGCAACCTGGACCGGCGCGTGGAGACCCTCACGCCGGTCATCGAGCCCGCCCTGCAGGAGCGGCTGCGCGAGATCCTGGCCGTGATGCTCGCGGACGATCGGCGCGCCTGGATCCTGGGCGCGGATGCCGAGTGGCGGCGCGTGGAATCGACCACGGATGAGCCGCAGGGCGTGGATACCTTCATCAGCCTCATGGCGCGGGCACGCGCCGGATCACCCGGAGCGACCTGACATGACCGACGAGCCAGCCACCACCATCCCGGCCGGCCCGCCACGCGAGATCGAACTCAAGTATCTGGTGCCTGACGATGCGGTCTTCCGCGCCTGGCTGGAAGCCGACTGGGCCCAGGAGCTGGGGGACATCCGGGTCGGCGATGCGAAGACGGCGGAGGTAGAGGACGTCTACTTCGACACCCCGCATCGCGCGCTGGAGCGCCACGGCTTCGGCGCCCGACTCCGGCGCCGCGGTCACAAGGTCACGCTCACCGTGAAATCCATCGGCCGATCGGCCATGGCGGTGCCGGGTGGCACGCTGCCCTCGCGTGCGCTGCGCCGGCGGATCGAGCTGGAGGCGCCCGCGTCCATCCGGCTGGACCCCGAGGCGTGGCCGGAGTCCCCGGCACGCGAGCTGGTGGATGAGCTGCGCGGCGCGGCGCGCCTGCGACCGCTGTTCACCATCCGTCAGCGACGGCACGAACGGAAGGTCAGCGGGCCTGACGGCGTCGCTCTGTTCACGCTCGATGAGGTGGAGGTCCACGCCGGCCGGACCGTCGTCGGCACCTTCACGGCCCTGGAGGTCGAATCGTCCGATGGGCGCGAGGGGCTGCTGCACCGCCTGGCTGGCGTGCTGGAGGCCTCCGGCCTGGTGGAGCCCGAACCGCGCTCCAAGGAGGAGATCGCGAGCGCGCTGGTGGAGGAGCGGGGCATCCACCCCAGCACGCACGAGCTGCCCAAGGTGCCCAAGACGCCCGGTATCACTGCGGAGGACACGCTCGCGGAGGCGGGTCGCAAGGTCCTCCGGATGCACCTCGCGCGGATGCTCGCCGTGGAGGCGGGGACACGCTCCGGTGACGACATCGAGGATCTCCACAAGATGCGCGTCGCGACGCGCCGGATGCGTGCCGTGTGGCGCGTCTTCGATGGTGCCTACAAGCCGCGCGTGCAGCGACGCTACGTACGCGAGTTGCGCGAGGTCGCCACGGCGCTGGGTATGGTGCGGGACCTGGACGTGATGCTGGAGAACCTGGCCGTGGCCATGGCGGCGCTGCCCGAGGATGGCCAGGCGGCCATGGAGCCGATGCGCGCCGAGTGGGAGCAGCAGCGCGAAGTGCATCGGGGTCAACTCGTGACGCTGCTCGACTCGCGCGACTACCGGGACTTCGTGGAGGACTACCTGGACTTCACGGACACCCAGGGCGCCGGCCAGGCGCCCGTGGTGCCTGGTACGCCGGTGCTCGTACGAGATACGGCGGCCGGCCGCATCTGGGTCGCGTACGAGCGGGTGCGGGCGCACTCGGTGACGCTGGCGTGGGCGGACGTGCCCGCGCTCCACGCGCTGCGCATCGACTGCAAGCGCCTGCGCTACACGCTGGAGTCGTTCCGCGAGGTGCTGCCCACCGCGCGAATCGACGCGCTCATCGCGGAGGTCGTGCGGCTCCAGGACCACCTGGGCCTGCTCAACGACGCGGATGTCGCGGCCGCCCGATCGCGCGCCTGGCTGACCGCGAACGCGTCGCGCGTGCCCCCCGAGAGCCTCGCGGCGGTGCGGCTCTATCTCGATGCGTGCGAGGCGGAGGTGGCCCGGCTGCGCCGCCGCTTCTCGCCGTTGTGGCGGCGGATCGAGGGTGCCGCGTTCCGGCGCAACCTGGCGCTCACGCTCGCGTCCCTGTAAGCCCCGAGGTCAGAGCGCCGCTCGGCGGGAACCGCGGCCGAGGGTCGCGGCCGGTCGCGGCCGGTCGTGAGTGCGGCGGCGGGCGGCTCGGCGCTCGCGGCGCTCGAGGCCGGGCGGCTCGGCGCTCGCGGCCGTGGGTGCGGCGGTGGGCGTCCCACCGCGCGACCGGCGGGCGCACCACCTCGTCGTGTGCGTGGAGGACACGTGATCGGGCTGGTGTGACCACCAGTCGCGAGATCCGACAGCGTGGGCCGTCGGGCGACGCTGCGCGCTCATGTCGCGGGTCGGGTTCGCTGCATGCGCGTCCATGGGGCACACGCGCGACTCCCGCGCACGATCCATGCAGGATCGGACGCTGACGGTGGCCGCCGCCAGGCCCGGGGCGCCGTCCCCCCGGCCGACGGGTGAATCACGCGACTGGTGGTCACGTCCCACCCATCTCGCGACTGACAGTCACATGGGGACGGCCCGATCGGCGGGCCGGGCGGCGCAAGGCTTCGGCGGGCCGGGCGGCGCGCCGGTCGATCAGCCTGGGGCGTCGGACGCTGGCGTCGAGGCTTTGGGTGTGCGGGTGCGTGGTGCAGTGGTGCGGGGCGCCGTTGTCGGTCCCTTCGGCCTGGCGGCGGCCTTCGGCCTGGCGGCGGCCTTCGGCTTGGCGGCGGCCTTCGGCTTGGCTTTCCCCGCAGCGGCGGCGGTGCCCGCGGCCTTCGCGGCGCCCGCAGCGGCGGCTTTCCCCGCAGCGGCGGCTGTGCCCGCGGCCCCCACCCCGGCCGCTTTCGCAGGCTTGCCAGCCTGCCCCGTGGCCCCGGCCGCCCCCGCGGCCGCGACGCTCTCCCCCACCGCGATGCCCCCCGGCGCCTCCCCGGCCGCGGCGGCAGCCGCCCGGCCACGCTCCGCTGACGCGGCCGTGGCATCACGTGCCACGCGCGTGGTCAGCTCCTCCGCGAGCGCCTCCAGCGCCTCCACGCGTGCCTGGGCCGTGTCACGTTTCGCGCGCGCCTTGTCCAGCGATGCGATCACATCGGCCAGCTGCTTGCGCCCGCCGCCCTTGCCCGATGATCCGTCGCGATCCGCATGCGCGGACGGCTTCGACTTCCTGCCCATGGCGTTCCTCCGGTGGCGGTCGATCGGCACCCCTACCTCGACCATCGGCGCATTGTGACAGTCGGCCGGTTCACCGATCGTTAACACGAGACGAACGTCCGGTTGACGGCGCCGGAGCACGGTTGCAGCGATGACGCCTCCCACCAGCACGACCCTTCCCGACGAGCCACAGGACCCGCCGCCGATGCGCGCGGCCCGTGGCGCGTCGCCGGAGCCAGACGTGGTGATGATGGACCGCGAGCCCCCGGCCGCCATCCTCATGCTGCCTGACCAGATGGACGGTCGGCGGCTCGAGACGACGCTGGCGCTGCGCCTCGCGTTGCGAACGCTCGTGCGCGGAGTCGTCGCCATCGCCATGCCACCTGCGTCTGGTGCGGACATCGACCTCGTGGCCGTCGCGCGACGAGGGCGTCCCGGCATCCGCGCACTGCTCGTGACTCTCCCTGACGACGCTGGCGAGCGCCTGCGCGCCCTGTCGCTCGGCTTCGACGACGCGGTGCCATCGAGCGTGGGCGGCGAGGAGATCTCGGGTCGCATCGCGCTTCTGGTCGCGCGGACGCGCGAGGACACGCGGGATCGGCTGCCGGTCGGCGTCGGCGCAGAGCTCGACCTCACGGCTCGCGCCCTGCGCCGCAACGGTCGGCTGGTCCGCCTCCGCCCCATGGAGTTCCGGCTGCTGGAAGAGCTGGCCCGGAACCCTGGTCGGCCCATCACGCGGGACTGGCTGATGCGCCGCGTGTGGGGCGCCGATGACCGCAGCGAGTCGCGCACCGTGGACGTCCACATGCGTTGGCTGCGGGCGAAGGTCGAGCGCGACCCGGAGAACCCCCAGCACCTGCTCACCGTGCGCGGCGTGGGCTACCAGCTGGAGCTCGGTGCCGAGGCGCCGGACCTGCCGGAACCGCCGGACCCCCACGGGCCCTTAACGAGCCGTTAACAGACCACCAACGGCCTGTTGACGGGATGCGACCACGCTCGACGTGGTCAGACCTATCAAGCTCGCCCGGGCATGTGCCCCGGGCCCCAAGGAGGATCGAACCAGATGATCCAGCAGCACCGGCGGCGGTCGGCTCTCGTGGCCACGTCGCTCCTCACCGTCGCCCTCGTGGGCGGCACCGGCGCCGCGTCCGCGCAGGACGCGACCTGGCCCGAGACCGCCACGGGCGTCGCGGGCAACCTCGACATCCATGGCTCCTCGACGGTCTCCCCGATCTCCAACGCGGTCGCTGAGGCGTTCGTCGTGCACAACCCCGAAGTCGGCTACGTCGTCGGCGACGAGGGCACGGGCGCCGGCTTCAGCGACTTCTTCTGCGCAGGCGGTTCCGACATCTCCGACGCGTCTCGGGCGATCAAGGACGCCGAGATCGAGCAGTGCACGGCTGCCGGCGTGGAGTTCGTGGAGCTCAAGGTCGCGTATGACGGCCTCGCCGTCATCACGAGCCCCGAGAACCCCATCGAGTGCCTCACCACGGCCGACCTTTACGCCCTCATGGGCCCCGAGTCGGACGGGGTCGCCAACTGGAAGGACGCCCAGGCCATCGCCACGGAGCTCGGCTCGGCCACGGTCTTCCCGGACGCCCCGCTCTCCATCACCGCCCCCGGCGATGAGTCCGGCACCTACGACTCGTTCATCGAGCTCGTGATGGGCGACTTCATCGAGTCGCGCGGTGTGGTGGACGACGCCGGTGAGCCCGTCGAGAGCCTTCGCGCTCCCGGCGCCATCTACGTCGCCTCCCCCAACGACAACGTGATCATCGAGGGCGTGGCCGGCTTCCCGACCAGCCTTGGCTTCGTGGGCCTCGCCTACGCCGAGGAGAACGCCGACCGGATCAAGACCCTGGGCGTCGACGCCGGTGAGGGCTGCATCGTGCCCACCACCGAGACCGTCTCCGACAGCACGTACTCCATCGCCCGCCCGCTGTTCATCTACCCGAGTCTGACCAAGCTGGCGGAGAACGCCGCCATCCAGCCCTTCGTCGACTTCTACCTGTCCGACGAGGGCATCGCCAACGTCTCCACGGTGGGCTATGTGGCCCTCCCGGCGGAGGAGCTCGACGCGGTCCGCATGGCCTGGCTGGCCGCGACGGGTCGCTGACCTTCCGACTTCCCCGCGCCAAGGACCGGAGCACCCCCTCCCGGTCCTTGGCGCATCCTCGCGTCTGCACGACGCCCTCCACCCGAGCAGGAGCCCATGACAGCAGCAGCACCAGGCGGAGGCCTGAGCATCGCGGATCTGCAGGGGAGTCCGTCCCGCCGCCGCCGGGAGTCCGTGATCCGCAAGGTCTTCTTCGGCGCCGCGGCCACCGCGGTGGCGATCTCCGTCCTCATCGTCCTGTCCCTGGGCTATGAGGCGATCGTCTTCCTGACCACGGTCGACCTCTCCGATCTGTTCTCCGGGTCCTGGCAGCCGCGTTCCGGCAACTACGACATCACGACTCTGATCGCGGGTACCACGGTGGTCGCGGTGATCGCGATGCTGGTGGCCACGCCCTTGGGGCTTGGCGCCGCCATCTACCTCGCCGAGTACGCGAGCCCGAAGGTCCGCGGCTGGCTGAAGCCGATCCTGGAGGTGCTGGCGGCGGTTCCCAGCGTCGTGCTCGGCTTCTTCGCGATCACCGTCCTGAGCCCGACGGTCATCGACACCATCTGCCCCGGCTCCACGCCCCTGTTCAACATGGCGTCCGCCGGCCTTGCGGTCGGCATCCTGATCACGCCGCTCGTCGCCTCGATCTCCGAGGACGCGATGTACGCGGTGCCGAACTCGCTGCGCGAGGCCTCCTACGGCCTGGGCGCGCGGAAGCGGACCACGAGCACGCGGGTCGTCGCCCCGGCGGCCACGTCGGGCATCGTGGCGGCGCTCATCGTCGGCTTCTCCCGTGCCCTGGGCGAGACGATGATCGTGGCCATCGCCGCAGGTGGCGTGGGTGGCGCGGTGTTCAACCTCAACCCGTGCCTTCCCGGCCAGACGATGACGGCCGCGATGACGGCTCTCGCCATCGGTTCCGACCAGGTCCAGGGCGGCGCTCCGTTCGCAAGCCTGTTCTTCATCGGGCTGCTGTTGTTCCTGCTGACGATGTCCATGAACCTCATCAGCGAGCGCTTCGTGCGCAAGAGCCGGATGGGACGTATCTGATGGCCAGTGATGGACGCCTCGTGGGCCTGAGTGCCCAGCGGGAGACCAGGGAAGCCGTTCGACGCGCGCTGGAGGGCGGCAAGCGGGACCGTGGAAGCCTCCTCTTCGAGCTCTTCCTCGTCAGCTCGCTCGCGATCGCCCTTGCGGTGCTGTTGTGGCTCCTGATGGACATCTTCCTGCGGTCCATCCCGGTCTGGCAGGAGCGGGGCCTGATGGACTTCATCTCCAGCCCCCTATCGAGCAACCCGGAGAAGGCCGGGGTCGCACAGGGCCTGTTCGGCTCGCTGATCCTCATCGTGGTCACCGCAGTCATCGCCATCCCGACCGGGATCGCGGCCGCGGTCTACCTCGAGGAATACGCACGCGACACCGCCGTCACGCGTCTGCTCAACACGGTCGTGCGTAACCTGGCAGGCGTGCCCGCGGTGGTGTTCGGGATCCTGGGCCTGGCCATCTTCGTGCTCGCCATGGAGCCCCTCACAGGTGGCCGAACGCTCATCGCAGGTGGCCTCACGCTGACCGTGGTCGTGCTGCCCATCGTCATCATCACCTCGGCAGAGGCGCTGCGTGCTGTGCCTGCCGGGATCCGCGAGGCGGGCTATGGCGTGGGCGCCACCAGGTGGGAGGTCATCCGATCCCACGTGGTCCCCTATGCGGCACCCGGCATCTTCACGGGCATCATCCTCACGCTGGCCCGGGCTTTCGGCGAGACCGCTCCCCTGCTGCTCGTGGGCGCTGCGGCGGCCGGCTTCGCGTCCCCTGCGAGCGCGACCATCGTGGAGCGGCTCGTCGGACCCTACACTGCGCTCCCGACCATCATCTTCAGCTGGTCCCGCCTGCCCCAGCAGGAGTTCAAGGCGCTCACCGCGGCGGCCATCGTGGTCCTGCTTGCGGTCATCCTGATCATCAACGCGATCGCGATCGTGCTCCGCAACCGCTATGCCCGAAGGTGGTGACCCCGTGACCCTCGAGACTTCGTCCGTGCCGGAGCCCGCCGTGGCCGGCGAGCCCAGCCCGGCCGCGGCCGCGACGGGCGCCCCCGCCCCCGCACCGCAGCCGGTCCATGAGACGGTGTTCCAGCTCAAGGACGTGAGCTGCTTCTACGGCAGCTTCCGGGCCGTGCGCAACATCGACCTGGACATCCCGAGCAACCAGATCACGGCGCTGATCGGGCCATCCGGGTGCGGCAAGTCCACGCTGCTGCGCTCCATCAACCGCATGAACGACCTGGTGCCCAGCTTCCATGCCACGGGCCAGATGCTCTACCACGGCGTCAACCTGTACGACGCGAAGGTGGATGCGGTGGAGGTCCGCCGGCGCATCGGCATGGTGTTCCAGAAGCCCAACCCGTTCCCCAAGTCGATCTATGACAACGTCGCCTTCGGCCCCAGGGTCGCCGGCTACAAGGGGAACATGGACGAGCTCGTGGAGGGCAGCCTCCGGCGGGCGGCCATCTGGGATGAGGTCAAGGACAAGCTCAAGCAGCCGGGGACCGCGCTGTCGGGGGGCCAGCAGCAGCGCCTGTGCATCGCCCGGGCGATCGCCGTGCAGCCGGATGTCATCCTGATGGACGAGCCGTGCTCCGCCCTGGACCCGGTGGCCACGCTCAAGATCGAGGAGCTGATGTTCGAGCTCCGCGAGACCTACACCATCGTGATCGTGACCCACAACATGCAGCAGGCTGCCCGAGCGTCGGACAGCACGGTGTTCCTGACCATGGGCGACGATCGCGCCGGCTACGTGGTGGAGCACGGTCCCACCAGCGAGATCTTCACGAACCCCAAGCACCAGTTGACCGAGGACTACGTGTCCGGTCGCTTCGGCTGAGAGGACACCATGGATACGGAGAACCGCAACCAGGAAGCCATCGTGAGCCCGGACGGGGCGCTGGCTGGCATCGTGGAACGGACCAGCACGGAGGAGCCCGCGGGCCAGTCCGGCCATACCCACACGATTCCCGGCTGGTACCACCGCGACTCGCTGGACCGCGACGAACGCGAGATCAAGGACAACGTGCTGCGCCTGGGCAGCATGGTCAGCGACCAGGTGCTGCGCGCCATCGACGCGCTGGAGAAGCACGACGCGGAACTGGCGTTGAGCGTCATCGCGAGCGACGGGCGACTGAACGAGGCGCAGCGTCTCATCACGGCCCTCGTGGCACGCACCATCGCGACCCAGCAGCCGGTCGCGCGCGACCTGCGCTTCATGCTCGCCCTCGACCACGTGGCGTACGACCTGGAGCGGATGGGCGACCACGCGTCGTCCGTGGCCAAGCAGGCGCGCAAGCTCGCGCCAATGCCCAACGTGGGCACCAATGGGCACCTCTCGGAGATGGGGCGCCTCGTGGCCCAGATGATCCGGGACGTCCTGCGCGCCCTCGTGGACGTGAACGACTCGGCGGCCCGTGAGGTGGCCGCTCGCGATGACGAGATGGATCGCCTGTATCACGCCACGTTCGCGGAGATGCTGGACGCCATGCGCGAGGATCCCGCCAACGTGGACGGCGGCGCGCGCGTGCTGTTCGCGGCGCACTACCTCGAGCGCATCGGCGACCGCGTGACCAACATCGCGGAGGACGTGGTGTTCCTGGCCACCGGCGAGACAGAGGACCTGAACCCGTGACGACCCCGGCCGGGACGACCCTGCGGCCGATCCGGGTGCTCTTCGTGTGTACCCACAACTCGGCGCGGAGCGTGATGGCGGAGGTGCTCCTGCGCCACCACGGCCGCGCCGCCTTCGAGGTCCACTCCGCAGGCGTGGAGCCCGGCGAGATCCGGCCGCTCACGCTGCGGGTGCTCCGGGAGGCCGGCCTGCCCACCGACGGCCTGCGCTCGAAGTCCGTCTCGGAGTACGCCGGCCAGTCGTTCGACTACGTCGTGACCGTCTGCGATAGCGCACGCCAGGCCTGCCCGGTCTTCCCCGGCGAAGGTCAGCGGCTCCACTGGGGCTATGAGGACCCGTCCGCGGCCACGGGCACGGACGAGGAGCGCCTGATCGTGTTCCGGCGCGTGATGACGGCGATCTCGGACCGGATCCGGCTGTTCATCCCGATCGCGCATCGCGCCGGGGAGCGTGAGCCGTCCACGGTGGGCGGTCAGGGGCAGGGCCGCTGAGGTGGAGGAGGCGGTCGCGCTCACCGAAGAGGCTGAGCCGCACCGCCATCACCGGTTGATCCTTGTCCGCACGGGCGACGCGATCGGCAAGCGGTCATGGCCAGGACCGGCGGAGTCGCGGCCGCTCTCGGTCAAGGGCCGCAAACACGTCACCCGGCTGGCGCGGTTCCTGGCGGGTCGGGATGTGGACGTCACCACCATCGCCACGGGACCCGAGACGCGCGACCGGGAGACGGCGGACGTGCTGGCCCGCTGGCTGGAGCGGCCGGTCGTGGTGGACCCGCGCATCTCGCCCGGGCTGACGCCCGCCACGCTGGAGATCCTGCTCGACGAGCTGTCTCGGCGCGATCTGCGGCCGCCGCATCGCCAGCGGATCGTCCTCGTCAGCCACGATCCCGTGGTGTCCCTGCTCCTGGTCCTGCTCACGGACAGCCCGGGCGTGGACCTCGCAGCGGGTGGCGCTGCGTCGCTCCGGATCCACGGTCCGCTGGCGCCCGGGTGCGCCAGCGTCGGCTGGCTGGTCGTGCCGTCCATGCTGCGCGGGCTTCGGGCGAAAGGCGTGAAGCGCGCGCAGGAAGCCGTCCTCGCCTGACCATCGCCCGCCTGACGGTCCGCACTGGCGCATACTCGTGCGACCATGCCCGACCACTCCGACGCCGTCACCCTCCACCTGCTGCGGCACGCCCACGCGGGCGACAGCACCACCTGGCAAGGGCCCGACGAGGAGCGCCCGCTGACCAAGCGCGGTCGTCACCAGGCCGAGCGGCTGGGGCGCTTCCTGGTCGCGAGCGGCATCCATCCGGACGCCGTCGTGAGCAGCCCCAAGGTGCGCGCCCTCCAGACCGCGGAGCTCGTGGCGGAGGCCCTGGACATGAACGTCACCCTGGACCTGCGCCTGGGTGACGGGTACGACCTCTGGGACCTCGAGCGGATCGTGGCCGATGCGAACGTCGCGGCGCCCATGCTCGTGGGCCACGACCCCGATCTGTCGTTCGCGCTGTCCGGGCTGTGCGGCGCCAGTGGCCTCACGATGCGCAAGGGCGCGTTCGCGACCATCGACGTCCACCGGCCCTTCCGCCCTGGTGGCGGCACGCTGCGCTGGCTGATGCCGCCGGATGTGCTGCCGGAACGCTGACGGTCGCGCAGCGGACATTGACGGGGCGGAACCACCGCGTTGACCCGAGGGAGTCGACGTTGTGTTAACGGACTTCGTGTCTGGCACCTGACAGACACGCGAACGGCGGTTCGCTAGATTGGACGCCACACCCCCACCAGAGGAGACATCGAATGGACCCCAGGAACGACGTCCAGCCTGCCAGCCCCCAGACCGAGGAGGACGACGTGGACGGCCACGCCTTCAAGTGGCAGGTCGTCACGGAGAAGGACGGCGGCAAGAAGCTGCGCGCAGGCTGGACCCCGGACGAGCCGCAGAAGCCGGGCAGCTCGACCAGCCGCGACAAGCAGTCGCGCTGACGCACTGACGCGATCCCGCGCCGGGCGCTACCCGGCGATCGGCAGGGCCACACGGACGGACGTCCCGTGGCCTTCGTCCGATTCCACCCAGATGCGGCCGCCGTGGGCATCCACGATGTGGCGCGCGATGGCCAGCCCAAGGCCCGTGCCGCCTCCGGCGCGTGGCCGGGCCCGGTCCACCTTGTAGAAGCGCTCGAAGATCCGCTGCTGATCGACCCTGGGGATGCCCGGCCCCTCATCGGTCACGGACACGATGAGCTCAAGCGCCACGGGCTCCACCCGCACCACGACACGGCGACCGGACGGCGAGAACTTGAGGGCGTTGTGGAGCAGGTTGACCAGCACCTGTCCCAGGCGCTCGGCATCGCCCTGGACCACGGTCGCCTGGGTGCCCGGTGGCACCTCCGCGACCAGGAACACGCCCTGCCGCTCTGCGAAGGCACGCATCCGCGCCAGTGCCGCGTGGACCAGGGGGGCCATCTCGACGTCGTCCAGGTGAAGCTGGGTCGTGGCCTGCTCGATGCGCGACAGGTCCAGGAGCTCGTTGACCATCTGCACCAGGTGGCCCGTCTCGACGTCGATGGTCGCGACCCGCTCGCGCAGCCGCGAGGGGACGTCCAGCGTGGCGAGCTCGTCGAGGACCCGCTCCGTGAGCAGTCGGATCGTGGTCAGGGGGGTGCGCAGCTCATGGGACAGGTTGTCGATGAACTCGGCGCGGATGCGCTGGAGCCGGCGCAGCTCCGTGACGTCCTCCAGGACCACGAGGACGCCGCCGGTGCTGGCCCGACGAGCCCGGATGATGAGGCGCCGCTCTCCAGACGCATCGACCTCCATCTGGCGGCTGCCGCCGTCCAGGCAGACCGCGATGATCTCCTCCACGCGGTGGTCCAGGAACGCCTCCATGACGGACCGGCCGACGAGCTTGCCCAGCGCACGGCCGAGCTGAAGATGTGCCGCGTGGTTGGCATCGATGACGGTCAGATGGCGATCCACCCGCAGCAGGCCCAGGAGCAGCTGGTCCGCGATCCGTGACAGGTCGTCGGTGGCGTCGGACATCCACGGAGCATACGAGGCGCGGCCGTGTATCGATGTGAACGGAACGTCAACACGCCGTTGACCCTGCCGGGCCACGCTGCGGCGATGCGCAAGCGGATCGGCCTGGTGGCCCACGACAACAAGAAGGACGACCTGACCGAGTGGGCCGTCTATAACCGGAGGCTGCTCGCTGGCCACGACCTCGTGGCGACCGGTACCACCGGGACCCGGCTCGAGGAGGAGCTCGGCGTCGGTGTCACCAAGCTCCAGAGCGGCCCCCTGGGGGGCGACCTCCAGCTGGGTGCCCTGGTAGCGGACGGCCAGATCGACCTGCTCATCTTCTTCTGGGATCCGCTCCAGCCACAGCCGCACGATCCGGACGTCAAGGCGCTCCTGCGCATCGCCGTCGTGTGGAACCTGCCCATCGCCTGCAATCGCGCGACCGCCGACTTCCTCATCTCGTCGCCGCTGCTGTCGAGCGACTACGCGCGCTCCACGCCCGACTACGCCGCCCATATCGACCGATTCCTGCCGCCCCGCTGACCCGGACGACCGTCTCAGACGGCGTCGGGGCCGTCCACCACATGCGCCGGCTCGCCGCCGGTGTCGGTCGCCATGGCCTCCGGCGCGCGCGGCGCAGGCGCCAGTCGGCGCTCCCAGAGCGTGCCCAGGACCGTGTCACCCGGCCCATCGGCCGCCAGCGCTCGCTCGATGCGCAGCACGACCTCGTCGTCCTGGACCCTGAGGGTGCCGATCTGGTTGTCAAAGGCCAGGCCCTCCAGCCGTCTCCAGCGGACGACGGGGCGCGCCGCACCGGCCGCGCGTGCGAGCCCCCACGTGAGCGCCTCTCCCAGCTTGGACGCCGCCACGCGCTGCGCGAGCCGCTCGTGGCGCTTGAGCGGGTTGCGCAGGGGCGAGCAGACCACCTGGTAGACCGGGCATCGTACGTCGGTGGTGCTGCGCCATCGGATGCGTGCCAGGTACCCGTGGTGGACATCACCCGAGAGCAGGGTGATGGAGTCCGGCGCAGCCCCCCGGCGTCCGCTGCCCACGTCCGCCAGCAGCGTCACGAGGTGCTCGAATGAGACGCTGAACGAGGCCCACGCCTCGAGGTCGAACGAACGCCGGACGCGCTCCGCGATGCGCGCCGCTCGGGGACCCCAGGCGCCGTCGGTGACCCGTTCGCTCCAGGTCTGCAGATGGTGGAAGCCCGACGCGAGAAAGATGGGCAGCGAGCTCGCCACGACCAGGTGGCGCGCGCCGGCGACGTTCGCTTCCACCCACGCCCACTCGGGCTCGTCAAGCATGTCCCGGCGACCCTCGAGGACACGAGCCGCCCGCGAGTCGAGGACGACCAGCCGCACGTCACCCAGGTCGCGACGGTAGGTCCAGCGGGTGCCCGCCGTCTCTCGATCGGCGTCGTGGGCGAAGGCCCGCAGCCGGGGTGCCGCGTCGTCATCCGCCATGACCGCCCGCAGCAGCGGATCGTCGCGCAGCTCGTCGGGCGCCAGGTTGCCCAGGTGCTGGTGGATCCAGTAACTCATGAAGGCGCCCGTGATCCGGTCCTCCCACCAGTCGGTGGCGCGCATCTCGGCGACCCAGGACGCGGAGATGTTCCAGTCATCGATGACGTCGTGGTCGTCGAAGATCATCGAGGTGGACACCGTGGACAGCAGCCAGCGCAGGAGCGGCTCGTCCCATGAGTCGCGATACAGCCGGGTGTACTCCTCGAAGTCGGCGACCCCCTCGCCCGGCGGCGTGCTGAGGTCGCGGCGCTCGCGCATGAACGCCGTGGTCGACTCGGGCACATCGTCGGCATAGACCTGGTCGCCCATCAGCAGCAGCGCGTCCGGCCAGGAGGCGTCGGGCTCGTCGATGAGGCGGCGCGCGAAGGCGGCCAGCGCGTCCAGGCCGCGCCCGTAGCGATGACGCGCGCGGTCCAGGCTGAACGGCCGCTCATGCGGCACGGCCACGCGGCAGGACCCGAACGCCAGGCGGATCGGGCGGCCGGGCATGAGCGTCCGGATGACGCTGGGCGGGAAGCCGGAGCCGTCCACCGGCCAGACCCGCTCGCCGTCGAGGTGGACCTGGTACAGCGTGATGCCGCCCGTCGGCAGGTCCGGCACCACCACGATCGCGTAGTGGTGGCCGGCGACATGGAACGTCCGGGCGCTCCCGCCGAGGACGGTGACCTCGCACGCGGCATCGGTCTCCACCCAGACGGTCGCCTCCCGCTCGCCCACCCAGCGCAGCAACGGTCCGAGCACGAGTCCTGGCACACGGACAGCGTACGCGGTCCTGCGCCAGACTCGTCATCCGATGCTTGGACACATCCGACGGGTCCCCACCCACATGCCCATCGCCTTCCTGCTGGCAGGGTGCCTGGCGCTGGCCGCGGTCGCTGCCTCGAGCGCCACCACGCCGGCTGCCGCTCCGTCGCCGGCCGTGTCGGGCGGCCCGGCCACGCCGCTCGCCGACCTGCCGCCGGACCTTGCGTCCCGCTACACGGGCGTGGCCCGCGTGTCCATCGGCGGCGGATGCTCGGGCGTGCTGATCGCACCCGGCTCCGGGGCGCCGCCAGCCGAGGCGCCGGCCTACGTGCTCACCAACGGCCACTGCATCGACTTCCTGCCGCCGACCGCCGTCCGGCGCGACCTTGATGCCACCGGTACGGTCATGTTCGGCTGGCCAGGCAGCGTCGTGGACGCGGTCGTGCCGGTCCGGGCCATCCCGTGGGCATCGATGAAGGCCAGCGACCTTGCGATCCTGGAGCTGGATGCGACCCTGGCCGAGCTGGACACCGACGGCATCCGGGCACTGCCGCTCGCGCCGGCCGCCGCGCTCACTGGCAGCCGGGTCGTGATCGTCGGCGCACCCACGCCCGTCGACGGCAGGCAGCGGCAGCTGCTGCGCGCCGTGTGCATCCTGGGCCCCACCCACACGCTCGTCGAGGACCAGTGGTCGTGGTCGGGCTTTCCCTCCAACGACTGCGCGGACATCCGGCCCGGCAGCTCGGGTTCGCCGGTGCTTGACGCCAGCACCGACGAGGTCGTGGGCCTCGTCAACACGGGCACCGGCGACTCGTCGGGCCGTCCCGACTGCATGCTCGACCGGCCCTGTGAGGTCGGCCCGGGTGACCGCGTCGAAAGCGTGGAGGACACCAGCTATGGCCCGGTCGTGGCCGGCCTGGATGCCTGCTTCGATGCCGGCTGGCGCTTTGTCGGGCCGGGTGGCGATTGCCCCCTGGATCCGGGCTTCGGCGTCGAGGTCACGGGCGCGACCACGGTCACGAACCCGGACCTGGTGCCACCGACGGGCCGCCCGCCGCGGACCACGTGGGGCGCGCGGCTGACCCCGACCGATGCGGCCATCACCCACTACC
>Ga0105047_10001807_pt1 | contig 38464 bp, 30 predicted proteins | sample MAT04_FD_78384 | JGI IMG/M metagenome (GOLD analysis project Ga0105047, IMG submission 78384) | Freshwater microbial communities from Lake Fryxell liftoff mats and glacier meltwater in Antarctica - MAT-04 (megahit assembly) | ecosystem: Environmental > Aquatic > Freshwater > Ice > Liftoff...
GGCCAAGGTGTAGCCCGAATAGATCATGACGCTGCAGCCCTGCTCCCAAGCCGCACGAGCCAGCACGACACCGGCGTCCGCATGGGCAAACGGTTCGCCGCCGAGCAGCGACAACCCTTCGACCTCGGCTTTCCGGAAGTCCGCGACGATCTCAGCCGCAGTCGTTTCCGTACCGCCGCCGAACTTGAGGAACTCCGGGTTACAGCAGCCGGGACAACGCAGCGGGCAGCCCTGAAACCAAACGGCATAGCGGCGGCCTGGGCCTTCGGCTTCCGTCTCGCGCACGATTTGCGCGATGCGGGCCGTGGCTCCGGTCGTCGTGGCGGTCGGCGGCAACGGGGTGGTAGTCATCGTCCCCATTATAACTCAGGTTTCATGGAAACGCGGCCCGGCGCCCCGAGTTCGCCCTCGATTCGGACGGTCGTCGCCAGGAAGCGGGAAATGATGTCCCGATGCGTCAGTAAATGCTGAGTCACTTCGGAAACGGTGAAGGACGATTCGCCGTTCGCCAAGGCCAGCGGCAACAAAATCTGATCGCCCGAGTACGGATCGACAGCCGCGCCGGTCCTGCTCCAAGCGAGCGCCTGGGCCACAGCATCGGCGGCGACCCGTTCGACCGGTTTGCCCTTTTCACCGAGTGCGGCAAAGGTGAGCGGGACGGTTCCTTGCCGGTTGACGATCACCGCCACCGCGTTCGGCCCGTTGTCCCACGACTCCTTGGCGACGACCGCGTCGACGCCTTCCGCCCGCAAACCGTCCGCCAGTGCTGCCGCCATGCGGTCGTTCGTCCCCGCAGGCAGCGACGCAACGATGCTGCGCACACCCGCATTCGTGAAGGGCACAACCTCGGTGAAGGATTTGGCGACGACACCCGCACTTCGCTGGACGACCGCTCGGATGGCCCCGCCGCCGCGCGGGTAGAAGCCCGGCTTCGTCAGTTCCATCTCGACGTGTACGCCCAGATGCCGCAGGAAAGCGGACCAAGTCGTTTGCAGAAAATCGAAGCTGGGGGCAAAGGCGACGTGCGTGCCGCCGGCGATGACGAACTCGGACGACGTCTCGCCGCGCAGGGCCGCCGGCAGAACGACGGTCTGCAGCACCAGCCCGACCGCACCCGCCGTGCCGACGCGGAAGTCGAAGTGCCCCGCCTTCACCGTGCCCGGCTCGAACACAAGCGTGGACGAGCCGAGCGCGGCACCCTTGTACTCGGCCCGGCAAAGCTTCGCCGCCGCCAGGACGCTCGCCAAGTGTTGTGCCGCCAAGCCGGGCTTGGGTCGCCCGGCGCGGATGTTGATGAGCTTGAAGGGCTTGCCGGTGAGGATCGACAGCGTCAGGCTGGACCGCAGCATTTGCCCTCCGCCTTCACCCTCGGCTCCATCGATGACGATCATGAAAACTCCCCTGCGAACGAACGGTCCGCAAGGGACGAATGCCACAGCACCTGGGTTCGGCCACCCTACTTCTTTGCGATCTTCTTCTTGATCTCTTCGGTGATGGTCCAGAGGTGGATTTCGTACTCGTCGCCGTCGGCACCGGTGATCGTCTTCGATTGCTCCGGCTTCCAGTCGCCCATGATGAAGCGGTGCGAGACGATCCGGGTGCCGACCTTCAATTGGCTCCAGAGGATGGGCCGGATGAGCATGTTGAACTCGTTGCCCATGTACAGAAACACGACGTTGGCGTCGCCGAAATCCTTGATGTCCAGCGCATCGCCCAGACGGGCTTCAATCTTGTCTTCGAGCTTGGCGGTCTTGATGTTGTCCTTCGATTCCTTGATGCGTTCCGGGTCGAGGTCGATGCCGACACCTTTCTTGGCCCCGGCCTTCACCGCGGCGATCGTGATGCGGCTGTCGCCGCAGCCCGGCTCGAACACGATATCGTCCTTGCTGATCTTCGCGAGCTTGATCATCTCCGCGGTGACGTCGTCCGGTGTGGGGACGTAGCGGATTTCGGCGCGGTCCTTTTCGTCATCTTTGGTCAGGTCGGCGGTGACTTCGTCGCCGGACTTGAAGACGACGAGTTTCTTCCGCGTCATGACCGTGTAATTGTTCGGCCGCCACGTCACGACCACGTCGTATTCCCATTCCTTGCCGGCTTCGAGCGCGGGCAGATCGAAGACGCGTTCCTTGCCGGTCGCCTTCATCTCCTTGCCGAGGATCTTCAGGGTCGCGTCGTCTTGCGGCACGAGCACCTTGAGTTTGCCCTTTTTGACATCCTGCGCCGGCGCGAACGCCGTGAGGCCGAGGAGCAGGCCCATCAAGGCCAAGCCGCGCGTAAGTGTCGCCGTGCGCATCGCGATCATCCTTCCGGAGTGAGAAACCGAATCGGGCAACCCGCCCGTCCCAGGCAATTGGACTTGCAAAGTCCCGTCGCGGCAAGAGGAAGCATTCCTTCGGGTGCGGACTTTGTTATCATTCTTCTGCCTACCTGCGGCGTTGCCGCCCGTCCCGATTTCCGTTTGCCTTCCCTCGGAGGCGTTTCCGTGATCCGTCGTTTGCTGGCTTTGGTTGCGTTCTCGTCGTGTTGCCCTGCGTCAGCATGGGCTCAATCTTCGACGGACTTCGAAGCCTTCGAGAAGAAGATCCGCCCGCTGCTGCTGGAGCACTGCCTGAGCTGCCACGGTGCCGAGGGGAAGAAAATCAAGGGCGGCCTCAGTCTCAAGAGCCGGGCCGATTTGCTCGCCGGCGGCGACTCGGGGCCGAGCCTCGTTCCCGGCAAGCCGGCCGAAAGTTCGATGCTGACCGCGATGAAACATCACGGCGAACTGAAGATGCCGCCGAAGGGCAAGCTGCCGGATTCGGACGTAGCCGCCGTGGAGACATGGATCAAGGCCGGTGCCCCATGGCCCGGCGACTCGGGAACGATGGAGAAGAAGTCATCCGCAGGCTTCACCGACCAGCAGAAAAACTTCTGGGCCTTTCAACCGCTGCGGACCGGCCGCAAGACGATCGACGAGTATCTGAATTCAGCGCAAACCGCCGCCGGTTTGAAGCCCGCGCCGGCTGCGGATGCGAACGTGCTCCTGCGCCGCCTCAGCTACGACCTCATCGGCCTTCCGCCGACGCCGGAGGAACTCGCGGTCTTCGACGCCGCCTACCGAACCAACCCGGATGCGGCCGTGACAGCGACAGTCGATCGCCTGCTGGAATTGCCTGCCTACGGCGAACGCTGGGGCCGGCACTGGCTCGATGTGGCCCGCTACGCCGATTCCAACGGACTCGATGAAAACATCCACTTCGGCAACGCCTGGCGCTATCGCGATTACGTGGTGCGGGCGTTCAACGACGACAAACCGTTCGACCGCTTCATCCAGGAACAGCTTGCCGGGGACCTGCTTCCCAAGTCGGACGATCCGGACGCTCAGTTGGACCGATTCACCGCGCTCGGCTACCTCGCCGTCGGTCCGAAGCTGCTCGCCGAGCCGGACAAGCAGAAGATGCTGTTGGACATCGCCGATGAACAGTTGGACACGGTGAGCAAAGGGATGCTCGGCCTGACGGTCGCCTGTGCCCGCTGCCACGATCACAAGTTCGACCCGATCCCCACGAAGGACTATTACAGCTTGCTCGCCGTCTTCACGAGCACGCGGACGATGGCGAACCTCAACACGGTCGCCAAGGTTCACGAACGCATCCTCGGTTCGACGAAGGATACCCCGGAACGGGTCGCACTTCGCAAGGCGTTGGAGAAGACGCTGGTCGACCGCAAGACCGCCGAGCGGGCATTCGCGCGGACGCCCGTGGCCGACGTGGAGACGCGGAAGAAACTACAGATTCAAGTCCAAATGCAGCGGACCATTGTCCGGTGGAACCGATACATCGCCCCGCCGCCGATGACGGTTCTCGGCGTCGAGGACGGCAGCGATGCCGCCTACGGCACCCGGCCCCGCAACCTTTACGTGCAAGCCCGCGGCAACTACGTCACCCCGCTCGACGAGGCCCCGGCCGGCTACCTGCGGATCCTGCCCGCAGGCCTGCCGATCTCGACCAAACCCAACCCGAACGACGTGCGTAAGGACAACACGACCCGCTTCGGCAGCCTTCGCGAAGGCTCCGGCCGGCTTGAACTCGCCCGTTGGCTGACCGACCCCAAGCACCCGCTGACGGCCCGCGTCTTCGTCAACCGCGTCTGGAAACACCACTTCGGCGAAGGGCTGGTTCGCAGCGTCGACAACTTCGGCAAACTCGGCGAAAAACCGAGCCACCCGGATCTGCTCGACGATCTCGCCCTCGGCTTCATCCAAGGCGACTGGAGCGTGAAGCAGCTTCACCGCCGAATGCTGACGAGCCGAGCTTATCGTGCGTCATCCCAGCCCAATTCCCATTCCGCAACCGTCGATCCGGAAAATCGCCTGCTGAGCTGGTATCCGCGACGCCGGCTCGAAGCCGAACCGATCCGCGATGCGATCCTCGCCGTCTCCGGTAACCTCGACGAAACCCTCGGCGGCAGCTTGCACGACGGCGGCAACCAGGAGTACGTGGGCGAACCGAACTATGACCGCCCACGCCGAACGCTTTACCTTCCCGTGTTGCGCAGCAAGGTGGTCGACTTCCTGCAGACCTTCGATTTCCCCGACCCGAGTTCGCCCAACGGCCGCCGCGAAAGCACGGTCGTTGCCCCGCAGGCACTCTGGTTCCTGAACAGCGACTTCGTCCGCAAGCAAGCCAAGGTCTTCGCCGATCGCCTGCATCGGGACGAACCGAAGGATGTGCAAGCCCGCATCCGCCTGGCTTACCGTCACGTCTATGCTCGCGAGCCGACTTCGACCGAAGTGCAGCGAGCCGAGGCTTTCCTCGCCGCCGACTCCAAGCAAGGCTGGGCCTTGTTCACCCAAGCCCTCTTCGCCGCCAACGAATTCATTCACCTCCGGTAGCAGCAGGCTTCTAAAAAGAATCGTTCTCAGGAGTCCGAACCATGCCGACTTTTTGTCGCAATTTCCTCACCGCCCCAAGTCGGCGCGATGCGCTCAAAGCGTCCGCCAATGGTTTCGGGATGTTGGCCCTTGGGGCGCTGCTCGGCAATCCAGCCCAGGCCGCTGACCCGCTGGCGATCAAGCCGACGCACTTCGCGCCCAAGGCCAAGCGGATCATCTTCCTGTTCATGCACGGCGGGCCGAGTCAGGTCGATACCTTCGATTACAAGCCGCTTCTGGAGAAGCATCACGGCAAGCCCTTCCCCGGCGACAAGCCGCGCGTGCAGTTCGCGGCAACGGGCAATCTGCTCCAATCGCCCTGGAAGTTTTCGCCCGGAGGAAAGTCCGGGCTGATGGTCTCCGACCTGTTTCCGGAAGTCCGCAAACAGGCCGACCAGCTCTGCGTCCTTCGCAGCATCCACGCGGACAATTCCGCCCACGGCGGAGCATTGTTGCAACTCCACACCGGGTCGGACACCTTCGTGCGGCCCAGCCTCGGTTCGTGGCTGCTCTACGGTCTCGGCACCGAAAATCGGAATCTGCCCGGCTTCATCACCATCGGCCCGAGTCTCGGTCACGGTGGCGTGCAGAACTGGTCCAGCAGTTTCCTGCCCGCGGCCTATCAGGGCACACTCATCGGCCACTCGGGCATCCGGGCGAAGCAGATGAAGATCACCAACATCGCGGGGGAAAGCACCGCAGTGCAACGGCGACAGCTCGACCTCGTCCAGGCCATGAACCGCGACCACGCGGCCAAAGTCGTCGACCCCGCACTTGAAGGCCGCATCAACGCGATGGAACTGGCCTTCCGCATGCAGGCGGATGCCCCGAAAGCCATGGACTTGGCAGGTGAAAGCAAGGAGACGCTGGCACTCTACGGGGTGGACAAGGAACCGACGGACAACTTCGCCCGGCAATGCCTGCTCGCCCGTCGCTTCGCCGAAGCCGGCGTGCGATTCATTCAGGTCTCCCACAGTTACAAATGGGACCAACACGGGGAACTGAAGAAGGATCATGCAAAAAATGCACTCGAAGTCGATCAGCCGATTGCGGCCTTGCTGATGGACTTGAAGCAACGCGGTCTATTGGAGGATACGCTGGTCTGGTGGGGCGGCGAATTCGGCCGCACACCGACCGCCCAAGGCGGCGACGGTCGGGACCACAACCCGCATGCGTTCACGATGTGGTTCGCCGGCGGCGGCACCAAGCCCGGCTTCGTCCACGGCCGGACCGACGATTTCGGCTACTACGCCGTCGAGGACAAGGTCCATATGCACGACCTGCATGCCACAATCCTGGCACTGATGGGACTCGACCACGAAAAGCTGACGTACCGCCATGCCGGCCGCGACTTCCGCCTGACCGACGTGAAGGGCCGCGTCGTGAAGGAAATCTTCGCGTAAATTCCGCGGGAAGCGCGAGACGGATGAGAAACATCCGGGCCGGCCTTCGCACCGAGACCCCGATCCTGCGGAGCGGGTACAGGCGAGGATCTTGGCCGTACCCAAAGTGAAACTTGAATTGTCGGTCGCGCTCTTTGACAATGGCGACAGGTTGTTTTCTCCACCGTCGGCGAGGGGTGCGTCATGGGCTTACGGGATTGGGTGTCGGGTCAGTTCATCGACATCATCGAGTGGACCGAACCCTCGCAGAACGAGATTCTCGCCTTTCGCTTCACGCGGCACAACGACGAGATCAAGAACGGCGCCAAGCTCATCGTCCGCGAGGGACAGGCAGCCGTGTTCGTCAAGGAGGGACAACTCGCGGACGTGATGATTCCGGGGATGTACACCCTGGACACGAACAACATGCCGATTCTGTCCACCATCCTCGGGTGGAAGTACGGCTTCGAATCGCCGTTCAAGTGCGAAGTCTACTTCGTGGCCACCCGGCAATGGACCGACCAGAAGTGGGGCACGCAGAACCCGATCATGCTCCGCGACCCCGAGTTCGGCCCGGTCCGGCTGCGCGCCTTCGGCAGCTATGCCTTCAAGATCACCGACCCCGGCACGTTCCTGAAGGAGTTGGTCGCCACCGATCCGTCCTTCGAGGCCTTCGAGATCGCGGCCCAGTTCCGCAACGTCATCGTCAGCCGGTTCATCGACACCGTGGGTGCGTCGAAGATGCCGATGCTGGACATGGTGGGGAATTACGAGAAACTCAGCCTCGTCGCCCAAGGCAAGATCGCGCCGGACCTGGCCAAGATGGGGATTAGCCTCACGCAGTTCCACGTCGAGAACATCAGCCTGCCGCCCGAAGTGGAAGCGGCGCTCGACAAGCGGTCCCAGATGGGCATCCTCGGGAATCTCGACCAATACACGAAGTTTCAGAGTGCCGAAGCGATCCGCGACGCCGCCCAAAACCCCGGCGGTGCCGCGGGTGCGGGCATCGGCCTCGGTGCAGGCATCGCCCTCGGCAACCAGATGGTCGGTGCCATGCGCCCAAGCGAAGCGGCGGCCACAACCCCTGTCGCAACAGTTGCTCCGCCGCTACTGCCCGCCGGCGTGCAGTTCCACGTCGCCATCAACGGCGCCCAAGCCGGGCCGTTCGATCTCGCCGCCATTGAATCGAAGATCGCGGACGGCAGCATCACCCGCAAGTCGCTGGTTTGGAAGCCGGGCATGGCCGGCTGGGCGACGGCAACCGAAGCCGCGGAGTTGGCCCCTTTGTTCGCGCACCTGCCGCCGCCGCTGCCTTCATGAGAGGTCCAAGACGCCGCACGACTTTCTCCGGGTCGCTTACCATCGACTGTACGCGGCGGAAACGCTGCTCGCGGCGAAGCTGACTCTGGACGCGCACCATCTTGCAGGCTACACGATAGAATGCAGCCTCAACGCGTTGATCCTGCACGCCTCCTCAGAGGCCGTTCGACCTGACACGTTGAAACGGATCACGTCCGGCGCGAAGATGCACCGCACCGACGTGCTGTTGGGCGAACTCCGAGATGCGGGCATTGAATTACCGCTGCGACTGGCCAAGCGGTTGCGCTGTTTTTCCTGCAGTACGAGTCTGCGGTACGAAACGAAGCGCAAACCGACGCGGGAAACGACTCGGTATTTGAAGCCGGCGAAAGATATACACGATTGGGTAAAAGGACAACTTGAATGACGACCAAAACGAAACGCAATGTAATGCGTACTGAAGAAACCAATGCCGTTGAAGCACTGCTGATGGAAGCTGGTTTCGAGAAGGTCGACGCCTACCGCTACAACTCGGCCGTGATTCGACTCCGCGTCGTTGATCCTCGATTTGAAGGCATGTCTTGGAAGACAGGGACGCGATGGTCGAGCCTCATTTGGAACGACTTCCCGAGAGGACGCAGGCGGACATTGTCTAGCTGTTCAGTTTCGCACCGTCCGAACTGAAAAATTCGATCAGGAACTTAAGCGTCGCCGTTCTCAACGCCGAATTCGAGAAGCCGAGCCCGTCGCGCCTGTAACGACCTTTCGGCAAGCGGGGGACATAAGTCCCCCTGAGGATCGACCCGCGTCGGAAACGGGATGTTCCTCAGGGGAATGACGTCCCCTGCTCGCCTTGAAGAACAAAGCCTTAAACTCTGAATATCACGAGTCCGCCAGTTATGCCTTCCGCATCCCGTATCCTCAGCGGCGTTACTCCTTCCGGGAAGCTGCATCTCGGGAATTATTTCGGGGCGATTCGGCAGCATATTGCCTTGCAGGAGCAGGGCGAAGCCTACTACTTCATTGCCGATTACCACGCGCTGACCACGCTGCCCGATGCCGAACGTAAGGAAGCCGACGCGGCGCAGAAGGCAGGCAAGGCGACCTGGAAATCGGCCAAAGAGATTCTCTCCGAGAACGTGCGCGACGTGGCCCTCGATTACCTCGCGCTCGGCTTGGACCCCGCTAAGGCGGTGTTCTATCGCCAGTCCGACGTGCCCGAAGTCTGCGAACTCGCGTGGTTCCTCAGCACCGTCACCGGCATGGGTCTTCTGGAACGCGGCCACAGCTACAAGGATAAGGTCGCCAACGGCATCGCGTCCTCGGTTGGGCTGTTCAGTTACCCCGTTCTCATGGCAGCGGACATTCTGATCGTCCGCGCCAACGTCGTTCCCGTCGGCAAGGACCAGATTCAACATCTGGAAATGACGCGGGACATGGCCGGCTACTTCAACGGCACCTACGGCACTGTCTTCCCGATGCCCGCCACGCAGGTGCAGGCAACGGTCGGATCGGTCCCCGGCACCGACGGCCGCAAGATGAGCAAGTCCTACGGCAACACCATTGAAATCTTCGCCGAAGGCAAGGCGCTTAAAACCGCCGTCATGAGCATCGTCACGGATTCAACCCCGTTGGACGAACCCAAGAACCCGGAAACCTGCAACGTTTTCGCCGTTCATAAGCTCTTTGCAACCGAGGAGGAAATCTCAGCCATGACGAGGCAATATGCCGAGCCGATGCTGCAGGCCGATCAGCGTAAGGGCCGCGCCTTCGGCTTCGGCGACGCCAAAGCGCAGCTCCTCGCCAAGATTGACGAAGCCTTTCGGGACGCCCGCGAACGACGCAAGGCATTAGCCGCCGACCCCGCGGCACTGGAAGCCGTACTGATCGCCGGCGCCGTCAACGCCCGTACCGAAGCCCGCAAGACGCTCGCGCTGGTCCGCCAAGCCGTAGGCATGGCCGCGTTGCCCGTCGCCGGTTGATGTTGCGGTCGTGCGGGCGTCCGGGTAAAGGCTTCCGGTTCGTCTTTCACCGCACCGGAGGTTTGCCATGTCCATCGCCGCTTTGATCGCCTCCGCGGCCATGATGGCCGCCGAAGCGCAACCGTTCTAGGTTGTCGAAACACCCGACGTCCTCCGGATTGACGTGACCGGCCTTCGAACGGACGGCCAAACCGTCCAAGGACTGCACGTCATCCAGCTGGACGGCACCGTTAACCTCGGCGTCTATGGCCGCGTCAACGTGAACGGTTCGACCCTTAAGCAGGTCGAGGAGAAACTAACGGATCATCTGGGGCCGTTCGCGGATGACCCGAAGGCCATGCGCGTGGATGTGGTTCTCAACGCCTGCAACAGTCAATTCTGCTACATCGAAAAACGCGACGGCGACAAGTCCGTCGTGTTTCGCCTTCCGATCTCCGACGCCTACCGCGTTCGCGACGCCCTGATCACGATTAACCGATTCCAAACCTTCGATAAGACGAACCGTATCGTCCTCCGTCGTCGCGCGACTGCGGCCGAACGCGGACGGACGATGGAGATCGACTGGCACGGGATCTGGAAGTACGGCGAAACGCGGACGAACTACCAACTGATGCCCGGGGATCGCCTCGTGATCGACTCGTCCCGCTCCAAGTAGGCACTGGAAGCCGTACTGCTCGCCGGCGCCGTCAACGCCCGTACCGAAGCCCGACGCACCATGGCCTTAGTTCGCCAAGCGGTTGGGATGAGCGGGGCGAGTGTTGGCGGTTGAGGATGCAACTCCACTTCCCGCCCTTGAACGGCGCGTTATCATGTCGGTTTGCATTTTTGCGAAGCTGACGCAGGAGACGATCATGGCGGAGCGGATGTCCACTTCCACCCGGATGGGCCGGGCCCGGGCCAACGGCAAGATTTCGCGCATTGAAAACGGCCACCTGAAGCAGAAGGAACGCAAGGCTCGCGACAAGCGCATGGCCGAACTCGTCGCCAAAGGCAAGTTCCCTTACGCCCCCAGCGTGATGAGCTACCTGAGCGTTAAGCTCGGCAAGCCCACGAAGCAGATCACCGAAGCTGAAGCCAAGGCCGCCGTGCAGACGAAGGCGTAGGTCGCTTTCTCGGGAACCGTCCGCGGGCCGGTAGCGTCTCATCCGGTGAATCTCCGCGAAAATCCTGGGTGTTCGCTACCGAACCCCGGGTTCGCGGTTTAAGATTTCACCGCATCGAGTTGCTCCGTTCCGGGGATCGCCATGTTCAAGTCCCGCTTCGTCTGGGCCTGTGCCGCCGTCACGCTCGGCTTGTCGAGTCGAGCCGCCGAACCGGGCATTCCGCCGCAGGCCGCGATGGTCAACGATTTGATCGCGGGGAAGTGGAAAGAAGCGGACATCAAAAAGCCCGCAGCCCGCTCGACCGATCTCGAGTTTGCCCGCCGCGTCTTCCTCGATCTCGTCGGCCGGATTCCGACTGCCGAGGAAGTGATCGATTTTGAGCAGGACAAATCATCGGACAAGCGCCGTAAGCTCATCAACCGACTGCTGACCAACGTCGACTTCAGGCCGAGGAACGCCGGCCGCCCGGTCCAACTCGACGCCAAGACGCAGCTCAAGTTCGACTACACCGACGAATACGCCGACCACTGGGCTAACCTCTGGACCATCTGGCTCATGAGCCGATCGGTTGAGCCGCGTTACCGCGAGCAAATGCGCGTCTGGCTTCAGACCGAGTTCCTGAAGGAAACCAACCATAAGGACATGGTCAGCCAAGTCCTCACCGCCACCGGCAAGGGCAACGAGAACGGTGCGGTCAATTTCATCGCCCTTCAACTCGGCGAGAAGAACCCGAACGATAAGCAGAACGAACTCGGCACCTTTGACGGCGTGCCGATCACAAGCCGCGTCACCCGCGTGTTCCTCGGTCTGCAGACGCAGTGCACCCAGTGCCACGACCACCCCTTCAACAAGGAATGGGTTCAGTCCGACTTCTGGGGTGTGAACGCGTTCTTTCGCCAGATCAGCCGCGAAGGTACTCCGACGCCAAACGTGCGATTGAATCGCGGCATGATGGCGCCATTGGTGCAACTCACCATCGGCGAGGACGCGAAGAAAAACGTCGAAGGACGCATTTATTACGAACGCCGCGACGGTCAGATGAAGATGGCCAAGCCGACCTTCCTCAAGGACGTTGCCCAAGCCGACAAGGGCGAGAAGAGCGACAAGTTCCTCGACACCATGCCGGACGCCAAAACGCGTCGCGAAGCGCTCGCCCAATTCGTCGTCGGGCACGATAACTTCGCCAAGGCCTACGTCAACCGGATCTGGGGCCACCTTTTCGGCCGCGGGTTGAACAAGGAGCCGTCGCTCGACGACTTCGGCAGCCATAACGAAGTCATTCACCCGGAGATGTTGGATAAGCTCGCCGGCGACTTCGCCAAGTACGGCTACAATCCGAAGTTGCTGCTCGAATGGATCTGCAACTCGGACGTCTACCAGCTCAGCCACGTCGGCGTCAAGGACTACACGGAGCCGAAGTACGACGTCTACTTTGCCCGCATGCCGCTCAAGGCGATGTCCCCGGAAGTTCTCTTCGAGAGCATCTCGACCGCAACCCGTGCAGACATGGCCAAGGCCGTCGACCCCAAGCAGCGTCAGGCGTCCCGTGATGCCTGGCTCGAAAAGCTGATCCAGCAGTTCGGCGACGATGAAGGCAACGAACTCACCTTCAACGGCACCATCGTTCAGGCGCTGCTCATGATGAACGGCAAGGAAATCAACGACGAAGTCGGCACCAAGGGCGCCAACGCCGTCCTCCGCGTCGTCGAGAAGCACGCCAAGACCGGCTCGGTGAACGCCGTGGGCATCATCGACGACCTTTTCCTGATGACCCTGAGCCGCCACCCGACGGCCGAGGAACTGACGAAGATCCGCACCATCCAACAAAAGGGTGCCATCATCCCCCGCGACCCTAAGGACGCCCCAAAGACCGTCGCTCCGACGACGCCGGCCAAAGGTGCCAACCCACCGAAGGGCAAAGGCCCAAATCGCTCGGCGGCCGCCCCCGCAATCCCAGGCATCGTCCAGCCGACGTTGCCCAACGACGTGACCTTCTATCAGGATCTGTTCTGGGCTTTGCTGAACACGAACGAGTTCATGCTGAACCATTAACCGACGCTGCCGCTCGGGATTTCATTCCATGCTGTTTTCGGCAGCCCCGGTAGGCCGCAAGGTTTGCAGGCCGCGGTCACCGATCATAGCTTGAAATGAAATCCCAAGCTCGACTTCAATTCTGTTCGATCACAAACCGCTTCGCCATCCGCACGTCGCACGGCGTGCTTTCATTTCCCAGCCAAGTATCCCAAGCGCCGTGGTCGCCGATGTCGACGCCGTCGGCCTTGGCGTTGGCCTGCAGGTCGGCCTGGAGATCGTCCAGAAACGTCGCATCCATGAGTTCGGGGAACTTGGTCAGTTGGGCGTGCAGCACGCGGTAGACGAGCTTGCGTTCGGCGAGGGGATACGTGGTCACGGGGGCGGCTCTCAGGCGGTCGGAACGGTTGTTGATGCATTTTACGCATCTCGGCAAACGGTGGCGTCTAGAATGGAGAATCGTTCCGAATCCGCGCTGCCGAGGATACACCGTTGACTGCATTGCCCACGAACTTGGCCGATTTGAAGGCATCGGGTTGGACATCGAAAACCGTCAAGGATGAGCTCCGCGACAATTACCTCAAAGCCATGAAGACCGGCGAAGACCTCTTCCCCGGCATTGTCGGTTACGACGAGACCGTCATTCCGGAACTCTCGATCGGCATCCTTGCCGGGCACGACATGCTCTTCCTCGGCGAGAAAGGCCAAGGCAAATCGCGCCTCATGCGGACGTTGGTGAAGTACCTCGACGAAGTTCTGCCGTACTTGGACATCCCCGGCTCAGCCGTCCACGAAGACCCCTATTCGCCGATCACCAAGGCCGGCAAGGAACTGATTGCGAACACGCCGGCGGAGAAGGTGCCGATCGCCTGGTGGAGGAAGGCCGACCGCTACGCCGAGCGTTTGGCACCGGGCACGAAGTTCGCGGACATCGTCGGCGAAATCGACCCCGCCAAACTCGCGGGCGGCACGAGCATGGGCGCCGAGGAAGCCCTGCACTTCGGGTTGATCCCGCGGATGCACCGCGGCATCTTTGCCATGAACGAAATCCCGGAACTCGACGAACTCATCCAAGTCGGCCTGTTCAACATCCTCGAGGAACGGGACGTACAGATTCGCGGCTATCCGATTCAGTTCGACCTCGATGTGTTGATCCTCTTCAGCGCCAACCCGAGCACTTACAACCGCTCGGGCAAGGTCATCCCGCAGTTGAAGGACCGCATCGGCACCCTCATCCAGACGCACTACCCGCGCGAACGCGGTCTCGGCATCCAGATCTACGAACAGGAAGCCGACATGGACCTCGGCGGTGAGTTTCCCGTCGTCGTACCGTATTTCATGAAGGAAATCATCGAGCAGGTCAGCATCTCCGCGCGAAGGTCGAAGTACGTCGATCAATCGAGCGGCGTGTCCGCTCGCTTCAGCATCGCCAACTACCGCACCATGATCGCCTCGGCCCGCCGTCGCGGCATTTTGCTGAAGGAATCGCCCGCCGTGCCGCGGATCTCGGACCTCGGCCACCTGCCCGGCTCGGCGCTGGGCAAACTGGAACTCGACCTGATGGGATCCAACCAGATGGGCGAAAGGCAGGTCCTCGAGGCGATCATCGCCGAGGCCATCGGTGTCGTTTTCAACGAATACGTCGAAGAGCATGGCCTCGCCGAGATCGCGGAGGTTTTCGGCAAGGGAGTGAAAATCGAAGTGGGCGACCTGCTGCCGTCGTCGCATTATCTCAGCCGATTGCGGAACGTGCCGACTGCCTGGGACAAGGCCTTCGAAGTGAACAAAGGCTCGGCCGACGGAATGCGTGCCGCCTGCGTCGAGTTTATCCTCGCCGGTCTCTACGCCACGGACCGCATCAGCCGCCAGACCAAGCACGGCCGCATCAGCTACGAGATGTGAGGAACCCGAGATCAAGGAGCCTGCTGTGACGAAAGTTGAGTTTTACTTCCATGTGCGTGCTGACGGCGGCCGTCGTTGCGGTCTGAATATCAACGGGTTCACGGCGCTGGAAGCCTATGTTCCTTCAGATGATGAGGACGCTTACGATCCCGTGGTGAGATGGAAGTTACACGAAGCCGACTTGACGGCGTCGATTCGCAACGCCGCTGAACAGCTCATGATCGGCTTGGATGAGGATTCCTTGGATTGGAACTTTCCCTTCACGGTTGATCGCGGCGGCGTTTCGCAGGTGTATGACGTCGTGGTGGGTGGCCAACGACGCTACATTGGTCGAGATTTTGGTGGCTTGCTTGAGAGTTTCTTAGCGGATTGGCAGTTGTTTTTACCCAATATGCAGTCCTTCGTTTTGGGGGCGCGATGAAGCGAAGGGGAAGGGTTCTCGATACCAATAAGCTGCTTATAATTTGGCGGGACGGTGATCTATCGCAGCGTTTGAAACGCGGCCCGCGCCGACCGATTCATGCCGCTCAACTTTGGCTGAAGCGAAACCCCGACGACGGGATCGTAAATCCGGTTCGGCTCGAAATGTTGGCCGGGACGGTATCGCGGGACGAACTGAAGTTGACCGACGAGTTTCTCGCTCTGTTCCCGTGCTTCGACGAACGCCGAGTTCTTCAGGAAGATTGGGACGAAGCCGAGCGATTGGCGAAAAGCGTTTTCGTCCGACGGCAAGTCTCGGGGTGTTCTTGACTGTTTAATTCGAGCTGTCTGTAATCGACTGCGGCTACAACTTCACACCGTAGACAAGCAGGCCCACGGCTCACAAGGAATTTGAATCGCCTTCGCACGAAAGCACCACGACCATGACCACACCGACACGCACGCCCGGCGGCATCATCCATACTTACCAGAAGTATGATCCGCTGAAGTTCCCCAGCCCGTCGCAGCCACCGCCGGATCTGGTTTCGCCCGCGTTCGAGCACATGCTCGAATTCGGCAACCTCGATGACCTGACGGAGGAGGAACTCGCGAACGCGATCACACTCGATCCCAACATGATCATGGGCATGGGACCGAGCCTGAGCGCGCTCATCGCGATGCTCGAGGAACGCAAGCGGAAGATTCTCGAACGCCACTCGACGACGGAGGTCGTCAAGGAAGCCGCCAAGGCGTTTACCGACAAGGCCACGGGGGCAAAGCCGCCGGAGAAGATCAAAAAGCGCTTCGATGCGGCGGTCAAGGAGGAGCAACTCTACGAGTTGGAAAACCTCTACTACCTCGCGGGTGGGGACACGACCAACTTCGCCAAGCAACTCGTGCAGATCGCGCATCGGCTCGGTGAGAAATACCAGATCGACGAGTTGGCCGGCAAGTACGAGTTCACCGGTCGCGAAGGGCTGAGCGTGCCGCAGGCGCTCGAGGTCAAGGAGGAATTGGAAACCCTCGACGACCTCTTGAATCAACTCAAGCAGGCCAAGAAGGATGCCCGCGTCGGCATCGTCGATCTCGAAGAGTTGTCCAAGTTCGCCTCGGAGGCGGACATCGACGCGCTGCGGAATTTCCAGCAGCAGGTGGAAGACATAGTTCGCGAGGAAGCCAAGCGCCAAGGCTTGGAAGGCGACGCCCGCAAGGGCTTTCAGATGACGCCCAAAGCCATGCGGCTTTTCCAATCCAAGGTGCTCACCCAGATCTTCAGCGACCTCAAGGCGTCGCGGACGGGCCGCCACCCGGAGCCGGTGGAGGGGGACGGCGCGACGGAATCACCGCGCACCAAAGACTACGAATTCGGCGACTCGGTCACGCACATGGATCTCGTCGGCACCTTCACCAATGCCATGATCCGCGATCCCGGCACGCGGCCCATTCGGCTGAAGTCGGAAGATATCGTCATCCACCACACCCGAAACAACCCCAAAGCCGCGACCTGCGTGCTCTTGGACATGTCCGGCTCGATGCGTTACGACGGTCTCTACGTCAACGTGAAGCGGATGGGCCTGGCGCTCGACGGGCTGATCCGCTCGGAGTACCCCGGGGACTTCCTGCAATTCATCGAGATGTACACCTTCGCCAAGCCGCGGCCGCTCTCCGAAGTGCCCGCCCTGATGCCGAAGCCGGTGACGATCTTCAACCCGGTCGTCCGGTTGAGTGCGGACATGGCCGACCCCAAGCGGACCGAATACGACGTGCCGTGGCACTTCACGAATATTCAACATGCGTTGCAGACGAGTCGCCGGTTCCTCGCCAATCAACCGACGCCCAACCGCAACGTCATGCTCATCACCGATGGATTGCCGACGGCCCATTTCGAGGGAAGCGAACTCTACATGCTCTATCCGCCGCACCCGCGGACCGAGGAGGCGACGATGCGCGAAGCCTTACTATGTGCACGCGAGGGAATCACCATCAACATTTTTTTGCTTTCCAGTTGGAATCAGAGTCGGGAAGACATCCGCTTCGCCTACCGTATGGCGGAGGCGACCAAGGGCCGGGTGATCTTCACGACCGGCAAGGAACTCGATCGCTTCGTGGTGTGGGACTACATCAAACGGCGGAAATCGATCATCGCCTGACGGCGTTGGGCTTGGGGCTTCTTCGAATCCGGAGATCGCTTGAGCCGGTGACGACTGAAACTGAGCCTTGAAACCGTAAACTTCCACAGTGAACGAAGCCATCTCCGAAGTCCCGAAGCTCAAGCGTGCCGTCAGAGTGTTGCCTCCGTCGTGGGCACCGCTGGTGTTGGTGCTGTTCTGCTACGGCGGCATGGCGATGGTGCTGTTCGCGCAATCGGTGATCGATGCCCGCTACGGCGAGCAAATCCTGTCCGAGACCGACGACATCCTGACGCGGATGAAGTGGGACACGATCGTCTTCGACGCACTCGACCTAGGCCTGGTGTTGATCGCGCTGGTGTTCGCAGGCAGACCGGATCGCTATCCGGCAGCATGGCATCGCGGGTTGACGTGGCTCTGCTCGGTGCCGGGCTTCGCCATATTCCTTGGGATCAACCTCGCCTACAGTTTTACCCTGCGGGAACTGCTCAAGGATTTCCTGCCGAAGGATCAGGAACTCATCATGCTTGGTTTGGACCGCGACGCCTGGTGGGCGATCGTGCTGATCTGCATTCAGCCTGCGATCGTCGAGGAACTTTTCTTCCGCCATCTGATGCTCGGTCATCTGCGGTCGCACCTTGGCCCACACTCGGCCGTCTGGGTGACCGCGGTTCTGTTCGGAATGGCACACTTGGGGAACGTCGGCGGCTGGCCGGTGCTCATCATCGTCGGGGCGGGATTCGGCTACGCCCGGGTTCTGTCCGGCGGGATGATGTTGCCGATGCTGCTGCACTTCTGCCACAACCTCGCCGTGCTCGCGGTCGAAGCGGAGTTGAAGTGATGACGCCGCCGATCCGATGCCTGCGGTTCGAGTCCGCTTCCGGTGCGTCCCTGATGGCGGCGGACGAGGTGATGCTCAACGCCGCGGCCGACGCCGGAGTCGCGTCACTGCGGTTCTACATCTGGGCGGAACCGACCGTCACCCTCGGCTACTTCCAGCCTGCCGCCGAGCGCGTACCGGGCCTGCCGTGGGCGCGGCGAAGCACGGGCGGGGCGATGCTGGTCCACCATCATGAACTGACGTACGCGTTGGCCTTGCCGGCTGGGCCAAGTTGGCAGCCGAAGGAGGAATCGTGGATCTGCCGGATGCACCACATCATTCAGGACGTGATCCTGAAGCACGGCAAACGGACAGAAGCAGTAGTGTGCGGACAAGAACGCAAGCTCGGCGATCGGCTTTGCTTCCTGCACCAGACGCCCGGCGACGTGCTCGCCGAGGGGCACAAGGTCGTCGGCAGCGCCCAGCGGAAGTCGCATGGTGCACTGCTGCAACACGGCGGCATCCTGCTTCGTCGCAGCGAACATGCCCCCGAGTTGCCGGGCATCCTGGAGTTGTTGGGCTTGGAGTTCAATCCGAAGGAATTGGCGAACCGCATCGCGGCTGCCTTCGCGGCGAGTACGGGCTTTGAGGTGACGTGGGCGGAATGGACCAAGCAGGATCATGCGCAACGCGAACGACTGATTGCAGAGAAATACGGCAGTGACGCGTGGAACGAGAAGCGGTGACGCCGCGAAGCATGGCTCCACCCTGGGCCACACCGCAGCCGCCCTTACGGGGACTGAAGACCAAGCAACTCACGTCCCGCCTTTGTAAAATTCCCGCGATGCCCGCAGCGGTCCATTGACGCGGTCGGCTGGGCTATCTACGATTCTGGTTTCGATTCGTTCGCATTCGGACACTGACTCGAGAGACTCGTTGGCCCCATTCACGCCGGCACAACTCCTGCAACTCGCGGCCCAATTCCGCACCCGAGGCTCGGGTCCGGTCGTCGTCAAACTCGGCGGCAGCGCCATGGAAGACCCGGACTGCACCCGGGCAACCCTCGAAGCCGTCGCGGCGCTTCAGACACTTGGTCAGAAGCTAATCCTCGTTCACGGCGGCGGCAAGCCGATCGACCGCGCCATGGCGGAAGCGGGCCTGACGCCGGTCAAGATTCAGGGCCGCCGCTTCACGGACGATGCCACGCTTGCCATCGTCGTCCGCGTCTTGCGCGAATTGAATGCGGAAGTCGAATCCCTCTTGGACGAAGTCGGCGGCACGGCCGAAGGCTATCGGGACATCGAGGGCTTCCCGCTCCTCGGCGAGCGGCTGCTTTTACCGGGCATGGATCTGGCCCCGGTCGACCTCGGCCGCGTCGGCACCGTGACCAGCGTCGATACGCGCGGCTTGCAGGAATCGATTCAGGAACGCGGCGCCGTGCCGATCATTCCGTCGTTTGCTCTCGATGCGGGCGGCGACGGTTGGTTCAACGTCAATGCGGACTCGTTGGCCGCGGCTGTCGCCGGGGCGATGAGCGCCTCGGCCGTGATCTTCCTGACCGATACGCCGGGTGTCTTGCGGGATGTGACGAAGCCGGACTCGCTGATCGCCGACATGACTCGAGCCGAATGCGAACAATATCTCCGAGACGGTGTCATAGCCGGGGGCATGATCCCGAAGGTCGAAGCCTGTTGGGACGTGCTCGACGCCGGAGTGCCGCGGGCTGTGATTTTGGACGGTCGTGATCCGCACGCCCTGCTCAACGACTTCCTCGGTCTGCCCGCCGGGACCGTCATCCGCATTTGAAGACATCGAAGAAGAGGAACTGATTCCGTGGAAGCAACGCTCGACACGCTCTCGACCGCCGAGATCATCGGCAAGGCGAAGAAGTATCTCATCGGCAACTACACGCGCTACCCGGTGGCCCTGGTGCGCGGTGAAGGGTCAAACGTCTGGGATGCCGAGGGCCAACGCTACCTCGACTTCTTTCCCGGCTGGGGCTGCGGCATCCTGGGCCACTGTCCGCCGCGGGTCGTCGAGGCGGTCCGCGAGCAGGTGGGAACGCTGATTCACGTGCCGAACTCGTGGTACACCGAGCCGCAGGCGGTGCTGGCCGAGCATCTGTCGCTGAAGTCCGGCTGGGGTGGCCAGTGCTTCTTCTGCAACTCGGGCACCGAAGCCAACGAGGCGGCGATCAAGCTCGCCCGGCTCAACGGCAAGCTCAAAGGCAAGTTCAAGATCATCACCTTCACGGACAGCTTCCACGGCCGCACGATGGGGTCGCTCTCCGCGACGGCTCAGCCGAAGTATCACCAAGGCGTCGAGCCGCTGGTTCCCGGTTTCGTATACGCGCCATTCGGCGATCTCGAAGCGACTACGCAACTCGTCGACGAGCAAACCTGTGCGATCATGCTCGAGCCGATTCAAGGCGAGGGCGGCATCAACCTGCCGCCGGCGGGTTTCCTGGAAGGCCTGCGGGAACTCTGCGACCGCCGCGGCATGGTGCTGATCTTCGACGAAGTGCAGACCGGCATGGGCCGCACCGGGCAATGGTACGCTCATCACCACTGGAAGGTGACGCCGGACATCGTCACCCTGGCCAAAGCCGTCGCCGGCGGCATTGCCTTGGGGGGAATGATCGCCAAGCCGGAAGTCGCAGTGAACCTCAAGCCCGGCACGCACGCCGCGACCTTCGGCGGGAACCCGGTCGCTGCTGCTGCCGCCGTCGCCACCATCGAGACGATCGAGGACGAAGGTCTCCTGGAACGCGCGACTCAGGTCGGCGAACGGTTCCGGATGCGCATGGAAGCGGTGATGGCGAAGACTCCGCTGGTGACCGAACTCCGCATCCGCGGCGCGATGATCGGCGTGCAACTCGCCTGCGAAGCCGCCCCGATCGTGGCCAAGTGCCTGGAGCAGAAACTGCTCGTGAACGCGACGCACGGCACGGTGCTACGACTGCTGCCGGCCATCAACATCGCGGACGACCAGATCGACGAAGGCTGCGAATTGCTTGCCGATGTTCTGCTGAACCATGCGGCGTAACCAGTCATCTGCGTCACGGTCTCGCCCTACCCCGCGGTTGTCCCCATGAAGCATTTCCTGAACATCTTCGGCGTCTCGGCGGACGAACTGCGGGAACTTCTCAAAGCCGCGGCACGCCTGAAGGCCGGGCGAAAGCAGGGTATCCCCGCGTCGGTCCTTTCCGGCAAAGTCATCGCCCTGATTTTCGAGAAGCCGTCGCTGCGGACCCGCGTCAGCTTCGAGGCGGCCGTGGCCCAACTCGGCGGCACGAGCTTGTTTCTTCCCGGCAATGAAGTCGGCTTGGGCTGGCGCGAGACCCACGCCGACTTTGCCCGCACCATGTCCCGCTTCGTCGACGGCATTGTGCTCAGAGTGTTCAAACACGAGACGGTTGAGAAGATGGCCGAGTTCGGCGGTGTGCCCATCATGAACGGCCTTTCCGACCGCTCGCATCCGTGCCAAGCCTTGGCGGACCTGTTGACGATTCAGGAGAGCTTCGGCACCGTCGCAGGCAAGTCGGTCGTTTTCGTCGGGGACGGCAACAACGTCGCGAATTCCTTGGCCACCGGCTGCGGCAAGCTCGGGGCCAAGTTCGTGCTCGCCTGCCCGCCGGGCTACGAGTTCGACGAGCAGTTCCGCCGCGAGTACGCCGCCAACACGAGCTTGCCCGTGCCGGAAGTGACCAACGACGTAGTGGCGGCCGTGCGCGAGGCGGACGTCATCTATACCGATGTCTGGACCAGCATGGGCCAGGAAGCCGAGCGCGACGAACGCATCCGTCGCTTCGCTCCGTACCAGCTGAATGCCGCACTCTTGTCCAAGGCACCGAAGCACGCCAAAGTCCTGCACTGTCTGCCCGCCCACCGCGGCGAGGAAATCACCGACGACGTCATCGACGGCCCGCAATCCGCCGTATTCGATCAGGCCGAGAACCGGCTGCACGCTCAGAAAGCCGTGCTGGAAATGCTGTTCACCGCATAAAGCGTTCCCTCGTTGACGAGCGGGCGACACGGCCATAACATCTCGTTCAACCTCTCAGCGTCCACTCCATACCTACTTCGTGGGTGACTCATGCCGTTTCGGGTGACGTTGCCGCTTCTTGCATTGCTCGCCTTCCTCGTCGTCGGCATCGCCGGCGGTCGGAAGGAAACCCGCGGCAACCCGGACGTGATCCGGCTCGTGTCGAGCACCCCGCGATCCGGGTCGGCGCGCGGGCAGACGGATACGATCGTGCAGGGCATCAACACGGCGCTGAACGAGATCGACCGCCTGGTCGTGTTGACCGACCCGGACACGAAGCAATCGAAGACCTACAAGATCGAGTATCTCGACCTCGACGACGCCACCGCGGCCGAGGGAAACTGGACCATCGAGCAGGAGATCGCCAATGCCAATCAGGCTGTGGCGGACCCGGATGTCATGGCGTACATCGGCACTTACAACTCGGGTGCGGCCAAGGTGTCCATGCCGATCGTGAACCGCGCCGACATGTTGATGATTTCCCCGGCCAATACGTCCGTCAACCTGACCATTCCCGGCTCCGGGGAATTGCATGAGCCGATGTGCTACCGACCGACGGGAAAGGTGAATTACGTTCGAGTCGTGCCGAATGACTTCCCGCAGGCCACGCTCGCCGCGAAGTGGGCGGCCGATTCCGGGATTAAGAAGGTCTACATTCTGGACGACGGCGAAGTGTACGGCAAAGGCATCGCCGATCTCTTCGACAAGACCTGCAAGGAACTCGGCCTGACGGTGCTGGGGCACCAAAGCATCGACTCCAAGAGCCAGGAGTTCACGCCGATGATGACTTCGATCAAGCCGCTCGGGCCGGACCTGTTCTACTTCGGCGGCACGTCGCAGACCAAAGGCGGTCAACTGTTCAAGGACATGGTCGCGGTCGGGATGACCTGTCCGATGATGGGACCGGACGGCTGCTTCGAGCAGGCGCTCATCAACGGCGTCAGCCTGGACAACTTCGAGAAGGCCAAGTTCTACGCCACCTTCGGCGGGATGCCGCCCGAGGCGATCACCGATGCCCGCGGCCTGCAGTTCATCGAACAGTACAAGAAGTTCAACAAGGGCAACGGCCCGAAGGACGCCTATGCCACCTACGGCTACGAATGCTGCATCGCCGTGCTGGAAGCCTTGCGGATCGCGGGCCGAAAGGATCGGGACCGCATTCGCGAAGCCGGCATCAACATCCGGAACTTCGCCGGGGCCACGGGGGTCTGGTCGTTCGACGCCAATGGGGATACGACCAACCCGGCCATGAGTCTGAACGTCGTCACCGTCTCCATGAAGGACGGTAAACGGGTCGGCGAATTCCGCTTCGTGAAATCCCTCTCCGCCAAATAGCCCCGCCACACTTGGGATGGGACCGCCTCCATGATGCTCCTGGCCGACGTCGACAGTTCCCCGGCGCTGCTGCTCGCGCAGTACGTCATTCTGGGGCTGACGAAGGGATCGCTCTTCGCGTTGATCGCATTGGGTTACACGATGGTGTACGGCATCATCGAACTCATCAACTTCGCCCACGGCGACCTGTTCATGCTGGGGTCGTTCCTGGCGCTGACCATCCTCGGCCTCTTCGGGCTGACCAGCAGTGCCGACCCTTGGTACCTGATTGCCGCGGCACTCGTCCTGTGCTTCGTGGCTTGTCCACTGTTTTGCGCCCTGCTCAATGTCGCCGTGGATAAGCTCGTCTATCAGCCGCTGCGGAACGCCCCGAAGCTCGCGCCGCTTGTCTCCGCGATCGGGGTCAGCTTCATCTTCATGAACATCGGCCTGTTCTGGGGCGGCTCCCAGGATGTTGACTTCCCGAAGCTGATTCCGGACGCCGCGGCGGACAACCTGCTGCCGGAGAGCACGGGCTTGCGGTTCACCAAGAAGGATGCTCTCGTGGTCGGCATCACGGTACCGCTGATGCTGCTGCTGACCGCGTTCGTGAAGTACGCCAAGGTCGGCAAGGCGATGCGGGCGACAGCCCAGAACCCGACGGCGGCCCAACTCATGGGCATCAATACCGAGATGGTGATCCGCACGACCTTCGCCATCGGCGGTGCCTTGGCCGGGGCCGCGGGCGTGATCTACGGGCTGACCATCGGCACGGTCAGCTATACCATCGGCTTCCAGAACGGTCTCTACGCCTTTACGGCCGCAGTGGTCGGCGGCATCGGCAATATTCCCGGGGCTGTCTTGGGCGGCGTACTGATCGGGCTGATCACTTCGCTGGGCAGCGCCTACTTGGGCGACCAATGGACCAACGCATTGGTCTTCTCGATCCTCATCATCATCCTCGTGTTCCGGCCCTCGGGCCTGCTCGGCAGCCGCGTGCGGGAGAAAGTCTAATGGCGGATGCCACAACCAGGAAGAGCTGGGGGATGGGGTGGGAAACAGCGGTGTTTCTGCTGCTGCTGCTTTACCCGCTCTTCCCGGTCTTCGAGTCGAATTTCTTCAACGTCACCAAGCGGTCACTCGGCGACCAACTGCCGACGGTGTTCATCTTCGCCATTCTGGCGTTGGGCCTCAACGTGGTCGTCGGCTACACCGGCATGCTCCACCTCGGCATTGCCGGGTTCTTCGCCATCGGGGCCTACGTCGCGGGCATTCTGATGGCGCCGTCGTACACCTTCGGAGCCAACATCGCCGTAGCACTCATCGTCGGTCCGATCGTCGCGGGCCTGGCGGGATTGTTGCTCGGAGCACCGATGCTGCGGCTGCGCGGCGATTACCTGGCACTCGTGACTCTCGGCTTCGGCGAAGTCGTGCGGTACGGCTTGCGGAATCTCGGCGGCATCACCGCCGGCACGCAGGGCCTCAGCCCGATTCCGACCCCGCCGGACTTCGGCGGGTCGATCGACTGGGTCAACAGCTTCCTGCCTTGGTATTACCTCACGCTTGCGATACTGATTGTAGTCTCGCTGATGCTGGCGAATCTCGAGCGCTCCCGGCTGGGCCGAGCGTGGGTTGCTCTTCGGGAAGATGAACTCGCCGCGAACTGCATGGGGTTGAACCCCGGTAAGCTGAAACTCGCGGCGTTCGCCTTGGGTGCGGCGATCGCCGGCCTCGCCGGTGTGCTCTACGCCAACCGCCTGACGAGTACGTCGGCCCCCGATGCCTACAGTTTCAACCGTTCCGTCTTCATCCTGTGCTGCCTCATCCTCGGCGGCTTGGGCAGTCGGCGCGGGGTGCTTTTGGGTGTCTTCCTGCTGGTCGGTTTCGACAACATCGTCAGTCCGATCGTGGACACCGCCATTCAGCAGAATGTGCTCGCGGAGAATTCCGAATCCCGCATCTACAAGAGCTTCAGCGGTTGGCGGCTCATCATCTTCGGCTTGGCGCTGATCCTGATGATGCGGTTCCGCCCGGAAGGGCTGATCCCGTCGTCCCGCGTCAAGCACGAGCTGCATCCGAATGAACTGGTCACCGACGCGGTGCGACCGACGACCATGAACACGTCCGGCGAAGTGAACTCGTTGAACGGAGGCCGGGCGTGAGTGTGTTGAACATCCAGTGCGTGACGATGCGCTTCGGCGGCATCACCGCGGTCAACGATCTGTCCTTGTCGGTGACGGCCGGTCAGATTTTCTCCGTGATCGGCCCGAACGGGGCGGGCAAGACGACCGTGTTCAACGTCGTCACCGGCATCTACGCGCCGACGACCGGGAGCATCACCTTCGGCGGGGACACCCGGATCGCTTCGTTCGGTGCGGGGACGATTCTGCAAATCGTCGCGGTCGGCCTGTTCGTGATGCTGCTCGCAGCGCTCGCAGCCGCCGGCGTTGAAGGGCTGTGGGTGGCGACTTTCCGCAAACCGTTCGCGGCGGAGGGGGCCACGTTTGCCGTCGGCCCGGCGTTCGATGGTTTCCTGAGTTTCCTCAAGGACATCATTGAGAGCCGAGGAAGGACGATCGGCATTGCCGCAGCCGCGGGCTTTCTCATCGGTTCCTTGGGAGCGTTGGCTGCATGGTCCCGCAGTCGTCGCACGCCGGACGGGATTGCGGCGGGCGGCATCGCGCGGACGTTTCAGAACATCCGCCTGTTCCGCAACATGACGGCGATGGAAAATGTGCTTGTCGGTATGGATCGGACCCTGACGCGGAACGTGTTCGCGATGGCGTTGCGGCTGCCGGGGATGCGGCGGCAGGAACTCGAGGCGGAAGTCCGCGCGGTCGAATGGCTGAAGTTCGTGGGTCTCGGCGGCAAGTCCGGGCAGTTGGCCAAGAACCTGCCCTACGGCGACCAGCGTCGGTTGGAGATCGCCCGGGCCTTGGCGACCGAGCCGAAGCTGCTGCTCTTGGATGAGCCCGCCGCCGGGATGAATCCGTCCGAGACCGTGGACCTCATGGAGCTGATCAAACTGATCCGCGATCGCGGCATCACGGTGCTTCTGATCGAACACCACATGAATCTGGTGATGGGCATCTCGGACCGCGTTGCGGTGCTGGATTACGGCACCAAGATCGCCGAGGGAACGCCCGCGGAAGTGGCCCGCGATCCCAAGGTCATCGAAGCCTATCTCGGTAAGGAAGAGGTGAGTTGATGGCCCTGCTTCAGGTCCGCAATCTTCAGGCCGGCTATGGGCCGATCAACGTGCTCGACGGGATTTCGCTCGAAGTGATGCAAGGCGAAATCGTCTCGATGATCGGCGCGAACGGCGCCGGCAAGACGACCACACTCATGACGCTCTCCGGGGTCGTCAAGCCGCGCGGCGGCTCGGAGATCGTCTTCGCCGATCGGCGCATCGATACGCTGGCCGCCCACGAGATCGTCAAGCGCGGACTGGTGCAGTCGCCGGAAGGCCGCAAGATTTTCCCGCGCATGACCGTGCTCGAAAACCTCCAGATGGGGGCGTTCACCCGGTCGGATCAGGACGGCGTGGCGACGGACTTGGCCCATGCCTTCGAGCTGTTCCCGATCCTGAACGAACGCCGACACCAACCCGGCGGCCTGCTCTCCGGCGGTCAGCAGCAGATGCTGGCGATTGCCAGAGCACTGATGGCCAAGCCGAAGCTTTTGCTCCTCGACGAGCCGTCGCTGGGTTTGGCCCCGCAGATCGTCGTGCAGATTTTCGAGGTCATCAAGCGGCTCAACGAACAGGAAGGCATGTCGATTCTGATTGTCGAACAGAACGCGCGCATGGCTTTGAAGTTCTCCCACCGCGGCTACGTTCTCGAAACCGGCCGGGTGACGATGACGGACGACGCCAAGGTGCTGCTGAACGATCCGCGGGTGCGGGCCGCGTACCTCGGAGAAGCGGCGTGAGGATTCTTTCCGTCGCCACCGAACTGCACAAAGTCGCGCTGCCCAAGCGCGGGCGAGTCCCGCTCGCACAGCCGCAGCGGACCGGGCCGGAACACGTTCAAATCCTCACCGCAACATTGACCACCGATGCAGGCTTCACCGGTCGCGGGTATTCCGTGCTGCTCGGCGCCGGAGCCGAGAGCGTGCGGGCGTTGGTGGAAACCGAAACCGCCAAACTCGTGCTCGGCGAGAACCCGCAAGCGGTCGAGCGGCTGCTTGCCAAGGCGGAAACGCACTACCGTGATCTCGGCTTCGCCGGCACGGCGGCACGGGGTTATGCGGCACTCGATATCGCCTTTTGGGATCTGAAGTCGCAGGCCGCCGGTGTCTCTCCCGCCGAACTGCTCGGTGCCGCAAAACCGGGCGTTCCGTTTTTCACGTCGGACATTGTCGGCACGAATTGGGATCCGGCCGAAGCCGCCAAGGCCGCAAAGGCGACCATCGCGGCAGGCGGCTTGGGCATCCGCCTGGAGATCGGTTCGGACCAGGTCGAAGCTGATGCCGAACGGGCCCGCGAACTGCACGATGCCGTGGGCGAAGAGGCTTGGGTCGGCCTGGCGGCCGGCGGCCGCTACGATTTGAACACGGCCCTCGCGCTGGCCCATTTCTTCGAAGATCAGGGAATCGATTGGTTCGAGGATCCGGTCAACCCCGCCGACCCGAGCGCCTACGCACGGCTGACGGCGAAACTGGAAATGCCGGTGGCCGTGGGCAGCACCTTCGATCGCCGCGAGGATTTCTTCCGAGTCATCCGGGACGGCCTGGCCCGCATCATTCGCCCGGATCTTTCCAAACTCGGCGGGATCACGCCGTTTCTGAAAGTCGCTGCGGTCGCCGAGGCGTACGGCATCTCGGTTTCGCCCGTGCGGATGCCGGAAATCTGCATGCATTTGGGTGCCGCATTACCGGCCGTGACGCTGATTGATCGCGTAAGCTGGGCAAGCGACCTGTTCCCGAACTGCACGCCGACGGTCGCCTCGGGCAAGCTGATTCCACCGACGGCGATGGGATTCGGCCTGTAAGCGCATGGAACGCATCGTGGTACTTTCATCATTCGCAACGATTCGACCATGTCGACTCTGCACTTCGTGAGGATGAGAGAATGCGCTCCTTCATGGCCGCCCTTACGGCCGTTCTGCTTCCGACTTGCGCCGTCCTCGCCGAGGATTGGCCGCAATGGATGGGGCCGACCCGCGACGGGATCTGGACTGAAACCGGTATCCTGGAGAAGTTCCCCGAAGGCGGCCCGAAGAAGCTCTGGTCCGTCCCCGTCGGCGGTGGCTACTCCGGCCCGGCGGTCGTCGGCGGCAAGGTCTTCCTGACGGACTACCAACGTACCGTCGGCGAGTTCAAGAACAATCCCGGCGAACGCGCGATACTCCGAGGTAAGGAACGCATCTTCTGCGTGGACGCCAAGACCGGCGTCGAGCAATGGAAGATCGAATACGACTGCCCGTATTCCGTGAGCTATCCGGCCGGCCCGCGCTGCACGCCGACGATCGCGGACGGCAAGCTCTACGCACTCGGCTCGATGGGCGACCTGTACTGCACCACGCTCGCCGGTGAAGTCGTGTGGAAGAAGTCGCTGATGGCCGAATACAAGATTCCCGTACCGATGTGGGGCTTCTGCGGGCATCCACTCGTCTACAAGAACCTGCTCCTTTGCCTCGTGGGTGGAGACGGCACGACAGCCGTCGCCTTCGAGAAGAACACGGGCAAGGAAGTCTGGCGGGCGTTGTCGTCCCCAGAACCCGGCTACTGCCCGCCGAGCATCATCAACGCCGGCGGCGTGGATCAGCTCGTGATTTGGCACGCCAAGTCGATGAACGGTCTCGATCCGCTGACCGGCAAGCGGTACTGGAGCGTGCCGTTGGAGCCGAACTACGGAATGAGCATCATGATGCCGCGGAAGCACGGCGATCACCTGTTCGCCGGCGGCATCGGCAATAAGTCCGCCTTGGTGAAGTTGACCGCGGACAAGCCCGGAGCGGATCTCGTTTGGTCCGGCAAGCGGACCAACTCGCTTTACCCCGTCAACGCCACGCCGATCGTCGATGGTGAGATGATCTACGGCGTCGATCAGCCCGGCCAACTCCGCGGCGTCGTCTTCGAGACGGGCGAACGCAAGTGGGCCACTTTCGAACCGGTGCTCGGCATGGAGAAGGATGAAGACTTCCGCGGCGGCAGCTCGGGCACGGCGTTTCTCGTGAAGAACGACAAGCGTTACTTCATCTTCGGCGAAACCGGCGAGTTGACCATCGCCAAGCTGTCACCGACGGCCTATAAGCCGCTGGTTAAGGCGAAGCTGCTGGAACCGACCAGCGAATGCTTCGGACGAAAGGTTGTCTGGAGTTGTCCGGCGTTTGCGGACAAGTGCATCTTCGTGCGCAACGACAAGGAACTGGCCTGCTACAGCTTGGCGAAGTAGCTCAGCAACGATTCCCGTAAACTAAAGACGCTGCGCGATCCGTCGTGCGGTGTCTTTTCGTTTTCCCGTCAGGATCGAACCGTGCCGCGACCGAACGACCGCAAGCCGACCGAACTGCGTCCTCTGAGTTTCAAGCGCAAGTATACCGGCAGTGCTCCCGGCTCGGTGCTGGTGAAGATGGGCCGCACGACGGTGCTGTGCACCTGCTGCATCGAGCCCAAGGTGCCGGACTTTCTCGTTGGGAAAAACAAAGGCTGGCTGACTGCCGAGTACGGCATGCTTCCCGGCAGCACCGACCGCCGCAAGCCGCGCGACAAGGCCGGCAAAGTGGACGGCCGCACGGTCGAAATCCAACGCCTGATCGGCCGGAGCCTGCGCGCCGTGGTCGATCTCGACAAGCTCGGCGAACGCACGCTCTGGATCGACTGCGACGTGATCGAAGCCGACGGCGGTACTCGTACGGCGAGCATCAGCGGCGCTTACGTCGCCGTCGTCGATGCACTCAACAACATGAAGAAGCAGTTGCCGCACCCGGTCGGCGACATCCTGACGGAAAGCGTCGCGGCCGTCAGCGTCGGTCTGCTGAATGGCGAAGTCCTGCTGGATCTGGAATATGTCGAGGATCGGGACGCCGACGTGGACATGAATCTGGTGATGACCGGGTCGGGCAACATCATTGAAGTGCAGGCGGGCGGCGAGGAGGCCACGTTTACCCGCGATCAATTGGACGCCCTGCTCAAGGTCGGCGAAGCCGGCATCCGCACCATCGCGGCAGCGCAGGCCAAGGCACTTGGGTCGAAGCGCGCGTAACGGAAGGCGAGGTTTTCGCGTATCGATGCCGATTTGCAGCGAATGTGGTAGCGTATCGATATGAGTTCCGCACCCAGCCTTAGGCCCAGCCACGTCGGCAAGTGGAACGAACGCCACATTCTGCGGGCGATCCAAACGATCGGGCCGATGTCCCGAGCGGATGTGGTCCGCCACTTGGGCTTGAGCGCGCCGACGGTCTCCAAAGCGGTCGCATCGCTTTTGACGACGGGACTTCTGGAGGAAACCGCTGCGCCCGGCTCGGCCCGAGGTCGACCGGCGCCGATTCTGCGTCCCGCCATCGAACGCGGCCAAGTCCTGGGCGTCGTCATCGATGTCGATGTTTGCAGCGTGACGGCCGCCGGGTTGGACGGAACCCCACTGGCGGATGAGTCGATCTCGTTCGCCACACCGTTCAACTATTCCGCCTTGGTGGATCAACTCGAAGCCGCTTGCCGCACCCGCATGGCACGCTCTGGGGTGACCACCTTCGGCCTGGGCGTCAGCCTGCCCGGCTTGGTCGATGACCCCCGCGGCTTGGGTGTCTTTTCCCCAAACCTGCCGATCACCAACGGCACCACGCCCGCAGCCGACTTGGCTGCACGGCTCGGTTTGGACGCGGTGCTGATTCAGGAATCGCGGGCCTTGGCGTTGGCCGAGAAACACTACGGCGGGGCGACGGACCTCGGCCATTTCGCTGTCGTCGATATCGGCATCGGCGTTGGTTTGTCGATCATGAATCAGGGGCGGCTGCTGAAGGGGCACGCCGGTCTGGCCGGGGAACTCGGCCACCTGACGGTTCAGATACGCGGGGGCAACCGCTGCGGTTGCGGCAACACGGGCTGCCTGGAAACCGTCGTCGGCGATCAGGCCACCGCCCGCCGCATCAGTGCGGTTCTCGGCCGGAAGGTGACCATCGACGAGGCTTTTGAAGCGATCGGGGCGGATCCGTCGCGCTACCGCGGGGCACTCGACGAGACGGCCGCCTGCCTCGCAGTCGGCCTCGCGGCAGCGATCAATCTGTTCAACCCCGGCACGATCTTCCTGCACAGCCGGCTGCTGCAATCGGATCCCGGCTTCTTGGCGCTGCTGACTGCGCGGACTGCGGAACGGTCTCTGGCCCCGAGTTTCGCGGATGCGAAGTTGTTGCCTGCGCGCGGCACCAAAAGTCGCGGCGCCATCGCGGGCATCATCCGCCATTTGACGAATGCCGTCGCCGAAGGACTGGATTAACCTCAACAACATTGCCCAAGGTTGCCCGCCATGCGCACTCTTCTTGCATCGCTTCTCCTCCTCGCATGCGGTTCGCTCCGCGCTGAGACTCCTCCGCTCAATGTCCTCTTCCTGGGGGACGGCGGCGGTCATGGGCCGCTCGCCCGCTTCCGGCAGCTTCAGCCGGTCTTCGCCGCGCGAAACATCACGCTGACCTACGAGGCCAAGCTCGACGCGATGACCAAGGATAACCTGGCCAAGTACGACGGCCTGATGATGTTCGCCAATCACGATCGCGGCAAGCCGGAAGTCGTCCAGGCCATCGTCGAATATGTCGAGAGCGGCAAGGGCTTCATACCCGTCCACTGTGCCAGCTTCTGCTTCACCGACAACGACGACTACGTGAAGCTCGTCGGCGCCCAGTTCCGTTCGCACACAACGGGTGTCTTCCGCGTCAAGCAGGTCGTTGAACATCCGGTGCTTGCAGGCTTCGACAGCTTCGAGAGTTGGGATGAAACCTACGTCCACCATAAGCACAATACCGTCGATCGCACGGTGCTCGAAGTCCGCACCGACGGCGATCTGAAGGAACCGTGGACGTGGACGCGGACGCAGGGCCAAGGCCGTGTGTTCTACACCGCGTGGGGCCACGATCAACGCACGTGGAGCCATCCTGGTTTCCACAACCTGCTGGAACGCGGCGTCCGTTGGGCCTGCAAACAAGACCCCGCCCTCGCCGGCCCGAACCGGGACGCGCCGAAGATCGCGCCGCCGACGGGGACCGAGAAGGACTTCGCGAAGATCCCCGCGAAGGTCCCGTTCTACCCGCCCTCGAAGCAATGGGGCGTGCTTGCCGAACCGCTGACGACCATGCAGGCGCCGCTGCCGCCCGAGACGAGCGTCAAGCACTACGCCACTCCCGAAGGCTTCAGCATGAAGCTGTTCGCGGCGGACGAAGACTTTCAAGGCGGCAAGCCGATGGCGATGACTTGGGACGAACGCGGCCGACTCTGGGTCGTCGTGACCGTCGACTATCCCAACGAGTTGAAGAAGCCCGGCGAAGGCCGGGACAAGATCGTGATTCTCGAAGATACGAACGGCGACGGCCGGGCGGACAAGTTCACGGTCTTCGCGGATAAGCTCAGCATCCCCACCGCGATCATTAGTGCCCACGGCGGCGTCATCATTCATCAGGCCCCACATACGCTGTTCCTGAAGGACACGACCGGCGACGACATCGCCGATGTTCGGGAAATCCTCTACACCGGCTGGGCGACCAACGACACGCACGCCGGCCCGAGCAACCTGCGTTACGGCTTCGACGGCTGGTACTACGGCTCCATCGGCTACGCGGGTTTCGTCGGCACGATCAACGGCGAGAAGTTCAACTTTAAGCAGGGTTATTACCGCTTCCGCACCGAAGCCAAACCGAACGAGACGCCGAAGGTCACGGCGATGGAGTTCCTGCGCAGTACGAGCAACAACACTTGGGGCTTCGCCTTCGACGAACAGGGGCGCATGTTCGGCAGCACCGCCAACGGCTGCCCGCTGGTTCACCTGGACATCCCGAACCGTTACTACGAGCGCGTCCGCGGGCTGTCCGCCGGCGTCCTTCCGAACATCGCCTTGAGTAACGACTACCACCCGATCACGGATAAAGTGCGACAGGTCGACTTCCACAAGGGCTTCACCAGCGCCGCCCACTGTTCCATCTACACGGCCCGCACCTATCCGAAGGAATACTGGAATACCGCCGCCTTCGTCTCGGACCCCACCGGGCACCTGACCGCCGCATTCCAACTCCAGCCAACGGCGTCTGGCTACGTCGCCCGCTACGGCTGGAATCTGGTCGCGTCGCAGGACGAATGGTCAGCACCGATCGATGCACAGGTCGGCCCGGACGGGCAGGTCTGGGTGCTCGACTGGTACAACTACATCGTCCAACACAACCCGACACCGAAGGGCTTCACCACCGGCAAGGGCAACGCCTACGAGACGGACCTGCGCGACAAGAAGCACGGCCGCGTCTACCGCGTCGTGTACGAGAAAGGCACGCCGAGCGCGAAGCCGAAGTTCACGACGCCTGGCGACCTCGTCGAGGCCCTGAAGAGCGACAATATGCTGTGGCGGATGCACGCGATGCGGCTGATCCGCGAGCGCGGACTGACGCTCGACGCCGAACTCGCGGCCCTCAAGGACCACGAGTTCGCGGCGGTTCCGGTGAGGTTTCTGCTGAAGGAGGACGGGAAAACGAAGGTCGCCAACGCGACCGTGGCCGACTTGCTCGAACTGGCGGATCGACCGGCCGACTTCGAGGTGGCCAAAGCCATCTGCGAACGGCTCATCGCCTTGAACCAGCTTTCGGAAAAGCCGATCGTCGATGCCGCGACCATCGCCGCCGCGAGCCATGCCTACCCGATCCTGGATCTGGCGACGCAACTTGGGCAGACTTGGCATGCCGTCGGCCTCGCCGCGTTGGAGAAGGTTGCTGCGACGTATGCTGCGAAGGGCACGGCGGACTGTGTCTCGATCGTCGCCGCCGCACCGCAATGTCCCGCCGGCGACGCGATCGCCAAGGGTTTCCTCGCGGGCTTGCCCAAGGACAACAAGCCGACGATCACCGAGGCGCAAGCCGCGAAGTATCGCAACTCCATGAAACTTGCCGACGCCACCACCCGCGGTCGAATGCTCAAGCTCGGCGTCCAATGGGGCCTGCCCGGCATGGATGCCGAAGTCGCGGTCATCGCCGCCGACCTTCTGAAGATCGCTGCCGACGACAAGCGGACCGATGCCGACCGCATCAACGCCGCCAAAGAAGCGGTCGAACTCCGGCCGAGCGACGATACCATCATCCAAGCCGTCGTACTCCAATTGAAGACGGACGCGTCTCCCGCACTCGTTCAAGGCTTGTTGGAAGTCTGCAATGCGTCCACGGCCAAGTCCGTCGGCACGCTGCTCACGGCCAAGGTGAAGGATCTGCCGCCCACACTTCGCCCCGCTGCCATGCGGATCATCCTCGCCGGCCCCGCTGCGACCAAGGCCTACCTCGATGCCGTCGAAGCGGGCACCATGCGCTTCGACATGCTCGCACTCGACCAGAAGACCGCGCTCGCCGCCCACCCTGACAAGACCATCGCCGACCGCGCGAAGAAGCTGCTCGCCGCGGGCGGTGGCCTTCCCGACCCGAACCGCCAGAAGGTGATCGACGAACTGCATCCGGTTCTCGCCAAAGTCGGCGACGTGGCCAACGGCAAGGCGATGTTCGCCAAGCACTGCGCCAAGTGCCACAAGCACGGTTCCGAAGGCCTGATGATCGGCCCGGACCTCACCGGCTTCGCGGTCCACCCGAAGGAGGAAATCCTCATCGCCGTGCTCGATCCGTCCCGCAGTGTGGAAGGCAACTTCCGCAACTACACCGCGGTGACCTTGGACGGTAAAGTCATCAGCGGCCTGCTGGCTTCGGAGTCCAAGACCAATGTCGAACTTCTGGATGCCGAGAATAAACGGCACGTCATCCTGCGGGCCGACTTGGACCAATTCACGGAGTCAACAAAGTCGCTGATGCCCGAAGGCTTCGAGAAGAACATGACCGCCGCGGAGATGACCGACCTTCTGGAGTTCCTGACGCTGAAAGGCAAGTACCTGCCGATCCCGCTCGACAAATATGCCACGATCACCAGCGTCAAAGGCATGTTCAACGACGAAACCTCGACCCCGGAACGGCTCATCTTCCCCGGCTGGTCGCCGAAGACTTTCGACGGCGTTCCCTACGTCCTGACCGATCCGCAGGCCGGCAAAGCCAAGAACGCGATCCTGCTGTATTCCACGTCGGGCAAATTGCCGGCCGCGATGCCGAAGTCGGTGATGCTGCCGTGCAACACGCCCGCCAAGGCCATCCACATTTTGGGTGGTGTCGCAGGCTGGGCCTTCCCCTACGGCGAGAAAGGCACGACCTCGATGATCGTGAGGCTCCACTACACCGACGGCAAAACGGAGGACCACGCCCTCAAGAACGGCCTTCACATCGCCGACTATATTCGCCGTGTCGACGTTCCCGAATCGAAGTTCGCCGCGGGCCTTCGCGGCCAACAACTCCGCACGCTGAGCGTAACCCCAAAGCGATCCGATCCGATCCGGAGCATCGAATTGGTCAAAGGGCCGGACGACACCGCCCCGGTCGTGATGGCCGTGACCATCGAGACGCCGTAAGCCGCGACGGGCATGCGGAGCGCGATATGCCGTCTTTCGGCAATCGTCTGGGAGTGACATCTCCGTTAAGAATTTGTGAAGAAAAGATTTTGATTTCATGAAACATGGAATTGGTGCATTACCTACGAAACCGGCAAGGTTAACCTGAAAGAGACTGGGTTGCACAGTTTTCCTTCAGGTAGCACATAATGATGGTACGCAGCGTGGCCTTGGCCTTCGTGGCCGGTTTGCTTATGCTCGTTGTCGGTTGCGGCGACGATCGCCTCAAGACTTATCCCGTGAGCGGCACGGTGCTCTATAACGGTCAGCCGCTCGCCGGTGTTGAAATCGCGTTCCACGCACTGGATCCCGTCAAGTCCGGGGTCAGTTATCCGCCGCACGCCAAGACGGATTCCCAAGGCAAGTTCAAGCTCACCAGCTATGTGGCCGACGATGGCTGCCCCGCCGGCGAATTCAAGGTCGCCCTCGCGTTCGCGGTGGAAGTCGCCGGCGGCGACGATGGCGGCGATCAGTCCAAACGCCTCGCCTTCCAGGTGCCCGTGAAGTACCACAAGGGCGAGACTTCGGGTCTGACGGCCACCATCAAGGCCGGCACCAACGAACTCGAGCCGTTCAAACTCGAAGGCCCGCCGAAGAAGTAGAACCCGCGTTCCGCGTCCATCCGCCTTCCTGTTTTCAGGAAGGCGTTTCTTTTTTCTTATCTCACCCGGAGTCCTTGGAATGAGTCTGTCGAAAGTCCGAAGCCGTCGCGGCTTCACCCTGATCGAGTTGTTGGTCGTGATCGCGATCATCGCGATTCTGATCGGGCTGTTGCTGCCCGCCGTTCAAAAGGTTCGCGAAGCTGCCGCCCGCATCAGTTGCACGAACAACATGAAGCAGATCGGCCTCGCCACGCACAACTTCGAAAGCACCTTCGGCTGGCTGCCCCCGGCCCGAGTCGACGCAGCCCCCGGCTTCCCGGTCGTCGAGTTCAACGTTCCCGCGCCGGCCACGGGTACCATCTCCCATGGCCCCGGAACGGTTTTGCTGCCCTACCTGGAACAGGACAACCTCTTTCGACTGTACCGGTTCAACTTCACGTTCAACTCGGTCGAAAACATGCCGGTCTCCAGTCAAATCGTGAAGGGCTTCGTTTGCCCGTCCAACCCGTCCCCGAACCAACTCGACCGCGGCAACGTCGCCAACACGACTTGGGCCGCCCCAGGTACCGCCCCATCCGACTACGCCATCGTCAACGGCGTCAACCAACGCCTGTGGACGCCGCCGTTGAACCTGATGGCCCCGCCCGCAGGCTGGGTCGCAGGTCAGGACTCGACGCAGTACGTCGGCGCCCTCATGCCGATGAGCACGATCTCGTCGTTCACGACCGCGATGAGCCCTCCCTTCTTCAACCAACGCTCCAAGACGACCATCGTCGGCATCCCGGACGGTTCCTCGAACACAATCCTCTGGACGGAAGACGCCGGCCGGCCGTTCCGTTACGAACTGAACAGGCGGAACGCCGCCCAACGATCCAGCGGTGCCGGCTGGGCCGACCCGGACAACGAATACTGGCCGGACGGCTTCACGGTCGACGGTCTCACCACCGGCGGCCCCTGCATGATCAACTGCAACAACAACAACGAAGCCTACTCGTTCCACACCGGCGGCTGCTTGGCGGTGTTCGGCGACGGTGCAGTTCGCTTCATCCGCTCGACGATCAGTGCCGCCAACTTCTCAGCCCTCATCACCCGAGCCGGCGGTGAAGTCACGCCGAGCGACTTTTAAACAAAGTGGAATGCACTATTCCGCACGCGAACGAAGCAACAACCAACGAGCCTCCGGCCAAACGCCGGGGGCTTTTTTCGTTACGCTGTTCAGCCTTCCTGCAGCGGCCGCCAGATGCGATCGGCCGCCCACAACCCGGTCCAGATGATCGGGATCGACAACGCCTGCAAGCCGTCGATCCAACGCCGCTCGAATAACTCCGCAAGGTTCTCAAAAGCAAACTCGAGTCCGCCGTCGCCGCGGAACATCACTGGGCCGACCGAAGCTGCCCCCTTAAGGGTGATGGCGAGTCCGAGGGTGGCAGCGAAGGTCCAAACCCGGAATTTGCTGGGCCGAATGGAGAGGTGGAACTCACCGCGCAGCGGCGCTCCGTGCACCTGCACGTCGTAATCGAGCCGGACCAGTTGCGTGAACATGGGGTTGTCGACGATCGTGATGAGAAACGGCCACTGCCGGCCGGACTTGGCATGTGCCTCGACCTCGACCTGCCCCGCGGCCGCGTACAGCCGCACGCTTGACGCCTGGGGGTGGGACGGATGCACGGTCACCACATAGCGAGACTTGCCGCCGCGAACCGGGAAGACACCGTTGGTCAGGATCGCCTCCGACCCGCCGCCCTCAGGCATTAGGGTCAGGCGGTCGGTCGTCAGGGCACGCGGCTCAAGGAAGCTGAAATGGGCTTGGCTCTCCGAGGAACTCGTCGCCTCACCGGGGATGCGCCGCACCCATCGGGA
>Ga0105047_10001808_pt1 | contig 38461 bp, 35 predicted proteins | sample MAT04_FD_78384 | JGI IMG/M metagenome (GOLD analysis project Ga0105047, IMG submission 78384) | Freshwater microbial communities from Lake Fryxell liftoff mats and glacier meltwater in Antarctica - MAT-04 (megahit assembly) | ecosystem: Environmental > Aquatic > Freshwater > Ice > Liftoff...
GAAGTAAAGCTAAACAAAATAATACTAAAGTACTCAATAGAAATGTATGATTTACACTAAATTCAAGGAATCATTGATCAATGCAAATATTTATCGGATATTGTGATCTGAATTTGAACATTTGCGGTACTTTCGGAAAGTTTTTGCCGGAAATATTTTAATGAAAAGGGGGCATTTAGAGGGAGAATACTGTATTTAAAGCTGGTTTATTTTCAAATACCTTATGATTTCAGTCACATATTACTTTCTATCATTCATATTTCAGTGTAACTTCTTACCAATGCAAGCAGCAATTTAATAATCAGTATGATGAATGGTAAATGTGCGTGAAAATCAGACAAAATACTGACCTAAACTGAACGTGAAGTGTTCATTTTCGTACAGAATTAAATGCGTTCAAATACTCATGATATTTTATTCCGGAGCATAAACTTATCATAAAAATAAAGCAAAACAACCGTTACAATTCCTGTACCGATGAGCACCAGTCCAAAGCGGTTCGGGTGGTACGTTTCCCAAAGGATTTTGTTTAAACCGGCTGCATCCGTTTGTAAAAACAAAGTTGCTGAATTAAAGAGCTGATCATTGGAAAGATTAGCAACATCAGGAAGTTGGGGCAGAAGCTTTTGAATCATCACGTACTTGTCGGCCAGGGCGTTATAAACTCCCCCGGCTATAAATCCCCCGAAAAAATTACCAAGAGCCATAGGCAGAAACTGAGTGCCCATATACAAAGCTGCCTTATCTTTTGGTGCAATTCTACCAATATATTCAAGTATTTTAGGGGAAAAAGCCATCTCGCCGAAAGAGAATATCAGAATGGAAATAAGTGTAAAAAAGGGATTTGAAGTTAGAACCGATAATGCCAAACCTATTGAATTAATGAGTATCCCAATCGTCATCGACTTCAAAGGTCTTATTTTCATTACAATACTACTTACAATCACTTGAAACAGCACAATAAACATAGCGTCCATTGCAATGATCTTCTCAGTAAGAATTATCCCAGCATCCGTTCCAACTGCCTTGGCAAAACCCGGTGATATCGAATACAGTGCATTGTAAAGCGGAGAAGTATTCACCCATTGTTCCATAAATACGGGCAGACTGTAAAAATACTGCCAGTAAACAGTCCATGCGCCGGTTATGATGGCTAGGAAAATAACAAAACGCAGATCCTGTAAAACAGTAAAAATGTTTCTAAAAATGGTAGACAGACTTTTCAGCAGAGAGTCGGAATTGATCTGTCTGTCGGGTTCACGAAAGAAAATCAATACTATTACAAGATTGATCAGAATTGATCCTGTCGCCATTAGAAAAATATAATTCCAGCTAATTTCGCGGAGTTCGGATGCCATGAGCGGACCCACCAATCCCCCTATATTTATAATCATATAAAAAATACCAAAGCCCAGAGAAGCATTGTCTTCATTGGTTGTACGGGCAATAGTTGCGGAAATAATCGGTTTAAAAAGCGCTGCTCCAATGGCAACATAAAAAAAAGTGATGAATACAAAAGCATAAGAACTAACCTGTCCCATAAGGTAATAGCCCGATGAAAGTATTATAAATGCTATGATTAGCACTTTTTTATACCCGAATTTATCGGCAATAGCCCCGGTAATTACCGGAAGGAAATACAATATTGCGTTTACGATGCCCATGAGCATTCCTTTTTCTACCTGTGTAAAACCCAATGCACCTGTTTCAGGGGAGTTGGTAAGGTAGAGAGCCAGAAGATTAAAAATTCCATAATAGGCTAAGCGCTCAAAAAGCTCGAGAGTATTGGCGGCCCAGAAGGTTCCGGGGAAAGATCGAACGGTGGATGTGAATCGGCTCATAGGATGATTTTACGACTGCAAGATAGAATTAATTGGCCTTGGTGCAACTTTGAGTAACTCTGTGATTTTTTTTACACAGAGTAGCACAATTTGTAAATGTTGCGTTTTTTGTGGAACACATAGCACATTATTTCATTAGCACATTAGTTCGGACACCCTGCAATTATTCTATGCTTCGACAAGCTCAGGAACCGCCTCTCATATGGTTATTGAGCAAAGTCGAAGTACCACCGTATCCCGATGGAATAATCGGGAGGTGTTTCGCTAGGCATCAGCATTTTCTACCAATATGTTGTTCCCTACTGGACTTTCTCTTAGGGACAGCATACAGGTAGAATTAAAAACAATGCCTTTAGTATAAGTCCCGTGAGGAACGAGATATTATTTTGCCGAACAATATTGAAAAATATTATAAATTAGCAACGAAATAGAAAAAATGCATGAGCAACATAAAAAACGAATAGAATCACAACAATATTTGATACATTCGACATAGGTGTGCAGCCCAAGCCAAACGAGGGATGCAAGTTTTTTACATAAACCCAAATTTGTTGTAGTTTTGTATTCAGGTATAAGACTTCGAAAAATAAGAATTGTAATATGACTAAGAAGCTACAAATACGAAACAGCACAGCTGAATTTTTAGTATTTACACAGCAGACAGGTGATAAAAGCATTGAAGTGCGCTACGAAGACCAAACAATATGGCTTTCGTGGTTACGTAATAGATAAAAAACGTTTGGAGAACGGCACTTTTCTTGGTGAAGATTATTATGAACATTTGCTTCCGAAATCAGATAGATTCGGCTCAGTGAACGTCGGTTTTATCAAAAACTGACTGATATATACGCCACAAGTGTTGATTATAATAAAGAGGCACCCACTACCAAAACATTTTTTGCAAAAGTTCAAAACAAGTTGCATTTTGCAGTTCATGGACATACGGCTTCAGAATTAATAATGTTGAGAGCCAATGCAGAAATCCAAAATATGGGATTAAGCTCATGGGAAAAAGCAACGGATGGGAAAATATTGAAAGCAGATGTTGTAATTGCTAAAAATTATTTATCGCAACAAGAATTAGAATCGTTGGGACGAATTGTGAATGCATATTTAGATTTGGCAGAGGACAGAGCCAAAAAGGCAATTCCAATGACAATGGAAGATTGGGCAAATTCCGCAAATCTTATTTGAAAAACTATAGCGCTGCCAAAGCAGAACTATAATCGGGTTCCTGTGTAATTTCCGGAACCTGCTCAGTATAAATAACCTTTTTGTTTTCATCAACAATCACAACAGCACGCGACAATAGCCCTGCAAGCGGTCCGTCTGAAATAGTAAGACCATAGCTTTTGCCAAATTCCGGTGCGCGAAATACTGATGCTGAAATAACATCTTTTAATCCTTCAGCTGCACAAAACCTGCTGTGTGCAAATGGTAAGTCCATCGAAACACATAATACAACTGTGTTTTTCAGACTTTGTGCCTTTGCATTAAACTGTCTGACTGAAGCAGCGCAGGTACTTGTATCCAGACTTGGAAAAATATTAAGAACCAGGCGTTTACCTGCATAATCAGATAAGGTGGTTTCAGATAAATCAGTCTTTGTAATTTTAAAATCCGGCGCAATACTTCCTTTTGCAGGAAGATTTCCAATTGTGTGAATCGCATTGCCTTTTAATGTGATGTTTGCCATTTTTTTATTTTTTAAATTTCAGGGGATAAACAAATATTTTTGTTTAAGGTTCACGATTTTTCCTTTTCGTAAAACCAGGTCGTTTTTGTATCCAGATCATCAAAGGTAAACATTTCCTTGTCTTTGTGACGAATAAAAAAACTCATCATTCCAAAATCGCCAACGCACATGATATTATGAAGGAAGAGCATAGTAGTTAAAAAAAATCTGGTTTCGGAGCCGCCAAAGACTAAAAAAGGGATGCAAACTATATTAATTACAACAAATGGAGCCAGTGCCAGAAGAAAAAAGCTTTTTTTACTGGCTACAAAGTTTTCAGCAGTTGCATATACAATCATTTGCTTTAAGTCGGCACCAAATCTGATTTTCCTTGCTCCAACTATCAGAAATCCAAGTGCGTGAAGACCTTCATGAACAGGGATTATCAGCAAGCTTCCAGTAACCACTCCCCATAAAAAAGCCGGTGAATAATTACTGAAGGTATCAAATGAAATCCCATGCTTCAAAATCCCCAGAATAATTTGTGATACAAGCAAACATAAAAACAAGGCATTTATTACGAAAAAACTAATTGTCACGCTGTTTGCAGCCTTAATATTCTCCAGAACAAATCCAAGGATTTCATTGAATCTTAGTTCTTTAACAAGCTTAAATTTGCCACTTTCCTTAAGATATTGCAAACTGATTTTCTGCATAGTGAAATTTTGTTATTTGTCGTTTATAACATATTCGTAGGTAGAAACATTTTGCGCCATCCTGAAATACTTGTTGGCCGAAGAAAAATCCTTTTTCGACTGGTAATACCGTCCAAGCCCCATCCAGACCATAGCATTGAAAACAGCTCCTGCATCTTCATACTTTTCAGCCATTTTAAGAGCTGTGGTATATTCCTGAAATGCCAATTCATAATTTTTTCTGTATTTCTCGTCTAAAAGTCCTTTGTAAAGGTGATACTCCATCTTTGCAAAATCGCCTGGTAAGTTGTTGAGATTATTCACAATAATATCGGCAACTGCAAATTTGTTGCTATAAATCAGAATTTCCGCATACCTGCCCACATAAAGCGGATTTCTTGGGAATTCCCTGTAAAGCCCGGCTGCATATAAGGATGCTTCAAGGGGATTTGATTCGTAATTCATGTAAATATACGCAAGAAATGAACGAGCCTCATTTTTAACATAGACAGCATTTTTTGAGCAGTAAATTAATTGATTCAGCCCTTTTTCCTTATCTCCGGCCTGAAAAAGAAGCTTTACAGGTTTATATGCAGGGTGTTTTTCGGGATAGGCTTCCATATAATAATTGTAAAGCCCGCTAGTAAAATAAAATTCCTTGAACTTGTCCTGTACTTCCATTCCCTTTAACGTTCTGTGATACATGCTGTTCAGATATGGAAAAACTTTTCCCGGCTTCCCGTTATCTGCCCAGAATTCCGAATAAAGTGCTCTTGGAAATAATTCAAAAAACAAGCCTTCCAGACTTTCCGGATCTTTTTCGAGCATCAGAGTTCCCTTCATACATGCATCCTCAAGTAAATTAAGGAAATCAAGGGATTTTGGATTGTTGGGTGTCAGGGGGAAATTTTCCCAATATACATTTAGGGCTTCCATAAATGATAATACTGGATGATCCGGAATTAGTTTTTGAAGAACACTCAGTTCTGCTCTGGCTTTTGTAAAATCATTACTATAAGTAAATGACAATTCAGTTTCAATTTTTTTAAGTAAATCAGGCCGGTCCAGAAGATGTATTTGCGCTTTGGACTCAATTGAAAAAATCAAAATAGACAAAATGAATATAATCTTCTCCATGAAACATAGCTTTTAATTTTGCAAAATTATGCAATTCGCTGATTATATCAGTTTATTAGGGTTAAGGAATTGATAAATAATTCTTAGCAGTATTTTACCAATTCTTTTTCCCTGCAAATAAAATAACTAATTTTCCCGCTGAATGAAAAACTAAATGATACAGATAGATAATAAACTGGTGAGTCTCGATCTTTTTGAAAAGAAGTTTGTATGTAATCTTTTTGCATGCAAGGGCGCATGCTGTGTTCATGGGGATGCTGGAGCGCCACTTGCAGCAGATGAAAGAGCCATCCTTGATAATGAATACAATAACTTTAAGGAGATGCTTTCCGAAAGCGGAAGAAAGGCTGTTGAGAAAGAGGGAAAATGGGTATCCGACGGCCCCACCGATTTTGTTACTCCGCTCAATAAAGGCAAGGAATGTGCCTATACAGTTTTTCAAAATGGAATTGCAAAATGTGGAATTGAACTTGCATGGAAAAAGGGAATGACGACTTTCCAAAAACCAGTTTCCTGCCATCTATACCCGATACGTTTATCAAAAATCGGAGATCATATTGCCCTGAATTATCATGAATGGGATATCTGCACTCCTGCATTAATATTGGGTGAAAGCCTTGATATGCCAGTTTTTAAATTCCTTAAAGAGCCAATTATAAGAGCTTTTGGAGAGAGCTTTTATAAAGAGCTGGAGGTAGTAAATGATGCACTTCAGCAAAGGATGTTATAATATCTCTGATTTTAATTCCCTGTTCCTAAACAGCCCGGTTATTGTCAAAAAACAGCAGGTTTTTCTTAATATTACCTCAAATTTCTACAACCATGAGCACAAATAAAACATATATTGAACAAAACAAAGACCGATTCCTTGATGAACTCTTTGGTCTGATACGAATTCCTTCAATAAGCGCCCGCCCAGAGCATAAAGATGATATGATTAAGACCGCCGAATATATTAAATCGGCACTTCTGGCCGCAGGAGCTACTATATCTGAACTTAAGAGCACAAAGGGATTTCCTGTTGTTTATGCGGAAAAAATTATTGATCCATCCAAGCCTACAGTTTTGGTATACGGACATTATGATGTTCAGCCAGTTGAGCCGCTTGATCTCTGGAAATCGCCTCCCTTCGAGCCTGAAATAAGAGAGGGTAAGATTTTTGCCAGGGGAGCTGATGATGATAAAGGACAAATGTTCATGCAGGTAAAAGCCTTCGAGATGATGAACCGCACTGCCTCTCTTCCCTGCAACATTAAATTTATGATCGAAGGTGAGGAAGAGATCGGATCCCCTAGCCTCAAAGATTTCTGTATACAAAACAAAGAACTTTTAAAAGCCGACATCATTCTGATTTCTGATACCACAATGATTGCAAGCGATATACCTTCTATTACTGTGGGTTTACGCGGACTTAGCTATCTTGAAGTAGAACTGACAGGCCCTAACCGCGATCTTCATTCGGGTTTGTATGGCGGTGCTGTGGCCAATCCTGCGAATATCCTTGCAAAAATGATCGCCACTCTTACCAATGAAAATCAACATATTACCATCCCGGGATTTTACGATGATGTGGTTGAAATTAGTGCAGAAGAAAGGAAGGAAATGGCCAAAGCCCCATTTAATCTGGAGAATTACAAAAAAGCTCTTGATATTGAAGATGTACTCGGCGAAAAGGGATACTCAGTAATTGAACGAACCGGAATAAGGCCAACTCTGGATGTTTGCGGAATGTGGTCGGGATATACCGGTGAGGGCGCTAAAACCGTTCTTCCTTCCAAAGCATATGCGAAAATTTCAATGAGACTCGTACCCAACCAGAAGTCAAAAAAAATAGATAAACTCTTTGAAGATCACTTCAAATCGATTGCCCCCAAAGGAATTCGCGTGAAAGTAACCAGTCTTCATGGGGGAGAAGGGTATGTTTCTCCTATAGATACTCCCGGATTTCTTGCTGCCAGCAAAGCTGTTGAAGAAACATTTGGCAAAAAGCCAGTGCCTACAAGAAGCGGAGGTAGTATTCCCATAGTTGCAGATTTTGAAGAGGTTTTAGGAATTAAATCCATATTATTAGGATTTGGACTAGATTCCGATGCCATTCATTCGCCCAATGAGAATTATCCGGTGAGCCATTTCTTAAAAGGAATTGAGACAATTCCATTGTTTTTCAAATATTTTTGCGAACTGAAGAAATAGAGGGTACTGCTTATTTTGAAGTGTCAGGTTTATCCTATTGTATAGTTAAAATGATATTGGGCAATGTGGTCAATTAATCCCCGAAGGGGGTAAATTTCAATAACCGTGGGTGAAAACCTGCGGCATAAATATACGCAGAATTTCCAGCCCCGATAGGGGTCGAACTGTTTACAGGAAATACCGTTCATCAATTTTTATTTCATGTTCTTGTGACAAAGTAGATTTGTTCTCAAAGCATTTTTTAAAATTGGTCGAATTTGAACCATTTATTCTTTAGAAATTGATATTATTCAAAATAATCATTCCAATTTCCACATTTTTCCCAAAATTAACGAAATTATTTCCTTTGGCCATGCTTTTTTATCCCACACTCTGAATATTTTGTAATTTTCTCACAATCTGCTCCCTATGAGCATTTCGAATATTACTAAAGTCTATCATTCTATAAAAACACATCAAAAAATAGGGGGTGTTAATAAAAAAAGTGCATAAAAATTAAAAAATTAGTAAAAAAACTGAGGGTGTAAATAAAAACATTTATATATTTGCAGTCTCATACTGATTTTTTAACCCTTAATTTATTTTGAAATGGCATACATTAGATTTCAGGCTCTGAAGGAGGTTTCAACAAGAAAACCTCACTTTGCTGTACCTCCTACAGCAAAAGTTTCTGATTACTACGGTTGTAATGTGTTTGATTACGACAAAATGCGCAAGTATTTGTCGAAAGAGGCTTATGATAAAGTTGTTGAAGCAATCGACAAAGGAACGAAGATTGATCGTAAAGTTGCCGATTCTGTTGCTTCAGGAATGAAAGCATGGGCAGTAGAAAAAGGTGTAACCCATTACACACACTGGTTTCACCCACTTACCGATGGCACTGCTGAAAAGCACGATGCTTTTATTGAACATGGCCCTTATGGTGGAGTAGTTGAAAATTTTTCAGGAAAACTCCTTGCTCAGCAGGAACCTGATGCTTCATCTTTCCCTAGCGGTGGATTAAGAAACACTTTTGAGGCCAGAGGATATACCGCATGGGATCCTTCTTCACCTGCATTCACAATTGGAAATACTTTAGTAATTCCTACAATTTTTGTTTCCTATACCGGTGAAGCACTGGATTATAAAACTCCTCTTCTGAAAGCACTTACAGCTGTTGATAAAGCTGCAACCGATGTGTGTCAGTATTTTGATAAAGATGTAACCAAATGTATTTCTAACCTTGGTATTGAGCAGGAATATTTTCTGATTGATGAGGCACTTTTCAATGCTCGACCTGATCTTGCCATGACAGGCAGAACTCTTATGGGTCATGCTTCTGCAAAGGATCAGCAGTTAGAAGACCAGTATTTCGGATCAATTCCCGAACGTGTAAAAGGTTTTATGTACGAACTTGAGATCGAAGCCTATAAATTAGGAATCCCTCTAAAAACCCGTCACAATGAGGTTGCGCCTAACCAGTTCGAGGCTGCTCCAATACATGAAGAGGCTAATCTGGCTGTTGACCATAACCTTCTCATGATGGACCTTGCAACAAAACTTGCAGGAAAACATAATTTCCGTATTCTTTTCCATGAAAAACCATTTGCAGGAATTAATGGATCAGGTAAACATAATAACTGGTCACTTGCTACAAATACCGGAGTGAACCTATTATCCCCCGGAAAAACTCCAAGGACAAACCTTCAGTTCCTTACTTTCCTTGTAAACGTTGTTATGGCAGTTTACAAAAACTCAGATTTATTGAGAGCAAGTATTGTTTCTGAATCGAATAGCCACAGACTTGGAGCCAATGAGGCACCTCCTGCAATCATTTCAGTTTTCCTAGGAACCCGTCTTACAGAGATGTTTAACGAAATTGAAGAGAAGGTATCTTCAAGAAAAATGACACCTGACGAAAAAACCGAACTGAAACTTAATATTGGTAAAATTCCTGAAATCCTTCTTGATAATACCGATAGAAACCGCACATCTCCGTTCGCTTTCACAGGAAACCGTTTCGAATTCCGTGCAGTCGGTTCATCTGCAAACTGCGCAGCACCTATGACTGTTGTAAACACCGCAGTTGCTGATCAGCTGATAGTATTCAAAAAAGAAGTTGATGCAATTATCGCAAAGGGTGTTAAGAAAGATGAGGCAATTTTCCAAGTTCTTCGCAAATATATTATTGAATGCAAAGCGGTTCGTTTCGATGGTAACAACTACAGCGAAGAGTGGGTGAAAGAAGCTAAGAAAAGAGGTCTGACCAATATCAACGACGTTCCTGAAGCTTTGGATGCTTATGTAAGTAAGAAATCGATCGACTTGTTTAAACGCATGAACGTACTTTCAGATGTTGAGCTTCATGCCCGCACTGAAGTTAAATACGAAATGTTCATGAAAAAACTCCAGATTGAATCCAGAGTACTTGGCGACCTTGTTCAGAACCACATTGTTCCAATCGCAATCAAATACCAGACAAGCCTTATTGAAAATGTAAAAGGCCTGAAAGAAGTATTCCCAGCTGCCGAATACAAAGAACTTGCTGGTGCACGTCTGGAACTTATCCGCGAAATTTCTGAGCACGTTTCCTATGTGAAGGCACAAGTTAAGGAAATGGTGGAAGCCAGAAAAGTTGCTAATAAGATTGAAGACTCACGCAAAAGGGCTGATGAATATTCAAAGAAAATTAAACCTTTCCTTGCTGATATTCGTTACCATATCGACAAGCTTGAACTTATCGTTGATAACGAAATGTGGCCACTTCCAAAATACAGAGAATTACTCTTTACCAGATAGTTTGTTCATAATCAAATGTAAAAGGCCGTTCGCAAGAATGGCCTTTTTTTTGTCACCTCATTAATACGTCATCCAACTCCCAAACATGAAATATTCCCCACACTATTCCGTTATTAGTAAAATTCCATTAATTTTACCCTTTAACAAAGACAATATCGTATGAGGCAGATATATGTTATCCTGATTATACTTGCGCAATTCAGCTTCTTTGGGTCGGTTCAGGCTCAGAATAAGAAGGATAAAGATCATAAGGCAAATATGGCTTTTAATGCAGGTGAGTATTATAAAGCAGCAGATTTGTATAAAACTGCCTTCAATAAAATAAAGGATAAGAACAAACAGAACGAGGTGATTTACAAAATTGCCGAGTGCTACCGTATTGTTCGCGACACCAGAAAAGCAGAATTATGGTATAAGAAAGCAATTGCAAAGAATTTCCAGGATCCACTTATTTACCTTCATTATGGAGAGATGCTTATGATGAGCGAGAACTATCAGGAAGCAGCAGAGCAATTTAAGCGTTATAAAGAACTTGTTCCCGATGATCCCCGCGGTGAAAACGGTATCAGGTCATGTCAGGTGGCCGTTGAATGGATTGAAAATCCTACAGGATATGAAATCGAAGAGATGCGATATTTCAATTCAAGTGAAAGGGACTTTAGTCCAAGCTATGGTCAGGAAGATTTCAGTTCAGTTTATTTTACTTCTACCCGTGAGGATGCTACTGGTAAAGAGACTTCTGGCGCTTCGGGTGAGAGTTTCAGTGATATCTTCGTATCCAACATGGACAGAAAAGGTAAGTGGAGTACTCCCGTACCCGTAAGCGAAGAATTCAATTCAGAAGCTGATGACGGAACTCCAAACGTTTCTGCTGATTTTACAACTATGTATTTTACTCGTTGCCCGAGAGGCAAAAAAGAACAACTGGGATGCTTCATTTTTTATTCGCGGAGAAGCGGTGGCGAATGGGCAAAACCGGAAAAAATTAAAATTTCGGAAGATAGCGTTGTAGTTGCACATCCGGCAATCTCTGCTGACAACCTAATTCTTTACTTTGTTTCCAACTTACCTGGTGGATACGGTGGTAAGGATATTTGGAAAGTTACACGCGAAAATGAGGGTTCTGAATGGTCTGCACCTGAAAACATGGGCGAAGATATCAATACTCCCGGAGATGAAATGTTTCCCTATTCTCACACGGATGGTTCACTGTACTTCAGCTCTGATAGTCATATTGGCATCGGGGGATTGGATATTTACAAAGCTACATTGGGTGAAAACGGTCGCTGGATTGTTGATAATATGAGGCCTCCGGTAAACTCATCTCAGGACGATTTTGGTATTACTTTTGAAAAAGATGTGGAGCGTGGATTTTATTCCAGTTCCCGAAAAGGAAAGGGAAATGATGAGATTTATTCATTTTATCTCCCCCCGCTTAAGTTTAATATTACCGGTGTTGTTCGAGATGAAAAGACAGACAAAGCACTTAAGGAAACCACCATTAAATCTATTGGAAGTGATGGGATAACTGTAGAAGCTGCTACCAATGAGGAAGGGTACTTCCGCTTTATGCTGAAACCAAATACCGACTATGTTTTTATCGCATCCAAAAAGGGATACCTCAATGGAAAAGAACGTGAAACAACTAAGGGTTTGGAAAAAAGCAAGGACTTCAGAACCGCAATTTACCTTTCATCAGTTGACCAGGTCATAGAACTTCCGAACATTTATTACGATTTCGGAAAATGGGATCTGAGACCCGAATCAATGGTTGCTCTTGATAAACTTATTGAAACGCTGGCTGATAACCCGAATATTACTATAGAATTAATGTCGCACACCGACTCCAGGGGTTCAACGCAGGACAATGAGCTTCTGTCGCAGCGCAGAGCTCAGTCTGTTGTGGATTATCTGATATCTAAAAGTGTAGCGGCAGATCGCCTTCAGGCTAAGGGTTATGGGGAGTCAGTTCCAAAAGTTGTGGATGAAAAAGTTGCTACTGAAAATAAATTCCTAATTGTAGGTCAGGTTTTATCTGAAGAGTTCATTAATACCTTACCAATAACAGGAAATGAGCAGGAAATAGCTCATCAGGTAAACCGCAGAACTGAATTCCGGGTACTCTCAACCGATTATATACCCAAAAAGTAAGCTTGTTTATTCTTATTTGAGTTTTCTGGTGAGCTTATGTGTAGCATCTTCGATCGATTCTTCCGGTCTGATAATGTTGTACTCTCCCCAGAATTCGGGATCTTCAAAATCCTTAACCTGTTCAGAAAACACATCGGTAGCTCTGGCAGTATCTTTGATTTTGTATTTTACTATATTATCAGTATCAATATCGGTAATTGCCATCTCAGAAACAGTGGTATAAGTAGAACGGAATAAGTTACGATTCCATTTACACCGGAAACGAGCTTCAGTTCTGGCATAGCTCAAAAACCAGCGGTCATTGATGATGCGATATTTTACAATATAATATGCTCCAGGTATATCGATTTTCATACCCATTGGTTTCTTTTTTATCATCACATCCGGCGCAAATTCAAGTCCGGTTGGGCTTAGTTGAAATTCTATCCCCGAAATAGCAAGTGTATTAACATCGATGTACAACTTTCCCTTGTAAAGTGGCATGCTGATTCCTTTTTTCTGGTCAAAGCCAATTATATAGGCATCCCGGTCTTCAACTGTTTCAAGACCATTATAAAAAAAGTCGTAAACATTGAAATTTTCTTCACTGATAAGCTCTTCAGGATTTTTTATAACATCCAGCATAAAGAGATAGTATGGTCCTCCTTGTAAACGAAACAATATCGTGTCCATTTTCTCTACATCCTGACTCTTTCTGCCTTTGAAGATTTTAACCCTGTCATTGTCAATATATCTGCTGTAGGGAGCTTTGTACACATCAAAAACGGCCTCTGAAATGGCAACATAATTACGGTTTTGTTTAATTGTTTCCCTGTAAAAAGCAGTGAGCATAGCCGGCGAATCGCCATAGTTCTGACTTATTTTATTTCGGGCATCTCTTATTAGCTGGATTGGATCAACCTTTCGAATGGTAAGCTCACGAATATAATACCTTGCCAGTTCAAGCTGGATTTCGTTATGCATCTTCTGCATATCCGGTATTGGGATTTCAATATTTTTATATCCCAGACAAGAAACACCTATTTTTGAGTTGATTCTACTGGTTGGTATTTTGATAATGAATTGCCCGTCGGCATTGGAAATAGTGCCAATACTTGTTCCAACTATGTAAACACTTGCAAAAATAATGGCATCCTTTGTATCTTTATCTTTCACATTCCCCCTTAATTCAACAAAACTTGTATCGGGAGGAAGTGGAGTTGAATTTGCTAAAAATGCCAAAGGAAACATCATTATCCCCAAGATTATAGAAAAACAATTCTTATGAAACCGGGTGCTGTTCATAGTTTGGTAATTTGCGGGTAAATAATATAATCTCCGGCTACATCTATTTTTCCAATAAAAACCTGATTACGAATTTATGAAGCCGAAAGTCTGCATAAATTTATAAAATATTGTAACATAACTTACGAATACGTTTTTCATCTTTCTCCAAACGAATCCTTAGCGCACCGAGCGAAGCCAAAAGTGCACCGAGGAAGCCAAAAGTGCACCGAGCGGAGTCGAGGTGACTTCCCTCTAAAAAAAATAACTACCTTTGTTCCGCAAAAAATTAGAGTGCCAGAATCATCAAAATATAGTCAACGTGGCGTATCCTCTCAGAAAGAGGATGTTCATAATGCAATCCGGAACATAAGCAAAGGCTTGTTTCCCAATGCGTTTTGCAAGGTAATTCCGGATATTCTGGCAGGCGACCCCGATTTTTGCACAATTATGCATGCCGATGGCGCCGGCACAAAATCCTCCCTCGCCTACGTATACTGGAAAGAAACAGGCGATATGTCGGTCTGGAAAGGAATTGCTCAGGATGCAATTGTGATGAACCTTGACGATCTCCTTTGTGTCGGAGCAGTTGATAACATCCTCCTTTCATCAACAATCGGCAGAAATAAAAACAAAATCCCAGGCGAAGTAATTTCAGCCATAATCAACGGTACCGAAGAGTTCCTGAGTATTTTAAGGGATTCAGGAATAAACATCATTTCCACAGGCGGGGAAACGGCTGATGTAGGCGACCTTGTTCGTACCATTATTGTTGATTCTACAGTTACATGCAGGTTGAAACGCTCTGATGTTATTGAAAACAAGATACAGGATGGTGATGTTATCGTAGGACTTGCATCTTTTGGGCAAACTACCTACGAAAGCGAGTATAACGGGGGAATGGGAAGCAATGGGCTTACTTCTGCCCGGCATGATGTTTTCTCAGCTTATCTCAGAGTGAAATATCCCGAAAGTTACGATAATGAAATCCCACTAAATCTCGTTTATTCAGGCAATACTGGCCTTACAGATATAGTTCCTGGAACAAATTGCACAGCAGGAAAACTGGTTTTATCTCCAACCAGAACCTACGCCCCGGTAGTGAAAAAGCTTCTGGATGAGATCCGGCCTGATATTCACGCAATGATTCACTGTTCAGGCGGTGGTCAGACTAAAGTGTTGCATTTTGCTGAAAACATCCACATTATAAAAGATAATCTTTTCGAAGCACCTCCGCTTTTCAAACTTATTCAAAATCAAAGTGGCACCCCTTTACGAGAGATGCTGCAGGTTTTTAATATGGGCCATCGGATGGAATTCTATGTTCCGGCTTCCAGGGCTGAACTGGTCATCAGGACAGCCAAATCTTTCAATATCGAGGCTAAGATAATTGGACGCTGTGAAGCATTCAACGGGAAAAAGCTTACTATTTTAACAGGGGAAGATAGTTTCGAGTATTAGCTACTGTTTTGTTCTCACCAGTCAATCCTATTATTTTTTGTATTTTTACAGAGCTTAAATCATAACTTTTATGAGCAATAATTTATTTTTAGAAAAACTGCAGGGTGTTAAGAATCGTTTTCATGAAGTCAGCGAGTTAATCACCAATCCGAATATCGTTTCGGATATGAAAAAATATATCCAGCTAAATAAAGAGTATAAACAGCTGGAACCCATTATGGAAGCTTATCATGAGCATAAGAATATTACTGAAAATATAATCTCTGCTCAAGATATCCTTAACAATGAGAAGGATGAGGAAATGAGGGAAATGGCAAAAGAGGAATTGGAAACTCTGGTGCCAAAAATTGAACCACTCGAAGAAAAGATAAAATTTCTTCTTATCCCAAGTGATCCGGAAGATGAAAAAAATGCTGTACTTGAGATTCGTGGAGGAACAGGCGGCGACGAAGCAAGTATTTTTGCGGGAGATCTTTATCGTATGTACACCAAGTTTTTTGACATTAAAGGTTGGAAATACGACATCACAACAGCAACCGAAGGCACAGTGGGTGGCTATAAGGAAGTAATTATAGATGTTACAGGAGCCGGAGTATATGGTATAATGAAGTACGAGTCTGGTGTTCACCGCGTACAACGCGTTCCCCAAACAGAAACTCAGGGAAGGGTTCATACTTCAGCAGCTACCGTTGCGGTTCTTCCTGAAGCAGATGAATTCGATGTGCAACTCAAGACTGAAGATATCAGAAAAGACACCTATTGCTCATCAGGTCCTGGCGGACAGTCAGTAAATACAACCTATTCAGCAATCCGGCTTACACATATCCCTTCAGGACTCGTGGTAACTTGCCAGGATGAAAAATCCCAGATTAAAAACCTTGAAAAAGCAATGAAAGAGCTGAGAACCAGGTTGTACAATCTCGAATATCAGAAAAGGATGGATGCCATTGCTTTAAAACGAAAAACTATGGTTTCTTCGGGTGACAGATCGGCAAAAATCCGGACGTACAATTACCCACAGGGAAGAATTACAGATCATCGAATTAACTATACAATGTACAACCTTCAGGCAGTATTGAACGGAGATATTCAGGAAATGATCTCGCAGCTTCAAATGGCTGAGAACACGGAAAGGCTTAAAGAGAGCGGTATTTGAGGTATAGTTTTGAATATTATACAAACAAACCCATCACCTTATGAATTCAAGTCAGTTATTCAAGCAAATCAGAGAAAAGCAGAGTTATCTATGCGTAGGACTGGATACTGACTACGATAAGATTCCGAAAATTCTGCTGGATAGCGATTATCCTGTGTTTGAGTTTAACAAAAGGATTATTAAAGCAACCGCAGATCTGGCCGTGGCTTATAAGCCAAACCTCGCTTTTTACGAGAGTCTTGGTGCCGCAGGACAGATAAGCCTTGAAATGACCGTTAATTACATTCGTAGCCATTTCCCCGAAATGTTTATCATTGCTGATGCAAAGCGAGGCGACATAGGCAATACATCAAAAATGTACGCTTCTGCTTTTTTTCGGAATTTCGATTTCGATGCAGTCACAGTTGCGCCATATATGGGGGTCGACAGCGTAAAACCTTTCCTCAATTATCCCGATAAATGGGTAATTCTTCTTGCCTTAACATCAAACGATGGAGCAGAAGATTTTCAATTGCAAAAGCTTGCCAGCACTGACGAATATCTTTTTGAAAGGGTGCTGAATACATCGAAAAACTGGGGAAACATTGATAATATGATGTATGTTATAGGTGCTACAAAAGCCGATTGGCTCTTGAAAGTCCGTAAAATAGTACCAAAGCATTTCCTTCTGATTCCTGGTGTAGGAGCGCAGGGTGGAAGTCTTCAGGAAGTAAGTGAAGCCGGCCTGAATTCACAATGCGGATTGCTTGTAAACGCCAGTCGTAGTATAATTTACGCTGATATTACTTCTCATTTTGATGAGGCTGCCCGCGATGCTGCGCATGAAATTCAGAAAGAAATGTCGAAGTATTTAGCAAAAGCTAAATTGATCTGATTCCACCTAAATTATTTTTTCAAATTTTCAATTCCTGAGGCTGATTTTTTCCTTTTGGGAGCATTAAGATAATAATTCTTAATGTATCACTATGGCAAGTTTAAAGGAAGATATACTGCATTACATCTGGGAAAACCGGCTTTTTTATGAAGACTCGCTGCTTGTTAATGGGGAGAAAGTCGAGATAATTGACACAGGTCAGCACAATTTTGCTTCTGGCCCCGACTTCTTTAATGCAAGGATAAAAATCGGGAACACACAATGGGCGGGCAATGTAGAAATTCATGTAAAGGCATCCGATTGGTTTCGGCATAATCATGAAAGCGATCCGGCATTTTTTAACGTAATTCTTCATGTGGTTTATGAGCAGGACTGCCGGCTGGAGAGGCCTGGTGGAGAAGAGATTCCATGCTTGGTACTGAAGTTTGATGAGGAAATTATCAGCAGATTTAATCAGTTAATAAAAACCGCAGATACTATTCCTTGTCATAAACAACTGGCCAATATCCACAAAATATACTGGTGCGACTGGCTTTCAAAACTTATGATGGAAAGGCTTCGGGAAAAAACTCTTGAAGTGGATCAGATTCTTGCTGAAAATAAATATAACTGGGAAGAAACACTTTATCATTTCATGGGAAAAAGTTTTGGCTTCAAAATAAATTCAATTCCCTTTGAAACACTTGTCAGGACTACACCTTTAAACAGTTTGCTCAGATTCAGACAGAATTCACTTGCGATTAACGCCATTCTTTTTGGCCAAGCTGGATTCCTTGAAGATTTGATTTCGGAAGATGAATATTATATTTCACTTCAGCGGGAGTATCATTCCCTTGTGAAGACCTTGCCGCCAAGAGTTCTGGATAAAAGTACCTGGAAGTTTATGGGAGCCAGACCGGGGAATTTTCCGCTTGTGAGAATTGCCCAATTTGCTTCGATAATTGTACAGAAATATCCGCTTTTCGCTGAACTCATTGAACATACAGATCTTAAATCATTGAGAAAAATTACCGAACCCGGAATGGAAAGTTACTGGGAGACCCATTATCTATTCGGCAAGACAGGGAAAAGACGAAAACTAAAAATGGGCAAAATGGCTTCAGACCTGGTAATTATGAATTCTTTTATCCCGGTTGTTTTTCATTATGGGAACTTTCGCAGAAGACAAGATCTGAAAGATAAAATTATCTGCATACTCGAATCTTTGTCCCCTGAAAAAAATGAAATCCTAATAAAATGGGAGAAATATGGAGTTAAAGCTACAAATGCTTTTGAATCGCAGGCACTTATTCACCTTACAACACGTTTTTGCAAGCAAAAGAAGTGTTTGGAATGCATGATAGGAAACAGGGTGATCAATCCAAAATCAAATGGAAATAGTATTTGAAAATTGAAATTCCGATCTGAAATTTCACCTGAAAACTCAAATTGGGAAGTCTCAGTTGGATTAAAGCTGTCATTTATATTCTCAATTCTTTCCACTATCAGTTTTAATGCAGGAAAAGTTGTTAATATCAGCATAAATTTTAACGGTTTTATGGCATGACAGAACTGACAAAATATCAGAATTAATGAGCTTTTCAGCAAGAGTGGAACGATTATTGATACAACCCTTCCCAATTAGTTAACATCTTTTTTAAAAATGTGTAAAAAAAATACTTTATAATGAACATTGAATTAAAATATGTTATATAATTACATCAAATTTTAAGAGCAGAAACAGGTTTAAAAGACCTGATATAAAACAATTGAAATCAAGCACATAATCATTATAAATTTTAAAAAAAACTATTAAGAAGCAAAGCTTTCTCATGAAATCAGAAGAAAAACAAGTGATGACCACGACTTCAGGCGAAGCCGATGGTCAGGAACCTCCAAGCAGATACGGACAGGCCCAAAATGAAACACTAAGTTTTACTGCACGCACAAAAAAAGAATTCCCAATCAATCCCAAGACGCAGGCCTTTAAGGAGCGCCATTTCCCGGGAGTCAGCGCAGCTGACTGGAACAACTGGCAATGGCAAATCAGAAACAGCTTCGCCACCTTAAAGCAACTTGAAACTTTCCTGAATCTCTCTCCAGAAGAAAAAACCATCTCCGACAGGGAAGTAAATCTACCAATGCGAATCACACCTTATTATGCAAGTCTCCTTGACAGATGCAATCCTTTGCAGGCCTTGCGAAGAACTGTGGTTCCTGTAATTGACGAACTTATCATTTCTCCAGGCGAGGAATCCGATCCGCTTAGCGAAGGTCACGACAGTCCGGTTGAACTTATTGTACACCGTTATCCCGACAGAGTGCTTTTTACCATCACCGGAATATGCAGCGTTTACTGTCGTTACTGCACTCGTTCACACATGGTTGGAAAAGTTGAAAAAAGCCATCCAAACCTGAGTAAAATTGATGCAGCTATTGAATATATCTCCAATCATGCTGAAATCAGAGATGTTTTGCTATCCGGAGGCGATCCGCTTACCATGTCGGATAACCGTCTGGAATACATACTTGAACGTCTAAGAGCTATATCCCATGTAGAAATAATTAGAATCGGAACCAAAGTTCCTGTGGTTCTTCCCCAAAGAATTACTTCTGATCTGGTTAAAAAGCTGAAGAAATATCATCCGCTTTACCTGAGTATTCATTTTACTCACCCCGATGAGATGACTGAGGAAACCATCGCAGCCTGCAACAGGCTTGCTGATGCAGGAATTCCAATGGGTAGCCAAACAGTTTTGTTAAAAGGAATAAACGATAAAGTTGAGATTTATACCAAACTTACTCACGAGCTTCTGAAAGTCAGGGTACGTCCGTATTATCTTTACCAGTGCGACCCTATCCCAGGATCCTCCCATTTCAGAACTTCTGTGAAAAAAGGATTGGAGATAATCAAAGGATTAAGAGGATTTACATCCGGCTATGCAGTTCCTCATTATGTTATCGACGCTCCTGGTGGCGGAGGTAAAATCCCTCTCTTACCTGATTATTATCAGGGGAAAAAGGATGGAGATATTATTCTAACTAACTATCAGAATAAGAAATTCAAATATCCTGACTATATGTAAACATGAGTTCCGGGGAGTTTCAGAACATTACATTGAAACTCCTCGGAAATCTTCTCATAGATAATTTCTTAATTTTACCTGAAAATGGAAGATTCATCACGATTCTTCCGTTTTTTATAATACACAAAATGAAAGTAGGATTAACATACGACTTGCGCTCTGAGTACCTTAAACAGGGTTATACAGAGGAGGAAACTGCTGAATTCGACCGTGAGGAAACCGTTGCAGCTATTGAATCAACTCTGAATCAACTGGGATATGAAACTGAAAGAATCGGTAATATAAAACAACTGGCCAAAGAACTCGTTTTCGGAAAAAAATGGGATATCGTTTTTAATATCTGCGAGGGATTGTACGGAATTGGGCGCGAAGCTCAGGTTCCCGCACTTCTCGACGCCTATAATACGCCTTATGTATTTTCTGGTCCGCTGGTATTGGCTCTCACACTGCATAAAGCCATGACAAAAAGCGTGGTCAGGGATGCAGGAGTTCCTACACCCGCATTTCACGTAGTACACACTGCTGAAGATATTTTCGAAGTTAAATTGCCTTACCCTTTGTTTGCTAAACCTCTGGCTGAGGGCACAGGCAAAGGAATCGACACACATTCGGTTATCGAGAATCCCGAGCAATTAAAAGAAAGATGTAAATACCTTCTTAAACAATTTAAGCAACCTGTTCTTGTTGAAACCTATCTTAGCGGGAGAGAATTTACTGTTGGAATCGTTGGCACCGGCGAAGAAGCTCGTTCCGTTGGTGTAATGGAAATTATACTTAATGAAAAAGCTGAGAAAAATGTATACTCCTACGTAAATAAGGAAGAATGCGAGGAACTAGTTGAGTACGTTCTTGTAAAAGGCGAAATTGCTAAAGCCTGTGAAAAAGTTTCTCTCGATGCATGGAGAGCATTGGGTTGCGAAGATGGCGGCAGAGTTGATGTGCGTCACAACAGCGAAGGAATTCCTAATTTCATTGAAGTAAATCCACTTGCAGGAATACATCCTGAACACTCCGATCTGCCTATCCTCAGTACAAAGAATGGAATCACGTATCCAGAGTTAATGCAAATGATTATGGATTCGGCAGTTAAGAAGATTAAGAAACCATAAGGCCGTTCTACACAACTTATTTGCCGAGTGAATCTGATATATTTAAAATGAAAAAGGCAGTCATCCTTATAAACAAAATAGGAGAAATACCTACGGAAGATGAACTTGACGTTCTTGCTCAGGCATCTGAAGTTGAGACTGCACTTTCAGAACTCGGGTACGTTTCTGTCCGCGAATTTATGGATATGAACCTTGAAAAAGCCAAACAAAATATTCTTAAACACTCGCCCGATCTGGTTTTCAACCTTGTCGAAACAATCGACCAACGCGGCGACCTGATATTCCTCGCACCTGCATTACTTGGAAGTTTGCATATTCCTTACACCGGATGCTTGCTTGATGGTATGTTCCTTACGTCCAACAAAATATTAACCAAACAATTGCTGGTTCACGAGAATATAAGAACTCCGGAATGGTTCGAAAGCACAGGTGCAATCGATCTTAATCGCTCTAAAACATATATTGCAAAACCTTTATGGGAAGATGCATCAGTTGGAATTAATGACAGCAGTGTTTTCAAAGGCAATGATGCCGGAATATTCACTCAGCTTAAGCAAAAATGGGGTAAGGGCTTCTTTGTGGAAGAGTTTATCGATGGAAGAGAGTTTAATATTTCTGTTCTCGGGGGAGAAAAGGGACCACAAGTGATGCCTCTTGCAGAAATAGTATTCCAGAATTTCCCTGCAAACAAGCCTAAAATAGTGGGTTACGCCGCAAAATGGAGCCAGGATACATTTGAATATCACAATACGGTGAGAAGTTTTGATTTATCAGAAACATCTGTAGGATTGCAATCGGAATTGAAAGAAATGGCTCTGAAATGCTGGAAAATTTTCAATCTTAAAGGATATGTGAGAGTTGATTTCAGAGTTGATCAAAACGACAAACCCTATGTTTTAGAGATTAATGCAAATCCATGTATATCGCCCGATGCAGGATTTTATGCTGCATGTTCCATGGCCGGACTTTCATTCACAGAAGTAGTAAAACGAATTATTTACGACGCACAATCATGACGACAGAAAACCTTACTTTCCGTACCAATGTTAAGTTTGAAGATATTGACGCAGTTACCGATATAGTTCGCTCAACCGGATTTTTTCGTGAAGATGAAGTACTTGTTGCCCGCGAACTGGTTGAAGAAGCATTTCACAAAGGAAAGGAAAGTGGTTACGAATTTATATTTGCGGAAGCAGAGGGCAGAACAATTTCCTATTCATGTTACGGGTTAATTCCCTGTACTTTAAAAAGTTATGACCTATACTGGATTGCCACCCATAACGATTTCAGGGGAAAGGGAATAGGTCGGATTGTATTAAAAAAGACCGAAGAAGCTGTTAACCAGTTAGGTGGGAAAACAGTTTATGTAGAAACCTCCTCAAAAGAACAATATATTTCCACACGAGTTTTTTACGAAAAGAACGACTATATTCTCAAAGCCCTGTTTGAAGATTTCTATGATATCGGGGATGATAAGTGTGTTTATATAAAGGTGGTTTCCTAAAATTTAATTACATGATATTTCCTGTCTTCCTATTTATTACTTCCATTCCTCCGATGGATTATCTTTACTTTTTACAGCATTGATAATCAGGTTTTTGAAAAATATTTTAAAAATAATTGAATTTTAGGTACGAGATTTTGTAAATTGAATCATTAAGGTATAGAGCAATAAATCAAAAAGTATTGTTTGAACCCCAACTATTATTTATGAAACCAAAACCTAAAAATTATGGAACAGTATTCAGTATTCATTTTTGTCGCTAAGTTCGTGATTTGTGCAGGATTACTCTATTACACAATTAAGGCAAAAAAAGAGAAGAACCTATTAAAATCTACGATTATCTCGTTTATCGCAATTGGCATTCTAATTCTAACAAGTTTTTTAATTTCCCTAGCAAATATTTTTCCAAACGAAACCCCCTTTTACGAAGTGAATTTTACCGAGTTTTTAGCTGTGACCTTGCTTATTAATGCATTTTACACAAAGCATTAAGGTGAAGTATTAATGCAAGTGTGATTTCATTGTTGAGGCTGATATTTGGTGAATTTCATATAACGATTTAAGGGTGTTGCCTAAAACCTATATTAAATTTAGGCACTAAATCTTTATGTTTATGAAAAATGTAACATTAAGTAAAGGAGAATTCATTGAGCTGGATGCTAATGAATTGAGTCAGGTCAGCGGAGGGCTTCTCTTACTTTTAGCTCAAGCAGTTGGCATTTATTTGCTTTATCAGGTTGCTGGTAATCCAACAGCATCTTATGAAGCATTTATGAAAGGTTGGAATAGTTTTTAATCATTTTAACACATGAAATTATGAAACTACAAGAATTAAGTTTTGATGAAAGAATCACCATTTATGGTGGCAGTCAAGCCTCGGATGCCTTTATGTATGGTTTGGGAGCTATTTGCAAAGGGATGTATTATCTTGCTACTTTTCAGAGTGATTATGGCATGAATTGTATTGCAAGGTGCTACAGTTAACAAGGCGACAGATAAGAATTATCCTTGTTAATTAAGGGATTTTACTTAGCTTCATGGACCGGTAAAATTTTAAAATTTTACCGGTTTTTGAATTTCTCCAGGGTCATGAAAACGGTAGTTTTTTGTATGTCAAATAAAAACATCAAAATATTCTTATGAATACATCTTGTTATATTAAAAATTTTGAATATTTTTGCAGTTCGAAAAAAATTGAAGGAAAAAATTAAAAATTGTAAAGAATGTTAACTGCTGAAAAGAAATCGGAAATTTTCAAAGTACACGGGAAATCAGAGACCAATACTGGTTTATCAGAATCACAGATTGCTTTGTTTTCAACCAGGATCAATGACCTCACTCAGCATCTTAAAACCAATAAAAAAGACTTTAGCACACAGAGAGCTCTTCTTAAACTTGTTGGTAAAAGAAGGCGCTTACTGGATTATCTAAAAGATACAGAGATCAAACGATACAGAAGTATTGTAAAGGCTTTGAACTTAAGAAAGTAATAGTAAAAAGGCAATTCCTTGGATTGCCTTTTTTCTTTACAAGTCCTGTGTCGGTTATAAATTCGCGGTAATAGATAAAACATAATTTTAGTAATTCCGCATTATCTGTCACAGAGTTCAAAATCCCAATTCTTTATAGGTCTCCACTCACTCATTTAGCTAATCATTTTCTAACTCTGAATAGTATTAGTTTTATCTTTCCCAAAGTCATTTATCTAAATTAATCCCACGAAATTTCTGAAACATGTATAAACTTACCGAAAAACATATCGACCTGGGCGATGGCAGGATTGTAACCATCGAAACCGGAAAACTGGCTAAACAAGCCGATGGTTCCGTTGTTGTCCGAATGGGCAAAACCATGTTGTTGGCAACTGTTGTTGCTGCCACTGAAGCAAAAGAAGATGTGGATTTCATGCCACTCTCCGTAGAATACAAAGAAAAATACGCGGCAACAGGTCGTTTCCCTGGCGGATTCATGAAAAGAGAATCCCGTGCCGGTGATTATGAAATTTTGGTATCCCGCTTAATTGACAGAGCTCTCCGTCCACTTTTTCCGGGTGATTACCATGCTGAGGTTTTTGTAAACGTTATGTTGTTATCAGCTGATCCTGATACTGCTCCCGATGCCCTTGCAGGTCTTGCCGCATCTGCTGCCCTTAGCGTTTCAACAATTCCTTTTGGCGGTCCAATTTCTGAGGTCAGGGTTGCGCGGATCAATGGAAAATTTGTCATTAACCCTGGATTTGCGGATTTGAAATCAGCTGATATCGACATCATGGTTGCTGCTACCAAAGAAAACATTCTTATGGTGGAAGGTGAAATGAGCGAAGTATCAGAAGACGATATGATCGAAGCCATTCGCGTTGCACATGAGGCAATTAAAAAACAATGTATTGCTCAGGACGAGCTGGCAAAAGAACTTGGTATTGTTAAACGTGAGTATTCACACGAAACAAACGACCTTGAACTGAAAGCCCGCATCGAAAAAGAACTTTACGATAAAGTATATGCACTTGCAGGTATTGGCAATCCCAATAAACATGAACGTGCTGCGAATTTTCAGGCTATCAGGGATGAGTTCATGACAAAACTGAAAGCTGAAGTGGGTGAAGAGAACGTAAACCAGATGCTGGTTAAAAAATATTATCACGATGTTGAGAAATCAGCAGTTCGTAACAATATTCTGGATAAAGGTATTCGTCTCGATGGCCGCAAAACCGATGAAATCCGCCCAATATGGTGCGAAATTGATTACCTTCCTGCAACTCATGGTTCGGCACTTTTTACCAGGGGAGAAACTCAGTCGCTTACAACAGTGACACTTGGAACAAAAATGGATGAGAAAATGATCGATGAAGTTCTTTTCAAAGGAACCGAGAAGTTCGTTTTACACTATAACTTTCCACCATTCTCTACAGGGGAAGCTAAACCTTACCGCGGCACAGGTCGTCGTGAAATTGGTCATGGTAACCTCGCACACAGAGCACTGAAACGTATGGTGCCCGGTCCCGATCAGATTCCTTACGCTGTACGTGTTGTTTCCGATATACTTGAGTCGAACGGTTCATCATCAATGGCCACAGTTTGCGCAGGAACTCTTGCACTTTTGGATGCCGGTGTGAAAATGAAAAGACCGGTTTCAGGTATCGCAATGGGACTTATTACAGATACAAAAACTGGAAAATGGGCTGTTCTTTCTGATATTCTTGGAGATGAAGATCACCTTGGCGATATGGACTTCAAAGTAACCGGGACCAGAAATGGTATCACTGCTACCCAGATGGACATTAAAGTTGACGGTTTGTCATTTGAGATTTTATCAAGTGCACTCGAACAAGCCAAAAAAGGCAGAATGCACATTCTTGATGTGATGATGAAAACTATTTCTGAACCACGTGAAGACTATAAACCACATGCTCCACGTATCGTAAGAATTGAGATTCCTAAAGAACTGATCGGAGCATTGATTGGTCCCGGTGGTAAAATTATTCAGGAAATTCAGAGAGAAACTGGCACTGTCATCACAATCGAAGAAGTTGATAATAAAGGGATTGTAGATGTTTCCGCGGTTAATAAAACCTGTATCGATGCCGCTATGGCCCGCATTCAGAGAATTGTTGCAGTTCCTGAGATCGATAAAGTCTACAGAGGAAAAGTAAAAGCAATCGTAGCTTTTGGTGCTTTTGTTGAAATAATTCCTGGTAAAGAAGGTCTTCTTCACATTTCAGAAATTGAATGGAGAAGATTAAATACTGTTGATGAAGTTCTGAAAGAAGGAGATGAGATTGATGTTAAACTTATCGATATTGATCCAAAAACAGGCAAACTCAAACTTTCTAGAAAAGTACTTCTTCCTAAACCTGAACAAAAAGCATAAGCTTTCTCTAAATATTTGAAACGCAGGGTTTTACGCTCTGCGTTTTTTTTTGGAATCCCGTGAAAAAATGAAAGCATTTACCAGTTTTCAATAATTCTAAAATTTTCACACCATATTTATTAGTAAACACACTTTTTTAAACCATTCCCAAAACATAATTAAAACCTCCAATATCCGCATAGATTTTTTTAAATTCTTCTATCTTTGCTTCTCACCAGCTAACATTAATCTTCCCATTGAATAAATTATATACAGATGAAAAAGCTAATCATTCCTGTTATGGCTATATTCTTTTCTGCCTGTTCTAACCAGCAAATTAAGTACCCTGAGACACTTAAAGACGGTACAGTTGATACCTATTTCGGAACCAAAGTTGAAGATCCCTATCGCTGGCTGGAAGATGATAAATCGGAGCAAACTGGGAAATGGGTTATTGCGCAAAATGCTGTAACAGATTCGTTTATGGCAGCAATTCCATTTAGAGAGAAAATCCAGGCTCGACTTACACAATTGTGGAATTATTCTCGTATGTCGAATCTTAATAAAAAGGGAGAGTATTACTTCTATGGATACAACTCAGGACTGCAGAATCAGGACGTTATAATGTATAAGAAAAACATAAGCGATGAGGGGCAAGTCTTTTTAAACCCAAATTCATGGTCTGACGAGGGAACAGTCGCCTTATCTGCATTTTCCGCATCCAATGATGGAAAGTATGTTGGCTATGGCAAAGCGGTTGCAGGCTCCGACTGGAACGAGTTTTTTATAAAAGAAATCGAAGGGCTTAAAGATTTGGATGATCATCTTAAATGGATTAAATTCAGTGGAATAGCATGGTTTAAAGATGGTTTCTTTTACAGCAGATTTAATGAACCCAAAGAAGGGGATGATTTGAAAGGAGAAAACCTGTATAATAAGGTGTATTATCATAAAGTTGGAACTTCCCAAACGTCTGACATTCTCATTTTTGAAGATTCAGTACACAGTGGTTGGAGCTTTAATCCTACAGTTAGTGATGATGAAAAATATCTGATGATAACTGTAATAGAATCAACATCTGGAAACGCGCTATATGTAAAAGATCTTACAAAGAAAAATTCAGAATTTGTAAAACTCGTTGATAATTTTGAGAATGACTTTTCTTATAACGGAAATGTTGAATCCAAAATTTTTCTTCATACCAATTATAACGCTCCTAAATATAAACTTATAAGTGTTGATTTTGAAAATCCGGTTTCTTCAGCATGGCTTGATGTTATCCCGGAAAATCAGGATCAAGTGCTTGAAAACTGCAGTTTTGCTGGGGATAAAATAGTTGCCAAATACCTTAAAGATGCTAGGAATCTGCTTTCAGTATATTCGGCAGATGGCAAATACCTCAATGATATTGAATTACCGGGAATCGGAACTGTGACATTCTTTAATTCAGAATCTAAGAACAACGAAGCCTTTTACCAGTTTACTTCTTTTAATTATCCGGCAAGTATTTTCAGCTTCAATACCGAATCCAATGTTTCGGAATTGGTCTTCAAGCCCAATGTGGACTTTGCTCCCGATGAATATTTGACTGAACAAGTATTTTATACCAGTAAAGATGGAACTAAAATTCCCATGTTTCTTGTTCACAAAAAGGGCATTCTTACTGACGGTACAAATCCGACTCTACTTTATGGTTACGGGGGATTCAATATCACGCTATCACCATCATTCTCCGTCAGAAACATAATCTGGCTTGAGAATGGCGGTATATATGCTGTTGCCAACCTAAGAGGTGGCGGAGAATATGGTGAAGAATGGCATCAGGCAGGAACCATTTTAAAGAAGCAGAATGTGTTTGATGATTTTATTGCTGCGGCCGAATACCTGATAAAACAGAAATATACTTCACCTGAAAAGCTTACTATTTTTGGTGGTTCAAACGGCGGATTACTTGTTGGTGCTGTAACAAACCAACGACCTGAATTATTTGCTGTTGCGATTCCTGCGGTTGGGGTTATGGATATGCTGAGATACCATAAATTCACAATTGGAAGATATTGGGCTACCGACTATGGAACCAGCGAAGATTCTGTTCAATTCAACTATTTACTTGGTTATTCTCCTGTTCAGAACATCAAGGAAGGAATAAAATATCCTGCGGTTCTGGTAACTACAGGTGACCACGACGACCGCGTAGTTCCCGCTCATTCATTCAAGTACATTGCAAGTCTTCAAAACACTTATAAAGGAAGGAATCCCGTACTAATCAGAATTGAAACCAATGCTGGTCATGGAGCTGGAAAGCCTATCTCCAAAAGCATTGCTGAAGTTGCTGATATGTGGGCCTTTGCATTTTATAATATGAAATTTGAACCTAATTACGGGAAATAAATTTCATGCAATGATGATTTATTGATTATACGGGAATATTTTTGACATAAAAAATTCTTTATCCGTTAAGGAAATCAATATTTCCAATTTTCAATATTTTCAAGTGGTTTCCTGATCAAAAATGGAATATAATTATATAGTCATAGAAGGGAATATTGGTGCAGGGAAAACAAGTCTTGTAAAAAAGATTGCTGCTGATGTAAATGCAGGAATAATTTTGGAGAGATTTGATGAGAACCCCTTCCTTCCAAAGTTCTATGAGGATCCGGAACGGTTTTCTTTTCCTGTGGAATTATCTTTTTTAGCTGACCGGTACCATCAGCTTAAAGAGGAATTGAGTAACAGACAGATATTTTCCAGCCTTCTGATAGCAGATTATTATTTTTCCAAATCACTTATTTTTGCCCGGAATACGTTAAAAGATGACGAATATAATTTATACAGGCAGCTTTATGATATAATACATCAACACTTGCCGATTCCGGATCTCTATGTTTACCTTCATGTGCCAATAGAAAAACTACTGGAAAATATTAAGAAAAGAGGAAGAGACTACGAGCAAAATATTGATGAATCCTATCTGTTACAAATTCAAAACGGGTATTTTGATTACATAAAATCAAAAGAAAATTTTAAAATACTTCTAATTGACGGTACAAACATTAATTACATTAATAGTGAACAAGATTACACAAGAGTTAAGAATTGCATCTTTAACAAGCATTATCCCATAGGAATAAGTCGTGTAATTTTATAGTATTTACGCCATAAATGAGGGATAATACTTTTTTTTAATGAAAAAACTTTTGTATATTTGCGTGTGGTTCTAAGAAAAAGATTATTTTCACCTTTAAACTAATATCCAGATCATTATGAAAAAATTGACTTACCTGGCACTTTTTGCGTTTGCTGCAATCGCAATGACCAGTTGCGGCGGCATAAACAAAATGAAAGAAATGTCCGTAAAAGATTACTATAAAGTTACTCCTGAAGTACTTGAAGAAGTAGGAGATCAGGTAGCTATGAAAATTGACGTGAAATATCCCGCAAAATTTTTCAACAAAAAAGCTATCCTTACCGTTACCCCTGTTTTGAAATACGAAAAAGGAGAAACTGCTTACCCTGCTAAAGTTTTCCAGGGAGAAGGTGTTGAAGCAAACAATCAGAAAATTGCTTTTGCAACTGGCGGTACTGCTACCTTAACAGGATCGATAGCTTTTACAGAAGACATGATGAAATCAGATTTTATTGTAAGAGTTGAAGCAGAACTTAAAGGCAAAAAAATTCCTTTTGGCGAATATAAACTTGCTGATGGTGTTCTTGCTACTGCTAAACTGGTTGTAATTGATCCTAAACCTGTAATGGTTGGTGACAAATTCCAGAGAATCATTCCGGAATCAATGATGTCTGATATTCTTTATGTTATCAACAGAGCTGATATCAGAGCTTCTGAATTGAAAAAAGAAGAATGGAAAAAACTTATGGAGTTTATCAATACTGCTAATGCAAATGCTAAGATTGACCTCAAAAACCTTGAAGTTTCCTCATATGCATCACCTGATGGCGCAGTTGAACTGAACGATAAACTGGCTCAGAAACGTGAAGGTTCTGCTTCAGAATATCTCACAAAAGAATTAAAAAAATCTAAAGTTGAACAAGTTGCAACTGAAGGGTTCATAACAAAAAAATACACAGCTGAAGACTGGGATGGTTTCAAAAAACTTATGGAATCAAGCAGCATTCAGGATAAAGAACTTATCTTAAGAGTTCTTTCTATGTATTCTGATCCCGTTGTTCGTGAAAAAGAAATCAAAAACATCGCTGCTGCATATAAAGCAATTGCTGAGGATGTACTTCCACAGCTTAGAAGATCAAAACTTACTGCAAATGTTGATATGGTAGGTTATTCAGATGAAGAAATGAAAGCTCTTTGGCTTAGCAGTCCTGATAGTTTAGATATGGAAGAAATTCTTTATACAGCTACACTATACACTGATTTGCAAACTAAATTAGCAATTTATAACAAAGCCGCTGCTAACTTCCCAACTTGTTTCAGGGCAATTAACAATGCTGGTTATGTAAATGTACTTTTAGGAAACACTGCTGATGCGCAGACTGCTCTTCTTAAAGCTAAAGAATTACAGAACAATGATGCTGTTAATAACAACCTTGGTTGCGTAGCTCTTATGACCGGTGATGTTGCTAAAGCTCAGGAGCTTTTCACTGCTTCTATGGGTGCTGGTGCAGTTGTAAATTATAACCTCGGAATTATTAAAGTAATTCAGGGCGATTATGCTGCTGCTGCTAATTACTTTGGTAATACAGACGAATTCAACACCGCTTTGGTAAAATTCCTGCAGAAAGATTTCGACGGATCACTTGCTACCATTGGCCGTATTGAAAAAGAATTCGCAAAGAAAGATTACCTCAGAGCAGTTGTTGCTGCTAAACAGAGCAAAGACGAACTCGTTTTCGAAAGCCTTCGTATTGCTTTCGCAAAAGACAGCTCACTGAAAAATCGTGCTAAAGTTGATATCGAATTTGCAAAATATTTCCAGAACGAAGTTTTTAAAGGGCTTCTCAACTAAGTAAAACTTATTGTTTAAAAAAGGCCATCTGAAAAGATGGCCTTTTTTGTTTTAATAAACTGCGAAGAACTTTTATTTACCTTAGAACCAGTTGTCGGAATGCCTCCCAAAGTACAATTCCCGCACTTACAGAAACATTTAGCGAATGTTTAGTTCCTGCCTGAGGAATCTCAATGCAAGCATCACTCAGATCAATTACTTCCTGTTCAACACCATGAACTTCGTGTCCAAATACAATAGCATACTTTTTACTTTTGTCTAAGTGTATTTCTTGTAAACTGGTGCTACCTTCAGCCTGTTCTGCAGATAAAACTTCATAGAATTCAGACTTTAATTTCCTGATAACTTTTAATGTCTCATCGGAATATTCCCACTCAACAGATTCAGTTGCGCCTAGTGCAGTTTTATGAATATCCTTGTTTGGCGGACATGCCGTAATTCCGCATAAATAAATCTTTTCAACCCTGAAAGCATCACATGTGCGAAAAATTGAACCAATATTATTCAGACTACGGACATTATCCAATACAACCGATACCGGGATTTTCCCAACAGCTCTAAATTCTTCAATACTTATTCTGTTAAGCTCTTCAATTGCGAGTTTTCTCATTCTTTCATTCATCTTTTGTGATGCAAAGTTATATGCGGAATTTATAATAAAAATACTTTTTGCAAATCATTTATATTTTATCAATTGATTCTTTGACCTGAATGGATTACTAAAAACAGATTTACCCAAAATAGGCAATCATTTCTGAATTGGCGTTGTCAGCTGAATTTTTGGTGAGTATTTAATTGTGTATTTTGAATTGAGTATTTAATTCAATCGAAATTATAGTTTTATCCCTGTTAAAGTGAAAAAAAATGGATATTTTCGTGAGCTGATTATACTAAATAAAAGAACTCAGAACATGAATATTCACGAGTATCAGGGAAAATCTATTCTTAAAAGCTATGGAGTTTCCATACCTGTTGGTTTTGTTGCTGAATCACCGGAAGCGGCTGTTGAACTTGCCAAGAAAATTCAGTCGCTCACAGGAACATCTACATGGGCTGTAAAAGCGCAGATTCACGCCGGTGGCAGAGGTAAAGGGGGAGGAGTGAAAATTGCAAAATCACTTGATGATGTAAAGCAATTTGCAAAAGATATAATCGGAATGACGCTAATAACCCACCAAACGGGACCAGAAGGAAAAACAGTACATAAAGTGCTAATTGAACAGGGCATTTTCTACCCAGGAGAAAGCGAGATTCGTGAATTCTATATGAGTGTTTTGTTAAACCGAAGCACTGGCAGAAATATCATAATGTACTCGACCGAAGGGGGAATGGATATTGAAACTGTTGCTACAAATACTCCGCATCTCATTTTTAAAGAGGAAGTTGATCCTAAAACAGGTCTGATGCCATTCCAATCCAGAAGGATAGCGTTTAACCTTGGATTAAGTGGTAAAGCCTTCAAAGAAATGACAAAATTTGTGCATGCACTTTACAATGCATATATTGGTTCTGATGCCTCGTTATTTGAAATTAACCCGGTCTTTAAAACTTCAGATGACCTTATACTCGCTGCTGATAGCAAAGTTAACCTTGAGGATAATGCTTTGTACCGTCATCCGGATTATGTTGAGATGCGTGATCTCAATGAAGAAGATCCTACAGAAGTGGAAGCCGGAAAGTATGATCTTAATTTTATAAAGTTGGATGGAAATGTAGGCTGCATGGTTAATGGAGCGGGACTAGCTATGGCAACTATGGATATCATAAAGCTTTCAGGTGGAGAACCTGCCAATTTCCTTGATGTTGGCGGCACAGCTAATGCTGAAAGGGTTGAAGCCGGATTCAGGATTATTTTGAAGGAACCCGCTGTAAAAGCTATCCTCATTAATATTTTTGGAGGGATTGTTCGTTGCGACCGCGTAGCGCAAGGAGTTGTGGATGCCTACAAATCCATCGGAGATATAAAAATCCCGGTGATTGTTAGGTTACAAGGTACAAATGCAGTAGAAGGTAAAAAACTTATCGACGACTCGGGCTTAAAAGTCTACTCAGCCATTTCCCTGCAGGAAGCTGCAGATCTGGTTAAAGAATTGGTATAATATGAATTGAGTTTAAAAAGGGGTTGGTATTTGTGCCAATCCCTTTTTTATTTTAGAATCCTACATCTCCTGATAACCCTATCTCTCTAGGTCATTTCCACACAACATCCTTCCTTCGAACAGGCATTGTCATACATCTCGCACCGCCACCTCCACGCGCAAGCTCCGATCCATCCATGGTTACAACACATCGCGTGAATTTAGCAGGGTCTGTCTTGCCAGCATTCACATCTTTTGCTTTAAGAATCTCAAATCCAGCTTTATTCATATTTTCAAGGGTGTAAATATTTCGGTTGTACCCAATTACCTTTCCGGGTGCAAAGGCAAAAAAGTTAGCTCCACTGTGCCATTGTTCACGTTCCTGAATCATGTGATCAGTTTTTCCTCCGCAATAAGTAATTTCAAGATCCATTCCCAACTTTTTCAAAATTGCCGGAATATTTTCGCATTCAGATATTGAAGTAACTTTACTGTTATCTATTTGGATATGAACTGTTTTAAAACGGTTTGGGGCGAGAATCAATGGTTCGTATACCATGCAGCAGTTTTTATCAAGCAGGGTGAATACCATATCCAAATGAATGAATGATTCAGGTTCGAATGGTAATTCCTGGACAATTACGTGCTGCTTTTCGGGATTCTTTTTTAACTCCTCTAGGATAAAATCCACTCCCTGAGTGGAAGTTCTTGATCCTATTCCAATGATAAGAATGTCGTTTCTGGCGATAAGTATATCTCCACCTTCAATGCGGAATGACGAGTTTTGTGATCTTTCAAGAATAGGGTCAATAATTTTTGCGGAAAATTTAGGATGATATTCGAAAATTGATTGCATAATAAATGATTCCCTTTCCCTGACTCTGTTTGCCATTGATGCAATCAAAACATTATTGTGAATTGAAATGGATCCGTCGCGGGTAAAGAAGAAATTATGCAGGGGAGGTAAACTGTAATTGTCTTCGTTGAGAAAGTTAGTAACGGTATTTCTTTGAATAGGTACACCCTGAATCAATTGGTTCGCAAGTTGCTGACTATCAGTTGATAAAAGCTGATTAATAAGAACTTTCTGGTTCTCGTTAAAACAGATTTTGTTTATTAGTTTTTCTTTGCAGTCAGATATGGAAAGCACTTCTGCTAGCAGATCTTCGACGAAAAATGTTTTTGTAAATCCTGCAAGCAAACAGCTCAATTGCGAATATTCCTTTTGAGCCACGGATAAATTAAGTATATCGCTGTAAAGCGCCCGCTGGGCATTTCGGGGTGTCATGTTTTCAACTTCCAAACCCGGTTTATGAAGAATTACAGCTTCAAGTTCACCGATTTCAGAATCAATACGAGTAATAATTTTATCAGACATATTCAATTTAATATAAGATCAGGCACAATTTCAAATGCCCCAAACATTACAAAGCTACAAATTATAATTATCTCAATTTCACTTGATTTCTAAACGTTTGCTATTCAAATTCTATTGAATCTAGAAAATCTTATAGATGATTGCAATTATGAATGGCACCAAAATGGTTAGTATCACTCCATGAAGTAGGGATGTAATCATGTATTTGTTTCCGGAAGATTTCAGGATTATTGGCAAGCTTGTGTCCATCGAAGTTGCACCTGCTGATGCTATCGGTGCAAGCTTACCAAAATACCTGCTGAGGAGAGGTGCAAAAAGCAAAGAGAAAATTTCACGAATTATATTGACTAGGAGTGCCAGCGTTCCCATCGCTTCCCCTGAAAACTGAGTGATAAGAACTCCAGACAAACTATAATACCCGAAACCTGACCCGATGGCCAATGAATCTTTGATACCTATGCCCGGTATCAGCCAGTTGTATAGAAAAATTCCTATGAAAGTGCCTATGATAGTCGATACCGGCAATAAAAGAATTTTAAAACTTAGGGATTTTAGTATTTCTGGCAAACGTGGATCACTACCAAATGAAAGACCGATAAAAATCATCAGAAAATACAAAATGTACATTGTGAGCTTGTCGTACGACAGATCTGAAGGAGATATTCCGAGTTTTCCGGCTAAGATTCCAACGAGGAAAAAGCCTACAATAATCAGGCTATTTTTCATTTTTGCTTTGGATAAAGCGGTATAACAGATATGCCATAAATACGCTTCCGGCTATTGCGAATAAAGCGATTATTAATGCATCAAAGCCAATGTTGGCAAGGTTTTTCATGATTTCCGGCTTTGTGCCTACACTTAATCCCATGAAAAAAAGAAGAAGGTAAATGATATACATACTTACTTTGTCCGTTACTTTATTAAAACCCTTTATTCGGTTTAAAGCATAACCGGCAAGTGTTGATAACAGTAGTAAAATCAGTATTATCCACATTATATTGGAGTTTTTTACAGCAAAGACCAAAAATAGTAAAATTATGTTCAAAGAAATAGGTCATACATGGAATTGCGAAATTTTCGAATTTGTTGCAACAGGTTTAGATTCAAACTTTTCAGAGTAACAATTCGCGTCTGGTCAGAAATCTGGTTCAGAATGCTTATTTTTGACCCCATTTAATAAATATTTATGACGATACCTGACTGGCAAAGTCGAACCGAGCTACTCCTCGGGAAAGAAGCTATTTTGAAACTTAGGAACTCCCACGTTTTTGTTTTGGGATTGGGTGGTGTAGGCGCATATACTGCTGAATTGCTTTGCAGAGCAGGTGTTGGACGCATGACAATTGCGGATGGTGATAAGGTGCAACCCTCAAACATTAACCGACAACTTATTGCTATGGGAAGTACTCTGGGAGAGGAAAAGGCTGAGGTTATGGCTCAGAGGTTAAGAGAAATTAATCCTGCACTTGAATTAAGCGTTATTACTGAATTTCTCAGGGAGGATAAGATGGATGATGTTCTCGAAACCCGGTATGACTATGTTGTTGATGCAATTGACACCCTTTCTCCAAAAGTATTTCTTATTTTGAATACCTTAAAGAGAGGATACCCTATTGTAAGTTCGATGGGAGCGGGCGGAAAGCTTGATCCTTTGCAGGTAACTGTTACAGACATTTCCAAATCCTATAATTGCCGTTTGGCACACAGTCTGCGAAAAAGTCTACACAGGTTAGGGATTCATGAGGGATTCAAAGTGGTGTTTTCACCAGAAACCGTGTCTAAAGATTCTGTAAAACTCATTGAAAACGAGGAGAATAAGAGATCAACAGTTGGAACTATTTCATACATGCCTCCATTGTTTGGTTGTGTTATGGCTTCGGTTGTAATCCGGGAGCTTATAGGACAATAAGTTTTTTTTCTACTTCCTAAATAACACAAAGAAAGCTCGAAAAATTCTTAGCGTTTCTGCAGCATTTAATGGTTTAGGAGGAAAAACTAAATGCGAAGGCACGAAGGCGCAAAGGGAAACTCTAAATTTGCTTAGCGTATTTCTTAGCGTCCCGATGTCCATCGGGATGCGACTTTGCGTTTAAAGTACACAAGGGAAAACTAATTGCCAAGATTTCGCCAATTTTTTTTGTAGCAAAGTAATAAATGGAGTAAAATCGAATACTATTTATTCACAGAATTGTATTCCTTTAAAACTTGTGAGCAAAAAACAATAGATTTGTCCGATATTTGCAATACCATTAATTCACTTATAAAAATTGTAAACATGAAAAAATATATTTTGATTTTCTTACTGGCTCTAGGATTCGGGCTAAGTTCAAATGCGCAGATTCTTAGTTTTGGTATCAAAGGCGGATTGAATTATTCGAAAATGAAATTCGACGACATTAAAAACATTACTACTCCTACTGCTGTAAAATATAACCTCATGGAAGATGAATCTTTTCAGGGTTTTCATATCGGAGTAATGGGAAGATTGAAAGTTTTCAACCTCTTTGTACAACCGGAGTTATTATTTAATACTACCGGGGGAAAGGTATTGGTTCAAGAAATTGGTAGTTCTGTTTCGAAAGTTAAACAGGTAAAATACAACAAATTAGATCTTCCTGTTTTAGTTGGAATGAAATTCGGTCCCGCAAGAATCAATGCAGGTCCTGTTGCCTCAGTTACTTTATCTTCCAATTCAGAATTGGGAGATATTATTCCAAACATGAAAACCACGTCGAAAGGCGCTACCATTGGCTTTCAGGCTGGTGCAGGAATTGATATTCTTAAAAAATTCACTATCGATTTACGTTACGAAGGCGGATTAAGTAAATTGGGTGATAAGCTTACTGTTGGCAGTAATTCTTATGCTTTCGATTCAAGGGACAGAAAGTTTTTAGTAAGCCTTGGGTTTTTCTTTTAATCTGTTAAGATTGCATTTTGAGTTTATCATTCCGGGCTAAGCTTCAATGTCAGGCTTGGCTTTGCATTCGTGCAATTCTTTGTAATTAGAATTATGTTAGGTTGTTTGCCTTTCAGTAAATTTGCTTAAAACAAAAATTAAATGGGTTATCGACTGATTTCCATTAAGATAGCAACAGATTACACTGAACTTGAATTGCAGGAAAGGATAAGTCGTGATCTGGGGATTCATGAATTCAGCTACAGTATCGAGGGAAAAAGTCTTGATGCCCGTAAAAAATCAAATATTCACTGGGTTTTACGGCTTGGGGTTTCATCCCCTGAATTAAAAGGCGGTAATCCAGAGCTGTCCCCTGAAA